>Ga0209148_1000066_pt1 | contig 339063 bp, 291 predicted proteins | sample AraplaCol_mMF_r2_2_FD_184288 | JGI IMG/M metagenome (GOLD analysis project Ga0209148, IMG submission 184288) | Arabidopsis root microbial communities from North Carolina, USA - plate scrape CL_Col_mMF_r2 (SPAdes) (version 2) | ecosystem: Host-associated > Plants > Roots > Endosphere | place... | reverse complement strand
CGGAAGTGAAACGCAGCTGCGCCGATGGTAGTGTGGCATTGCCCATGCAAGAGTAGGTCACCGCCAGGGGCTTTATCCTTAAAACGCCTTCCCACCCGGGAAGGCGTTTTGCTTTGCATCGACTGCCAAGTCCGGGCCCGGTGTACGTGTGGAAGCAGACGAGCGCTGCTCCTCAGCGGCGTTCGGCACATACACGTCATGCAAGCGTGGTCCACAAACTGCTTCAAGTAATCCCCTAAGATGTACCTCGGATGGCTCGACCAGTGTACTCGTCGAGGAGAAAGCCGTGTTTGTAAATGTCGAAACGCGACGCCAACCGCGTCTGTATTGGGCGGCGATGCTGCTGATCTGCATCTGCGTAGTGACTTTCATGGCATTGGCTCTGATGTCACCGCCGCGGCGCGTGACGTTTTTGCTGGAGTGGGGAACGGTTCCAGCCAATGTCTTTGATACGCATCAGCCAATCTGGCAACAGCTGCGCGATCCCGCACTACTCCGTCTGGTCACCGCTTTGTTCATCCACGTTGCGTGGCTCCATCTGCTTAGCAATCTGCTGTTCCTGATGATCTTTGGGATACCTGCAGAACGTACATTGGGCTCGATCCGGTTCCTGGTCTTGTTCATTCTTGGTGGTGTAGTCGCCAATTTCGCCGGAGCCATTTCCCTGGCCGGAGAGGTCAGGCCAATCATAGGCTGCAGTGGCGCGGTATCGGCCGTACTTGGCGCTTATGTCTCGCTGTTCCCGCGGGCTCGGCTGGGATTGGTGTTGCCGCTAGGCTTCTATCTGGAATTTGTTCGCGTGCCGGCGTTCCTGTTGATCGGCATCTGGGCACTACTGCAACTGCTCTTCAGTTATGCCGGCGGCCCCAGCTATGGTGGTTACGCTTGGTGGACGCACGTCGCCGGTTTTCTCTTCGGCGTGCTGTTCGCGTTGTTGTCGCGCGACGCCATCATGCGTCGCATGCGCGGGTAAAATGCGCTCATGCGCAATCAGAAACTCTACAAAGTCACTTTCCTGCACCTGGGCAAATGCTATGAGCTGTATGCCCGGCATGTTGCATCGAGCAACTTGTGGGGCTTCACCGAAATTGGCGATCTGGTGTTTGAGCCCGTCGGAGAAGGTCTGGTCGTCGATCCCACGGAGGAGCGCCTGCGCGAGGAATTCAAAGACACTCGCGTCCTGCACCTGCCCATGCAATCCGTAGTTCGCATCGAAGAAGTGGATCGCAAAGGCGCCCTGGCGATCCGCGATGCCGCGGACGGTCAGAAGGTCACGCCATTTCCGATGCCGCCGCGCAATCGCTAACGCGCGGTGTGGCTGAGCCCATGATGCCGCGAGAACACCTTTAGCAGACGCCTGGCAAGCGGTGTCGCTGCCACTTGCCGATACGTGTGGTGCGGATCGAATCCTTCGCGACGCATATCATGATGCTTGCGCCGGATATAAGCACGCATGACGTCAGCGTTGAATTCGGGATGGAACTGCGCGCTGATCGCATTACGGCCGTAGCGAATGAGGTGATGTGGATCGCGTTCCGAGCGCGCCAGCACTTTCGCGCCCTTGGGCGTTTCCACCACGCTTTGTTCGTGCGTGGTGTGAGCGCGAAATTTTGCGGGCAGGAACGTGGTCAGTGCATCTTGTTCGGCGCCCTGCAACAGTTCGATCGGCAACGTGCCGATTTCCCTTCCCCCGGCCAAGTAGTCGACGCGTCCGCCAAGGGCATGCGCCATCAGCTGATGGCCATAACACACGCCTAGCAGCGGCAAGTCAGCGTCCATGGCGTTGCGGATCCAGCCGGCTGTGCGTTCGCTCCATGCGGCACGATCGGTGACCATCGCGGCGGAACCAGTGATCAACGCGCCGGATACCTCGTGTGGCGATGGCAGCGTTTCACCAGCCGCCACGTTGACCACTCGCAATCGGTGCGGTGCGAGCTGCGCGCTCAAGCGAAACCAATGCGGAAAATCGCCATGACGCGCCCGAATATTGTCGGGGGCTTGGCCGGTGCGGATGATCAGAACGGGCTTCATGCAAGCAATGAAATAAAGTCGGTCGAAAAATATCAGGGAGGCGAATCTTCAACATGCTCGACCGGCGGCAACACGGTCAGCACTTCCTGCACCGTGGTCAAACCGCGCGCAACCTGGTCGGCCGCAGAAATACGCAGCGGACGCATGCCTTCGGCCAGCGCTCCGCGGCCGAAATGGATCAGATCGAGCTGCGCTCCGATCATGCCACGCAGGCGCGGACTCAGCGGCATCATTTCGTAGATGCCGGTGCGCCCGATGAAGCCGGTATGACGGCATTCCAGGCAACCGACGGGCTTGAACACCCGCTCGGGCAGAGGGATCGACCAGCCATGCGTCAGCACCGTCCACTCGTGCGGATCCTGCTGCGTTTCGAGCTTGCAATGCGGACATAGCGTGCGCACCAACCGTTGCGCGACGACGCCCGTCAACGTCGATTGAATCAGATAGTGCGGTACGCCCAGATCGAGCAGGCGCGTCACGGCGCTCGGTGCATCATTGGTATGCAGCGTGGAAAGCACCAAGTGACCGGTCAGCGATGCCTGCACGGCCATCTGTGCCGTTTCCAGATCGCGAATTTCGCCGACCATGATGATGTCCGGATCCTGGCGCAGCAGCGTACGCACGCCGGCGGCGAAATCCAAATCGATCGCCGGCTGCACCTGCATCTGGTTGAATTCCGGCGAAACCATTTCGATCGGATCTTCCACCGTGCACACATTGATGTCCGGTGTAGCCAGATGTTTCAGCGTGGAATACAGCGTGGTGGTCTTGCCCGAGCCGGTGGGTCCGGTCACCAGCACGATGCCGTGCGGACGTTCCACCATGCTTCGCCACAATACGTCTTCCGGCGCGGAGAAGCCGAGCTGCGAAAAGTCCTTGGCGACGATGTCCGGATCGAAGATACGCATCACCACCTTCTCGCCGAAGGCGGTAGGCATGCTGGAAATACGCAATTCCACCTCGCGTCCGGAGGTCGCGCGTGTCTTGATGCGGCCATCCTGCGGACGGCGCTTTTCGGCCACGTCCATGCGCGAAAGAATCTTGATGCGCGAAGTCACCGCGGTCATCACCGGCGGCGGCAGTTCGAATACCTTGTGCATCACGCCATCGATGCGGAAACGCATCATGCCTGCTTCGCGGCGCGGTTCCAGATGGATGTCCGACGCACGCTGCTCGAACGCGTATTGCAGCAACCAATCCACGATGTGCACGACATGGCGATCGTCAGCACCGACTTCGCCGGCCTTGCCCAGCTCCAGCAGCTGTTCGAAGTTCAGCAGCGCGGAAGGATCGTAGCCGCTCTGGCTCTTGGCATCCTTCGCCATCTGGATCGAACGCTGGACGCCGTAGAATTCCTGCAAGTAGCGATTGATGTCGATCGGGCTGGACACCACGCGATGCACGTCCCGGCGCAGCATTTGCGCAAGATCCTTGGCCCAGGATTGGTCGAACGGCTCGGCAGTGGCGAAGGTCACTTCGCCCGGTGTGACAGCAACCGGCAGAATGCGATGGCGTTGCGCGTAGGCGTGACTCACTACCTGCGTCACCGCCGCCACGTTGATCTTCATCGGATCGATTTTCAGATAGGGCAGTCCGGCCTGCCCGGCCAGCCATTCGGTCAGGCCTTCCAAACTGAGCGGCCGACCCGGCTCGCGCCGATTGGTCAGCTTGGCGTTGGCGATGATCACCAAGGGATTGAGCTCAACCGTGCTGCGCCCGGCACGATTTCCCACGCGCAGTTGCTTGGCATCGTCGGCGTTGAGATAGCCGTCCACCACCAGCGCAGCGAGCACATCGTCGAGGGCGAGCCGGCCGCGGCGACCGAGCAGAGAGGCGATTTGTTGAGTTGCAGCCATGGGTGGATCCCCCGAATTGGGCGCCGATCGCCTCGAAAAAACGGCGAAAAGATGCGCTGCGGCTATACTAACCCGCTTTACGCTCAGGTTAGGAAAGCGATGTCCGCGCCGACATTCCAGGATGTGATCCAGACCCTCAACCGCTACTGGGGAAGCCAGGGTTGCGTGCTGCTGCAGCCTCTCGACACCGAGGTCGGCGCCGGCACCTTCCATCCCGCCACATTCCTTCGGGCGCTTGGTCCCGAGCCCTGGGCCGCGGCGTACGTGCAGCCTTCGCGCCGTCCCACGGACGGCCGCTATGGCCAAAACCCCAATCGCCTGCAGCATTACTACCAGTACCAGGTAGTGATGAAGCCGAATCCGGAGAACATCCTGGAGCTCTACATCGGCTCACTGAAGGAGCTCGGCCTCGACCCGCAAGTGCACGACCTGCGCTTCGTGGAAGACAACTGGGAATCGCCCACGCTTGGCGCCTGGGGTCTGGGCTGGGAAGTTTGGCTCAACGGCATGGAAGTGACCCAGTTCACCTATTTCCAGCAGGCCGGCGGCCTCGAGTGCAGGCCGGTGACGGGCGAGATCACCTATGGCCTGGAGCGCCTGGCCATGTATCTGCAGAACGTCGACAACGTATACGACCTGGTCTGGACCGAAGGCCCGCACGGCAAGGTGACCTACGGCGACGTGTTCCACCAGAACGAAGTGGAACAGAGCGCCTATAACTTCGAGCACGCCAACGTCGCCGAACTCTTGCGCTGGTTTGACGTGTGCGAGGGCGAAGCCAATAAGCTGGTTGCCGCCGGGTTGCCGCTACCCGCTTACGAACAGGTGATGAAGGCAAGTCATACCTTCAACCTGCTTGATGCACGTCGTGCCATCAGCGTCACCGAACGTCAGCGCTACATCCTGCGCGTGCGCACCTTGTCGCGCAGCGTGGCGGAAACCTATGTCGCCCAGCGCGAAAAGCTCGGTTTCCCCGGATTGAAACATCAGAAAAAGGAGCAGGCTGCATGAGCGCCGCCAAGTCTTTGCTCATTGAACTGGGCACGGAAGAGCTGCCGCCGAAATCGCTGGACGAACTGGGCGCTTCGTTTCTGCACGGCATTTGTGAAGGTTTGGGCAAGCGCGGCATTTCAGCCTTGCTGGACCAGGCGAGCCTGTATGTGACGCCGCGGCGTTTGGCCGTCCATATCCCGGAAGTGGCTGCGGCGCAACCGGAGCAGTCGATCGAACGCCGCGGTCCTGCCGTGAACGCCGCCCTGGATGCACAAGGTCAGCCGAGCAAGGCGCTGGTCGGCTTTGCGCAATCGTGCGGCGTTGGGGTCGAGCAGTTGGAAAAGCTGGAAACCGACAAGGGCGCATGGTTTGTCTATCGCACCGTGAAGCCGGGTCAGCCGGTCGCCACGCTGTTGCCGGAAGTCGTCGACGAAGCGCTCAAGGGCTTGCCGATTCCCAAGCCCATGCGTTGGGCCGATCACGACTACACCTTCGTACGCCCGGTGCATTGGCTGGTGATGCTGCATGGTGCGGCAATCGTTGATGGTGAAGTGCTGGGCCTTCACAGTGGTCGCAAGTCGCGTGGCCATCGCTTCCTGCATCCGCAGCCAGTGCATCTGGCCGACGCGGATAGCTATGTGGACGCCCTGCGCATGGCCAAGGTGCTGGCCGATCCGATGGAGCGCCGCCAGCGCATCCGTGACGAAGTGGCGCGTGCAGCGAAGGAAACCGGCGGCACACCTCGGCTTGATGATGACCTGCTCAACGAGATCGCCAATCTTACCGAATGGCCGGTCGCCATCGCCTGCACGTTCGATCGCGAATTTCTCAGCGTGCCGCCGGAAGCCTTGGTCACCACCATGGAGGCCAACCAGAAATTCGTGCCGGTGTTCGACGCGCACGGCAAGCTCACGGAGCACTTCATCGGCATCGCCAATCTCGATAGCAAACATCCACAGGAAATTCGCAAGGGGTATGAGCGCGTGATCCGTCCGCGCTTTGCCGACGCGAAGTTTTTCTGGGACGAAGATCTGAAGACTCCGCTCAAGAGTTATCAGGGCGCGCTGAAAAACGTTACCTACCAACAAGCCCTCGGCAGCTTGTGGGACAAGAGCGTGCGCGTGGCGGAGATCGCGCGCATCGTTGCCAACCGCGTCGGTGTCGATGCAGGTTTGGCGACGCGTGCGGCGAGCCTCGCCAAGTGCGATCTGCTCACGCGCATGGTCGGCGAGTTTCCCGAGCTGCAGGGCGTGATGGGCCGCTACTACGCGCAACAGGACATGGAACCGGCGGACGTCGCCGACGCGCTGGACAGCGTGTATCAGCCCCGTTTTGCGGGCGATACGATCGCTGCGGGCAAAGTCGGACAGGTGCTGGCCATCGCCGAGCGTACCGATACGCTTGCGGGCATTTTTGCGGTGGGCCTTAAACCCAGCGGCAACAAGGATCCGTTCGCCCTGCGTCGCGCGGCATTGGGCCTGGCGCGCACCTTGATCGAAGGCGGCCTTGAGCTCGATCACCGGGCTTTGTTCACCGAGGCGCTGGAGTTGTTGCCGGACGCCGCGCTCGCCGCGGGCTTGAAGCCGGGCAAGGATGGCAAGCCGCCTGTGCTCGATGCAGGTCAGCGTCGCGCTGCGCTGGTGTCGGAACTCAGCGAATTCGTGCTCGAACGCCTGCGCGGTTATTACGCCGAGAAGGGCTTCACCACCGAGCAATACGAAGCCGTGTTGGCGGTAGCACCTATCAGCTTGGTCGATTTCGATCGCCGCCTGCGTGCGGTCGTTGAATTCGGGCGGCAGCCCGAAGCGGCGAGTCTGGCGGGTGCCAACAAGCGCGTCGCCAACATCCTGCGCAAGCAACAGGAAGAGCAGGGCGCGCAAAGCATCCGGGAGCAAGTCGATCCGGCGCATTTCGAAGAAGACGCCGAGCGCGCGCTCGCCCACGCGCTGGAAGCTGCGCAAGCGGACACGGCCGCCGCCTTGCAGCGTCGTGACTACACCGCGGTGCTCGCGCGCCTTGCCCTGTTGCAGGCGCCGGTGGATGCCTTCTTCGATCACGTGCTGGTGAATGCGGAGAATCCGATCGTGCGCGCCAATCGGCTTGCGCTGCTGGGGCGCTTGAAGGCGCAGTTCACGGCCATCGCCGACATCGCGCGCTTGTAACGGCGCAACCAAAAGAAAAGCGGCAGCCCAGGGCTGCCGCTTTTTTAAAAGGCATTTGGCGAAAAAATCAGGAAGTGAGCCGAGCGGCCGGCTGGCCTTTCAGCCGTTGTGCGAGACGGTGATTGAACGCCACCATCGCGGATGCATCGACATCGGTGCCGCCCGGGCCAAGGATGTCGTAAAGCTCGGCGAGCATGTCGGAATTTTCCGCCAGCGTCAGCTGGGTGTCCGCCAGATCCAGTTCCGACTGCAAAATGCGCAGCGCGGTGTTCAATCGCTGCACATCCATCACGCCGTCGGCGCCTAGCGTATCGACGCCTACGCGCAACTTGGAACGATGACGGATGGTTTCGGAGTTATTGGTGCCCTTCATGTCATCGAGTGTCACGGCGCTGGGATCCAACATCGATCCTTCCCCGGCCACCAGCCAGACCAGGGAAATGCCGAGCGTGCGCGCAAGGGTTACGCAGCGCGCTCGCGAGGGATCGGTATTGCCGTCTCGCCAGCTGCGGACAACCCCTTCCGAAAAACCGCACATGCGGGCGATTTCCGTGACGCTGCCGACGCGCTGGATCAGCACCTTGATGCGATCGGCGAAAGTCGTCGCGGTGGGTTCGACGGGCGTAAGAGTTTGCACGTTCATCGCAAAATTTCCACAGTTAGCTAAAACGTTTTTGGCCAGTAAGTCCCTGTGGGTCCGCCGGTTTTTTATAACCCAGGTACCCGTCAAGATCTGTTGAAAGGCGCAAGAAATTAGTTAAATAGACATTAAAAAGCGGTGCGAAGCAGGTTTCGATGCCATCCATTTGCGCACAAACGCGTCAGTTTGCTCGAGGTTGACAGCTGCAAACGTATACGTAGGGCAAGAAACTGCGGTGCGGCTTGAGCGCGCCTGGCCACAAGCACCGCAGAATGAAGGCGTTTTTGCGCCAAATAGCCATCCATTGGCCTATAACGTCCTACAACGCTTGTAAGCGGGTGGCCGTTTCGTGCAGTTGACTTTTCCATGAAGAGACTTTGGGCTATTCTCCGACGCTCCCCCGTGAATGTTTGCGACGCGATGCGTTTGGCAAGCATCGCGTTTCGAATCGATCCAACCTGAGGTTTCCATTCCATGCGCAGCGTTGTTTGGTCGCTGATGACAGTGGCAGCGGTTGCATTAGCCGGCTGCAATAATTCTTCAAATCCGTCGTCGTCGACCGGCACGGATGGTACCGAGGCGAATGCCCCGGCCGCCGCCGCGGCGCATAGCATCACCGGCACCGTTACGCTGCGCGGGGGCACCACGCCTTCCAGCCAGGGCAAGCTCGATATCAGCCTGGTGGATGTGACGGCGCAGGGTTCCGCTCCGCTCGCCACCAAGACCATCACGCCGGCCACGACGTTCCCGGTGCAGTTCGAGCTGGACTTCAACCCCGCCAATGTCGCCACCAACGACCTGTACATCGTGCAGGCCGAGCTGACCGATGGCGATCGCCATTACGCCATGCCGCTGCAGGCGCCGGTGCTGACCAAGGGCAACCCCACCGCCAATATCAATGTCGAGCTGGCGCCCGAACAAACGCCCGGCGAAAAGATGTTGAACGCCTTCCAGGGCGTGCAAAAACAGATCGGCGGCATGAAGCGCACCGCCGGCACCAAGCTGGAGGCGAATGCCTCGCGCGCCTGGCAGGTGTTCCGCGAAGGCGGCGAAGTGAAGTTCATCCGCGAGCTGGTGGATTACGGCGACAAGGGCTTCACCAGCACCGACTATGCCTATAAGGATGGCAAGCCGTGGGTGGTGCAGCAGCAGAAGAAATCCAGCCAGAGCGCCAAGCCCAGTTCGGTCGATACCGCCGGCTGGGGCGACGATGGCTCGCTGGTGCTGAAGACGCACGAGGCCGGCAGCAACAAGTCGCCGTTGAGCGACAGCGATGCGCAGGCCCTGCAGCAGCAGGCCAAGGACATCCTCAACATGGCGACTGGCGGTAAAGGCAGGTAAGCCTTCCGTTCCAAGCCTGATCCATAAAAAAGCCGCCCCATCATGGGACGGCTTTTTTGTTGCCAGTAAAGCTCGGCTCAGAAGCCGAACTTCACCCCGAGGTTGACGCCATTGGAATGCTGGCTGTTGTCGGCGAAGTGGCCGTTGTAGGCGATCCAGCCCGATACGTTCGGCGTGATCTGCGCCATGATGCCCGCGTTGGCCGAGCCCCAGTTCTTCTTGGGCGTAAAGCCGGCCATTTCGAAACTGCCGTTCATGCTGTTCAAGCCCGCAGTGACCATGTCGGTGTTGGCACGGCTGTCGTGATTCCAGCCCAGCTCGACATAAGGGCCAAGATCCATGCTGTCGTATTGCCAGTGACCCTGCAGGCGCCAGCCCAGCGTGCTGATCACGGCGTTGCGCTGCTGGCGACCGAACCACATGGCCGTGGCGTCATTGCCATTTTCGTTGTAGCCGTCGATCTTGATGTTCTGGTATTCGAAGTTCGCGAACGGCCCTGTCTTCAGGGTGCCGAGATCAAACCAATAACCGCCGTGCAAACCCAGGCCGACATAGGAACCATCGGTCTTGCCGCTTTCATGCGTGCGGTAGTTGCCGATCATGAAGACGCGATTGATATTGGTGAAGCTGGCTTGGCCAAAGTCGCCATAAATACCGGCATAGGCGCCGCCGGTATGCCAGGTGAGATAACCCAGGCCGGTGAGCGCCTGCAGCCGGTAACCACCGCCGCCGCTTACGTCGGCATAGTGCTCGCCGATGCCGAGCGCGACGCCGGCGGATAGATAATCCGTGGCGTGGACATCGGCACCCACCGTGAGATCGACGTTGTTGCTGGTGGTTTTGGGCGCACCGGCGCGCTGGTCGAACTGCTGATTCGAATAGTTGATGTTGGCGAACGCGCGCGTGGTGCTGCCGAAGCTGTCGGCCATCATTTGATTGCGCACGACACCCGTCTGCGTGGTCACGGCGGCAAGCGGAGCTTCCTGCAGCAGCGAAATCTGCTGGGGCGCCGCCAGTTCGGAGAGCACGACCTGCCCGAGCATCACATCTGCCGCCGTGCTGGGATGCACGCCATCGGCGAACAGGTAGGTCTGGTTGGTGCCGGCCGCATAGGTGTACGGCAGGCCCGAACCCGCAGGCCCGCACTGCACCGAGCTGGAGCCGACGCCGCATGCGGGCGTGGTGACGTTAGTGAAGCCATACGCGGCCGGGTTCGCCACCACCTGGTTGAGCAGGGCATAGGTGTTGACCGGGATGATGCCCTTGCCCAGATGCGCAAGGCCCGCGTTGAGCTGGCTGTTGTAGATCACGCTCAGCCCGGTGAGGGAAGCTGCCGCCGAGCTACCCTGCTCAAGCGCTTCCGGCGTCAGGCCGATGTTGGGCAGGTTGAACACCACGATGTTCTTCGCGCCAGCCGCCTGCAATGCGCCGATGAGCTTCACTTCCTGCTGCCCGGCAGCGGCGATGGTGGCTTGTGCCTGGGTCGCGGTTTGCAGCGTGGAGACGCCGGCTGCTGCAGCGACCTGAGTGTTGACCTGAGCGGTAACAGTCGGCGTGATCTGCGCTTCGAATGCGGCGATGGCAGCCGGGTCGTTGGGAATCAGTCCCGCAGAAACCGCCAATGAAGCCTGGGCGGCCAGCGTCTGTGCGATGAGCTGCTGCGCAGTGGCTCCGGCGACCACGGACGTCGCTGCGTTGAAGATGTCGTTGGCGCCGCCCCAGATCGCATACAGCGCATGCGAATTGACACTATTGGTAGCCAGATAACTCGTCACCTGGCTGGTAATGGTGGGCACCGTCGCCGGGGTACCCGGCGAATTGTTGTTGACGCCTGCACCGCCCCACGCATAGTCGGTACCGCCCGCCAGCGAAGCGGTCAGCGAATAACCAAGCCCGCTCGCCATGTTCTGCACGGTCACGGCGCCGGGATTGGTGGTGAACTCCAGCGGTGGTTGGATACTCGGATTGGTCGCCAGCGAAATATTGCCTGCATCGCTCAGGCTGTCGCCAAAAACCACCACGCTGTTGAACGTCGAATTCGGGTTGCCCGTAGCGTGTACGGCGCCAACCATGCCCAGAGCCAGCGCCACAGCGCCAGCGATCTTGCGAGGGTGGAACATGTGGGTGCTCCTGCGTGTGATTGTTATCGGGGCGTTACGTTAATGCATGCCATACGGCAGCGCATGCTGCGCTGCCGTATGAGGAACTTGTGCGAGAGGCCGGTCCCATCCAGGCGTCGCCTGGAAGAGTTTCGAACAGCCGTATGTGAAGTTGGCGTGTGGGCCTAGCGCTTCAACGCACGCGACAAGGCATCCGCAAACGCGCTGTTGGCCGGTGCCGGGGCGGCCTTCGCAGGAGCGGCGCCCGGCCGCGGTCCACGATTGTCCCGTCCGCCGCGTACCTCGCCACCCGTCGGCTTGCCGCCGCGTGCTTGGCCGGGTTCATCGTCCAGGCGCATGGAAAGCGCGATGCGCTGGCGTGCAATATCCACGTCCATCACTTTCACTTTCACGATGTCGCCCGCTTTCACCGCATCGCGCGGGTCTTTCACGAAGGTATGCGACAACGCAGACACATGCACCAGGCCATCCTGATGCACGCCAATGTCGACGAACGCGCCGAACGCGGCGACGTTGGTGACGCGGCCTTCGAGAATCATGCCGGGCTTGAGATCCTTCAGGTCTTCCACGCCTTCGGCGAAGCTGGGCGCCACGAATTCAGGACGCGGATCGCGACCGGGCTTTTCCAGTTCCTTGAGGATGTCGCGTACGGTCGGCACGCCGAAGCGCTCGTCCGTGTACTGCTCGGCTTTGAGCGCGCGCAGGAAGGTGATGTCGCCGATGACGCTTTTTACTTCGCGGCCGCACTGCGCAATGATGCGCTCCACCACCGGATAGGCTTCCGGATGCACTGCGCTGGCATCCAGCGGATTGTCGCCGCTGGGAACGCGCAAAAAGCCCGCGCACTGCTCGAACGCTTTGTCGCCCAGGCGCGGCACTTTCAGCAGCGCCTTGCGATTGGCGAACGGGCCGTTGGCGTCGCGATGCTTCACCACATTTTCGGCAACGCTGGGCGTCAGGCCGGCGACACGCGACAGCAACGCGGCCGATGCGGTGTTCACGTCCACGCCGACGGCGTTTACGCAGTCTTCCACGCGCGCATCCAGCGCGCGCGCCAGCTTCACCTGGTTCACGTCATGCTGGTATTGGCCGACGCCGATTGCCTTCGGCTCGATCTTCACCAGTTCCGCGAGCGGATCTTGCAAGCGGCGCGCAATGGAAACGGCGCCGCGCAGGCTTACGTCGAGATCGGGAAATTCCTTGGCCGCCGTTTCCGAGGCCGAGTACACCGATGCGCCGGCTTCGCTCACCACGATCTTGGCGAGCTTCAAATCCGGGTGTTTTTTGATGAGTTCGCCGGCCAGCTTGTCGGTCTCGCGCGACGCGGTACCGTTGCCGATCGCGATCAGGTTGACGCCGTGCTGCTTGCTCAATACGGCAAGGCGAGCGAGCGATTGGTCCCATTGTTTGCGCGGCTCGTGCGGATAAACCGTATCGGTGGCGAGCAATTTACCGGTGGCGTCGACCACCGCCACTTTTACGCCGGTGCGAATGCCCGGATCCAGCCCCATGACGGTTTTTGCGCCAGCCGGTGCAGCCAGCAGCAGATCCTTGAGGTTGTCGCCGAATACGCGGATAGCTTCGTCTTCGGCGCCTTCGCGCACGCGACCGAATAGATCCAGCGTGAGATGCAGATGCAACTTCACGCGCCAGGTCATGCGTACCGTTTCACGCAGCCACGCATCGGCGGCGCGGCCACGATCGATGATGCCGGCGTGCGAGGCGACGCGGCCTTCGGCTTCCAGATGGCCTTGCTCGGCTTCGACGGTCGGCAGCAGTTCCAACTCGATCACGCCTTCGTTGCGCGCGCGCATCAGCGCGAGCAGGCGATGCGAGGGGATCTTGCCGATCGGTTCCATGTGATCGAAGTAGTCGCGGAATTTCGCGCCTTCGTTTTCCTTGCCTTCCACGACCTTCGCCCGAATCTGGCCTTTTTCCCACAACCAGTCGCGCAAATCGCCCAGCAGTTGCGCGTCTTCGGCGATGCTTTCCATCAGAATGGCACGCGCGCCATCGAGTGCGGCACGTACATCGGCGACGCCTTTTTCGGCATCGACAAACGGTGCTGCGAACGCATCGGGCGCTTGCGTGGGATCTTCGCGCAGTCCGATCGCCAATGGCTCCAATCCCGCTTCGCGCGCAATCTGCGCCTTGGTGCGGCGCTTGGGCTTGTAGGGCAGATAAAGATCTTCCAGTCGCGCCTTGGTATCGGCGTCGAGAATGTCGCGCTTCAACGCGTCGGTGAGTTTGCCCTGTTCCTCGACACTGGCGAGGATGGCAGTGCGCCGCTCTTCGAGTTCGCGCAAGTAACGCAGTCGTTCTTCGAGCAGACGCAATTGCGTATCGTCGAGGCCGCCAGTGACTTCCTTGCGGTAGCGCGCGATGAACGGCACGGTGGCGCCGCCATCCAGCAAGTCCACGGCGGCGCGTACTTGTTCCGGCTTGGCGGTGATGTCCTGGGCGATGCGTTGTTCGATGCTGAGCATGGGACTACTGGATTTCCTTGGGCTTCGTGGTGCGACGAACGTATGGCGGACACGTCATGCGTCGTGAGGTTTGCGAGCATGACAAAAAAGACGGCACAAGCCCAGCGCTCGCACCGTCATCAGATAGGCAGGTCAAGCGTTGAAACGGCCGTGTTCACCGGTTGGCCGCTCAGGCGGTTGTTCCTGTGCAGTACCGTTCAGCACATATGTGCCTGCCCATAGGTCGTGCAGGCCTTGCTTGTGTTGCGTCCAGGTGATGGCCAGATAGCAGATCACCGGGATCAAGCCGAAGATCGCGGCCGACAATCTCACGACGTTGCGTGCGGCCGAACGCCCAAGCGTAATGCGTTTGCCCTGGAGATCCGTGACGCGCAGGCGCAACGCCAATTTGCCTGGCGTGGCCTGCCATTTGGATGCTTCGAAGAACACGTAATACACGTAAGTAATCACCAGCGAAGCCAGCGAGGCGCCTTCCGTCGCCTGCGCGTAAGTACGCATGGCGGTGGCGACCTCGGTACCGTTCTGGATTTGTTCCATCAGATGCTTGTACGCCTCCAGGCCGCCGGATGCGTACATCACGATCATGGAAGGGATCATCAGCACGATCAGGTCGATCACCCACGCACCGAAACGCTGCCAGAATCCGGCGTAATCGACATGGGAGACGTTTGCGCGTGCCTGTAGCGGCGGCGGCCCATAGGATGCTGGTGCGGGCGCGGGCTTGTCCTGTGGGTACAGTACTGACAGCGCTTGCCAGTCGGCCAGGCCATCGCGCCAGGCAAGATCGTCAGGGCTCAGTTCGCCGCTGCGCAACCATTCGCGCACTTGCTCTTCCTGATAGGGGCCGTGGCGTTCGCCATTGCGGCCGATCCAGACTTCCATTGCGTATTCCTCAATAAGCAGAGGCGAATGATGCCATCGAGGGCAAGCGAATAGGGAGAAGTGACTGTGGGTGCGTGGCGGTTCAGGCCGCGTCGCGCCGCTTCAGATGCACCAGCAGCAACGAAATGGCCGCTGGCGTGACGCCGCTGATGCGCGCCGCCTGGCCGATCGTGGCCGGAAGACTGCGCTTGAGTTTCAGCAGCACTTCGGCAGATAGCCCGCGCACCTTGTCGTAATCGAAACCTGATGGGATGGTGGTGTTCTCGTGGCGGCGCTGGCGCTCGATTTCCTCGCGCTGACGCTCGAGATAGCCGGCGTATTTGGCCTGCACTTCCACCTGCGCGGCGACGTCTTCGCGATCCACCGCCGGACCGAGCTCGGGCACGCGGGACAGTTTGGCGTAATCGAGTTCGGGACGGCGCAACAGGTCCAGCGCATTGGTTTCGCGGCTCACGGCGATGCCAAGCTGGCGTTCGATCGCCGCGCCCAGCGCGTTGCTCGGTGCGGCCCATAGTGCGCTGAGGCGCTGCGTTTCCTGCTCCACGGCATCGCGCTTGGCACGCAGGGCATCGAAGCGCGCCTGCGGCACCACGCCCAATGCATGACCGATCTCGGTGAGACGAAGATCGGCATTGTCCTCACGCAGATGCAGGCGGTATTCCGCGCGGGAGGTGAACATGCGGTACGGCTCGATGGTGCCGTTGCTGGTGAGGTCGTCGATCAGCACGCCGATGTAGGCCTCGTCGCGGCGTGGATACCATGGCGCCTTGCCTTGCACCGCAAGCGAGGCGTTGAGTCCGGCGATCAAACCCTGCGCCGCCGCTTCCTCATAACCGGTGGTGCCGTTGATCTGGCCGGCGAAATACAGGCCCGGAATGGTCTTGGTTTCAAGCCAGGGGTGCAGGCCACGCGGATCGAAGTAGTCGTATTCGATCGCATAGCCAGGGCGCGTGATGTGCGCGTTTTCGAAACCCTTGATCGAGTGCACCAGCTCGAGCTGCACGTCGAACGGTAGCGAGGTGGAAATACCGTTCGGGTAGATCTCGAAACTGTCCAGCCCTTCCGGCTCGATGAAGATCTGATGCGAAGCCTTGTCGGCAAAGCGCACCACCTTGTCCTCGATGGACGGGCAATAGCGCGGGCCCACGCCTTCGATCTGGCCGGTATACAGCGGCGAGCGGTCCAGCGCGCCACGGATCACTTCGTGTGTGCGTGCGCTGGTATGGGTGATCCAGCAACTCACTTGGCGCGGATGGTCTTCACGCGATCCCAGGTAGGAGAACACGGGCGCTGGATCGTCGCCGGGCTGTTCCTCCAGGCTACTGAAATCGATGCTGCGCATGTCGATGCGCGGCGGTGTGCCGGTTTTCAGCCGATCGGCCGCCACCGGCAGTTCGCGCAGGCGCTGGGCAAGTGTCGTGGCCGGTGGATCGCCCGCGCGCCCGCCCGCGTACTGCGCTGGGCCGATATGGATCTTGCCGGCCAGAAAGGTGCCAGCGGTAAGCACCACGGCCCTGGCGCGAAAGGAAACGCCCATCTGCGTCACCGCGCCGACCACGCGGCCATGTTCGAGGATCAGGTCGTCCACCGCTTGCTGGAACAGGTCCAGGTTCGGCTGGGTTTCCACGATCCGGCGGATGGCCGCCTTGTAGAGTGCGCGATCGGCCTGGCAACGCGTAGCGCGTACGGCTGGACCCTTGGAGGCGTTCAGCGTGCGCCACTGGATGCCTGCGCGGTCCGCCGCCTGCGCCATGACGCCGCCGAGCGCGTCGATTTCCTTCACCAGATGGCCCTTGCCTATGCCGCCGATGGCCGGGTTGCAGCTCATCTGGCCGATCGTCTCAATGTTGTGGCTGAGCAACAAAGTGCGCGCGCCGGCGCGCGCCGAGGCGAGCGCGGCTTCGGTGCCGGCATGGCCACCGCCGATCACGATCACGTCGTAGGAGGTCGGATGAAGCATCGGATTGGAGGTAAATACAAGGACAGACAAGCTCTTATGATAATACGCCCGGCCTCGTCAGAGATGCCTTACGCGAAGCTGGCATGCTTTCTGCTTCTGTATCCTTGCACTTTCACGGGCAGACGCTGCGCTTACGCGCGCTGAGATAGGACGGCAGGGGTCCCTTCGCGTACCGGGTGAGGAAGCAAGACGGCGCCCATTGGGCGCCGTCGTTTTTTTCGATCTCTGGAAGAGAGATCTGGCGCCCGGCGGTCTCAGGAACAGGGGGAATCCAGGATGACCGTAGTGCCGGGCGCCAGAAACTGGTGGCCTAAACAGGCAGTACGGCAAAGACCGCACCCCCCGTTGCGTAGGTCGATAATTACCCCAACCGCGTGAACATGAAGTGACTGAAATGCAAATTTCTGTCGAGCCACGGCAACTGCTGACAGAAAAGGTCACAGCGTGATGTAAGGCAAAACGTAACCGTGATATGCGTCACGCAGTGGCACGCCTGTTGCTGGAGACTCCATGCAACTCAGAGCAAACGGGGGTGAGTCATGGACAACAGTAACGAGTTCGCACCGGTCTATTTGCGGCATGACCTGATGGTGGAAATCGGTCGCCTCGAATTGGCGATGGATCACCTGGTCGAGCGCGACCCGACCCAGCAAGAGCAGCTTCGCCCGCGCCTCGAATCGCGCATGAGCCACCTGCTCACCGAGCTGGATCATCTGCCCGTGTAAACGGGACTTTCAGAGCACCGCCCCGCAGCGGCGACCCTATGCAGGTCGCCGTTTGCGTTTCTAGCGTGCGTCCAGGCCTCGGCAGACGCAAGAAAGAATGCGATCCGCCTTGTCCGAACAAGCGGCAGCCAGCTCAGCGCTGCAATACATTGCCGACGATCTCGCTGAGATTGGGCGACAGGTCCGCGCGTTGCGCCAGCTCTTCGAGCGCGATTCGCGCGGCGCTTCGCCGAACGGGTTCCAGGCGCTGCCATCCGTTGAACGCAGTGGCCAGGCGCGCCGCGATCTGCGGATTGAGCGCATCCAGCTGCGCAAGGCGTTCGGCGAGCAGCATGTAGCCGGCACCGTCCGTGCGATGGAATCCGCTGGGATTGGTGCTGGCGAAAGCGCCAAGCAGGGAGCGCGCGCGGTTGGGGTTCTTCAAGGTGAAGGCAGGATCGTTTTCCAGATGCTGGACGATCGCAAGCGCTGCATCGCCGGGTACTTGCGCCTGCACGGTGAACCATTTGTCCAGTGCAAGCGGATTATCGGCATAGCGATGGCGGAAGTGCGCGAGCGCAGCACTTGCCTGCGATGCACGATCACGCACCAGTACACCCAGCGCTGCAAGCCGATCGGTCATGCCCAGCGCCCCGTCGTACTGCTTGGCTGCAAGTTCGTGTGCCTGACTGGCATCCAGCAAGGCCAGCAGTTCTAGCACGCGGCGCTTGAGGCGACGCTTTGCCTGGCTTGCGGCTTCCAGCGGCGCCTGGGAGTCGGCTGACAGCAAGCGATAGCGCGCAAGCAATGTCTCGGCGCCGATGCGTTTGGCCAGGTGCTGCTGCAACGCCTGGCGTTGCGTGTGAATCCTTGCAGGATCGACTTCGCTCTGGCGATCGGCAAATTCGATTTCGCCGGGCGGTGTCAGCAGATCCGCCAACAAGGCATCGTCGATGGTCTGTTTCGCGAACAGTGCGGCCAACGCATCGCGCCACACTTTGCATGCATCCGAATCGTTGCCGTCGTGCAAGGTATCGAAGGCCAGCACGGCCAGTTGTTGGCCGGCTTCCCAACGATTGAAGCCATCCGCGTCGTGCGTGAGCAGCAAGGCCAGCTCTTCCGGCGAGTAATCGCACTCCAGCACCACCGGCGCCGAGAAGCCGCGCAGCAGCGAAGGCACGGGCCGCGCAGGAACATGCGTGAAGGTGAATCGTTGCGAGGGCTTGTCCAGCACGATCACGCGCTCGGTGCCATTCGCCTGTTCATCGCCTTGCAGATGCAGCGGCAGCATCGCGCCGCTGCGAGCGAACAATGCGAGCTTCACGGGAATCGGCAGCGGCTTTTTTTCCGGTTGCCCAGGCGTCGGACGCGTTTGTTGCGACAAGCTAAGCGTGTACTCGCGCCGCGCCGAATCGTATTCGCCTTTGGCATGCAGGCGCGGCGTGCCGGCTTGCGCGTACCAGGCCAGATACGGTGTGAGGTCGAGATGGTTGGCGTCGCCGAGCGCAGAAAGAAAATGTTCGATGGTGGCCGCTTGGCCATCATGCCGTTCGAAATACAGATCCATGCCCCGGCGGAAACCTTCCTGCCCAAGTCGTCCGGCGACCATGCGCACCAGTTCCGAACCTTTTTCGTAGACGGTGGCAGTATAGAAATTGTTGATCTCGCGGTATTCGGCCGGGCGCACGGGATGCGCCAGTGGGCCGGCGTCTTCCGGAAATTGCGTGCGCCGCAGCAGCGCCACGTCTTCGATGCGCTTGAGGGGCGCCGAATTCATGTCCGCCGAGAACTGCTGCTCGCGAAACACCGTCAGGCCTTCCTTGAGCGAAAGCTGGAACCAGTCGCGACAGGTCACACGATTGCCGGTCCAGTTGTGGAAATACTCGTGCGCCACCACCGCTTCGACGGCCCGGTATTCTTCATCGGTGCTGCTGTCCGGATCGGCCAGCAAGTACTTGGCGTTGAAAATGTTGAGGCCCTTGTTCTCCATCGCACCCATGTTGAAATCGTGCGTGGCGACAACGTGGAATACATCCAGATCGTAGTTGCGGCCGTAGGTGCGCTCGTCCCAGCGCATGCAGCGCTCCAACGCTTCCAGCGCGTAATGACAGCGATCGATCACGATCGCTTCCGACCAGATCACCAGTCGCACCTTGCGTCCATCGGCAGTGACGTAATCGCGCGAGATGTTTTCCAGACTCCCGGCGACGAGCGCGAACAGATAGCTCGGCTTGGGATGCGGATCGACGAAGCGCGCCCAGTGGCGCCCATCGGCAAGCGTGCCACTGCCTGCAGGATTCCCGCCCGCCAGCAATACCGGAAAGCGCGCGTGATCGGCGCGCAAGGTCACCGTGTAGCGTGTCAGCACATCCGGCCGATCGGGGAAAAAGGTGATGTGGCGAAAACCCTCGGCTTCACATTGCGTCAACAGAAAGCCGTGCTCGCGCGATCCGGACAGATACAAGCCTTCCAGCGTGGTATTGGCCGCCGGGCGCACGCGCACGCGCGTGTCCAGCACGCTGCAGTCATGGGCGCCGCTCACCTCCAGGACGCCATTTTCATAGCGGTAGTCTTGCGCGTCGAGCGTGCGGCCATCGAGCGAAATGGCGAGCAGTTCCAGCCCTTCGCCATCCAGGCGCAGCGGCGAGGCTTGCGCTGGATCACTGCGCAACGTCAGGCGCGATGAAACTTCGGTGGCATCGATGCCAAGATCGATCTCCAAGTCAATGGTTTCTACCCGCCAATCAGGCTGGCGATAGTCGCGCAGGTGGATCGGGGCGGTTTCATTCACGAGCGTCATGGGAGGCCGGGCCGATGTGGGACAGGGACGGGTCAGGCTAACATGAGGCCCTTTGATCCACAGGACAAGCGGATGAGCGCATTCGGCATCGAACAGACCCAATGGGATACGCACGACGTGTTCGTGCTGCGTGACGCCAGGCATGGTCGCTGCGCCCGCGTGGCGCGTCGCGGCGCGAACCTGGTGTCGCTCGAGCAGACGGTGGATGGCATCACGCACGCCTTGATCGACGGCTACCGCGATGCGGATGAACTGGTGCGCTGTCCCAGCTCTCGTTCCGCAATCATGGCGCCATTCGCCAACCGCATCGCCGATGCGCGTTACACGTTCGACGGTAAGTCCTACGACATGCAACCCGGCGTGGAAGCGCAGCGCGGCATCCGGCACGGTTTCGTGCGCATGGTCGACTTCGACGTCGCCCGCCAACAGGTCGATATAGACAGTGTTGCCATCACCTTCACGACGTCGATGATCCGTCCCGGTGCGTTCCCCGGTTATCCCTTCGCCATCGATCTGGCAGTCAACTACACGCTCGATGCGCAAGGCTTGTCGCTCACCGTAAGCATGCGCAATGTCGGCGACACGGCCGCGCCGTGCTTCTTCGGCTGGCACCCCTATTTTCGATTCGACAGCGATGTGGATACGTGGGAACTGCAAGTACCCGCCAAACAGCTTGTTCTCACCTCGCCCGAGTTGCTGCCCCTGTCGGGCGCGGAAGCTTTTCAATCGTTGGATGAAGCACCGCAAGGGCTGGATTTCCGCAAAGCAAAGCCGATCGGTACCACCAAGATCGACAACGCCTACGCCGATCTCGTGCGTGATGCCGACGGCCGCGTGCGCACGCGGCTGCGCGATCCGCGCAGCGGCTTGCGCATCAGCATGTGGCAGGAGCGTGGTGTGGTGCTGGCGTTCACCGCCGATACGGTGAGCCGCGACATGCGCCGCGCGGTGGCGCTGGAACCGATGGAAAGCATGTCCAATGCGTTCAATCGCCCTGATTGCGCCGATGCGATTCGCCTCGAGCCGGGCGCCGAGCGCGTATTCCGCTGCGGCGTGGAGATCGACCAGCCATGAGCGTGCGATTGCCGAGTCCGGACGAGATACGCGACGCCGCCGCGCGCATCGCACCGCACGCGGTGCTGACACCCGTCCTGCGGCATGCGGCGCTGGATGCCATGATCGGCGCGCAACTGCACTTCAAGTGCGAAAACCTGCAGCGAGGCGGCGCGTTCAAATTCCGCGGCGCCTGCAATGCCGTCTGGTCGCTGCGCGATGAGGAAGCCCAGCGCGGCGTCGTCACGCACTCCTCCGGCAATCACGGCAATGCGCTGGCAATGGCGGCAGCCACACGCGGTATCACGGCGCATGTGATCGTCCCGGAGGGTGCGGTGCGCGCCAAGGTCGAGGCGATCGAGCAGGCGGGCGCCACGCTGCATCGGTGTGCACCAAGCATTGCTGCACGCGAAGCCAAGGCCGCGCAAATCCAGCAGGCCACCGGCGCAGTGATGGTGCATCCCTATGCCGATACACGCGTGATGGCGGGGCAGGGCACGCTGGTGCTGGAGCTATGGCGGCAAACCGAAGGGTTGGACGCCATCATCACGCCGATCGGTGGCGGAGGCCTGCAGGCTGGTTGCGCGATTGCCGCACACAGCATTTCGCCGAGTATCGTCATGTACGGTGCCGAGCCCTCCGGCGCCGCCGATGCGGCGCAATCGTTGGCGCAAGGCGCACGCATCGAGCAGTTCACGACCGATACCGTTTGCGATGGCTTGCGTGCGCTGATCGGTGAGTCGAACTTGCAGGCCTTGCGCGACCATCGCGTGGAGGTGATCACGGTGAGCGACGAAGAAACCATCGCCGCGATGAAACTGCTATGGCAAACGCTGAAACTGGTGGTGGAAGTATCGAGCGCCACCGTGTTCGCCGCCGTGCTGAAGCAACGCGAACGATTTGCCGGGCGCCGGGTTGGCTTGGTGCTGACCGGCGGCAACGTGGATGTCGAAGCGTTGCCCTGGTAATCCTGATCGGCGTTGTGTATCGATTGCCATGCGGATGTCATGAGCGGCCGCTGCGTACTGTAAAGACACGCGACGCAATACGAGTGCTACCGCACAAAATCCATAGCCTGTGGCGTGCGGCGGTTCCACGCGTAACGATCTTTGAAGCCAATCACGGCTTATGCGTCGGAAATCGCTCATCCTGCCGGCTCAACACGCGTCACCCAGCATCGAGCAACAGGGGGGCCTATGATCGAGCTGGCAATACAGGTTCTCTCCGATCGCCGGGAGGGCCTGGTCATGGAACTTGGGCAAGTCATCACCGCGAACCACTATGCGCTCCTGCGCCAGCGCCTTACGCAAGACGGGCGCGGGGCGTGGTTGTCCATGGTCGTGCGCGGCCCGTCCGAACAGCGTTTTGCGCTGGAGGAAATGCTGGGTACGCATCGCCGCGTGCTGAGCTTTGAAGCGGCGTTGTGCGAAGAAGCGACGGCCATTTCGGTGGCGTCGTCGAACCTGCCATTGCGCGTGGCTTCGGCACCTTCGGCGACCCCATCGGCGATTGCTGCAGATATCGTGCAGATCGAGCGCCTGTTGCCGGAACTGACGCAAGCGTTTCCGCACATCTATGCCGGGCTCGCCACGCTGCAAAACGACGTGGCCGAATCCGCACGCGAACCGTCGTTGTTCCTGATCGGTCGCCGCATGGGCGCATGGCTCTACAAGCGCGACCATGCCCAGGACGCGCTGTTGAGTCTAGGCGACGCGATACGGCGTATCGCCGTGCCGACCCTGCGTCAGCTTGCCGATATCGAACAGCGCGGCGTGCATGTGCATGTTCTGAGCAGCCCTTTGTGCGAACCGGGCGGCCGGTCCGGCTGCAAGTTCTATGGCGGTTACCTGGAAGGTTTGCTCGGCGCGGCGGTGATGGGCAAGAAGGTTCGGGTAAGGCATCTCAGTTGCCGGAGTGCAGGCGCGGCGCACTGCAGCCTGGAGATCTCGCACTAAGCTGGCTGCTTGGCGCTATCCTGCGGCCCTTCGAAACGAGGAACAGGCGATGGCGACCACGCGTACCCGCTGCCATTGGGCGGCCGATGGCGAGTTGATGCAGGCCTATCACGACACCGAATGGGGCGTGCCGCTGCACGACGATCGCGCGCTGTTCGAGTTCCTGTGCCTGGAGGGCGCACAGGCCGGCCTTTCATGGCGCACCGTCTTGCACAAGCGCGATCACTATCGCCGCGCTTTCCATGACTTCGACATCGCTCGCGTCGCCGCCATGAAGGATCGCGAGCTGGAAAAATGCTTGCTCGATCCGGGGCTGATTCGCAATCGACTCAAGATCACGTCCACGCGCGACAACGCCAAGGCGGCGCTGGACGCCATCGGCGAATACGGCAGCTTCGATGCCTATCTGTGGTCGTTCGTCGAGGGCAAGCCGATCCGCAACGCCTGGCGTGCCCGTGCCGAAGTGCCGGCCAGCACGCCGGTGTCCGATCGCATGAGCAAGGCGTTGAAGAAACGCGGTTTTCGCTTTGTCGGTACCACCATCTGCTATGCGTTCATGCAGGCGACGGGGATGGTCAACGATCATGTGGTGGACTGCTTCCGGCACAAAGCGTGCGCGGGCAAATCGTAGGCCGGTAGAAACGTTTCCTCGGACCACGGAAAACTCAATAGAATGGCCACGAATACCGGAAAGGAGACGCCACCCATGCAGCCGTTCCAAGATTTCCGCACGCGCTGGGGCGGCCTCGTGCTCTGCGCCGCGCTCGCGCTGCCGTTCGCCGTCCATGCCAAGACCGGCGACCGCAATCAGCCCATGACCACCTCGCAAGCCTCGGTCAACGGCTTCAACGCCCCCAACACCATCACCACGCTGACCGGCAACGTGGTGATCACGCAAGGCAGCATGAAAGCCAAGGGCGACATCGCCCAGCTTCACCTGGATGCCGACAGCCAGGTCAGCCGCATCGTCATGAAAGGCCGCCCGGCGTACATCCAGCAGTTGGACGACAACAATCACCTGATGACCGGCGAAGCGCCAACGCTCGACTACGACAATATCAACGGTATCGCCGTGCTGCAGCCCAACGCCGTGGTCACCCAGGAAGGCATGGGCGAGGCGCATGCCGACAAGCTCACTTACAACACGCAGACCGCGTATTTCACCGGCACCGGCAACGTCAGCATGACCTACGTGCCAAAGCAGCGACAGGCCGACAATGCGTCGCCGGCTGCGTCCGTTCCCGCGCCGGCGTCCACTGCGGCGTCGCCGCAGAAGTAATCAGCGGCGGCGCGAACCGCGCAGGCTGTCGATCGAAAAACTGGCCATCTCGCCGCCACCTTTCACGCGGCGCGATTGTCCGGGTGCCGGTCCCCATGCGTGCGCGGTCACCACTTCCCAAGTAGCCGGAATGCGGCCACCCACGCGCATCGCCTCGTACGCGGCCAGCATGCTCTGGAAATGACGCTTGCCGGTGAGCCCGCGTTCGCGGCCGCGGTCGGCATGCGTGGCGCCCAGGCCCTTGAGTTCGCGCAGCAAGGCCTTTGGCTCGCTATAGGTCAGCGTGAAGCGATCCACATCCAGCACCGGATCGCGCAGGCCCGCGTTGATCATGGCGTCGCCCAGGTCATGCATGTCCAGGAAACGGCCCACGTGCGAATGCTGATCCACCGCCGCCCACGCTGCGCGCAGTTCGCGCAGCGTATCGGGGCCGAAGGTGGAAAACAGCAGCATGCCGCCCGGCTTGAGCACACGCACGCACTCGCCGAACAACGCCGGCAGATCGTCGATCCACTGGAAGCACAGATTGGAATGCAGCACGTCGACGCTGTGATCGGGCAACGGCAATGCGGTGGCTTCGCCGCACACGCGCACAAACGGTTTCAACCAGCTGGCGTGCGACTTGGCAGTACGCAGCATCGGTAGCGCCGCATCGATGGCGATGACCTGCGCCTTGCCATAGTGTTTCTTCAGCAGCGCGCTGCCGCGGCCGGTACCCGCACCGACGTCGATGATGCGCTCGGGCTGCTGCAAATAGAAATCCAGGCGTTCCAGCAGCAACTGCTGCACTTCGCGTTGCAAGGCGTCGTGCTGTTCGTAGCTGCCAGCGGCGTGGCTGAAATTGGCGCGCACGCGTCGCGCGTCAAGCTGGAAGTCGCTCATGCATGGGCCTCCAGCCAGGGTAGAAGCGCCTGCGCAACGGCTTGTGCGTGGCTGAGAAAGGGTGCGTGCCCGGCGTGCGCAATCAGGTGGTATTCGCCGGCGCTCGCCTGCGCGGACCATTCCATGGCGGAGGGGTGCACCAGCCGGTCGAGCCGGCCCGCACTCCACCAACTGCGGCCCGCCTGCAAACGCGGCAGATCGGCGCGCAAATCGGTTTCATCCAGAACACGGATGCCTTCCTGCAGCACGCGCAGATCCGGTTCTCCGCGCGCGAACACTTCGGCGCGAAGCTTGCGCAATTCCGCGCGTGGGTCCGGGCTGCCCATCACTTCCAGCGCTAGGAATCGCTCGATGGTGGCGTGGTAATCGGTTTCCAGATCGCTGGCGAGCCGATGCACCAGCGCAGGATCGCGCCCTTGCGGCCAATCGCTGTCGCTGACGAAGCGCGGAGTGGCGCACAGCATGGCGAGGCCGCGCACCTCGTCTGGAAAATCCAGCGCTGCCTGTAGCGCGATCAATCCGCCGAGCGACCATCCCAGCCAGATCGCGGGCGGCGTGGCGTCGGCGATGGCGCGAGCGCACTCGGCGGGTTGCAGCGACAGGCCGCAGTCGCGTGAAAAACCATGGCCAGGAAGATCGACCACATGCATCGTGCAGTGATCGCTCAACGCTTCGACCAGCGGCGCGAAGATGCCGCCATGCATGGCCCAGCCGTGCAGCATCACCAGCGGAATGGGGCCGCTGCCGTGGGTTTCGATATGCAGGGTCATGCGGCGGCGTCTCCATGCGTTTCAGGCGATCCGTCGGTGGCTGCGGGGCTCAGCGTCTTGTCCACCGCGCCGCGCTCATCGAACACGAAGCAACCGCCTTGCCAGTGCGCACCGCCTGCTTCTTCGAAATACTTCAATACACCGCCTTCGAGCTGGAACACGCGCTGCATGCCGATGTCCTGCATGTGCAATGCGAATTTTTCGCAGCGAATGCCGCCGGTGCAATAAGACACCACCGTCTTGCCGTCGTAGCGCGTCCGGTCCGCCGCCAAGGCGGCGGGCAATTCGGTGAAGCTCGCGATGCGGTAATCGATGGCTTGCGGAAACATGCCGACATCCGTTTCGTAAGCGTTGCGCGTATCCAGCAGCACTACGTCGCGGCCTTCGTCGTCATGGCCCTGGTCCAGCCAGCGCTTGAGCGTGGCGGCATCCACGGCCGGCGCGCGCCCGCCTTCAGGGCGAATCGTGGGATGGCGCAGCGTGATGATTTCCTTTTTCAGGCGCACGCGCATGCGTTTGAAAGGCGCATCGTCGGAAAGCGACTCCTTCGCCTGCATGCCGGCGAAGCGCGCATCGTCGCGCAACCATTCCATAAAGATATCGATCGCTTCGCGCGGGCCGGCGAGAAAAAGATTGATGCCTTCCGGCGCCAGCAGAATGGTGCCTTTCAATGCCAGCGCATGACATTGCGCCAGCATGCGCTCGCGCAGCGCCGGCAGATCGTCCAGGCTGACGAAGCGATAGGCGGAGATATTCAGGATCGGCATGGGAGGGAAGCGACGTTACGAGGCGCGATTATACCGGCGCATCCGCCAGTCGCAGGGACGCAAGCGATTCCAACAACCGGTCCACATGCGCTTCTTCGTGCGCGGCCGATAGCGTAATGCGCAGGCGCGCCTGGCCTTGCGGCACGGTCGGCGGGCGAATCGGCACCACCAGCAGGCCTTGCGCTTCCAGTGCGCGGGACGTCTCCAGGGCGCGCTGCGCGTCGCCGAGCAGCAACGGCTGGATGGCGGTGCGCGAAGGCATCAATGGCAGCCCGAGCTGTTCCGCGCCGCGGCGGAAACACTGGATCAGATGATTCAACTTTTCGCGGCGCCAGTGCTCCTCGCGCGCGATCCGTACGGCGCAGAGCGTCGCGGCGGCCAGCGCGGGCGGCATGGCGGTGGTGTAGATGTAGGTGCGCGCAAACTGGATCAATCCATCGATCAATGCAGCGGAGCCGGCAATGAAAGCACCGCTGCAACCGAGCGCCTTGCCGAGCGTCGCCATCAGCACCGGCACCTCGTGTTCGCTCAAGCCCGCTTCGGCCACGCTGCCTGCGCCGTCCCGGCTCAACACGCCGAGGCCGTGCGCATCGTCCACCATCAAGGTGGCGCCTTCTTTCGCGCAAAGTGTGGAGAGTTCGCGCAACGGCGCGATGTCGCCGTCCATGCTGAACACGCCGTCGGTGGCGAGCAGGGCGCCGCGTTCGACGTCGCCCTGCAACTGGCGCGCGGCGGCGTCGACTTCGGCATGCGGGTAGCGCTTCAACGTCGCGCCGGCCAGTTGTGCGCCATCGAGCAGGCACGCGTGATTGAGCTTGTCCTGCGCGCAGATATCCCCGCGTTGCAGCAGCGCCTGCATCACACCGAGATTGGCCATGTAGCCGGTGGAAAATAGCAGCGCGCGTTCGCGGCCGGTCCAGGCGGCCAGCGCTTCTTCCAGTTCGGCGTGTTCGCGGCGGTGGCCACAGATCAGGTGCGCGGAGCCGCTGCCGACGCCGCTCGCGTCCGCAGCATTTTTGAGAGCGGCAATCAGGCGCGGATCGTGCGCCAGCCCCAGGTAATCGTTGGTGCAGAACGCCAGCAGGCGCTGGCCGTTGCTTTCGATATATGGACCTTCGGCGCGTTCGACGCAACGCAAACGGCGTTGTAATTGAGCCTGCGCGCGTTCGGCCGTCTGGACGGCCAATCGCTCGAGCAGGTCAGGCCGCGCAGCCACAGCCTTGCCCGCAGCCGGCCATCTCCGTTTCGAGAATGTCCGCATGCACGGTATCGGCTTCTTCCGCCACTTCCAGCGCGTGCAGGTCGAGTCGGCGGAACAGTGCGCGATCATGCTCCACATCGGGATTACCGGTGGTGAGCAGCTTCTCGCCGTAGAAGATCGAGTTGGCGCCGGCGAAGAAGCACAGCGCCTGCACCGCGTCGTCCATCTGCTGGCGGCCGGCGGACAGGCGCACCATCGAGGCCGGCATCAGGATGCGCGCCACGGCAATCGTGCGCACGAACTCGAACGGGTCGAGCGCATCGGTGCCGTGCAGCGGCGTGCCTTCCACCTGCACCAGCTGGTTGATCGGCACCGATTGCGGATGCTCCGGCAGATTGGCCAGCGTCTGTAGCAGGCCGGCGCGTTGCGCGCGCGTTTCGCCCATGCCGACGATGCCGCCGCAGCAGGTTTTAAGGCCGACCTGGCGCACGTGTTCGAGCGTATCCAGGCGATCCTGGTACTGGCGCGTGTGGATGATCTCGCCGTAGAACTCCGGCGCCGTATCCAGATTGTGGTTGTAGTAGTCCAGGCCAGCCTGCTTCAGCGTCTGCGCCTGCTCGCCGCTGAGCATGCCGAGCGTAGCGCAGGTCTCCAGCCCCAATGCCTTCACCGCCGAGACGATTTCCGCTACTTGCGCCACGTCGCGATCCTTCGGGCTGCGCCACGCGGCGCCCATGCAGAAGCGGCTGGCGCCGGCATCCTTCGCGGCCTTGGCGCGCGCGACCACGGCGTCCACGGCCATCAGCTTTTCCGCCTTCACGCCGGTGTGGTAGCGCGCCGCCTGCGGGCAGTAGCCGCAATCCTCCGGGCAGCCGCCGGTCTTGATCGACAGCAGGGTGGATACCTGCACCGCGTTCGGATCGTGATGCTCGCGATGCACGCTGTGCGCACGATGCAGCAACTCGTTGAAGGGCAGGGCGAACAGGGCGACGACTTCGTCGCGGCTCCAGTCGTGGCGAAGAGCGGCTGCGGTCATGAGGAGGCTCCGGAAAACCGGCACAGTGTGGGAGTCGTCCGAAAGGCTGTCAACTCGATCCGCGAGCGAATGGTTGACGGCATGGTTGCGTCGGAATCGTGGCGACTAAGGTTCAGCGTCGCTGCTTTTCTTCTTCGCCAGCGGCGCGCCCAGGCGAAAGCGACACACATGCCCACCGCGTACGATGCATTCCATGTGATGGATGTGCCGCCCGCTGGCCGCTTCCATGTAGGCCAGGTCGAACTTGCACACGCTAGGGTGCTGTTTGGCCAAGGCGTGAAAGACGCAATTGAATGCCTCGACCTGCCATTCCTCGCCATGCCGCGCGGGTACGGCTTCATAGCCGAGCGCGTCGAGCTTTTGCGCAAGGCTGTGTACCACGTCGACGGCTGGTGTATCGGGTGATGGGGCTGCCTCGTGGCTGCCCAGGCTGTGCCCGAGTTCGCGCAGCGCCATTTCCATCGCCGAATCGCCAAAGCGCTCCTGCCATTGCGCCAGCAAGGCGGCGGCGATAGTGCCGTAATTGCGCGGAAACAGCGCGCGACCCTCCTCGGTGAGGCGGTAGTGGGCCGTGGGCCGGCCACCGCTGGGTGTTGACTGCGTACGTTCCACGTAGTGGCGTGCGATCAGGGCGCTCAGGTGCTGACGCACGGCGTTGTGGCTGATGCGCAGTTGCGCGCACAGCGACTCCACCGTGCCGCCTTCGCTGGCCATCAGCAGTTGCCGTAACAGGCGCTGCTGCGTCGTTCCCAGTTGCCTGAGCGCCGTCATCGTCTCAGTGCGCCTTGTTCGGGAACTGTTTGGCGATGCCGCCGGCCAATGCGTCGGCGATCGTATTCATGTGCGCCTGCATGTCTGCCCAGGTGGCCTGTTCGCCCTTGGTATCGCCGCTCATGATTTGTTTTATCTGCGCGGCATGATGTGCTACGTGGGTGGCGAACAGGCTTTGCACGGCATTTTCCGGCAGATTGGGATTGGCGCCAGAGAAGAACTTCGCAATGGCGGTGACATTGTCATTGAGGTCCGCCATCGCCTTCTGTTCACCGGCCATGTCACCCGCTGCACTGGCGTCGGTCAGTGCTTTCACGCCACCCCAGTGGCCGGCCAGCAATTGCAGCGTCTGCGTGCCGGCGGCCTTGCCGTAGAAGCCACCTACCGCGTCGGCGATCTGCTTGGCATTGGCGACCACCGCGCCTGCCGCGGTCTTGGCCTTGGCGCTGTCATGAGCATGTACGGCCACGGCGTATTCGCGTGTATGCACGATGTGGCCATGCCACAGCGAGCGCATGGCCGCCTGCAGTTGTGGCGCGCTGACTGAAGTGTCTTGGGTGGCCGTACCCATGTCATGCGCCGGGGATGCCGCTTGCGCGGACCCGGCGGCTACGAGGGTCGTGCCGGCAACTACAAACAGGATGCTTCGAATGTTCATGAATCCTCTCCGGTATGTCGCACAGTGCGACCCGGATAAGTGTCGGCGTCTCTCATTTTCGCGCAATATATCTATGTGTAAAGTCCATGCTCCAACGACATTCCGAGGGCTTCCGTTAAACCCGGTCGCTAGGGAGTCGGCATTTCCGGTGGAGCAGGACGGAGCATGAAATCGTGCGAAGCCACCTGCCAGCCGTGGGGCGTTCGGCATTTTCCAGAATGCCGGCGGTACCTCTACTATCCGTGAGTCATCCATCGAAGGAGTCGATCCATGAGTGCAGCAGGTCAGGGCAGTGCCGGGAATGTCATCGCCGCCATCTGCAGTTTGTTTATCCCCGGCCTTGGCCAGTTGGTGCAGGGACGCGTTCTGAAAGCGGTGCTGATGTTCGTGCTGGCCGGTGTGCTATGGATTTTCTGGATGGGCTGGCTCATCCATCTGTGGTCGATCATCGACGCGGCGATGTTCAAGCCGAACAATTGACTGCACACCGCGCATGGATGCGCCGATCCACTGGCTTTCCACGCTGCACCGCTGGCTGTTGCCGTGGCGCTGCCTGCTATGCGGCGATGCCGGCGCAAACGGCATCGACTTATGCGTCGATTGTGCGGCAGAGCTGCCGCGCAACACGCATTGCTGCCAGCGCTGTGCATTGCCTTTGCCGGTCGCCGCCCCGCTCTGCGGCCGCTGCCAGCGCAAGCCACCGCCATGGGATGCCGCCTGGACGCCGTTCCGTTACGCGTGGCCGCTGGATCGGCTGGAAACGCGCTTCAAATTCAGTCGCGATCTGGCGGCGGGACGTGTGCTTGCGACGGTGTGGCAGCGCGAGCAGCATCCGGCCGATCTGCCGCAACTGATCATTCCCGTACCGTTGCATCGAAAGCGGTTGCGCGAGCGTGGCTATAACCAGGCGCTGGAATTGGCCAAGCCGCTTGCGCATGCGCTCGATGTTTCCTGCCGTCCCGATCTGCTGCAGCGCGTTCGGCATACCGATGCACAAACAGGGCTCGATGCAGTGGAACGCCGTCGCAACTTGCGCAATGCCTTTCTATTGCGCGAAGGCGAATCACTGCCCATGCATATCGCCGTGCTCGATGATGTATTTACGACGGGCGCCACGTTGGCGGAATGCGTGCGCGTCTTGAAGCGAGCGGGTGTGGCGCGTGTAGATGTCTGGGCATTGGCTCGTGCACCCATATCCGGGCGCTGATGTAAGTAGGTTGGGCAGGGGCGAAGCCGAACCCAAACATTGCCATGCATGAATTGTGTTGGGGTTCGGCTATGCCTCAGCCCAACCTACCGGGCCTTATCGGATAGCCAATGCCATCACGATACCGATCCACAACGCCAACCCGACCCAGTTGTTATGGCGGAATGCCGCAAGGCATGCATCGCGCTCGCGGTTGCGGATCAACCATTGTTGCCAGCCAAACAATCCGGCGGCCACAGCGACGCCCAGCCAATACGGCCAGCCCAGATGCGCGCGATTGCCGATCATCACCAGCGCGATCACCATCGTGCCCATCAGCACGCCGATGATCGGCAAATCCGCATCGCCGAACAGGATCGCGGTGGAGCGTGCGCCGGCCTTGAGATCATCCTCGCGATCGACCATCGCGTATTCGGTGTCGTAGATCACCGACCACAAGATATTGGCGATGAACAGTAACCAGCCCACCGGCGGCACGGTGTTCTGCACGGCGGCGAAGGCCATCGGGATCGCCCAGCCGAAGGCCGCGCCCAGGACCACCTGCGGATAGTCGGTGTAGCGCTTGGTGAATGGGTAGAGCGCGGCCAGTGCGGCGCCGATGAAGGACAGCTTGATGGTCAGCGCATTGGTCATCAGCACCAGCAGAAACGAGAACGCCAGCAACGAGGCGAATACGATCAGTGCTTCGCGCGGCGTCACCCGGCCGGCGGCAATCGGCCGCCCCGCGGTGCGGGCTACTTGCGGGTCGAGGTTGCGATCGGCGTAGTCGTTGATGGCGCAGCCGGCGGCGCGCATCGCAAACACGCCCAGCGTAAAGATGACCAAGGGCTTCCAGGGCGGGAAATCGCCGGCCGCCAGCCATAGCGCCCACCAGGTTGGCCACAGCAGCAGCAAGGCGCCGATCGGGCGATCCATGCGCGTCAATACGAGGATGTCGTGCGCCTTCTGGCGGTATTGCTCGGGCAGTTTCTGCAGCAGGACATCCAGCACACGCGCCGCGCGGCTGGAGCTGTCGGCGGGGCGTGCGGGTTGTACCCGGCCGGTGGCGGCGGCGCGGGAGCGATGGGGAGCGGGTGCGGGAGCGGTGCGCCGCGGGCGCTTGCGGGAGGTCGGTGCCATGAACCAAGTGTAGCGTGCCCGGTTTGCAGGTACGCGCCATGACGCCAGAGCAGTAGTACATTTGCGCTGGCCCGGTCCAGGGCTACATCGTCGGGGTGGGCGAGCATGAGTACATTCATCGGACATATTTCCCTTATCGTGCGCGATCCGACGCGCACTGCCGAGCTGTTCGCCGACGTGCTCGGTGCGCAGGTGATTGCCGATCAGGCGGATGACGAAGGGCATCCGCAGACCTTCGCGAAATTCGGCGGCGTCTGGTTCGTGCTGCGGCAGGGCGAAGGCCCTCCATCGCGTAACGGCGATCACATCGCTTTCGAGGTGAGCCGCCACGAATTGAAGACCTATGCGGACAAGCTCGCCACGTTTGACGTCGAACATTTCATGGCGCGCGAAGACACGCTCTATTTCACCGACTATGACAACCACGTATTCGAACTGGATGCCGGCAGTTCGATCGACGAGTCGCTACGTGGCCGGCTACTCGCGTAGCAGCAACCGGTACGCCGGGTTGTCGCTTTCATCCACGTGCGGATAACCAAGCGCGGCGAGGAAATCCTTGAGCAGCGCCAGTTCGCTCGGCGGCACCTGGATACCGACCAGGATGCGGCCGTAATCGGCGCCATGATTGCGATAGTGGAACAAGCTGATGTTCCAGTCCGGATGCATGCGATCCAGAAAACGCGCCAGCGCGCCGGGACGCTCCGGAAAATCGAAACGATAAAGGCGCTCGTCGCGCGCCAGCGGTGAGCGGCCGCCGATCATGTGGCGAAGGTGCAGTTTCGCCAGTTCGTCGTCGGTAAGATCGAGCACGCCGAAATCGTTGGCGCGAAAAGCATCGACCAAGGCCTCGCGTTCGCTGCGCAGCGCCGTTTGCACGCCGACGAAAATATGTGCGGCTTGCGCGTCGCCGATGCGGTAATTGAATTCGGTGATCGCATGCTGGCCCAACGCGCTGCAGAAACGCCGGAAACTGCCGCGCTGCTCGGGAATGGTCACCGCGAACACGGCCTCGCGCTGCTCGCCGACTTCCGCGCGTTCGGCCACGAAACGCAGGCGATCGAAATTCATGTTGGCGCCGGAGACCACCGCCACCACCGCGCCGTCAAGCGGACCGTGTGCGGCTACGTACTGCTTGAGCCCCGCCAATGCGAGTGCGCCGGAAGGCTCAGGAATGCTGCGCGTATCCTGATAGATGTCGCGGATCGCCGCGCAGATGGCGTCGGTATCCACCCGCAGCACATCATCGAGATATTGCTGGCATAGCGAAAACGTCTGCGTGCCGACCTGCTTGACCGCGGTGCCATCGGCAAATAGGCCCACTTCGTCCAGCACTACGCGCTCGCCGGCTTCCAGCGCGCGTGCCATCGAATCGGCGTCGCTGGCTTGCACGCCGATCACGCGCACGTCGGGACGGCGCGCCTTGATCACCGCAGCCACGCCGGCCGCCAGGCCGCCGCCACCGATCGGCACGAATACGGCGTGCAGCGGTTCCGGATGTTGCGCCAGCAGTTCCAGCCCGATGGTGGCCTGGCCGGCGATCACGTCCAGGTCGTCGAACGGATGCACGAAGCTGGCGCCACGCGCTTCACGCAGACGCTGCGCTTCGGCCTGTGCGTCGCTATAGGAATCGCCGTGCAGTACCACTTCGGTATAGGCGCCGCCGAAACGCCGCACGGCATCCACTTTCACCTGCGGCGCCGTCACCGGCATAACGATGGTGGCGCGGATTTTCAGGCATGAAGCAGCCAATGCCACGCCTTGCGCATGATTGCCCGCTGACGCGGCGATCACGCCGCGCGCGCGTTCGGTTGCATCGAGCTGCGCCATGCGGTTGTACGCGCCGCGCAGCTTGAACGAAAACACCGGTTGCTGATCCTCGCGCTTGAGCAGCACCGTCGCGTCCAATCGTTCGGAAAGCAGCGCCGCGCGTTCCAGCGCCGTGCGCTGCGCCACGTCGTACACGCGCGCCGCTTCGGCGCGCTGCAAGACCGCAGCGGCCGTTGTCGCCGGACCGTTGTCCGCGAACTGCGCGTTCATGCGTGTGTCGCGTGTTGAACCTGCAGTACGTCGACCAGCTTGCGCGTTTGCTGGAGGATCTGGGTGAGCACATCGTTGTCACCGCGCACGGTCAGCAGCAGATGCGATACCGCAGGGTCGGCCGTGGGGGCGACGCTCAAGGTGTCGATGTTGTGTCCGCGTGCGGCAAACAGGCCTGCGACGCGCACCAGCGCGCCGGCTTCGTTCTGCAGAAGGATGGAAAGCGTGTGTTGCATGGCCTGTTCCTGTGGGTGTGTCGGTCAATCGTCTTGATGTTTAGAAGCTGTCGGAAGCGGCAGCTTCGCCGGTGTGCGCCACCGCGCGCGCCGGAATGAAATCGCCGGTGATCATTTGCGAGTAGTTGGCGCCGGGGCCGACCATCGGATAGACGCCGGCATCCGGATCGATCATTACTTCCAGGAACGCCGGCCCTTCGAACGCCAGGAATTCGGCGATGGTGGCGGCCAGGTCCTCGGGCCGTTCCAGACGGCGCGCCCAGTTGAAGCCATCGGCTTCGGCGGCGCGCACGAAATCCTTGCGGTGCAGGCTCTTGTCGGACGAGGCGAAGCGGCCCTTGAAGAACAGCTTCTGCCACTGCCGCACCATGCCGTCGCCGACGTTGTTGAGTATCACGACCTTCACCGGCAAGTCGTAGGTCGTGACGGTTTCCAGCTCGCCCAAGTTCATGCGGATGCTAGCGTCGCCGTCGATGTCGATCACCAGCATGTCGCGCTGCGCGAACTGCGCGCCGATGGCGGCGGGCAGGCCGAAACCCATCGTGCCCATCGAGCCGGAGGTCAGCCATTGGCGCGGGGCGCAGAAGTCCAGGTACTGCGCCGACCACATCTGGTGCTGGCCCACGCCGGTAGTGATGATGGCGCGGCCTTGCGTGTGGCGGTTGATCTCTTCCAGCACGGCGTACGGCTGGATCAGCGCGCTGTCGCGATCGTAATTCATCGCATGCCTGCGCTTCAGCGTGGCGACGTGCGCATGCCAATCCGCCAGGGCGGGCTGATGGCCGTGCGCCTTGCCATACTGGGTGAGGCGTTGCAGCGCGCGATCCAAGGGGCCAACGTGATGCCAATCGGCCGGCTTTACCTTGTTGATCTCGGCCGGATCGATGTCGATGTGCGCAATGAACTTCGCCTTGGGTGCAAATTGCGAAGGCACGCTGGCGACGCGGTCGTCAAAACGCGCACCGAGCGCGAACAGAAAATCGCAATCCTCCACCGCATAATTCGCGTACGCCGTGCCGTGCATGCCCAGCATGTGCAACGCCAGCGGATGCGTGGTGTCGAAGCCGCCGATACCCATCAGCGTGGTGGTCACCGGCAGGCCAAAGGTTTCGACGAATTCGCGCAGCACTTCGCTCGAAGCGCTGGCGACGACGCCACCGCCGGCGTAGATCAGCGGGCGCTTCGCCTGTAGCAAAGCCTGAAAGAAGGCCTCGCATTCGGCGTCGCTCAGGGTTGCCTGTTCCACCGCGCGCAGGCGCGCGCGATAGCCGGGGAGAGGTAGTTCCTTCTGGCCATCGAAGATGACGCTGGCGTTCTGGATATCTTTCGGAACGTCCACCACCACCGGGCCCGGTCGCCCGCTGCGCGCGATGGTGAACGCGGTGCGCAATGTGGCTTCCAGTTTCTCCGCCTCGGTCACCAGGAACACATGCTTGGCGCAGGAACTCATGATGTTGCTGATGGGCGCTTCCTGGAACGCATCGCTGCCGATCGCCTGCGTGGCGACCTGGCCGCAGATCACCACCAGCGGAATCGAATCGGCGGTGGAGTCGCGCACCGGCGTCACCATGTTGGTGGCGCCTGGACCGGACGTGACGATCGCCACGCCAACTTTGCCGGATGCACGCGCATAGCCGGACGCCATGAAGCCCGCGCCCTGCTCGTTGGCCGGCACGATCAACGGCATCGGCTCGCTGCCGTCGGCTTTGAGATGTTCCGCGTTATGGCGGAACACTGCGTCGTACACGGGCAGGATCGCCCCGCCGGAATAACCAAAGAGCACTTCCACGCCTTCATCCGCCAGCACTTGTACGACGACATCCGCACCGCTCATGGCAGTGCCTGCCAGCGGATGGTGCGCGACGGCCAGTTTGGCATCGGCAGCGGGTGTGGGTTTCAGCAGTGGCATGTTCACGTCGATCCTTGGTGTATTTGAAGCGTGTGTTGCGGGTGGATGGCTAAAGGGCGGCACCGTCAAACACTGACAGGTACGCCGTACATCTCAACGATGCGCTCGTCCTGCGCCTGCGCGGAAAAGCGTTCCCACTCGATACCGTTCACATCCGATGTGCTGGTGAAACCTTCCGCGCTGTCGTCTTCGAAGCCGATGTGCCGCAATTGGCCGGCGCGCTCGGCGTTCTGGTTGATCGAGAAATTCAGCAGCTCCGTGCGCCACATCGCGTACTTGCCATCGACCACCACGTTCGGGCGCTGGCCGAGGCGCGCGCTGTAATCGGCGATGGAGGCGTGAAGATCGCGAACCGCAAGCGCAATGTGGAAACGTTTCATGGATGCATCCTGTAGAGAGCCATGCGGCGCTCGCTCGCCGGAGGGAGGGGGAATGAGCGAGCGCCGCATGGGGTTAACCGACCTTCTTCAGCGCGGGCTGATCGGCTTTCGCACCGCTCTGCAGCCACGCCATGCGCGCACGCAGCTTGGCGCCGACCTGTTCGATCGGGTGATCCAGATCGGCCTGCTTCCACTTCTTGTAGTTCGGCAGGCCGGCCTGGTATTCGGCTACCCAGTTACGCGTGAAGGTGCCGTCCTGGATGTCCTTCAGCACGGCCTTCATGCGTTCCTTGGTGCCGGCATCGATCACGCGCGGGCCGCTGACGTAGTCGCCGTATTGTGCGGTTTCGGAGACGAACTCCAGCATCTTGGTGATGCCGCCCTCGTAGAACAGGTCAACGATCAGCTTCAGTTCGTGCAGCACTTCGTAATAGGCGATCTCAGGCTGATAGCCGGCTTCCACCAGCACTTCGAAGCCCTTCATCACCAGCTCGCTGGCGCCGCCGCACAGCACGGCCTGTTCGCCGAAGAGATCGGTTTCCGTTTCTTCCTTGAAGTCGGTCTTGATCAGCATCGCGCGCGCGCCGCCCAGGCCCGCCGCGTAAGCCGTCGCCTTTTCTTCAGCGTGGCCGCTCACGTCCTGGTACACCGCATAGATGCAGGGCACGCCACGGCCGCGTTCGTATTCGGTGCGCACCAGTGCGCCGGGGCCTTTCGGCGCCACCAGCACCACGTCGATATCGCTACGCGGCTCGATCATCTTGAAATGCACGTTCAAGCCGTGCGCGAACAGCAGCGCGGCGCCGGGCTTGATGTTCGGCTCAATCGATTCCTTGTACAGCGCGGACTGCACCATGTCCGGCGTCAGCACGGCGACCAGATCCGCACCGCGCACGGCTTCGCCCGGCTCCACCACGTGAAAGCCATCGGCAACGGCTTTGCTCCAGGTGGGGCCATTCGGGCGCAGGCCGACGACGACATCCAGGCCGGAGTCCTTCAGATTGAGCGCGTGGGCGCGCCCCTGGCTGCCGTAGCCAAGAACGGCGATGCGCGCCTTGGCGAGCGTTTCGGTGGTGGCGGTGGTGCTCATGCTGTGACTCCTGCGTCGGTGCGTGTGACGGTTTGTTTAGTGGGTTGTGTCGATGATTGTGTGGTGGCGCCTTCGGAGGCGGAGCCCACCAGTTGTGCGTATTTGGCCAGTGCGCCGCGCGTGACTTTCGGTGCGGGCGGTTGCCAGCTGGCGCGGCGTGTCGCGAGATCGGCGTCGGTGGAGATCGTGCGCGACTGCGCGTCGATCACGATGCGATCGCCTTCGTGCAGCAGGGCGATCGGACCGCCGCGCGCGGCTTCCGGTGCGATATGTCCGACCATGAAGCCGTGCGTCGCGCCGGAGAAACGGCCGTCAGTGATCAGTGCGACGTCGTCGCCCATGCCGCGGCCGATCAGTGCGGCAGTGACGCCCAGCATCTCGCGCATGCCGGGGCCGCCAGCGGGGCCTTCGTTGCGGATCACGACCACGTCGCCCTTGGCGAGCTTGCCAGCCTGCACGGCGGCGAAGGCTTGTTCCTCGCTTTCGAACACGCGTGCGCGACCTTCGAAATGCGTGGCGCCTTTGCCGGCGAGTTTCAGGATGCAGCCTTCCGGTGCGAGATTGCCGTACAAAATTGAATAGCCGCCGCGCGGTTTCAGCGGCTTGCTCACCGGATGCACCACGTCCTGCTGCTCGGCACGCGGTGCGGCGGCGGCTTCCTCGAACAGGCTGCGGCCGGTCACGGTTGGGCTGTCTTCCTGCATGCCGGCAGCGATCAGTTCCTGCGCGACACGTGCGCTGCCGCCAGCACCGAACAATTCGACGGCGGTGTAGCGGCCGCCCGGCAACAGGTCGGCGATCACCGGCGTGTGCACGGAGGCCGGTTCGAAATCCTCGATCGTCCACGGCACGCCGGCTTCGCGCGCGATCGCCAGCAGATGCAGTACCGCGTTGGTGGAACCGGCGGTGGCGGCGACCATGCGTGCGGCATTGCTGAAAGCGGTGCGGCTCAAGATATCCAGCGGCTTGCGCTGCGCGCGCAGGCAATCCATCACCAGCTCGCCGCAGCGATACGCGGCATGGGCTTTCGCCGGATGCGTGGCGGGGATGTCGTTGAAGCCCATCGGCGACAGGCCCAGCGTCTGCAGCACCATTGCCATGGTGTTGGCGGTGAACTGGCCGCCGCAGGCGCCGGCGCCGGGGCAGGCGTCTTTTTCCACTGCGGCCAGCTCGGCATCGTCGATCTTGCCGGCGCCATGCGCGCCGACCGCCTCGAACACCTGCTGGATGGTGATCGGATGATTGTTGTGGTTGCCGTGCGCGATGCTGCCGCCGTACAGCGCAACGGCCGGAATGTTCAAGCGCGCCATCGCCATCGCGGCGGCGGGAATGGTCTTGTCGCAACCGCAAAGCACCACCATCGCGTCGAGGCAATGGCCGTCCACCGCCAGCTCGATCGAATCGGTGATCACCTCGCGGCTGATCAGCGAGGCGCGCATGCCGGGCGTGCCCATCGCGATGCCGTCGGTGACGGCGATGGTGTTGAACTCGATCGGCGTGCCGCCGGCGGCACGGATACCGGCGGAAACATGCTCGGCCAGATCGCGCAGGTTGAGGTTGCACGGGCTTACGTTGGACCACGTATGCACCACTGCCACCAGCGGCTTGGCGATGTCGCCATCCTGCAAGCCGGTGGCGCGCAGCATGGCGCGCGCGGGTGCGCGGTCGGGGCCGGTTTTGATCAGATCGCTACGCATCGTCGCTCCGTTCAACCGCAGGCACGCAGGCCGCACAAAAAGGCTGGCGTGGCGACGTCGTCGAGGGCTGCGATCACCGCATCGCGGATCTCGGCCGTGCCGGCCTTGCCGCCGATATCGCGGGTGTGCGGGCCATTGGTCAGCACATGATTCACCGCTGCTTCGATGGTGGTGGCTTCGATCTCCAGCCCCAGCGAATGACGCAGCAACATAGCGGCGGAAAGAATCGCGCCGACCGGATTGGCTACGCCCTGGCCTGCGATATCCGGGGCCGAACCATGGATCGGCTCATACAGGCCGACCTTGCCTTCGCCCAGCGACGCGGACGGCAGCAAGCCCAGTGAGCCGGCCAGTGCGGCGGCCTCGTCGGTGAGGATGTCGCCGAACAGGTTTTCGGTGACGACCACGTCGTAGCGCGAAGGCTGCGTCAGCAGCAGCATCGCCATCGAATCGACCAGTTGATGTTCCAGCTTCACATCCGGATATTCCGCGGCGATGCGCGTAACCGTGCTGCGCCACAGGCGCGAGGTTTCCAGCACGTTGGCCTTGTCCACCGAGGTGACGTGCTGGCGGCGTTCGCGCGCCAGCTCGAAGGCGCGGCGCGTGACGCGCTCGACTTCGGCCACGGTGTACTTGCATTCGTCGGTGGCGGTGTCGGTGGTGCGCGTCTTGGCGCCGAAGTACGCGCCGCCGGTCAGTTCGCGCACGAACAACACGTCGACATGCTTGAGCTTTTCGTTCTTCAGCGGCGACAGCGAAGCGAGCGCCGGATGCACCTGCAGCGGACGCAAGTTGGCGTAGACGCCCAATGCAGCGCGGATCGCCAACAAGCCCTGCTCGGGGCGAACCTTCGCCTGCGGATCGGACCACTTCGGTCCGCCGACAGCGCCCAGAAATACCGCATCGGCTTTCTTGCACGCTTCCAGCGTGGCCGCCGGCAGCGGCTCGCCAGTGGCATCGATGGCGCAGCCGCCGATCAGGTGCGATTCGAATTCGAACGTGTGTCCGCTGCGCTCGGCAACGGCGTGCAAAACGGCAACGGCCGCGTCGAGAACTTCGGGACCTACGCCGTCGCCGGGCAGGGTAACGATGCGCGCTTTCATGCCGCCTTCTCCTGGATCTGTTCGTAGTGAGTGATTGCGTCGTTGTGCTGCAGCAGGAAGCCGAGCTGGTCCACGCCGTTGAGCAGGCAATGCCGGGCGAAGGCTTCCAGCTTGAAGCGGATGAGGCCGCCGTCCGGCAATTGGATGGTCTGCTCGCGCACGTCGATCGCCAGTTCCACGCCGGGGTTCTGCAGCAGCCAGCGGTGTTCGGCTTCGTCCAGCACGATGGCAAGCAGGCCGTTCTTCAGTGCGTTGCCGCGGAAGATGTCGGCGATCTCGCTGCACAGCACGGCCTGGATGCCGTAATCGAGCAGCGCCCACGGCGCGTGTTCGCGCGAGGAGCCGCAGCCGAAATTGCGGCCGGCGACGAGAATGGAGCAGCCCTTGGCTTCCGGCTTGTTGAGCGGGAAATCCGGGTTGTCGCTGCCGTCCTGCCGATAGCGCCAGTCGTTGAAGCAGAACTTGCCCAGGCCGGCGCGTTCGGTGGTGGTGAGGAAGCGCGCGGGGATGATGCGATCAGTGTCGACGTTTTCGTCGAGCACGACCGCTGTGCGCGAATGGATGCGAGTGATGGGTTTCATGCCGCCACCTCCGTCAGGTATTCGCGTGGATCAGCGATGGTGCCGGCAATGGCCGAAGCGGCAGCGGTCGCCGGGCTGGCCAGCACCGTGCGCGCGCCCTTGCCCTGGCGGCCTTCGAAATTGCGGTTGGACGTGCTCACCACCAGTTGCCCCGGCTGCGCCAGATCGCCGTTCATGGCGATGCACATCGAGCAACCCGGAATACGCCATTCCGCACCGGCGGCCAGAAACACGTCATGCAAGCCTTCTTTTTCGGCATCGCGGCGCACCGCTTCGGAGCCTGGAACGACTAGCACGCGCACGCCCTTGGCGACGTGGCGGCCACGCATCACGCTGGCGGCTTCACGCAGATCCGACAGGCGCGAATTGGTGCAGCTACCGATGAATACGACGTCCACCGCCATGCCTTGCATCGGTTGATTGGCTTTGGCGTGCATGTAATCCAATGCGCGCTGCTCCACTGAATTGCGTGCAGCGGGAACCGGCTTGTCCATCGCGATTGCCATGCCCGGATGCGTGCCGTACGTGACGGTGGGGCGGATCTGGCTGGCGTCGATGCGCACTTCGCGGTCGTATTGCGCGTTTGTATCGCTGCGCAGTTCGCGCCAGCGTTTCACGGCCACATCCCATGCTGCGCCTTGCGGTGCGCGGGGGCGGCCTTTCAACCATGCGAAGGTGGTTTCGTCAGGCGCGATCAAACCGGCGCGCGCGCCGGCTTCGATCGACATGTTGCACACCGTCATGCGCTCTTCCATCGACAGCGCTTCGATCGCTTCGCCGCGGTACTCCAGCACGTAGCCAGTGCCGCCGTCGACGCCGATCTCTCCGATGATGTGCAGGATCAGATCCTTCGCGCCCACGCCGCGCGGCAGCTTGCCGTCGACGTGGATGGCGAAGGTTTTCGGCTTGCGCTGCAGCAGGCATTGCGTGGCCATTACGTGGCCCACTTCAGTGGTGCCGATGCCAAACGCCAGTGCGCCGAATGCGCCGTGGGTGGAAGTGTGGCTGTCGCCGCAGACGATGGTCATGCCCGGCTGCGTGGCGCCCAGCTCGGGGCCGATAACGTGCACGATGCCGCGATCGCTGCTGTCCCAGCCGTACAGCTGCACGCCGAATTCGCGGCAGTTCGTTTCTAGCTGCGCGACCTGGGCTTTGGCTTCGGCGTTTGCGTAGGGGCGTTCACCGTTGGCGGCGGCTGGTAACGTCGGCGTGGAATGATCCAGCGTCGCCAGCGTGCGATCGGGGCGGCGCAGCTTTAGTCCACGCGAGCGCAGTTCGCTGAACGCTTGCGGTGATGTCACTTCGTGCACCAGATGCAAGTCGACATACAGCACTGCCGGTGTGTCGGCGCTTTCAGGCGCTACGACATGTGCATCCCAAATCTTCTCGAATAGCGTGCGTGCGCTCATGCGACTTCCTTTGCTGCAATGGTTTCGACATGCGTCAGCCAGCCATAGCGGTCTTGTGTCCGTCCGTCGAATAGGCCAAAGAACGCGTCCCGCAATGCGCGCGTGATCGGACCGGGCGTGCCGTTGCCGACTTTCTTGCGATCGACGGAACGCACCGGCGTGATTTCCGCCGCGGTGCCGGTCATGAACACTTCGTCGGCGCTGTACAGCGCTTCGCGCGGCAGGTCGCGCTCCTCGACGATGTAGCCCAGATCGTTGGCGAGTGTGATGACGGTGTCGCGAGTGATGCCGGCCAGGATGCCGGCGCTCGACGGTGGCGTGAGCAATTTGCCGCGCTTGATCAGGAACAGGTTCTCACCCGCGCCTTCGCTCAAGAGGCCGTTGTAGCCCAGTGCAATGCCTTCATCGAAACCGCCACGGCGCGCTTCCATGCCGATCAGCTGGCTGCTCAGGTAATTGCCGCCGGCCTTCGCCCAACTCGGGAAGGTGTTGGGTGCAGGCCGATTCCACGAAGACACACACACATCCGCGCCACGCTCAGCGGCTTCACCCAAGTACGCACCCCATTCCAGAGCCATGATCGCGACGTCGACGGGCGCGCCGTCCCTGGGGAGAACGCCGAGCCCGCCGGCGCCGCGAAAGACAATCGGTCGTACATAGGCAGAGGCCATCCGATTGGCGCGAATCACTTCCAGGCAAGCTTCGTTGATCTGTTCTTCGGTAAAGCCGATCTCGATCTCGTACACGTTGGCCGATTCGAACAGGCGGCGCGTGTGGTCGGCCAGACGGAAATAGGCCGGCCCTTCCGGCGTGGCATACACGCGTTCGCCTTCGAATACGGACGAGCCGTAATGCAGCGCATGCGTGCTGACGTGAACGTTGGCGTCGGCCCAGGGCTTGATGCGGCCGTTGTGCCAAAGGAAGGGCGTACTCATGCGGGTGTCTCCTTTTGCGCGCGTCCATTCGCGCGGAGGTCAAAAAGCGGCCTTCCATGGCTGCGCTCTTCAATAGAAGCATCGGTGCGTGAGGTGCTCTGGCGCTCGATGCGGTTGACGATGGCGAGCGCGGCCCGCGCGGTCGCCTCGATGATGTCGGTACTGACGCTGCTGCCGTTCCATTCGCGCTGTGCGTGGCGTGCGGTGAGCGCAGCTTGGCCTTGCGCATCGCCGCCCTCGCTGATCGCGCGCACCTGGAAACGCGTCAGCACCATGTCGGTATGGGTGGCGCGTTCGATCGCACGCAGCACCGCGTCGACCGGACCGTCACCGATGGCGGCTTCGCCCACTTCGCGGCCGTCCTCGTGGCTTAGCTTCACCGTGGCCGAGGCGCTGCCGCCCAGATGCGAGGTGGTGTTGAGCTGAGTGATGTGCCATGGGCCGGTGGCATCCGGATCCTGGCCGAGTGCCAGCGCTTCCAGATCCTCGTCGCGGATGTCGCGCTTGCGGTCGGCCAGCGCCTTGAAGCGCTTGAAGACGCTCTCCATGGCCTCGTCGTCCAGCTTGTGGCCGAGTGTTTCCAGGCGCTGGCGCAGCGCGTGGCGGCCCGAATGCTTGCCCAGCACCAAGGTGGTTTCGGCGATGCCGACGTCTTCCGGGCGCATGATTTCGTAGGTGTTGCGATGCTTGAGCATGCCGTGCTGATGGATGCCCGATTCGTGCGCGAACGCGTTGTCGCCCACCACGGCCTTGTTGCGCTGTACCGCCTGGCCGGTGATCTGGCTCAGCAGGCGCGAGGTCGGGTAGAGCTTGTGCGTATCGATGTTGGTGCGCAGGCCAAAGCGTGGTGCGCGTACTTTCAACGCCATCACGATTTCTTCCAGCGCGGCATTGCCGGCGCGTTCGCCGATGCCGTTGATGGTGCATTCCACCTGGCGCGCGCCGCCGCTGACGGCGGCGAGGCTGTTGGCCACGGCCATGCCCAAGTCATCGTGGCAATGGGAGGAGAACACCGCCTTGTGCGCATCGCGCACGTTTTGGCGCAGGTAGGAGAACAGCTCGTGGATTTCTGCGGGCGTGGTGTAGCCCACGGTGTCGGGAACGTTGACGGTGGAGGCACCAGCGGCGATGGCGGCGCTGAAGATTTCAACCAGGAATTCGGGTTCGGTGCGCAGCGCGTCTTCGGCGGAGAACTCGACGTCCGCGCAGTACTTGCGCGCATGCAGGATGGAGGCGACGGCGGTGTCCAGTACCTGCTGTTTGCTCATGCTGAGCTTGTGCTCGCGATGCAACGGACTGGTGGAGAGAAACAGGTGAATGCGTGATCGATGGGCGCGTTCCAATGCGCGTGCTGCGGTGTCGATGTCGCCGGTTTGACATCGCGCCAGCGCCGCGACGGTGGTGTGGCGCAAACTTCGCGCGATCTCGTCGACCGCGGCGAAATCATCGGGAGAAGCTTGGGGAAAGCCAGCTTCCAGGATGTCCACGCCCAGCGTTTCCAGGGCTTGTGCCATGCACAATTTCGCGCGCCGGTCCATGGAGAAGCCGGGGGCTTGCTCACCGTCGCGCAGCGTCGTGTCGAAGATGCGTACGCAATCTTCGGCGCTTTCGCCGCCTTCGGCGGTGTCGTTCGGTTGTGCTGTCTGGGGGGTCATGCCTGGCTCCGTTTTGGGCTGGCTGAGAGGCGATAAAAAACCCCGCATCCTTGTCGGGTGCGGGGTTCTTTGGGGTATCTAGGTTAGATCTGCTTTACCTTGACACGCGCCCTCAGCCCGCACCTCCGTTGGTAATGAGGAGTACGAGTACAAGGGAAATAAGAAGGAGGCCGGCAAACGGCAGAATTTCGGCGACCGTCGGTGGACGGATCGCAGCGATGAATTCGCGATGGCTGTTGCGTTGCGGCATGTCGTCGACCGTAAGGCAGGTGGACAGACGTGTCAACTACTTTTTTATGAGAAATTTTCCGAATTGCCGATTTCGACGTGTTTGGATGGCTAAACGTCCATACGCATCAAGCACTCGCGCGAATTTCGTTTCATGCGCAACGATGTTGTTTCATTCGAAACCATGCCTGCGTTTTGAACAAAGTGCATCCGATCAGGCTCTTGGCTCGGTTGTTTCGAGCGGCTTTGGGCGCATCACATCGTCATTCCGGCAAACGCTGAAATGACGGTGAGGCGATACGTCAATGCGCGGGCAGGGACAAATTCAGGCGCCCGCCTGCGCGCTGAGCCGCACCAGCCGCATGTCCAGCCAGCGCCGCACGTCGGGCCATTCGCCCGCGAGGATGGAGTAGCACACCGTATCGCGCAGCGTGCCGTCCGGGCGGCGCTTATGGGCGCGCAACACGCCATCCTTGTGTGCGCCCAGGCGCTCGATCGCGCGCTGGGAATCGAGGTTGCGATGATCGGTATGGAATTCCACCGCCACGCAGTCCAGGCCCTCGAAGGCATGTTTCAGCAGCAACCGCTTGCAAGCCGAGTTCAGATGGCTTTTCTGCCAGCGCTTGGCGTACCAGGTGTAGCCGATGGCGATGCGCGGCAGTTCCGGCGCGAAATCGTAGTAGCGCGTGGTGCCGACGATCTCGCCGCTGCTTTTCTCCCGCACGGCAAACGGCAGCATCGCGTTCGCGGCCAGTCCGGCCAGGGCTTTCTCGATATAGCTGCGAGCTTCACCCGGCGCCGGGGCGCTGGTGAACCACAGGTTCCAGAGTTCTCCGTCGGCGGCGGCCGCTTCGAGATCGGCGGCGTGGTGCAGGCCAAGGGGTTCGAGCAGAACGTAATCGTCTTCGAGGCGGACAGGCGTGAGGGTGGACATCGAAGGAGGAGTGGTTGGCGGGGGAGTGTGAATCGTAAAAGCGAAAAGCTTGCCTGGGAACGCCTTGCGATTCCCGCCCTCAGGCGTCCAGATCCGGAATCAGCTTGCTTTCCAGCCGCGCAATGGCGTCTTTCAATAGCAGCTTGCGCTTCTTCATGCGGGTGATCTGCAGTTCATCGCAGCCGAGCGATGTGGACATCTGCTGGATGGCTACGTCCAGGTCGCGGTGTTCCTGGCGCAATTCGGCCAGCAAATGGGCGATCTGGGCGGGGTCCTGAGCCTGCATGGGCGGATTCGGCGTGAGCGGCAATGGCTAAGCGCCGATTGTAACGCGCCGGGACAGGGCTGGCGGGCGGGGTACAATGCAACGCTTATTGCCGCATCTCCTTGCCTGCCATGTCCGCCCATCCCGAGGCCACGCCGTCCGACCCCGCGCGCAAGCGCGCCTATGAAGCCGCCAAGCTGGCCAAGCGCCTGCGTCATCAGGTCGGCCAGGCGATTGCCGATTTCAACATGATCGAGGACGGCGACAAGGTGATGGTGTGCCTGTCCGGCGGCAAGGATTCGTACACCATGCTCGATATCCTAGTGTCGCTGCAGGCGAAGGCGCCGGTGCGCTTCGAGCTCGTCGCAGTGAACCTGGATCAGAAGCAGCCGGGCTTTCCCGAACACGTGCTGCCCGAATACCTCGCCGAGCGCGGCGTGCCGTTCCACATCATCGAGCAGGACACCTACAGCACGGTCACGCGGGTGATTCCCGAAGGCAAGACCATGTGCAGCCTGTGCTCGCGCCTGCGTCGCGGCGCGCTGTATCACTGGGCAGCGCTGAACGGCGTCACCAAGATCGCGTTGGGCCATCATCGCGACGACATCCTCGCCACGTTTTTCCTCAACCTGTTTCATCAGGCCAACCTCAAGGCGATGCCGCCCAAGCTGCGCTCGGACGACGGACGCCACGTGGTGATCCGTCCGCTGGCGTATTGCAAGGAAAGCGATATCGCCGAGTACGCCGAACACAAGCAGTTTCCGATCATTCCCTGTAATCTCTGTGGCTCGCAGGAGAACTTGCAGCGCAAGGCGGTCGGTCGCATGTTGCAGGATTGGGAGCGCCAGTATCCCGGGCGCAGCGAGACCATGTTTCGCGCACTGGGCAACGTGGCGCCTTCGCAATTGGCCGATCGTAAGCTGTTCGATTTCGCCGCGCTGGGTTCGCGGGAAGGCGCCCGGCGCGCCGATGTCCACGGCTGGCTGGCAGGATCGGAAAGCGAGAACAGCTGAACGTACGACTCAGGCGGACGTCTGGACGTCCATATCTCTTCTTTCATTTTTCGAGTAGAACCGTGTCCCATTTCGCATCCGTTGAAATGACCCCAGGCGATCCGATCCTGGGCCTCACCGAAGCTTTCGTGGCCGATTCGCGTCCCGGCAAAGTCAACTTGGGCGTGGGCATCTACTACGACGAGAGCGGCCGCATCCCCGTGCTGCGCGCCGTGCGCCAGGTGGAAGAGGCGCTGGCGAAGGAATCGTTGCCGCGCGGCTATCTGCCCATCGACGGTTTGCCATCCTACACACAGGCCACGCAAAAGCTGGTGTTCGGCGCGGAATCGCCGCTGCTGGCAGCCGGTCGCGTTGCCACTTCGCAGACCGTCGGCGGCAGCGGTGCGCTGCGGGTCGGCGCGGAACTGCTGAAGAAAGCCTTGCCCAAGGCCAAGGTGGCGATCAGCAGCCCGAGCTGGGAAAACCATCGCGTGGTGTTCAACGCAGCCGGCTTCGAGGTGGTCGATTACGCCTACTACGACGCCGCCACCAACGGCCTGGACTTCCCCGGCATGCTGGCCGATCTGAACAAGCTCGAGGCCGGCACCGTGGTGCTGCTGCACGCGTGCTGCCACAACCCCACCGGCGTGGATCTGTCGGTGGAGCAGTGGAAGCAGGTCGTGGCGGTGGTGAAGGATCGCAAATTGCTGCCCTTCATCGACATGGCCTACCAGGGCTTCGACAAGGGCATCGACGAAGACGCGGCGGCGGTGCGCCTGTTCGCCGAATCGGGCATCGATTCGTTCGTGGTGGCCAATTCGTATTCCAAGTCGTTCTCGCTGTATGGCGAGCGCGTGGGTGCGTTGTCGATCGTCGGCGCCACGCGCGACGAAGCGCTGCGCGTGCAATCGCTGGTCAAGCGCATCATCCGCTCGATCTATTCCAGCCCGTCCACGCACGGCGGTGCGCTGGTGGCCGGCGTGCTCAACAGCGCCGAACTGCGCGCGCTGTGGGAAGAGGAACTCACCGGGATGCGCGAGCGCATCCATGCGATGCGCGCCGGCATGGTGGAAAAGCTGGCCGCGAACGGTGCGCCGCAATTCGGCTTCATCCAGCAGCAAGCGGGCATGTTCTCGTATTCGGGCCTGAGCAAAGCGCAGGTGGATCGTTTGCGCGAAGAGCATGCGATCTATGCCATCGGCACCGGGCGCATCTGCGTGGCGGCGCTCAATCGCAACAATCTGGATAACGTGGTGGCGGCAGTCGCTGCCGTTATTCGCTAAATCTCCCTTCATCGTCGCCCCGGCGAACGCCGGGGCCCAGTGACTTATTTCGCCTCAAAGGCGCTGGGTCCCGGCGTTTGCCGGGACGGATACTCGCGACTGGATTCCGCATGTTTTTCCGCAATCTCACGCTATTCCGCTTTTCCCCCACCGTTGCCGAAGACCTCAAGCGCCTCGACGAAGTGCTGGGCGAACATCGCCTGCGCCCCTGCGGCCCGCTGGAAATGGGTACGCGCGGCTTCGTGCCACCCGTAGGACGCGGTGACGACGCGGCGATGACCCACGTCGTGAATGCATGCACGCTGGTCACCGTCGGCAGCGAAGAAAAACTGCTGCCCGCCGCGGTAGTGAACGACGAGTTGCAGCGCAAGGTGCAGAAGATCGCCGAAGAAGAAGGCCGCAAGGTTGGTGGGCGCGAGCGCAAGCGCATCAAGGAAGATCTGCTCACCGAACTGTTGCCGCGCGCCTTCGTGCGCAGCTCGCGCATGTCCGCCTATGTCGATCGCAAGCACGGCTGGCTGGTGCTCGATACCGCCAGCCGCAAGAGCGCGGAAAACGCACTCACGCAGGTGCGTGAAGCCCTCGGCAGTTTCCCCGCGGTGCCGCTTGCGCCAGAAGAAGGGCCGCGCGTGCTGATGACCGACTGGCTCGCCAACGGCAACTTGCCGGGCGGTCTCGTGCTGGGCGACGAATGCGAACTGCGCGATCCGGCTACCGCCACCGGCGCCATCGCCCGCTGCCGCCGGCAGGATCTCGATGCGGAAGAAGTGAAGGAACATCTGCGCAACGGCAAGCAGGTATTCCAGCTTGGTCTGGTGTTCGACGATCGCATCAGCTTCGTGCTCGGCGAAGACCTGGTCGTGCGCAAGCTGAAATTCCTTGACGCGGTGCTCGACGAAATGGGCGATAGCCAGCAGGACGCCGCGGCCGAGATGGATGCCCGTTTCGCGTTGCTGACGTTGGAGCTGGAGCGCTTGCTGGGCAAGCTCGAAGAATGGTTCGGACTGCCGCGGCCGGAATAGACGGCGCCGCATGCTGTTTTCTCGCTTCCCTCCGGGGGTGAGATTTCAGGCAGCCCGGCCCCTCACCCCAGCCCTCTCCCCGGAGGGGAGAGGGGAGCAAAGTCGTCCCAGCCACCCTGAGACGCGCGCCAGACCGGGCTTCCCGTCGGAGCGGCAAAAAAGCCCTTGCGCGGAGCCTCGGCACCCCACATTCTGCCTGTGCGCAGGCCCTCCCCGCGGTCTGGGCGCTGTATTAAAGGCAGGACCATGGCGTATCTCGACGGCGACTGGCTGGAGTTGGCGACACCCAGCGGCAACACTATTCGTGTGCTCAAGGCTTCGCATCCGCGAGCGCGGCGGCTGCGCCTGACGGTATCGACCAAAGGCGCGCGCATCACCTATCCACAAGGCACGCATCCTTCGCAGGTGAACGCGTTCTTGCGGCATAACGCCGATTGGCTGGAGAAGAAGCTCGGCGAACTCAACCTGGTCGTCGATCCGCTGCCACCGCTGCGCGTTGGCTCTCCGATTGAATTTCCCCTGCGCGGCGAAACCACCGTGCTGGATTGGGCCGAAGGCGCGTATCCGCGCGTCGTTGCCCACGATGGCGGCATCACGCTGGAAATTCCGCGGCCTCACAGTCGCGCATTACCGGTCGCGCGTGGCCTGCTTGCATCCTATTTCGAAACGCAGATCCGCCGCGACGTATCGCGCTGGCTTGCCGGCTACGTGCCGCAATTGGGTCTTGCGCCGACCGCGTTGCGTGTTCGTCCGATGAAGAGCTTGTGGGGCAGCCTGGATACGCGCGATCGCATCAATCTCGATCTTGCGCTGGCGCTCGCGCCGCCTTCGGCATTGCGCTATGTGCTGGCGCATGAGCTGTGCCATCTGAAGGTACGCAACCACTCGCCGCGGTTCTGGGCGCACGTGGAATCGATCTTTCCGGATTGGCGCGAACAGCGCGACTGGCTGCGCCAGCACGGCGCCTTGCTGAAAGCCGAGCTGGATCGACTGATCGCCGACGTCGCCGACTGATTCGAAAAGCAGATTCAGGAGGAATCGCGTGCGTTACTTTTTCTGCAAACTGCACGGTCCGCGCGCCAGCTTTCCCGCCGACACGCCCGAAGAGATGGCGCTGATGAAGGCGCATTCGGCGTATTGGAGCGAGCAGATGGGGCGCGGCCATGTCGTGGTGTTCGGCCCGGTGTCGGACCCCGCGGCGGTGTACGGCATCCTGGTGATGCAATTGCCCGATGAGCTGGAGCCCGCGGCGCTGATCGAGAACGATCCGGTCATCAAGGCTGCGCGCGGTTTTCGCTTCGAATACCATCCGATGCGCGCCGTGTTGCCGCAACAGGCCTGAGCAACGGCCATAAAGCGCTTGTGTGCTGGGTGATCCAGGATTCACTCCCGTTCTACGACCGCCACCGTAGCGTGCGCATCATGGATGACCGGCGTTTGATCCCCGCGAACGCGATGTCGATGTAAGCCTGGCGATGAACGAGCAAACCATTGCGCCACCGCGTTCCCAACCTGCAGGCGTGGCGCCTGCCGATACGCTGACGCCTGCCGATCGCTATCAGGAACTGTTCGTCGACGTGCAAATGTCGCGCGTATTTGCGGACAGCAAGACCTTCGTCGACTGTGCGCCGCTGGGCGAGCCGGAACGCATTCTTGATTTGTATCGCACGCAGCGTGGCCAAGCCGGTTTCGATCTTGGCGCTTTCGTGCACGCGCATTTCGAAGTGCCACAGGTGCACACCAGCCACTACGTCTCGATCCCGGGGCAACCGTTGCGGGAACATATCGACGGCTTGTGGGATGTGCTGAGCCGGCATCCGAATCTGCATCCGGCGCGATCGTCGCTGTTGCCGCTGCCTCATTGCTACGTCGTACCGGGCGGGCGCTTCAGCGAGCTGTATTACTGGGATTCCTATTTCACCATGCTCGGCCTGGCCGAAAGCGGGCGCCACGATCTGCTTCACTGCATGGCCAGCAACTTCGCCTATCTCATCGACACCTACGGCCATATTCCCAACGGCAATCGCACCTACTACCTGAGCCGCTCGCAGCCGCCGGTGTTCGCGTTGATGGTGGAGCTGTTCGAGGCGCATGGCGTGTGCGGCGCCATCGAGTGGTTGCCGCAGTTGTGCAAGGAATACGACTACTGGATGGAAGGCGCCGAAGCATTGCGTCCCGGCGATGCGCATCGCCACGGCGTGCGGCTGGATGACGGCAGCCTGCTCAACCGTTATTGGGACGATCGCGATACGCCGCGCGAAGAATCGCATTGCGAAGACGTGACCACTGCGCGGCGCACATCGCGACCGAGCACCGAAGTCTATCGCGACCTGCGCGCCGGCGCCGCGTCCGGCTGGGATTTCAGCTCGCGCTGGTGCGACAACGGGCGGCTCGACACCATTCGCACCACGGCGATCTTGCCGGTGGATCTCAATGCGTTCCTGTACAAGCTGGAGCGGCAGATCGCCGAGCTCAGCCATGCCGATGGACAGCGTCGGCAGGCGGAAGCCTTCGCGGCGCGTGCGCAACGGCGAAGCGCCGCGATCAACCGCTGGCTATGGAACGAACCTGCCGGCAGTTTTCTCGACTACGACTGGCAACGCCACGCGCCACGTGCAGCGCTCAATGCCGCTACCAGCGCACCGCTCTACGTCGGCCTTGCCAGCCAGGACCAGGCGGTGCGCGTGGCCGAAGCGCTGCGCACGCGCCTGCTCGACGATGGCGGCCTGGGCGCGACCGAAGTCGAAACCGGCGAGCAGTGGGACAAACCCAACGGTTGGGCGCCCTTGCAGTGGCTGGCGATCCACGGCCTGCGTCGCTACGGCTTGCACGAGCTGGCCGAAGACATTGCGCATCGCTGGTTGCACACCGTGGGCAGCCTGTACCAGCGCGAGAGCAAGATGGTCGAGAAATACGTGCTGATCGTGCCGGAGGGTGGCGCCGTCGGCGGTGACGGCGGCGAATATCCCTTGCAGGATGGCTTCGGCTGGACCAACGGTGTCACGCGCCGCCTGCTGCATGAAAAACCTGAGCATCCGGCCAACGAGGCATGTGCGGCGTCTTCCGCCTAGTTTCGACGTCGTGTGGCCGTGCCGCTCACATTGAATCAACTCCGTTGCCGACACGCTTGCCCTCGGTAAGAAGAGGACGGCACGATGAACACCAGCGCAGTGGCGACGCCATCCACGGCACCTTCTTTGACGGTCCCCAAAACACTGACTGGCCAGAAAGCGCTGGTCACCGGCGCCAATTCCGGTATTGGCCGCGCGGTGGCGCTCGCGCTTGGCGAAGCAGGGGCGGATGTGGCGGTGAATTACGTGCAGGGCGATGCCGCGGCGAATGATGCGGTAGCGGCCATTCGCGCCTACGGCGTCAACGCCATCGCCTGCAAAGCCGACGTTTCATCCGAGGATGAGGTGGTGGCCATGTTCCGCGACGTGATCGAGCACTTCGGCACGTTGGATATCCTCGTCGCCAATGCCGGATTGCAACGCGACTCGGCATTTCATTCGATGACGTTGGCGCAGTGGCACACCGTACTCAGCGTGAATCTTACCGGCCAGTTTCTATGCGCACGCGAAGCGATCCGCGAATTTGTGCGCCGTGGCGTGGTGCCGGAAATTTCCTGCGCGGCGGGAAAAATCATCTGCATGAGTTCCGTGCACCAGGAAATTCCCTGGGCCGGCCATGCGAACTATGCGACGTCCAAAGGCGGCATCAAGCTGCTGATGGAAAGCCTGGCGCAGGAAGTGGCGCCGCAGCACATTCGCGTCAATGCGATTGCGCCTGGCGCCATTCGCACGCCGATCAACACTGCTGCATGGACCACGCCGGAGGCTTACAAAAGCCTGATGACGCTGGTGCCCTACGGCCGTATCGGCGAACCCGAGGACATCGCCCGCGCAGCCGTTTGGCTTGCGTCCGACCTGTCCGATTACGTGGTAGGCACCACGTTGTTCGTCGACGGCGGCATGACGTTGTACCCAGGGTTCGCCACCGGCGGATGACCGCCAGGAAAAATCAGTGCGCCAGCATGAAACTCGTCAGCACCCGCGCGAACGCGTCGGGCTTCTCCATCTGCGGCATGTGATTGCAGCCGTTCAAGATGCTGGTGTTGATCGATGGCGCATGCGTGAGGCCGCCACGCAGGCTTTCCAGCGCAGAGATGTCGATGATCTTGTCGTCATGGCACCACATGCCAAGTACCGGCATGGTGAGCTTGTCCAGCCGCGTCTGCAAAGACAGCACCTGCGAGTCCTCGCGCAGCTCGTTGAAGGTGTGGTCGATAAACGCGCGGTTCTTGATGTTGTCCTGCACGAACACGTCGATGAAGCGGCCGGGAATATTGGGCACGTGCTCGAAAGCCCAGGCATTGGCGCGCATGAAGCCGGCGCGGTCGTCGTAGACAAACGGATCCTTGCCGCTCAACGCTTCCTTGGCGAATGCGTTCTCCTTGAACTTCAGGCCGAAGGTGTCGACCAGCGCCAGTTGCGCGAGGTCTTGCGGGTGTTCAGCCGCATACACGCCGGCGATCGCGCCGCCCATCGAATGGCCCACGATCAGTGAGTGCTGTAGATGCAGCGTCTGGATGAAATCGTTCAGGCGATCGGCCTGGTTGTCGATGTTGTAGCTGGCGCCTGGCGTCCGCGACGACTCGCCCCAGCCGGGCAGGTCGGGAATCACCACATGGAAATGCGCGGTGAGCATCGGCGCCACTTTCAGCCACACTTCCTTGCGCGCCGCAAAGCCGTGCAGCAGCACGATGGTGGGACCCTGGCCGCCTTCGTAGTACACCCAGCGCGTATCGCCGGCTTGCACGCTGCGCTTTTCCAACTGCGCGTTCATGGCTTCGCGCCAGGTGTTGGCGTTGAGCAGCCATTGCGGTGCGAACAAATAGCTGCCGCCGACCAGCACGATCGCCAGTGCGGCGAGGATGCCGAGGAATTTCAGGCGGCGGATCAACAGGCGCTGCCAGAGAGGGCGGGTGGTGCTGGTGTTCATAGGTATCTCTCGGTTTTTTTGTTCCCTCCTTGCGTGGCAGAGGAGGGAACGGATGGCGGCAAACTCAGTGTTTGCGAGCCTTCGCAAACAACGCTTCCACCGCTTGCTGCGTCAACGGGTGATAGCCGCTCTTCGCCTTCGCATACACCTGCTGCGCGAACACCAGGCCATCCGGCGTTTTGCTCAGCGCACGGTACAACGGCATGGTCAGATACAGGCGGCCGATGCGCGTCATATGTTCCTCGGCGGCAGGCCACGCTGCCTTGTCGCCGGCGGCGATGGCATGCACGTACCAGCGCATGCCGATTTCGGCGTTGGGTGTACCGGTGAGATGCCAGGCGGCATCCAGCTCCTGCATCTTGGCGAGCGGCGGGTTTTCCGGCAGGCCATCCAGGAAATACATCCATTCCTGAGTGTTCCAATCCTTCGCATCGAGCTTGTCGGCGCTCAGTGTGCCGGCGAGGAAGCCAGTGCGTTCCTTGTCGATGGCATCGAAACGCGGCGAGTCGGGAATGGGCGCGTTCTTGGGAATGCCGGGGTCGTACACCCATGCCTTCACTTCATCCCAGCTCATCTTGCCCGGATATTTGTCGATCAGGTTCGGCTTGAGGTAGTCGAGCATCTGTTCGGTGGTGATGCTCTGGAACGCGAAGTGGTCGAAGTAACCCTTCAGGTAGTTGTCGAAGGTGTCGCGTCCAAAGCGCTGCTCCAGCGTGTGCAAAAACCACGATCCCTTGTTGTAGGCAACGTCGGAAAGCGTATCGTCTGCATCGATGTTGCCGGGCTCCGGCGCCAGCCGCTGCGCATTGGCCGGCAGCTTGCCGACTTCGCGTTGCAGCGTGTGGATGTCCAGCAGCGCTTCTTCATCCGCCTGGCGCTTGCCGTACAGCGCTTCGGTGATGCGGCCCTGCACGTACGTGGTGACGCCTTCATTGAGCCAGATGTCGCGCCATGATGCCGCGGTGACCAGATTGCCCGACCACGAATGCGCCAGTTCATGCGCCACCAGCGAAACCAGGCTCTTGTCGCCCACCAGCACGGTCGGCGTGGCGAACGTCATGTTCGGGTTTTCCATGCCGCCGTAGGGGAAGCTGGGCGGCAACACCAGCAGGTCGTAGCGGCCCCAGCGATACGGACCGTAGAGCTGCTCAGCGGTCTTGATCATCTTCTCGGTGTCTTCGAATTCATGCGCGGCCTTGCCGACCACCGAAGGCTCCGCATACACCGCCGAACGCGGACCGGTTTCCTTCACCGACAGATCGCCCGCGGCAATCGCCAGCAGGTAGGACGGAATCGGATGCGTCTGCCTGAAGCTGAAATCGCCATTCAACGCGTGCGACGGATCGTTCGGCGCGCTCATCGCCACGCGCGTGTCCTTCGGCGCTGTGACCTCGGCGTCATAGGTGAAGCGAACCGCCGGCGAATCCTGCAATGGCACCCACGAGCGCGCGTGGATGGATTCCGATTGCGAGAACATGAAAGGCTGCTTCTTGTCCGCCGTCTGCGCGGGCGGCAGCCATTGCAGGCCGCTGGCGTCTGGCGAGGTGTTGTAGACGATGCGCACTTCATGCGGATGCTGCGGCGTCTGGATCGTAAGCTTGCTGCCGAGCTGCTTGTCGCGCGGCGCCAGCGCGTACTGCAGGGGCGCCGTCTTGCCGCTGGCATCAACGGACTCGATGCGCGCGATAGTCAGGTCGCGTGTATCCAGCACCAGCGCAGCCGCCTTGGAATCTTTCCAGTCCAGCGTCAGCGTCGCCTGGCCGTCCAGCTTGCGATGCGGAAAGTCGAGCTTGAGTTTCAAATCCAGATGGGTGACGCGCACTTCATCGGGTTGGGCATACGAGTACGGATCGTTGGCATAGGCCGCCACCGGCAGGACCAGCGTGCCAAGGGCCAGGGTACGAAGCGGGGACATCGTGCGGCTTCCATGGGAAATCGGGAGCGGCGAGTATGCCATCGCCGCGCCCGGCTTGGCCCATGGCGGAGGTTGGTGTGCTTTGCGGCAGTTCTTTGCTGTGCCCGATGATTCGATCAGCAGTAGCGATCGGCAAGCCGATCCGTCGCCAGCACAAGCACGTCCACGATCGCCGGTTCCGATGCGGCGTGGCCGGCCACTACCACGTGGAACTCGGCTTCCGGCCATGCCGCGGCAAGGTCGAAGGCGTTTTTCACCGGACAGATGATGTCGTAGCGGCCGTGCACGATGGTGGTGGGGATGTGGCGAATTTTTTCGACATCGCGCAACAGCTGGCCGGGTTCCAGGAAGACGCCGTTGCGAAAGTAATACGCTTCGATGCGCGCAAGGCTCACTGCGATCTCGGGTGCGGCGAAACTCGCTTCGGTTTCCGGGCTTTCCTCCAGTGTCAGGCCGCTGCCTTCCCATGTGCCCCATGCAGTGGCGGCATTCAATCGCACCTGCTCGTCGTCGCTGGTCAAACGCCGCCAATAAGCGTCGAGAAGATGGCCGCGTTCCTCCGGCGGAATGGCGGCGGCATAGCGCTGGAATTTTTCCGGAAGAATCCACGACGCGCCGCCTTCCTCGTAATACCAGCGCACCTCTTCCGGCCGACCGAGAAAGATGCCGCGCAGAACCAGGCCCAGCACGCGTTCCGGATGGGATTGCGCATACGCCAGCGCCAGCGTGGAGCCCCAGGAGCCGCCGAACACGACCCAGCGTTCTACGCTCATCTGCTCGCGGAGGGTTTCGATATCGGCGACGAGATGCCAGGTGGTGTTGTCGGTGAGATCGGCGAAGGGCGTGGAGCGTCCGGCGCCGCGCTGGTCGAACAGGATGATGCGGTAGCGTGCCGGATCGAAGAAGCGCCGGTGATAGGGCGCGATGCCGGCGCCCGGTCCACCGTGCAGGAAAATCACGGGCAGGCCCTGCGGATTGCCGCACTCCTCCACGTACAACGTGTGCCGGTTGTCCACCGCGATGCGATGCGTGCGGTAGGGTTCGATCTCGGGATACATCGTGTGCATGGAAGGGAATCCTGGGATTGAAGGGTGGTGCTCAATCGCTCGACAGTGCGCGCGCCGCATCCCACATGCTGCGCGTGACGGAGCGATTCGCATGCGGCGTCTGCAAAACGATCAAGGTGGTGGTGCTGATGCTCGGGTGGATTTTCAGCAGACGATCGAGCACGGCCTGCAGATGCTCGATCGACATGGCCACCACGCGCAGCAGGGCGGAATCCTCGCCGGCGAGGCGACGGCAGTCCAGTACTTCGGGCACATCCGCCACCACTTTGCCGATGCGCGAGCAGGTGCCTCCATCGCAACGCAAACGCACCATTGCTTCAATGCCAAACCCTACGCGCTTGGGCTCGATCATGGCGCGATAGCCGGTGATGACGCCGGCTTCTTCCAGGCGCTTTACGCGCTCGGCCACGGCTGGTGCGGAAAGCCGCACCTTGCGGCCCAGTTCCGCGTAGCCGATGCGCGCATCCTGCTGCAAAGCCTCAAGCAGCTGCCAATCCTTGGCGTCCCATTCTGGTTTCGATTCGTAGGTCATAATCTTCAAAGATAATTTGATCGATGGCAAAACGTGGGGATCGACTTCGGGTCCATTATTCCTCGGCCCGCGGTCCGAGACTAGGATTTGTATCATTCCGACCCCCAACGGGATCATCCCCATGCACACCCCAGAACGCCTCGACGGGCGCGCGCTTATCTACATCACCATCGCGCTGCTCACCTGGTCTTCCGCCTATGCAGCGATCGCGTATGCGCTGGCGTCGTTCACGCCGGGCGAGGTGGCGCTGGCGCGGCTGGCCATCGGCGCCGCGTGCTTCGTGCTTTTGCTTTGGGCGAGGCGCTCGCCGCTGCCGCGGCGCAGCGATTGGCTACCGCTCGCGATGCTGGGCGTGATCGGCCTTACCGCCTACCACGTGTGCCTCAACTATGCGGAAACGCGCATCGCCAGCGGTACGGCGGCGATCCTCATCTCGCTGGTGCCGGCCGTCACTGCCGCGTTGTCGGCGGTCTGGATCGGCGAACGTATCGGCTTGCGCAGCGCCATTGGCCTGGCCGTGGCGCTGTTCGGCGTAGTGCTGGTGGTGCTCACCAGCGGCAAGGAGGTGCGCTTCCAGCCGATGGCTGCACTGGTGCTGGTGAGCGTGCTCGCATCGGCCATTTTTTTCGTGGGCCAGAAGCCGTTCTTCGTGCGCAACGACATGATCGGCGTCACCACTTTTGCGTTTCTGGCCGGCACGCTGGGCACCGCGCCATTTGGCTTGGGCTTGCCGCACGCCTTGGCAGTGGCGCCGTGGTCGCACATTGCCGCGCTGGTATGGCTTGGCATCGCGCCGACGTTCGTGGGCTATCTCACCTGGAACGCGGCATTGCGGCGCGCGTCGGCCTCGCAGGTATCCAGCTTCATCTACTTCTCGCCACCGATCGCGGTACTGATCGGCTGGGTCTGGCTGGGCGAGCAGCCGGGCTGGTTGACCTTGCTGGGCGGCGCGATCACGGTCGGTGGCGTGGCGCTGGCCAATGCGAAGCGGCGTGCGCCGGCACGAACGGTGCCTGCCGAGGCGGTGGCAGCGAAAGAGTGTTGATTGCGTAAGCTCAATGTCCGTCATTCTCGCGCTCGCGGAAATGACGGTCACGCAAGGCAGGAATTACGTTTTACAGAACGTCAAACGCGGAGAAGGATACGCATGTACACGCTCTACATCGCCAACAAGAACTACTCTTCCTGGTCGCTGCGTCCCTGGGTGCTGCTGACGGAGCTGGGTATTCCGTTCGAGGAAAAGCTGGCGCCGTTTCGTGGCGGTACGTCGTCGAGCTGGGATGCGTTCCGCGAATTTTCGCCGACCGGCAAAGTGCCTTGCCTGCATGATGGCGACATGGTGGTGTGGGATTCGCTGTCCATCGCCGAATACCTGGCGGAGCGCCATGCGAGCGTATGGCCGACCGACGCGCGTGCCAGAGCATGGGCGCGCAGCGCCGCAGCGGAAATGCATTCGGGTTTTCAGGAGCTGCGCTCGCAATGCCCGATGAATTGCGGCATCCGCTTGCAGCTGCATGCGATATCGCCTGCACTCTCGCGCGACATCGCGCGCGTGCAGGAGCTGTGGCGCGAAGGGTTGAATCGCTTCGGCGGCCCCTATCTTGGCGGCGATGCCTTCACGGCCGTCGATGCGTTCTATGCGCCGGTGGTATTTCGCATGCAAAGCTATCGCCTGCCCATCGATGAGACATCGCAAGCATATGTGCAGCGGATGCTGGCCTTGCCCTCCATGCGCCACTGGTATGACGCCGCCTTGAAGGAAACCTGGCGTGATCCCGACCATGAGGAGGAAACGCTGCGTCAAGGCAATTTGTTGCAGGATCTGCGCACAGCGTGATGCGCGTTACATGCCGCGTAGACGGCTTCCCGCCTCCACGCGTGTCTGGCTAGGTGTGGCGGGCAGGCGAACGCTGGATCAGCGCAAGCTTAGAACTTGTAGCCGCGATGAATCGCCACGATGCCGTTGCTCAAGTTGCGCACGTCGACGCGCTCGAAACCGGCGCGCTCCATCATGCCCTTGAGTGTTTCCTGATCCGGATGCTTGCGGATCGACTCGGCCAGGTACTGGTAGCTGTCAGCATCGCGCGCAAACAGGTTGCCCAGTTTCGGCAGCACCTGGAAGGAATGGAAATCATAGAGCTTGCTGAGCAATTCGTTGCGAACCTTGGAGAATTCCAGCACCAACGCGCGACCGCCCGGCTTGAGCACGCGGCAGATATCCGCCAGCGCCTTGTCCTTGTCGGTGACGTTGCGCAGGCCGAACGCCATGGTGACCGCGTCGAAGCTGTTGTCCGGGAACGGTAGCGCCTCGGCGTTCAACTGCGTCCAGCGCAAGCCCGACACCAAGCCGCGATCCGTCAGGCGATCGCGCCCCACATTGAGCATCGACGCATTGATGTCGCCCACCACCACGTCGCCGCTCTCGCCGACTACCGGCTTGATCAAGGCTGCGATGTCACCCGTGCCGCCGGCCAGATCCAGCACGCGGTCGCCGCGGCGAATGCCGCTGACGGCCACGAAATGGCGCTTCCACAGGCGATGGATGCCGAACGACATCAGATCGTTCATCAGGTCGTAGTTGCGGGCGACCGAGGTGAAAACCTGGCCGACCAGCTTTTGCTTCTCCGCGACCGGAACGTCACGAAAGCCGAAATGGGTAGTGGGCTGCTCGTTCATGCGCGCATGGTACAGGATGCGTGGTGTGGCCGGGATCACCGGTGCGCGGTCAATCCTTGTCGTGTTCCACGGGCGCGCGCTCGTGTTCGCGATGCTCTACCGTGACATGCCGCTCATGCAGCTCTTCACTGGTATTCATGGGCCCGGGCGATTCCGGTGGCGCCTCGGGTTCCGGAACGATGCGGGCGGTTTCTTTTTCCTCGCCACCGGTGATCTTCAGGATCGAATGGCGCATTTCGCGGGCGAGGATCACGCGGGCGTCGCGCACCATGTCTTCCAGCGCGCTGTCGTAGTCGAGCTTGCCGTTGGCGTCGGTCCAGACGATGCGGCGTTCGCGCAATTTCTGGATGAAGCCGCGGAACAGGGCTTTGTCGAAGAATTCCGGCGCCAGCGGTTCGCTGAGCAGGCTCAGGCGCTGGGCGGTGAGGGTGCAGACGTTTTCCAGTTCGGATGCCGTGATGGTGTGCGGGCCGTTTTTCACCAGCGCGGCGATGGCGATGTAGTAGCGTTCGAACGCCTGGATCAGGCTGCGCGCGATCACGCGCAATTGATAGGCGGCATCGTCCTGGCCGGGGCCGCGTTCGAGTACGCGGCCTTCGCCGACCGCTTCGAGCAAACCGCGGCGCACGAAGAAATCGATGGTGGCCTGCAATTGCGTGGCGAAGCCTTCGGTATCCCACGGCAGGAACAGTTCGCCCTGGATAAAGGGATAGATGATGCGGCCCAGGCGTATGACCGAAGCGCGCGACATGCGCCGGTTGTTGAGGAAGCAGCAGGCCACCCACGCGGCGACAGCGGTGAGGTGCAGCACGTTGTTGCGGAAGTAGCTCAGCAATACCGCCGGCTCTCCTTCCACCGTTAGCACGTCGCCGAGCGGATGGCGCACGCGCGTGATCCAGCCCATCTGCTCGCCGTAGGCGATGATCGCATCTGGGGCCAACGGCGTGAGCGTCATGCGATCGGAATACGGCAGCGCTTCAAGCAAGGCCTTGAGCAACTCCAACTGCGCCAGCAGATCGTTTTCCGCCATCGCATGCTTGGGTGTGGAGAGCAGGGCGAGGGCGAGCAGGTTGATCGGATTGACGTCGGCCGCGCGGTTGATGTTGATCTGGATTTTTTCTGCGAGCTGATCGACGACGCTGTTCAGCCATTCCGGTTTGGCGTTCGGATCGGCAGTTGTATCGCGCCATTGGCTGCTGGCCGCATCGAGCAACGGCGTAAGCTCGATGGGCTCGCCGAAGTTCAAGGCGACATGGCCATAACGCTGGCGCAGCACGCTGAGGCCGCGCAGCAGGCCGATCAGCGATTCTTTTTCTTTCGGCTTGCCGGACAGCTCGCCTATGTAGCTCTTGCCTTCCATCAGCTTCTCGTAGCCGATGTACACCGGTTGGAACAGCACGGGGCGGCGCGGCGCGCGCAGGAAGGCGCGCACGGTCATCACCAGCATGCCGGCACGCGGTGCGAGCAGGCGGCCAGTGCGTGATCGCCCGCCTTCGATGAAATATTCCATCGGCACGCCGCGGTCGATCAGCTGTGCGACGTATTCGTTGAATACCACCGAATACAGCGCATTGCCCTTGAAGCTACGGCGCAGGAAGAACGCGCCGCCGCGACGCAGGATTGGTCCGATCACCGGCAGATTGAGATTCACGCCGGCGGCGATGTGCGGCACCACCACGCCCGAATCGTGCAGCTGGTACGACAGCAACAAGTAATCCGCATGGCTGCGGTGGCTGGGTACGTACACCACTTCGTAGCCTGGCGCGGCGGCGCGGGCCTTGTCGAAATGATGCATGGTGATGCCGTCGTACAACTTGTTCCAGAAGTTGCGCAGCAGGAACGAAGCGGAACGCACCACCGGATGGGAGTAGTCCGCCGCGATCTCCATCATCATCTTGTGCGCGCGTTGCCACGCCTTCGCATAGCTGATGTTTTCTTTTGTCGCGGTGGAGGCGATGGCGCTGCGGACCGGCTCGGCGTTGAGCACGGCGTCGACCACGGTGCGGCGATGCGAAAGATCGGGCCCGATCACCGCCGCGCGAATGCGCCGGAAGTGCGTGCGCATCACGCGCGCCATCTTGCGTGCGAAGCGTTCCGGGCGCACCTCGCCTTCTTCGTTCAGCACCGAGCGCAGCGATACGGGCGCGGAGAAATGCACCACCGTGTCGCGGCCATTGAGCAGCAGCGCGAGCATGCGGCGGAAGCGGCCGACCATCACCCAGTTTTCCGAAAACAACACGCTGAACCAGCCGGACTCGCGCGTGGGCGCGCGCCCGACGTAGATCGACACCGGCACGATCTGGATGTCGCGATCCGGAAAGCCTTCCAGCGCGCGCACCAATTGGCCAAACGGTTCGTTGGGCGAACGCTTGCGATTGCGCCCGAACAGCCAGCCATCGCGGCGCGCCAGCGCGAACACCGAGCGGCGGCGGCGCGTAAAGGGCAGCGGTTGCATGGGGCTGGGCAAGCCCGCTTCGCGGCAGGCACGGTCCAGGATCAGCGCATCGGAAAAACCATCGCGCTCGATCGCATAGCAAACCGGTGCATCGGTTTGCAGCAAGGCGGCCGGTTCGGCGGGATCGCGGCGAATGCGTACCCACGGTTCAAGCAGGTGCCCGGCGAGGTTGAACCACCAGGGGGCGCGGCTGCGGTAGCTGGATTCCGCGGTCGTCATAGTCGGCATCTGCATAGTGTAGCGTTCGGTCCACCCGCGATCTTAGGGCTTTGCCGCCACGGTCGTGCCGGTGGGCGTACTGCTGGCCGGTGGTGGCGTGCTGCCCGAGGATGACGGCGCGGCGCTGCTGCTGGCCGGGGCCGGCGGATGCATGAGCTGTTCGTGCTGCGCGCGTTCGCTCTCGAGCAGATCCTGGCTGTACCAGCGACCGTCGACCAGCACAAGTTGGGAGTCGGAACTCAACGGCTTGCCGAGCAGGGTGTAGTCGATCTTCACATGGGCGTGACCATGATCGATGCCGATGGTGCTGGCTTTTACCGAGTCGAGTGTGTCGTCGATGGAAAGACCGTAGATCGTCAGCAGTTGCTTGATGCCCTGGTATGCGGTGGCGTATTTCTTCATCGCGGTGTCGAAATCCATGTGCTGGAGTTGATCCGGCGATTTCAGATCGAGCTGGCGCGCCGTCGTCACCACGACACCTACCGCCTGCTTGGCTTTGTCCTGGTCGAACCAGGGCGTCTGCTGCGCCCACGGCAGCAGCACGTTGAGTGCGTCGCGCATCTGCTGTTTCTGGTTTTCCGTCATCGTCTTGTTCTGCGCGATGCCGGTGGTGAGGATGGCTTGGCCGATGCCGATCATCACCGGCAACTGGTCGTGATATTGCTGTTCCATCTGCGTCAGCTTGGGCTTGAGCTGGTCGTACAGCGTGGTCTCCGCGTTGGGCGCGGTGAGCTGCTTGACGGCCTGGTCGAAGCGGGCGCGGTCCTGGTCGGTGATCGGCCGCTGGTCGGGGCGCGGGAGTGTCCAGTCGGCGCGCAGGTTGGCGTAGTCGGCCGGGGGCAGCGCGTGTTTCCAGAAGCCATCGAAATCGCCGGCCTTGATCAGCGCCACGGACTGCTGCACCGCGGCGTCCGGCGTGGCGCCTCCCGGCACTGCGGCGGCCTCTTCCTTGTTGTGACAGGCGGCCAGCGCGAGCAGCGCCAAAAGCAGCAGGCTACGGCCAAGGGTTTGAAAACGCATGAATTGTCTCGCTTGGGAGGGCGGTGGCTTGCCGTCCTGGCAAGGGGCAAAGTGCGGCGCCGTACGGCGGGGCGCGGTGCATCTTAGAGCCTGTCCGGAGTTTCGCGTAGCCCACTCCGAGGGGTCCCAAAAAGAAAACCCCGCGGGCGTTGGGCCTCGCAGGGTCATGCCGGCATAGCCGGAAGGGAAATGGCCTTGCCCGCAGAATTTGGAGGTCAGCAGGGTCGGCGTGGCCATGATACGGCCGTTCCCGACTTCAGGCAATACTTTAGGTTACGTCAGATAACCGATTGAATTTATTCAACACGAAGAGCCTGGATTTTCTGCTGACGGCGTTGCTCGCGCGGCGTACTCCATTCGTTGTTGAACAGCGCCGGTTCCCACGAGCCATAAGTAGGATTGGGAAACACGAACCAGCGCGTGCCTATCCAGTCCTTATAGGGTGCCATGGCCTGAGCCCGGCCGGCTGCCGTATTGGTGAGCACGCTGATGAAATCGCCGAGCTGGTCGCCGAACTGCATCAGCACGCGATAGTGCTGGCCGATCAACTGGCGGCGGCAGCTTTTCTCGGTGCCCACTTGATCGCAACCAGGCAGCAGCGTGCCCAACCCCAAGAAAGAGTCCGGACCGGACACGGGCAGCCCGGCCTTGCGCAAGTTGTCGAGCGTGGCGGCATCGAGATCTTGCGCACGATTGGAGATGTAGAACACGGCAATGCCGTGCTTGGCCGCAAATTGGGTGAAGGCCACCGCGCCAGGCAGCGCGCGTGCGCGTTCTTCCTTGCACCATGCGGCCCAATCGGCCTCGTTGAACTCTCCGCCCTTGCGGATCAAGCGTGCCTGATAGGGCGAGTTGTCCAGCACGGTTTCGTCGATGTCCAGGATCACTGCCGGTTTAAGGTGCTTGTATGGCGTGGTGCGATCTTCGCTGGGCAGGGCGTCCCAGTTCCTGTCGTTCAGCGCGCCGAGCAATTGCGACTGCGCGCTGTGGAAGGTTTCCTGGTAGATCAGATCATGCTCGAGCGCGGTTTGCGTCCAGGCGACAGCGTTGAGGTTGTCATCGGCGGCGACAGCGATCGGCGCTGGCGCGGCTTGGACAGGCGACGGCGACGGATGCTGCGCCTGGCTGGCGCAACCGCACAGCAGGAGCGTGCCCAACACAGCGGGCAGGAGCTTGGTCATGGAACACCCTGTTTGGAGAGATGGAACCGACAGAGGATCGCGCAAGTTTATGACAGACTTGCCGCATTACGTCTTCAGCCATGGATCGCCCTCGTGTACGCAGCCCTGCCTTCCACCCGCGGCATCCGCATTGTCAGCTACGCATTGACCACACTGGCGCTGTTGCTGGTGTTGTGGCTGCATCTGCTGCCTGCACTGCTGGCGGGTCTGCTCGTGTACGAACTGGTGCACGCGATGACGCCGCTGCTCGGGCAGCGCATCTCTGGCGAACGCGCGCGCCTGGTCGTGGTGACGGTGCTGGGTGTGATCGTAGTGGGTTTGCTGACGCTGCTGATCGTCGCGTTGGTCGGCTTCTTCCGTAACGAAATCAGCAACCCCGCGGCACTCTGGGAACAACAGTTGATGCCGCTGGTGGAGAAGGCGCGTGCGCAGTTGCCGCAATCGCTCACCAACTGGCTACCGGACAGCGTGGACGAGTTACGCGTGATGGCGCTGGAACTCACCCGAAAGCATGCGATGAGCTTGCAGAACGTGGGTAAGGAAACCGCGCGCGTGCTGGTGCACATCATCCTGGGCTTGGTGCTGGGTGCGCTGGTGGCGCTCAACCGGGCGCGGCCTCCGCACCAGGTCGGTCCGCTGGCGGCCTCGCTGGGCGAACGTTGCCACCATCTGGCGGCGGCGTTTCACAGCATCGTCTTCGCGCAGATCAAGATTTCCCTGATCAACACCATCGCCACCGCCATCTTCCTGCTGGGCGTGTTGCCGCTGATGGACATCCACGTGCCGTTGGCGAAAACGCTGGTGGTCGTAACCTTTCTTGCCGGCCTGCTGCCGGTGATCGGCAACCTTATTTCCAATACCGCGGTGACGATCGCCAGTCTGTCCATATCGATCTGGGTGGCCGCCGCCGCGCTGGGCTTTCTGATCGTGATCCACAAGCTGGAGTACTTCCTCAATGCGCGCATCATCGGCACGCAGATCCGCGCTCGTGCGTGGGAGCTGCTGGTGGCGATGCTGGTGATGGAGGCGGCGTTCGGGCTGGCCGGACTGGTGGCGGCGCCGATCTATTACGCGTATTTGAAGCGGGAATTGGAGCAGCAGCGGCTGATTTGATGCGCTGTTGCGCGATGGGTTGCCTTGGCTAATTTCATGTAGCAACATTGCTACATGGGGGTGCGTGCCATGAGTGTCGTGACCATGACCAGTCGTGAGTTCAATCAATCCACCAATGAAGCCAAGAAAGCGGCTCTCAAGGGTCCGGTGTTCATCACCGACAGGGGCGAGCCTTTCCACGTACTGTTGAGCATCGACGAATATCGCAGGCTGACAGGTAAAACCATGTCGCTTGCAGAAGCGATGGCGCAATACGACGTAGCCGAAGCAGACTTCGAGCCACCGCGAGTTGGCGGCCTTTATCGTCCCGCGGACTTGTAATGTTCATTCTCGATACGAACGTCGTATCCGAACTGCGTGTTCCGAAGGAAGCTGATCCCAAAGTCCTCGCATGGGCCTCGTCGCAACCTGTGGCGGCGCAGTTCGTTTCGGCCATTACCATTCTTGAATTGGAACTGGGTGTGTTGCAGAAGGAGCACAAGGATTCGGCTCAGGGCGTTGTTTTGCGTTCCTGGCTGGAGGCGCGGGTATTGCCGCAGTTTGCGGGCCGCGTCTTGCCGCTTGATCAGACGGTCGCGCTGCGCTGCGCGCAGCTCCATGTCCCTGATCGTTGCGCGGAGCGAGATGTCATCATTGCCGCTACGGCGCTTGTGCACGGAATGACTGTAGTGACGAGAAATACTGCAGATTTCGCAGCAACGGATGTGAAGTTTCTCAATCCTTGGGAGTAATGGGGCGTTCGAATAGCCATGCATGGCAACGTTGGGTTACGCCTCACACGAACTACGTGTTGCGTAAGGCGGCCAGTAGTGCGTCGTCTTCGATCTCGCCCGCCCATGTGTTGCCATGAAGCAGTTGCTCCAACGGCAGGCGCGAACGCCAGCCGGCGATTTCCAGTTCCGGCTTGGGCAGAAATTCGCTGACGTAGCCCAGGCATAGATAGGCCACGGGATAGACTTGCGCGGGCAGCTTCAGGGTTTCAGCCAGCCGCATCGGATCGACGATGCTGACCCAGCCCACGCCGATACCTTCGACGCGCGCGGCCAGCCACAGGTTCTGCACGGCCAGGCAGGTGCTGAAGAGATCGGTCTCCAGCATGGTGTTGCGGCCAAGCACGTGCGGGCCGCCGCGTTGGCGATCGCAGGTGATGCATAGATTGATCGGGCTGTCGATGATGCCTTCGAGCTTCAGCCGCCGATACTGCGCCGCGCGTTCGTCCGAATAGTTGCTGGCGGCATCAGCGTTCGCATCGTCATACAGCGTCTTCACGGCACGCTTCACATCGATGCTGTCGATGACGATGAAATCCCACGGCTGCATGAAGCCGACCGAGGGTGCGTGGTGCGCAGCCTGGAGCAGGCGCGCCAACACATCCGGAGCAATGGGATCGGGTAGGAATTGCGAACGTACGTCACGGCGTTCGTGGATGGCGCGATACAGGCCTGCGCGTTGCTCTTCCGAAAAACGATGATCGCTCATGGCTGCAGCTCAGTTGCCTGCAAGCATCGCGGCGATCTTCGCCATATGCGATTCGGCCGTTTCGCGTACGGCTTCCTTGTCCGCTTCCGGATCCTTGCCTTCCCAGTGCAGATCGTCCTGCGGCAGTTCGTGCAGAAAGCGGCTGGGCTGGTTGTTGTGGATTTCGCCGTAGCGCTTGGTCTTGGACGACCATGACAGCGTCAGCAATTCCTTCGCGCGTGTGATGCCCACGTACATCAGCCGGCGTTCTTCATCGACACGGCCTTCGTCGATCGCGGCGTCGTTCGGCAAGGTGCCGTCCTCGCAGCCGACGATGAAGACGAAGCGGAATTCGAGGCCTTTCGCAGCATGCAACGTCATCATGCGCAGCGCGTTGCCCGGTTCGTCGCGATCGGCATGCGTGAGCAGGGCCAATTGCGAGGCAAGATCGCCAGCGCTGTTGCCGCCTTTCTGCATCGCACGGAACCAGTCGGCCAGTTCGCGCAGGTTGCCCAGGCGGCGATCGCGCAAGCTGGCATCTTGCGTGCTGGCCATGATGTGCGTGGCGTACTGCGTGCGCGTCAGCACGCGGTCGACCAGGTCGGCGGCGCTTTCGTGCAGCGAAGCGCTGCGCAATTCATCCAGCAGTTCCGAGAACGAAGCGAGCGCTGCAGCGGGGCGCGGGCTCAGTTGGCGCAACACGCTGTCGCTGCGCGTGGCCTCGAGCAGGGAGCAGTGTTTTGTTTGCGCGATCTGGCCCAGCTTTTCCAGCGTGGTCGCGCCGATTTCGCGCTTGGGTACGTTCACCACGCGCAAAAATGCCGCGTCGTCGCTGGGATTGGTGAGCAGGCGCAGATAGCAGAGCAGGTCCTTCACTTCCGCACGATCGAGGAAGGACAGCGCTCCGGTCAGGTGATACGGCACGCGCGCCAGGCGCAAGGCTTTTTCCAGTGGACGCGCCTGGAAGTTGCCGCGATACAGGATCGCCATGTCGTGCCAGCGCACCTTGTGCTTTTCCGCCAGGGTGGCGGCCATGCCGGCGATGCGTTCGGCCTCGTGCTCGGCTTCCTTGCATTCGATCACGCGGATCGGCGCGCCCTCCGGATGCTCGCTCCAGAGTTTCTTGGCGTGCAGGTGCGGATTATTGGCGATCAGCTGGTTGGCGGCGCGCAGGATGCGCCGCCCGCAGCGGTAGTTCTGCTCCAGCTTGATCACGCGCAGGCTCGGCCAATCCTTGCCAAGCTGGTCGATGTTCTCGGGGTTGGCGCCGCGCCAGGCGTAGATCGACTGATCGTCGTCGCCCACGCAGGTGAAGCTGCCGCGTTCGCCCGTCAGCGCCTTCAGCAGGCGATATTGCGCATCGTTGGTGTCCTGGTATTCGTCCACCAATAGATAACGCAGGCGTTCGCGCCATGTCGTGCGGCATTCATCGTCGCTTTCGAGGATGCGCAGCGGCAGGCGGATCAGATCGTCGAAATCCACCGCGTTGAACGCGGCAAGGCGATTCTGGTACAGCTCGTAGATCGTCGCCGCTTCCAGCTCGCGCGGACTGCGCGCGGCGGCCAATGCTTCTTCCGGCGACAAGCCGCTGTTCTTGGCGCGGCTGAGCAGATTGCGCAGGCCGAACAGCACATCCGGTTTCGCACCCTTGGGTGCCAGTTCCTTGACGATGCCTTCGCTGTCGTCGGCATCCAGCACGGAAAAACCGCGGCGCAACCCGGCGCGCGCATGTTCCATCTGCAAAAACTTAAGACCCAGCGCGTGGAACGTGCAGACAGTAAGTGCTTGCGCGTCTTCCGTACTCACCAGCTTGGCGACACGCTCGCGCATTTCGCGCGCGGCCTTGTTGGTGAAGGTGATCGCGGCGATCTTGGAAGCGGCCAGCTTACGGCGCTGCACCAGGTGCGCGATCTTCTGCGTGATCACGGACGTCTTGCCGGAACCGGCGCCCGCGAGCACCAGCAGTGGGCTGTCGACGTGTTCGACAGCGGCCAGTTGTTGGGGGTTGAGCATCGTCGGTCGGATCGGCCAGGGGCGCGCAGCGCGTAGGCTGATCGTAGCAAACCGGGGGCTGCCGGAGCAGGCTTGCAAAGACTTCCTCGCGATGGCAGCCGGTCGCGTTACCATGCGCCATCCCGCATATCCGCAAGCCCATGGCCAAGCTCTACTTCTACTATTCGTCGATGAACGCCGGCAAGACCACCAACTTGCTGCAGAGCGCGTACAACTACTTCGAGCGCGGCATGCGTACCCTGATTCTCACGCCGGCCTTGGACAACCGCTTTGGCGAGGGTGTAGTGGCTTCGCGCATCGGGCTGCGCTCGCAGGCGCAACGTTTCACGGCAAAGACCGATCTGTTGGCATCGGTGCGTGCGGACATCGCCACGCACGGCGAACTGCACTGCGTATTCGTGGACGAGGCGCAGTTTCTCAACAAGGCGCAGGTGTGGCAGCTCACCGATGTGGTCGACGAATTGCACATCCCCGTATTGGCGTACGGCTTGCGTACCGATTTTCGCGGCGAACTGTTTGAAGGCAGCAGCTATCTGCTGGCCTGGGCCGACATCCTCGAGGAGATCAAGACCATCTGCCATACCGGCCGCAAGGCCACCATGGTGGTGCGCGTGGACGAACAGGGACGAGCAATCACCGAAGGTCCGCAGGTTGAGATCGGCGGCAACGAACGCTATGTCTCGGTGAGCCGTGCCGAGTTCAAGAAGATCACGCGCGGGCAAGGCCGTATCGAATTGAAGCAGACCCATCTGCCGCTGGAAGAGAAGCACTGATCCGGAATGGCATCAGCACAAGGAAAACATCGAATGAGCAATCCGGTCACTTATTTTCCCGCCTGGCAGCGCCCGCATTGGCAGTCCAGCGATGAGGACGTCATCCTGCAGTTCTACGCGTTCGGCAACTTCCAGCCGACGCGCGTGCCATCGGCGACGTACGGCAGCGATGGCCTGCCGGAAGAAGTGCAACTTACCAGCCACCATCATCATGTGCTGCGTGATTGGGAAGGTTATCCATTGAAAGGGCCGCTGGGCGAATTGTTCAAGAACGATGCGCCGGAAGCATTCGAGCAGGCCATGGCCGCGCCGCAGGTGTTGGTGTTGCACGGACGTTTCAAGGACCAGGCCGATACCGGCTATTTGCGCGATACGTTCGGTGTGTTGGCAGGCCTGCTGGACATCGGCGGGGTAGCGATTCTCGATCCGCAGATTCTCACCCTGTTCGACGCTGCCGAATGGCGCGACCGCTACCTGGTCAAGGACGGCGCGCCGTTGCGCAATCACGTGCTGATCCTGCGCGACGAAGATGAAGCGGGCCGCTACTGGATCCACACGCGCGGCATGCGCAAGTTCGGCCGTCCGGACATCAGCCTGCGCAATGTGCCAGAGCGCGAAACCGATCGCGCGGGTGCATTGTGCCAGCGGCTGATCGAGCTGGAAGCGCTGGGTGCGCGTTTCGCCGACGGGCAGGCGCTGGAAGTCGATGGAATGTTCGGTGGGCTGGTCGCGGAATTGGGCGGTGCGTATGACGATCCGCAATTCAACAATACGTATGTCGAGTTTTATTGGCCGGCTGAAGGCTAGGTCTGGACAGTAAGGCGAAATTTTGCCTTACTGTCATTCCCGCTTTCGCGGAAATGACGGCTCTCAAGGCTTGCCCCAGCGAAAGCGCTTCGCCTGTGTCATCACTTCTGACACTGCGGACACCAAAACGTCGAGCGCTGCCCGATCACCTGCTGCCGTATCGGCGTACCGCACACCCTGCATGGCTCGCCCTCGCGCCCGTACACGAACAGTTCGCGGAAGAAATACCCGGGTGCACCATCCGGATTGAGGAAATCGCGCAAGGTCGTGCCGCCGCGTTCGATCGCCCAGGCCAGGATGCGTTTCACCTCGCCCGCCAGGCGCCGATAGCGTGCACGCGATACGGTGCCGGCATGCCGGCGCGGATCGATGCCGGCCGCGAACAGCGCCTCGCTCGCATAGATGTTGCCCACCCCCACCACGATCGCGTTGTCCATCAGGAACAGTTTCACCGCCGCTTTGCGTCCGCGTGAACGCTGCCATAGCACGTCGCCGTCAAAGGCATCGGTGAGCGGTTCGGGGCCAAGGTTCGCGAGCAATTCGTGCGTGGTGCCGGGTGCTTGCCACAGCAGGCAGCCGAAGCGCCGTGGATCGGTAAAACGAAGGATGCGCGCGCGTTCGCCTTGCAGCGGTTCGAGGTTGATGTCCACGTGATCATGCAGGCCGGGTGCTACGTCCGGCGGCAGTACGCGCAGCACGCCGGTCATGCCCAGATGCAACAGCGCGCTGCCTGCATGCGTGTGCAGCAGCAGATATTTGGCGCGGCGCTCGACTTCATCGATGCGTTGGCCGGGCAGCAGTTCCGTAATCTCGCGCGGGATCGGCCAGCGCAGGTCGGCGCGTCGCAACGTGACGCTGACGACGCGGCGGCCGATCAGATGCGGCGCGATGCCGCGTCGCGTGGTTTCTACTTCGGGTAGCTCGGGCATGTTATTGCGCCTGGATCGCCTGGATCGCCTGGCTCTGCGCGGAGCGTGGCATGTGCCGCAGCGACACGATCGCTATGCGTTCGCCAACCTGCACGTAGACGTTGTGGCCGATCGCTGTCGCGATACCGAAGCGCAGCGTTTCGCCATCCAATTCAAGCTTGGCTTGCGGAGGCGCCAGGCCAATCTTGGTCAAGTCATAGCCGGTTGCCGGCTGCCAGCTGCGCACGGGGGCGGCAGCGATGCGCACCAGTTCTTCCAGGCGCTGATCATCGGCGCGTGCTTCGGCGGCCGCATCGATGCGCCACCAGTGTGCGTCGTGTTTTACGTAGTGCTCCGACGGCGCATGGCCTGTTTCCAGCGTTACACGCGTAATCGCCTCAGGCTTGAGCGGCAGCAGCGTGCCGGGCGCGGCCTGCTGATCGGCGCGCAGCTGCCACCATGCGGCGGCAAGCAATGCGCCCACCGCAACAAAGAGCCACAGTTGATTGCGTACCGTCCGCTTCACGCGCGCCGCCTGCGCCACGCGATCAGTCCGCCGATCACCAGCAGGATCAATGGCAGGATCAGCATGAAACCGGTGCTCAACCATCCAAGTTCACCCTGCGACACGTTGAGCACGCGATCGGGCGCGCCGCGCGGCGGCATGCTGATGAGCTGATCGTCGCCCAGCAGCCAATTGAAGATGCGTTCGCCCAGCGCACGGTTGCCGCCGTTGCCAAGATAGCTGTTGGAAAGAAAATCGCCGTTGCCGATCACCACCACACGCTGCTCGCTCTTGGCCGGACTCGGCGAAAGACGGCTGAGTGCGAAACCGAAATCGAGCGGGCCTTTCAGTGGCGCAGCCGCGTTTTTATCGAGCGATTGCGTGCTGGCCTGGGGGCTGGAACGCAAGAAGGGTTCGAGTTTCCAGTCGCTCTTGCGCATTTCCGCCAGTGGCGCGACTTCCGGAAAGAGCGTCGTGAGCGTGAAGCCGCGCGTGATGATGTTGGGCGGATAATCGCCAAGTGCGATGATGCGTGGATCTTTCAATCCCAGCGCCGCGGACGAAGGGTCGATCAATTCGCCGGGCAGCACGCGAAGGGCGAGTTCATCGGCGATCGGCTGCAGGCTCGCATCAAGATTGCCCGGATCGGCCAGCCACAGCAGGTTGCCGCCACCGGCGAGGTAATCGAGCAGCGCCTTGGTGGCGCCGGGCGCCAGTGGCGCTTGTGGCCCGGCCAGCACGACCAGGTCGGTGTGTTCGGGCACGCCGGTGACCTGCGAGAAATTCAGCGGCACGGCACGCAGGCCGCTCTTTTCGAGTTGCGATACGAACGTGCCCAGGTCGGCATTCGCCGGACCATCTGCGCGGCGTTCGCCATCGCCGGTGACGAACGCCACGATGCGGTCGCCGCCGCGTACCAGCCGCTCCAATGCGTCGGTGAGGCTGCGCTCGGTCAACGTGTCCATGCGTTGCTGGCGATCGCGATAGTGCAAGATCAGTTCACCATCGACGGTGATGCCGAGGTTGCGCATGGCCGCCGGATCTTGCTGCGGATCGACGAAGCTCAAATGCAGATCCGGCTTGGCGCGTTGATAGCGTTGCAACGCGGCGGCAATGGTCTGGCGCAGGTCGCCTTGCGGGCTGGCATAGCTGACGATGTCGACCGGTCCATCGAATTTCGCCAGCACGGCGCGCGTTTCCGGCGACATGCTCACGCGGCTGTTGAAGGTCCAGTCGGCGACACGGTCATGGCGAGCGGTGAGATAGCCGACTGCGCCGGCACCAAGCAGCACCAGCGCTGCAAACAGCCAACCATGCAGGCGGCGCATGAAAGCCATGTTCATCAGTCGCGCTCCTTGTCCGCCGCCAGGCGTTGCACGCCCAGCGCGAGCGCCACGATGATCGCCAGCAGGAACCACACCACGTCCGCGCTGGATACCAGGCCACGCAGCAGGGTTTCCTGATGCGTGCTCATCGCCAGCCAATTGATGAAGCCGCTATTGATACCCGCAAGCTGCGCGCCGAGATTGATGCAATTGAGCGCCAGGCCGATCATCAGCGCAGCCACCGCGGCCACCGCCGGATGCGAGGCGAATGCCGAGCAGGCCACGCCGATCGCGCCGAGCACGGCGAGCCCCAGGAAGGCACCCAGCGTGGCGGCGGCGAGCTTGCCCCAATCCAGTGTCACGCCATGCGCAAGACTTGCTGGAATGGCGAGCGCAAACAGCAACCACAGCGCAAGCCAGACCAGTACCGCCAGGTATTTGCCGAGCAGGATGCGCGAAGCGGAAAGGCCGGTGGAAAACAGCAGCGGCAAAGTGCCGGCGCTGCGCTCGCTCGCCAGCGTCGTCATGGTCAGCAGAGGTACCAGCAGCAACGCAAGTTCGATCATGCCCAATGGCAACGGGCTGCCAGTGATGAAACTGCTATACATGCGCACCGCGACCAGGTCGGTATAGCCAGGGCCATCCGGCAAGGCTGCGAGCTTGACCTGGTTGAGCAGAAAAATCTGCAGCAGCAGTGCGAAGCGCCAACCCAGTTCGCCCAAGGCAAGCGCGGCGACGATCCAGCCAAGCGGGCGCACGAACAGGCGGCGCAATTCCAGCCGCGTCACAGCGAGTAAGGTCATGCGGCTTGGGCCCTGCCGTGGACGGCAATGTCGAAGAAGGTTTTTTCCAGCGCGGCGTGCTGGTCTGCGGAAAGGGCGCCATCGTGGCGCAACACACCTTCGTGCAGGATCGCCACGCGATCGCATACCGCCGTCACTTCGGTCAGCTGGTGCGTGGAAAGAATCACCGCCGTACCGGCGGCGGCCAGTTCGCGCAGCAGCGTGCGCAAGGCCACTACCTGCACCGGGTCGAGCGCGTTGGCCGGCTCGTCCAGCACCAGCAGGGCAGGCCGGTGCAGCAGTGCGCAGGCCAGACCCAGGCGTTGCCGTTGCCCCTGCGACAACACGCCAGCCAGGCGGCGCGACAGGCTCTTCAGCTCCAGGCGTTCAAGCACCCCATCGCGGGCTTCGTCGAGCCGGCTGCCAGAGAGCCCGCGCAGGCGGCCGTGGGCATCCAGATGTTCGCGCACGGTCAGTTCTGGCCATAGCGGGGCAGCTTCGGGCAGCCAGCCGAGGGCTTGCCGGGCCAGTTCCGGGCGCTCCAGGAAGTCCTCTCCCTGAATGCGGATGGTCCCTCGATCGGGCCGCAGTGCCCCGGCAACCATGGCCAGCGTGGTGGACTTGCCAGCCCCGTTCACCCCAAGCAGCCCAAGCACTTGCCCGGCCTCCAGGCTCAGGCTGAGATCGGACACGGCCGGTCGCCCGGCACGGCGCCTGGCCACGCCTTCAAGTTGCAATACAGGTGATAAAGCGGATTTAGGCGCGTTCATTGCATGATTGTCGGGGTGACCCCATTGGCTACACAACCGTTTTACGTCACGGTTTAACGGAAACCGACACGCCAGGCCGTACCATGCTGGTAGGTACGGACCCCCTCGATTAGACTGCTTTTTCTACTTCAGGATTTACCAAGATGCTCGACGCTGTGCTGCATTTCCTTTCCGGTGGCGTGAGTCAGGCCGGTTGGGTGGCGATTCTCGTTTACCTGTTGGTGGTGACTCAGCTCACCATCTTCACCGTCACCCTGTACCTGCACCGCTGTCAGACGCATCGCGGCGTCGACCTGCATCCTGTCGTCGCGAACTTCTTCCGCTTCTGGGGCTGGCTGACCACCGGCATGGTCACCAAGGAGTGGGTGGCGGTGCACCGCAAGCACCACGCCAAGGTGGAAACCGAAGAAGATCCGCACAGCCCGCAGATCTACGGCATCAAGAAGGTCTTCTGGGACGGCGTGTCGCTGTACCGCGATGCCAGCTACGTGGCGGAAGACATGGAAAAGTACGGTCGCGGCACGCCGGATGACTGGATCGAGCGCAAGCTCTACAGCGGCCACCCCTACTGGGGTCCGGCGCTGATGCTGATCATCGACCTCGCCCTGTTCGGCGTCATCGGCGCCGCCATCTGGGCGGTGCAGATGATCTGGATCCCGTTCTGGGCCGCCGGCTTCGTCAATGGCATCGGCCACTGGTGGGGCTACCGCAATTTCGAAAGCTCCGACACCGCCACCAACCTGATTCCCTGGGGTTTCTGGATCGGCGGCGAAGAGCTGCACAACAATCACCATGCCTTCCCGAGCTCGGCCAAGTTCGCGCTGCGCAAGTGGGAATTCGACATCGGCTGGGCCGCCATCTGCGTGCTGCGCAAGCTGGGCCTGGCCAAGGTGTTGCGCGTGGCGCCCGCGCTGGACGTGCGCCCCAACGTGCACCTGCCAGATGCCGAAACCCTGAAGGCCGTGCTCACCCACCGCTTCCAGGCGATGACCGACTACTACCGCAATGTGATCGTCCCGACCTTGCGTGACGAAGCGCAGCATGCCGGCGAAGGCATCAAGGCCATCCCGCGCCGCATGCGTCGCGCCCTGGCCGATGGCGGCCGCTGGCTCGACGGCGATGGCCGCGAGCGCATGCAGGCGGTGCTGGCCAAGCGTCCGAATCTCAACACCGTGTGCGAATTCCGCAACCGCCTGGCCGAATTGATGGAACAGCGCGGCGCCGATCAGGCGCTTAAAGGCTTGCAGCAGTGGATCGTCGAGGCCGAGCAGAGCGGCATTCGCGCGCTGCAGGAATTTGCGCAGCGCCTGAAGGGCTATTCGGTAGCCAGCAGCGTCTGATCACGGATTGACGTTTCGACAAGAGCCCGCCTTCATGGCGGGCTTTTTATTGGCGGGTACACCATGGCGACAAGGGTGCTGTTGATCGGGGCAACCGGCGTATTCGGCGCACGCATTGCCGCGCGGCTTGCTGCGCTTGCGGATCATGATATTCACGCCGAACTCGACATCACGACGTGGTGAAGCGCGAGCGCTGCTCCGGCGAAGGCACGAAGCACTGCTCGCTGCGCCCGAACAGGCGATAGCGATGGCGCGCAATAAAGCGATAGGCAAGGTCGCGCAGGATGCGCGGAACCCACGACATCACGCCACCGAGCCAACGCCAGCGACGATCGGGCAAGCTGCGCAGGATGCGAGCAATCGCGGTGGTATCGGTATAGCCCCGGGCATCTTCGACTAGCAGCATTGAGAACGGAGAGTCCGGATCCAGCCCGTGGCTTTGCAGCAAATGCCGTCCGCTTTGCGATTGCATGGATGCGAAGCGGTAACGTCCCTGGCGATCATGCTCCAGCAGAAAGCGGACCCAGCGGCTGCATAAGAGGCAGACGCCGTCGTAGACGATCACCGGCGGTGCGGCGGGTTCACTCATCGACGATCTCCAGCCATCCGCGATAAGCAACCAGCCTGCCTATCCACGGCAAACGTGTATCGACAGCAAAAGCATACGTCCATCACGTTCGCCGCTGTGCGAGTAAATTGCGCCGAGCCATGCGCGCGGCACGCGGACGCCCAACATTTTCGCGCTGCGCAAATGCCACGCTACGCCGTGCGCATCAGGATGCAACGAGAAACACAAGGTGACCGGGCCGAGGCGTTCGAGCAGGGAAGTCGACGCAGCATCGCGTTGCAACGTTGATTGCATGCGGCCGAGCGCAAAACGCCGCGTCCAGGTTTCCCGCCCGCCTTGGCGTTCGATGCATACCTCCAGCGCCTGTTTTTCGCCGGGTGGCGGCAAGCCGAGCAGGCGCCGCAAAGCGCTTGAAAGAACGTTGCCGTCGCCTTCCACATCCGCTTCGCCGCGTGCTACGACGCGCAGCGAGACGCCATGCATGCGACGTACCGATTCGGGCAGGCTGTGCCAGGCGGTTTCGCCGAGCAGGCTGGGGAAGAGTGCTTCGGCGGCGTCCATGTGGCGATCATGTGCAACAGTCGCGAGCGTCCGCAAGCGGGCAAAAGAAAACCCGCCTTGCGGCGGGTTTTCCATGAAAGGCGTTGGATCCTGGCTTTCGCCGGGATGATCCACCTGGCGGTGGATCACTTGATCTTGCCTTCCTTGTAGATCACATGCTTGCGCACGACCGGATCGTACTTCTTGAACTCGAACTTGTCGGGCGTGTTCTTCTTGTTCTTCTGCGTGGTGTAGAAGTGGCCGGTGCCGGCCGACGAAATCAGGCGGATCTTGTCGCTCTTGCTCTTGGACATGGCTTGGGCTCCTTAGATCTTTTCGCCGCGGGCACGCAGGTCGGCGATCACGGCCTCGATGCCCTTCTTGTCGATGGTGCGCAGCGCCTGGTTGGAGACGCGCAGTTTCACCCAACGGTTTTCGCTGGGAACCCAGAACCGACGCTCATGCAGGTTGGGCAACCAGCGGCGGCGGGTCTTGTTGTTGGCGTGCGAGACGTTATTGCCGGTCTGCACACCTTTTCCGGTGACTTGGCATACACGGGCCATGATGACCTCCGTAATCTTGGTGAACGCCCGTTGGCCAGGGCGACATCGGCCCAGCGGCGCCATGCGCCACGCGATGCTGGAGGGTGCTTCTTTTCGCCGTAGCCGTGCGATCCGCATCGCGTCGCGGAAATACCCGGATGGCCGGGTCGACAATGGGCGAGCCGCGCATTATCCCGTAAAAACAGCCGGATGTGCAATCCGTAACCGCATTGATGGCTGCCGCCGACATGGCGACAGGCGGGGATGTATGGAACAATCTCCCTCCTTTGCGCCCCGTGCGCCAGTCTTTTGAATCGAGGGATACCCATGGCAGACATTTCCGCCAACGGCCAGGCCACTGGCTCGGCCAACCAGCCGCAGCTCGTGCTGCAGAAGATCTACGTCAAGGATGTGTCCTTCGAGGCGCCCAACGCGCCGCAGATTTTCCAGGAAATCGGCGAAATCACCGAGGCTCCGCAGGTACAGCTCAACCTGTCCCAGCGCGCCACCGGCCTGGGCGACGATCTCTACGAAGTGGTCCTGACGCTGACGCTGACCTGCACCATGAACGAGCGCACCGCGTACCTGGCGGAAGTGCAGCAGGCGGGCCTGTTCGGCATCGCCGGTTTCACCGAGGCCGACCAGGCCGGCATCATCGGCAGCTACTGCCCGAACCTGTTGTTCCCATATGCCCGCCAGGTGATCTCCAGCCTGGTGCAGGAAGGTGGTTTTCCGCCGTTCCTGTTGCAGCCGATCAACTTCGAAGCCTTGTACGCCGAGCAGCAGCGCCGCACGGCGCCCGGCGGCGAGGCTCCGCAGCTCAATAGCTGATCGAGCGATCAGGTCCCGACATGACCGACCAGCCGATCCTGGCTGTCCTCGGCGCAGGCTCCTGGGGAACGGCCCTGGCGGCGCTGGCCGCGCGCAATGGCGTACCCACTCGCCTGTGGGGCCGCGATGCGGCAGCGCTGGCCGCGATGGCGGCCAGCCACCGCAATCAGCGTTACCTGCCGGATCTCGAACTGCCGCCCGGGCTCAGCTTCGAGGCCGATCTGGCCAAGGCCGTGCGCGGCGCCACGATCGTGCTGATCGTGGTGCCCAGCCATGCGTTCGCCGAAATGCTGGACGAGATCGTGCCGATGCTCGATCCGCACGCCAGCATCGCCTGGGCCACCAAGGGCTTCGAGCCCGGCACCGGCCGCTTCCTGCATGAACTGGTCGCGCAGAAGCTGCCGGGACGTGCGGCAGCGGTCATCACCGGCCCGTCGTTCGCGCGCGAAGTCGCCGCCGGCATGCCCAGCGCCGTCACCGTGCACTCGGAGAACGAACCCTTCGCCCAACAACTCGCCACGTTGCTGCATGCGCCGAATTTCCGCGCCTACACCGGCAACGACGTGCTTGGTGCGGAACTGGGCGGCGCGATGAAGAATGTGCTGGCTGTCGCCACCGGCGTGGCCGATGGCATGCAGCTCGGGCTGAATGCACGTGCCGGCCTGATCACGCGCGGCATGAACGAGATGCTGCGCCTTGGCGTGGCGCTTGGCGCAAAACCGGAAACCCTGATGGGCCTGTCCGGCCTCGGCGATCTGGTGCTCACCTGCACTGGCGATCTGTCGCGCAACCGCCGCCTGGGCTTGGCGCTGGGGCAGGGCATCGGCATTCACGAAGCCGTCGCGCAAATCGGCCAGGTCGTGGAAAGCGTCGTCACCGCGGACGAAGTGATCCGGCTGGCCGACAAGCACGGCCTGGATCTGCCGATCAGCAAGGGCGTGCGCGCGGTGCTGCACGGCGAAGTCACGCCGGTGGAAGGCTTGAAGGCGCTGATGGCGCGCGAACAGAAGCCGGAATATCCGCAAGGCTTGTTCGAAACGCATTGAGCGGCACGTTTTTCCTATGGGTATGCGCATTCGCTTGCGGCGCGCACCCTGATCGCTGCTAAGCTCAAGGTTTTGATCGCTCCAAGGATCGCATGCGCATGCACCTACCGGACGAGAACCAGCACGGCGATCCTTCCGCATCGAACGGCGAGCGCGAGGAAAGCCTGCCCGGCACCTGGCGCAAGCTGCTGGGCAAACCCGCTGCGGCGCTGGCGCACGAGCATGTGGTGCTTGGATTCTTCTTCGAGGTGATGCCCGAAGACGGCGCGCCCTACGCACGCCTGGACGCGGCACCGGTGTTGCTGGTGCCCGGCGAACACGGCCGCTTCACACGGCCCGCGCCGCTGGAAGCCAAACTGCTGTCGCATGCAGTGCTCACGCTGCACGAGCAGCGCCTGGCCACCACCGTGCTCGGCCTGCCGCAGGCGCTGCGCAAAACGCGCAGCTATGCACGTCTGGCCGGCCACGTCGGCAACGCCTTGCTGGCGGAAATGCTGGACACCACGCCCTGCTTCCTGGGTGGCCTGGCCGGCTTGCGCTTGTCGCGTGGCAAGGCGCATCAGCTCAACTGGCATTGGCATCTGGAACAGGATGGCAGCCAGCGCCTGCTGCCGGCGTTGCCGCACAGCCAGCGCCTGCTGCGCGTCGACGGCCTGTGGTTTCTGGACGCGGAACGCGCGGAGCTCGGCCATCTCGAAGCCGATCCGGAAGAAACCCATTGGCTGGACCTGCCGCCGCTCAAGCACGAATACAGCCGCGCTTTGCGCCGCGCCTTGCCGCAGAGCCGGCTGGCGCATCGCATTCCGTTGCCGCAGGTGTTCGACGAACTGCGCCGCGCCGAACTGTCGCCAAAGCCCGTGCTTACCTTGCACGCGCTCACGCGTCATGCGCGGCTGGCTGCGGGCACGCCGCCGCTGGCCTACGCGCGGCTCGCCTTCGACTACGCCGGCGAACGCCTGCCTGGGCGCGGTGGCGAGCCGCTGGTGCGTCGTATCCGCAACGGCCAGCTGGTCGAAATCATCCGCAAGCGCGCTGAAGAACTATCCGCCATGGAGCAGCTCGAGCGCGTGGGCCTGACGCTAGGCGTGGACACCGAGGGCCTGCCCTGGGATCTGGCCGACACCTTGCCGGAAGATGCCTGGCTGTTTCCCGGCAAAGGCCATGCCGGCGCGCTCGAAGTGAACACTCCCGCGCGCTGGCTCGCACTGCGGCCGAAGCTGGAAGCGGAAGGCTTCATGCTCGAATACGCGCCGAGCTTTCCGTTCGAAGTGCTGGAAGGGCCGGTGCGCTGGTACGGCAATGCGGTCGAGGACGCCGACGATCACGCCTTCGATCTGGAGATCGGCATCGAAGTCGAAGGCAAGCGCAGGAATCTCTTGCCCGCGGTCGCGCAAGCGCTGGCCGAACACCAGCTCAATCTCAGCCCCGCACCAAACGAACCGGAAGATGCCGTGTGGTATGCGCCGGTCGACGAACGCCGTCGCGTGCCGGTGCGCTTGAAAGAGCTGCGCGGCTTGCTGGCGCCGCTCGCCGAATACCTCGAAAAGCCGAAAAAGAAATTGCACCTGCCACGCGTGCAGGCCGGGCGCCTGGAAGAAATCGTCGAAGCCTTGCCGGTCGGCGGCGAACTGCAAGCGCCGGAGCAATTGCGCGGTTTCACCGCTCGCCTGCGCGATGCGGCCGAGCGCGCCAGTGATGCGGTTCCTGAAGGGCTCACGGTCGAACTGCGCCCGTATCAACGCGAAGGCTTGCGCTGGTTGAACGCGCTGGCCGAAGCGGGCGTCGGCGGGGTGCTGGCCGACGACATGGGCCTGGGCAAAACGCTGCAACTGATCACGCACCTGCTCGCGCTCAAACAACACGATGCGTTGCAGCAGCCAGCGCTGATCGTGGTGCCGACCAGCCTGATCCCGAACTGGCTGGCGGAAATCGCGCGCTTTGCGCCATCGCTGCGCGCCTTGGCCTTGCACGGTCCGCAACGCAGCGGCGATTTTTCGCAGATCGCCACGCAGGACATCATCCTCACCAGCTACGCCTTGCTGCCGCGCGATGTCGTTACCTTACGCAAGCAGCCGTTCTCGCTGATCGTGTTCGACGAAGCGCAGCAGGTGAAAAACCCGCGCACGCAAGCACGCCGTGCCGCGCTCACCTTGCGCGCGCCGCGTTGCATCTGCCTCACTGGCACACCGTTGGAAAATCATCTGGGCGAATTGTGGTCGCAGGTGGATCTTGCCGTGCCAGGCCTGCTCGGCGACGAAGGCGCGTTCCGCCGGCACTATCGCGTGCCGATTGAAAAGCAGCGCGACGAAGAATGCCAGGCACGCCTCAATCGCCGTCTCGCGCCGTTTATCCTGCGCCGGACGAAAGCGCAGGTCGCCTCGGAATTGCCGTCCAAAACCGAGATCACGCGCCGCGTGGTGCTGGATGGCCGCCAGCGCGAACTCTACGAAAGCCTGCGCCTGTCGCTCGCCGACGAACTGCGCGAGGTGATCGCCCAGCGCGGCATCGCGCATAGCGGCATCGTGGTGCTCGATGCGCTGCTCAAGTTGCGCCAGGTGTGCTGCGATCCGCGCCTGGTGAAACTGGAAGCGGCGCGCGGCGTGCGCGATTCGGCCAAATTCGAATTGCTGATGGACATGCTGCCCGCGTTGCTGTCCGAAGGCCGCAAAGTGCTGCTGTTCTCGCAGTTCACCGAAATGCTCAAGCTGATCGCGAACGAGCTGGAGCGTCATCGCATCAGCTACGTGATGCTCACCGGCGAAACGCGCGATCGCGCCGAACCGGTGCAGCGCTTCCAGGATGGCGACGTACCGCTGTTCCTGCTTTCGCTGAAAGCCGGCGGCGTGGGCCTCAACCTCACCGCCGCCGATACCGTGATCCACTACGACCCGTGGTGGAACCCCGCTGCGGAAGCGCAGGCCAGCGATCGCGCGCATCGCATCGGACAGGACAAGCCGGTGTTCGTATTCCGCCTGATCACCTCAGGTACGGTCGAGGAGCGCATCGAGGAACTTAAGGCGCGCAAGGCGGAATTGGCCGAGGCGGTGCTGGAAGGCGGCGGTACGCGCGAGAAGCTGAGCTTCGATCAGTCGGATTTGGATGCGTTGCTGGCGCCGGGGTGATGCAGGTTGCTGCGCGAGGGCGATACCCCGACATCGCTAAAAAGCCGAGCCGTCATTGCGGCCTTCGCGGGAATGACGGCGAGGAAAAATTTGACATCGCGGAATTTGAGTCGCCTATGGCTAGTCGCGCGCAGCAACCTCGTCGATGTGCTTGAGCAGGTCCGCCGGATCGTCATACACGCGGAATGCCCCTGAGCGTTGCAGTTCATCCTGGCCGTAGCCGCCCGAAAGCAGGCCCACGCCCAACGCTCGCGCACGCTGCGCAGCGAGCATGTCCCAGATGCTGTCGCCGATCACCAGCGAGTGATGGATGTCCACGCCCAGGCGCTCCGCCGCGGCGATGAACAGGTCCGGATCGGGTTTCGCGTGACGCACCATGTCGCGCGTCACCACTGGCACCTCGTTCGGATCGACACCCAGCGCAGCCAGGTTGTGCGCGGCGGTGCGCATGCGCCCGCTGGTGGCGATCGCCCAGGGAATTTTTTCCTGGGTGAGAAATTGCAGCAGTTCGCGCGCACCCGGCAATGGCCGCACCGAACCCTGCGTGTGATGGCGGTTGAAGGCTTCCGCATGCCGCTGCTGCAGGCGTTCGATGCGCTCAGGCGTGATATCCAGGCCGGTCTCGCGCAACAGGATGTTGGTGAACAGCCCGCCGCTCATGCCGATCTTGCGATGGATGCTCCACACCGGCAGCACCACGCCTTCTTCGTCGAGCGCTTCCTTCCACGCCAACACGTGCTGGTAGACGCTGTCGATCAGCGTGCCGTCGAGGTCGAACAGAAAGGCGGTGTGGGAGCGTGGCATGGCGATCCTCATCGTTACTCGAGGCCGTCAAATCCCGAAAGCGGAAATCCAATGTGATCCGATGCGGCGATGAAGCCGGATTCCCACTTTCCTGGGATGACGAACGTAGGTGATTACAAGGTGCGGCCGGATTCCAGCACGGCCAATGCCGCCGCGCCGAGAAGGCCCGGTTCGGGATGCGTGATGGCGATGGTCGGCACGTGTTCCATCGTGTCGCGAAAGCGGCCCTTGGCTTCGAAGCGTTCGCGGAAGCCGCCGCGCTGCAGCCACGGCATCAGGATCTTCAGCACGCCGCCGGTGAGATACACGCCGTCCCAGCCGCCCAGGCTCAGCACCAGGTCGCCGGCCACGCTGCCGAAGATGCCGGCCAGCGTTTCCACCGTGCGCGCGCATAGCGCATCGCTGCCATCGGTGGCGCGCGCGGTGATGTCTTCGGGTGTGTATTCCTGCGCGGGCTGGCCGGCGATGTCGGCCAGCGCGAGATAGAGATTCACCAGGCCATTGCCGCAGATCATGCGCTCGTTCGACACGCGCCCGAAGCGCGCGTTGAGGCGATGCAGAATTTCCACGTCCTCGGCGGTATGCGCCGCGAAGCCGGAGTGGCCGCCTTCGGTTTCCAGCACGATCCAGTGGCCGTGGCGGTAGAGCAGGCCGGCCACGCCCAGGCCCGTGCCAGGGCCCATCACCACGAAGGTCTGCGACGATTTGTGATCGTGCTCCGGCGGCATCACATTGCCGACGGCTTGCAACTGGTCTTTGCGCAACAACGGAATCGACATGCCTTGCGCGGCGAAATCGTTCACCAGGCGCGCGCGTTCGAAGCCCAGTTCTTCCTGCAGTCCATGCGCGGACACTGCCCACGGATTGTTGGTGATCTTCACCGTCTCGCCGTTGGCGATGCGGCCGGCCGCGGCGATGATCGCCTGCGTGGCGATGTGGCCCGTATCGGCGAAGTACTGGCGGATGGTGTCGGCCAGCGTGTCGAAATCCTTCACGCGATAGCGCCGCACGCTGTCCAGCAGCAGCGGATCGGCGGCGGCAGTGTCGGCCAGGGCGAAACGGACGTTGGTGCCGCCGAGATCGGCAAGCAGGGTGGGGGAGGCGATGGAGCGATCCATGGGCAATCCGAGATAGCGAACCTTACAAGACTGCCCGTTGTCGCCGTATTCGTCTAGCTTCGAGGTTATTCCTTTTGTTGCTGGGCATGCGAAGAAACCCCGGCTTGTCGATTCGCCGAACGCTGGAACTCAGCGGCCCTGCAAAACGACGGTGAGCCCCGGCGTCTGCCGGGGTCGCTGCCTTTTCGCAACCGTTCAAGCGGTTTGCCTCGATTTATGCGCTTTGTTGCGTCGACAGCGCATCCAGCAACGCCTGTCCGTTCGGGCTGCCCCATCCGGTGCAGGCATCCCAGCCGGCTCCCGCTTGATACGCGCCGTTATTGCCTTGAGTGATATCGCGAAAAGCGGAGGCGCCAATCTGGTAGATCGCCGCATGCACATCGCCCACCGGCTTGCCCAGTTTCTGGTTGAGTCGCGCGATCAACGCCGCCCACAACGGCGCTACTGCGCTGGTGCCGCCGATGGCTTGCGCCTGGCCGCCGACCAGAACCTGGTAGCCGGTGGAAGGATCGGCATTGCCGGCCACATCCGGCACGCCGCGCCCGGTGCTGCCGCTTGGCGTGGTGGGCACCTTCGCGTTTTGCTGCCAGCTCGGTAGCGGGAATTCGATGCTCACGCCGCCACCGGTGGCGCCTTCGTTGCTGGCGGTTTCGTTCCACACCACCTCGCTGGTGATGGACTGTCCGCTGGACGTCAGCGTGGTGCCGCCGCATGAGAGCGAATAAGGGCTGGACGCCGGGAAATCGACATGCGGCTGTCCGTCGCTCACGCCGTCGCCGGAGCCGTTGTCGCCGGCTGCCGAGACGATGGTGACGCCGAGCGCCGCCGCGTCCTGCATGGCAGTTTCCATCGCGCTGCGCGACTGGCTGTTCCAACTGTCTTCGGGGCCGCCCCAACTGATCGAGATCACTGACGGCTTGTACGTCGTGTCGTGCGCGGCTTGCGAAATCGCTTCATAGAAACCCTGATCGGTGTTCGGCGCGAAATACACCGCGAGGGTCGCGCCCGGCGCCAACGCGCCCGCAACTTCGATATCCAGCGCCACCTCGATGTCGGCATCGCCGCCGCCCGGCTGGTTCTGTCCGCCGGCGACGGAGACGGCGACCACCTTCGGCGGGTTGCTGATGCCCAGGCTCGAAAAATATTGGCTGAGGTCGCTGCTGGTATAGCCGCCACCCAGTTCGATGATGCCGATGGTCTGCCCGCTGCCATCCGTGCCGCTGGGGAAGGCGTACAGCTGTCCGAGCTGCAGCGGTGTATACGAGCTCGCCGGTTGCGCGCGCGGCAAGCGGAAATGCGGACTAGCCACGGGACGCCGATCAAGCCCCAGCACCGCGATCGCTTCCGGCGGCAGCATGGGTGCATGGCCGCAACCGACAAACTGGCAACCGTCCATCTGGTAGGTGCCGAGCGATACCCCGAACGCCTGCTCCAGCGCGGTTGGCGTGCCACGCAAATGCAACACGCGGCGCTGCTGATCGCAGCCGGTTTCGGTAAGGCCGTGTTGATGTGCAAAGCCGCGCAAGTTTTCGATGTCGGTGGGATCGGCGCCGTGTTGTTCGGCGAATTGGGCGCGTGTCAGCCGCGGTGCTTGTGGCCATTGCGCAGGCGTCGGCGCAGCTTGCGAGCGGCGGCGCAATACAACGGTCACATCCATCGGTTCGTTGCTGTCGTGCGGGCCCAGGTATTTCATGCCTTCGGGCGTGGTCCAGTGCGACGGGCGCTTGGCCTGCTGGATCATGACGCGGCTCCTTGAATGGAATGAGAGGGGACGGGCGCCACCAAAGATGGCACATGGAATGTGTCGAACTTGCGCATGGTTGCGCGGGGCGTTTAGCTCCGGTGCGTATTCTTGGGCCAGCGCATCTCATACGTTGAGTTTCCGGCCGCGACGTTCTGCTCCAGCGCCGCCACGGTTGCGGCGCTAAACTAGGCGACGGTTTCACAAGAGACTTTTTCCCATGAACTTCCCCGCCATGCGCATGCGCCGCATGCGTCGCGACACCTTCTCCCGCTCGCTGATGCGCGAACACACCTTGCTACCCACCGATCTGATCATGGTGGCCTTCGTGATCGAGGGCGAAGGCAAGCGCGAGCCGGTGCCGTCGATGCCGGGCGTGGAGCGCGTGTCGGTCGATGGGCTGTTGGCATTGGCAGGCGAATGTGTGCGTCTGGGCATTCCGGCGCTGGCGCTGTTTCCGTCGCCGGATGCGTCCGCGAAAAGCGAAGACGCGGTGGAAGCATGGAATCCGCAAGGTTTGATGCAGCGTGCGACGCGCGCATTGAAGGCGAAGTATCCGGAGCTGGGATTGATCGGCGACGTGGCGCTCGACCCCTACACTACGCACGGCCAGGATGGCCTGATCGACGAACACGGCTACGTGATGAACGAGCCCACCGTCGAGGCGCTGATCAAGATGTCGCTGGCGCAGGCCGAAGCGGGCATGGATTTCGTCGCGCCGTCGGACATGATGGACGGTCGCATCGGCGCCATTCGCGAAGCACTGGAAAAGGCCGGGCACATCCACACGCGCATTCTTGCCTATTCGGCCAAGTACGCTTCGTCGTTCTACGGTCCGTTCCGCGATGCGGTCGGCTCCGCCGCCAATCTAGGCAAGGGCGACAAGCACACGTATCAGATGGACGTCGCCAACAGCGACGAGGCGTTGCGCGAGGTGGAGCTGGATATCGCCGAAGGCGCCGACGCCGTGATGGTGAAGCCGGGCTTGCCGTATCTGGACGTGCTGCGCCGGGTGAAAGATGCATTCGGCGTGCCCACCTTCGTGTATCAGGTGAGCGGCGAGTACGCCATGTTGAAAGCCGCCGCGCAGAACGGCTGGTTGAACGAGCGTGCGGTAGTGCTGGAAACACTCACCGCATTCAAGCGCGCAGGCGCGGATGCGATCCTTACGTATTACGCCATCGATGCAGCACGCTGGTTGCGCGAGCAGGCCGCCTGACGCATAGGTTGGTTGCACCCGCGTTTTCGCTCGTTATGCAAGGCGAAAACCGGAAATTCACGTTGCACTCCCAGTAGGTTGGGCTGAGGCGAAGCCGAACCCCAACCCCAACATCAAGATGCACATGGCGACGTTGGGGTTCGCTTACGCTCAGCCCAACCTACTGGCGCTCCGGCTTTGATCGAAGAAACGCGGGAATATTTCAGGGTTTGCACCCTGACCTACGCGTATTGCGCTATTCCGTTTCCGAACGACCAGTTCTCCTTCGCTGTTTCCAGCAAATTGATGAATACGTCTTCTGGCCGCACACCGGGGTCGGCTGAAAGCTTTTCCGCCACACTCCGATAAAACGCCTGCTTCTGCTCGACGGTGCGCGTGTTGTTGCAGGCAATCTGCACGATCACCAAATCATCCGTACGCGAAATGCCGAGATAGTTGGGGTCGGCATCGAACTCCTCCGCATCATGCTGGCTGACCAGGATGAAGCGATCGTTTTCCGGCACGTTGAAGCTTTCGCGCATGGCGTCGTAGATGCCATTGCGAAGCGCGCTGATGTACGCGGCCGATTTGCCGCGACGCAAAGCGATGCGAACGAGAGGCATGAGGATTCCTCAGTGTTTGGGTTGGGAGATGTGCCCGACCTGGTAGACGTCCATGTTCTCGCCGGAAAGGCCGGCGATATCGCGCCACAACCGAAAGCGCAGGGCGGTCCAATGGGTCGGGTCGAACGCACTGATGGCGGCCACGGCGCCGCGATCGAGATCGGCGCGAAGGTTCGCATGCTCCGTATCGCGCATAGTGCTCAATGCGACACGCTCGGGTATCGGTACGCTTTCGCAGGTGGCATGCGTAGCGATGGAAAGATCCGGCAACGTTTCCGCATGCCAGGCCGACCACGTATGCACGATCGGCCGTCCGAATGACGCAATCACGCCGGCAAAGCCGGCGCCGCTGAGAAAATCGTTCATGCCCTGCGGATCGCTCCAAAGGTAGAACGGTGCGTAGCGGTTCTTGTGCCCGGCGGCGTAGGGCGCCTGACGATCGGCGTAGAGGTAAGCCTTGAAGGCAAGCTGTGGCAGCTCGTCCGTAAGATGACCGCGGTCGGCGATGCGCTTGCGAATGATCGCCATGTCGTAATCGGCGGGCAGGGCGATGCGGTATTGCATGGTGAGCATGGCGAGCCTCGTGAAAGCTTGACGGCACTAGCCTATCGGCTCAGCATAATTCTGAAAATCGGGAAATTGTGAATTAATGATCCCGAAAAACAGGATGATCCATGAGCCGCATTCATTTCGATCTCGACGTCATGCGCAGCTTCGTCACCGGCATCGAGCTGGGCAGCTTCGCCAAGGCGGCGGACCGCTTGAGCCGTTCCACCTCGGCGGTCAGCGCGCAACTCAAGAAGCTGGAAGAACAGGCCGGCACGCCGCTGCTGCGCAAAGCGGGACGAGGCATGGCGCTGACCGAGGCGGGCGAGGTGATGCTGGGCTACGCGCGGCGGCTGCTGGAACTCAACGATGAAGCGGCCAGCGCGGTGCGTGGCGTCGAGCTGGAAGGCCGCGTGCGGCTTGGTCTGCAGGAAGATTTCGGCGAAAGCGTACTTACCGAAGTGCTGGGCCGTTTCAAGCGCGCGCATCCCAAGTTGCGGGTGGAAGTGCACATCGCGCGCAATGCCGTGCTGATGCAATCGCTGGACGCGGGCCGGCTGGATGTTGCACTGGCCTGGGAAACCGATATGCGAGCAGCCCACGCTCAGCACATACGGACACTGCCGATGTGCTGGATCGGCACCGACGCCCTGCAGCCTTCGTATGACATTGATGAGCCAGTACCGCTGGTGGTGCTGGATGCGCCCTGCCTGATGCGTACCGCAGCCATCGAAGCGCTGGATCGCGCCGGCCTTGCCTGGCGCATCGCATTCACCAGTGCGAGCTTGGCCGGAACCTGGGCGGCGGTAAAAGCAGGCCTGGGCATCAGCGTGCGCACGCCGCTAGGTCTTCCGGGCGAGGTATGCACGATGGATGCGGCAGAGGCGAATCTCCCTGCATTGCCGACGCTGGGTCTTGCGCTTTACCGCAGGGAAGCCGAACCCGAACCTGCGGTAGAGCGATTGGCCGAACTGATCGTGCAACGTGTGAGCAAAGCGAGCTAATGCTCCGCCGGTGGCGGCGTCAGCGTGATCTCATACAACGAGGGCCACCGCTTGCCGGTAACGAACAGCCGATCATGCCTGGCGTCATAGGCGATGCCGTTGAGCACGTCGTTGCCCGGATCGGTCAAGGTTTTCGGATCCGGCGCCAGGCCAGTGAGATTGATCACGCCGACCACCTTGCCGCTGGCCGGGTCGATCTGCACGATGTTCTGGGTCAGCCATACATTGGCGTAAAGCTGCCCCTTCACCCATTCCAGCTCGTTGAGGTTGAGCAGCGGCCGGCCCATCGCGGTGACTTCGATCTTGCCGACCTGCTTGAGCGTTTCCGGATCGAGCACGCGAATGGTGGCGGTGCCGTCGCTCATGTAGATGCGATGGCCATCGGTGGTGAGCGCCCAACCTTCACCCGGATAGTTGAATTGCGACAGCCGCTTGAAGCTGTTGAGGTCGTACACGTAGCCATGCTGCGATTGCCAGGTGAGCTGGATCAGCCGGTTCTTCCACGCCACGATGCCTTCGCCGTAGTCGGGCGGCGGCAGATCGACTTTCTGCAGCACCTTGCCGGTGGCCAGATCCATCTTGCGGATGGTCGACTGGCCTTCCGTGCCGGTGCTCTCGTACAGATAACCGTCCAGGTAGAACAGGCCTTCCGTGTACGCGGCGGTGTCATGCGGATAGGTGCGCACCACTTTGTAGCCGTAGATCGGAATGCCCGATTGCGCAAAAGCGGACGATGCCAGCAGCAGCGCGAATACGACGAGCAGGGATGTGATCCGTTTCATGGGGCCGGATCATCGCATGCCCGGTACGGCAACGTCAGGCCCAATGTTTACGCTACGCGCGGCCGGCGCGTGAAATAATCGATCGCAGGATTTTGCAGACGGGATCATTGTGGATAGTCATCATTTTCTGCAGACGGCGGTGATTTTCCTGCTGGCCACGGTGATCGCGGTGCCGATCACCAAGCGCTTCCGGCTGGGCGCGGTGTTGGGCTATCTGCTGGCCGGCGTCGTGATCGGGCCGGCCGAGCTGCATCTGATCGCAGATCCCAGCGGCGCCAGCGGCATTTCCGAGTTCGGCGTGGTGCTGATGCTGTTTGTGATCGGCCTGGAGCTTTCGCCGCAACGCCTGTGGGTGATGCGGCATGCGGTGTTCGGTACCGGCCTGGTGCAGGTGCTGACCTCCGGCATCGTGATTGGCGCCATCGCTCATTGGGGATTCGGGTTGTCGCCCAGCGCGGCGGCGATCGTCGGCGGCAGCCTGGCGCTGTCCTCCACTGCGTTTGGCCTGCAGATCCTGGCAGAGCGCAAGGAAGCCGGATCGGCTTATGGACGCCAGTCCTTCGCGATCCTGCTGTTCCAGGATCTGGCGGCGATTCCCTTGATCGCTGCCATTCCGCTGCTGGCGTCCCAGTCGCATCACGGGATCGATTCGCTGGCGGCGCTGCGCACGCTCGCGGTGATCATCGCGGTGGTGATCGGCGGTCGCTATCTGTTGCGGCCGGTGTTCCGCTTCGTGGCGCGCGCCGATTCGGTGGAAGTGTCCACCGCGACGGCCTTGCTGGTGGTGATGGGCACTGCGCTGTTGATGGAGGAATTCAATGTATCGGTGACGCTCGGCGCGTTCCTCGCCGGCGTGCTGCTGGCCGATTCGGAATACCGGCACGAGCTGGAATCGAATATCGAGCCATTCAAGGGATTGTTGCTGGGCTTGTTCTTCATCAGCGTCGGCATGTCGATGCGCATCGATCTGCTGCTGCAATCGCCGCTGCTGGTGCTGGGCCTCACCGTGGGCTTGCTGCTGATCAAGGGTGTCTTGCTGTGGCCGTTGGGCCTTGTCATGGGCAGACTGCAACGCAGCGATGCGCTCCGCCTGGCCGTGCTGCTGGCGAGCGGCGGCGAATTCGCCTTCGTCGTGTTGCGTCAGGCCAGCGACAAAGGCCTGCTCGAAGAGCAGCAAAGCGCCTTGCTGGTGCTGGCGATCACCTTGTCGATGGGCCTGACGCCCTTGCTGGTCGCCGCCACCGGCAAGCTGATCGGCGCCAGGAAAAAGGCCGAGCCCAAGCGGCCCTTCGACGCCATCACGGTCGAGCATCCGCGCGTGATCATCGCCGGCTATGGCCGCATGGGCCAGATCGTCGCGCGCATCCTGCGCACGCGGAAGATTCCATTCGTGGCGCTGGATCATTCGGTCGAACAGCTCGACCTGGTGCATCGCTTCAGCAACGACAACGACATTTTCTACGGTGACCCGGCCCGCCCGGAATTGCTGCGCGCCGCCCAGGCCGAAAAGGCCGAGGTGTTTGTGCTGGCCAGCGACGATCCCGAATCCAGCTTGCGCGTGGCGCGCATCGTGCGCCGCCAATATCCGCACTTGAAGGTCGTCGCACGTGCACGCAATCGCCAGCACGTGTGGCGATTGATGGACATGGGCATTGAGGAGCCGGTGCGCGAGACGCTGTTTTCCAGTCTCAAGATGAGCCGCAAGACGCTCGAGGCGCTCGGCTTGAGCGCAGAAGAAGCCATGGAAGAAGTGGAGCGCTTTCGGCGTAAGGATGCCGAGCTGCTCAAGGTGCAGTACCTGGTCTACGACGACGAAGCCAAACTGGTGCAGACCACGCGCGAGGCGATCGAGGATCTCAACAAGCTGTTCGAAGCCGACGCCGAAATCGCGCCGCCGCCGGACCAGGGGCCGGATGCCGATACGCCGCTGGTGGCCGATGGCGGGCAGGCGGAATCGGGGAAGGCGTGATTCTCCTTGCACTTCGCCACATGATTTTTATCGGCGTCCGGTAAAGCGTGACGTCACGCCACGCGCGGCAGCAAGAACATGCGGTAAGTTTCCCGAAAGCGGCCGGCACGCATGCTTGCCGGCTGTGAATCCCTGACGAGCGCATACTGTTTTCTATGCCGACACCTTTTCGCCCGCTCGTCATCCGTTATGGCCGACTCGGCGATACGCTGTTGCTGCAGCCGCTGCTGCGTCGCTTGCATGCGCGTTATGGCCAGCCTTGCACGCTGCTGGCATCCGGTAGCTACGCGATCGATCTCTATCACGATCAGCCCGATGTGGCGGAAGTGATAGCTCTGCAATCACGCCACCGGCCGTTTCCGCTGAGTCCGGAGCAATGGCGCGTTGTTCGCGCGTTGCGGCGCATGCGACACGTGCCGGTGTACGTATGCGAGCCGCAGCCGCGGTCGCTGGAGCGCATCCGTCTGTTGTTGAAGCTGGCGGGCATTCCCGATAGCCACTGCGTTTTCCTCAACGATATTCCGCTGGCGCCTGGCGGTCATTGGATCGAACACCTGTTGCAATTGGCCGACAGCACGCCGCCTGCTTTTCGCGACCGTTTTGGCGGCGTGGTATGTGCGACGTCGGCCGTGCCCACGTTTCAGGTGAGCGCACAGGATCGCGCCGAGTGTGAGCAATGGCTGGCGAATCGTGGGCTGGCGGGTCATCCGCTCGTGCTGTTGCAGCCGGCCAACAAACGCACGATGCGCTGGAGCGGCGTGCGCAAGGCCAGCGACGACGACAAATCCTGGCCGATCGATCATTGGGTGCGCGTCGGCTCGGCCTTGCATGCGCACCTGCCGCAGGCGCGCATCCTGCTGTGTGGGTCGCCGGCGGAGCATGCGTATTTGCAAAGCATTCGCGAAGCCATGGCGCAGCCCGGCGTGGAAGTCGTCGCCAGGGAGTTACCGTTGCCGCGGCTGAAAGCGCTGCTGACGATGGCGCACAGCATGATCTCCGTCGACACCGGTCCGGCGCATCTCGCCGCCGCCATGGGATGCCCGCTGGTAGTGATGTTCGGTGGCGGATCGGTCAGCCATTGGCGGCCACGCAGCAGTGCGCCCGAAGCGGTGCACGTCCTCGGCGGACCGCCGGTGAGCACACGGGTCGACGCCATCGCACCGGAACAGGTGATCGAAGCATGGCGCTCGTTGCCCGTGCGGGCTCCGGTAAATGGGGTTACCCCGGACTTGATCCGGGGGTAACCCAACAGTGATGTGTGGAAGGGGCTATCAATCCGGCTGCGCCGGCTGCCGCAAAGTCTGTCGCACGCTGGGAATCACGCTATGACGCGCAGCCAATTCGTGCGCGATGTCGATCAGGCCCAGATGTCGCGCGACATCTGCAGCCGTACGTCCGAACGCGTCCGCCGCATTGCGATCCGCGCCGCGTGCCAGCAACACGCGGGCCGGCGGGAGCAGGGCGTGCATGGCGCAGGCATGCAGCGCGGTAACGCCACGCTGGTCGGCATGTTCGATGTGCGCGCCGGCGTCGAGCAACACAGGTAGCAGCGCGCCGATATGCGTGGCGTCGCACGCGCTGCCAGGACGCAGATGCGCGCCGAGCAGCAGCAGCAGCGCAGTCTTGCCTTCGCCATCGGCGAGATTGGGATCGGCGTTGCGCTTCAGCAGCACATCGAACAGGCGTCGCGCGCGCAGGCTGTCGTTTTGTTCGAAGCCGAACTGCGAGGCCGCATGCAGCGCGCTGTGTCCACGCGCATCGATGGCGTTCGCGTCAGCGCCGGCATCGAGCAGCAGTTCGGCGATATCGGGATAGCCTTGTACGGCGGCGATCATCAGCGCGGTGGCTTCGTTCGGCAGGCGTTGATCCACCGCCGCACCGTGATCGAGCAACAGCGAGACCAGCGTGTCGCGACGTGCCGCGACCGCGGCGGCGAGCGGTGTCATGCCGTTGCTGGCGCTGGCGCCGACATCCGCGCCAGCGTCGATCAAGGTGACGGCCACCTCGCGATGACCGGCGCCGCAGGCGTGCAACAGGGCGGTGGCGCCTTGCGCATCGCGCGTATCCACCGCGAAGCCCAGCTCCAGCAGGCGTCGCACCGCCGTGTCCGCGCCCTGCGTGGCGGCGTGGATGAGGTCATCCGCACGCAGCGGGCGGCGTGGGCGTTGCCAGCCGTTCCAATCCAGCCAGCGTTCCAGCTGCGGATGCTCCAGTGCCAGGCCGAGCGGCGTTTCGCCGTTTGCATCCATCGCTTCGGCATCGGCGCCATGCGCGACCAGCGCGCGCACCAACGGCAACGCTTGGACGCCATGTTCGAGTGCGGCGAACAGCGGCGTGCGCCCGCTGCTGTCGCGCGTATTCGGATCGCAGCCGCGCGCGAGCAGTGCCTGCAGCACGGCAAGCTGGCCGTGGGTGGCGGCCAATTGCAACGGCGTGCGTTCGCGCTCGTCCACGCCGAACGGATCGGCACCGCGTTCCAGCAAAGCCAATGGCAGCGAAGAGCTATGCGGCAGCCGGCCGAGTGCCTGCGCCAGCAAGCCGGTGCCGGCGGGACTGGCGCCGGCGTCGAGCAGATCCTCGATGGCTTCGCCGCTTTCCGGCAACAGCGGCAGCAGTGCGTCGAACAAACGGCGGCCCAGCGGCGGCAAGGTGGGTTGCTCGCTTTCCAGCTCGTCGACCAGTTGCGGCTGCAGGCGCGCTTCGGCCTGCAAACCGTGATCGAGCAACCAGCGGCGCGCGGCGCGCAAGCCCGGTCCGGTCAGCTCCAGATACAACTGCGCGAGCTGCGCTTGCGACCAGTCGCGCACGCGCAGGCTGAAACTGGAGACGATCGCCCAATGGCCGAAGCGCAACGCGTCGAGCAGATGTGCAGGCGTGTCGGCGCCTTCGGAAATCGCTTCGATATCCAGGCTGGCCGGTAGCGGCGTATCCGGATCGAGCAGCGCGACCAGATCCCAGCGTCCGCTGGCGGCAGCGTGATCGAGCGCGCTGCGGCCGTCGCTGCCCGGTGCTTTCGGCTCTGCGCCGAGCGCGAGCAATGCGCGCACGGTTTCGACTTGCGCATGCGGTGATTGACAGGCGAGCGTCAGCGCATCACGGCCGTGCTGGTCGCGTGCGCGCGCATCGGCCTGCGCGTCGGCCAGCAAGGCGACGACGCCGACGGCACCTGCGCGGGCAGCTTCCATCAAGGCCGTGCTGCCATGCTGATCGGCAAGATTCACGTCTGCGCCCGCGACGCAAAGCGCGCGCGCGATCTGTTCGTGCCCTTCGGACGCGGCGGTCATCAGCGCGCTGCGCTGGCGCGCATCGACGGCGTTCACGGCGGTGCGGTGCTTGAGCAGCAGCTTCACGCCGGCAGCGTCGTCATCGGCGATGCCGGCAGCAGCGACCAGCGCCGGCTCGGCGTTGGGGAGCGTGCCTTTGGCGCCACGCTCGAGCAGAAATTTTGCCAGCGGCCAGTTGGCGGCGCGGCAAGCGATGGAAAGCGGGCTGGCTCCGGATTTGTTCAATGCATCGATTGACGCACCGGCATCCAGCAGCATGGCGGCGACCGTCGGTTCGCCGCTGAGCACGGCGCCATGCAGCGGCGTATTGCCGTCGGCGTCGGTGGCGAGCGGGTTGGCGCCGTTGGTGAGCAGGGTCATCACCGCGTCGGCGCGGCCATGCCAGCTGTCGCGCGTGGCGACGAGCAGCGGCGTGAGGCCGCCGCTGGCGTGATTCACATCGGCGCCCTTGGCGATCAATGCGCGCAACAGGCGGGTGTCTGGCAGCAAGGCGGCCAGCATCAATACCGGGCGTTGATCGCGATCAGTGGAAGCGGGCACGGTATTCGGATCGGCACCGGCTTCGACCAATGCCAGCGCGCGTGCCGCATCGCCGCTGCGTGCCGCGGCCAACAATGCCTGCGCTTGCTCGGGCGTGCCGGCGGTGCGTTCCTGCTCGCTGAGCTGCGGCGGCGCGGCGACGACGGGTTCGGCGCGTTCTTCTTGCCGGCGCGGACGGCGGCTTTCGCACAGCATCACGCGCAAGCTGCGGTTGGCGATGATCAGGCACGCCAGCGGCATCAGCAGCACGGCATACAGCACCAGTGCGGCAGTGCGCATTTCCGAAGGCAGCACACCGTACAAGCCGCTCAGCGCGATCGCCGAAAACGCCAGTACCAGCAATGCCAGCGCGCTGGGCAGGAAATGGCTGAAAAAATGCTCTTCGCGCGACAGGTGACGACCAAAGGCGACACTGCGCGCAGTGGCGGTGAACAGCCAGGAACCTTCGCCCTGGCCATGCGCGGGATAGGCGTCATCCCACACGTACACCAGCGCAAACGCCGGCCACAGTCGCCACAGCGCCATCAATGCCACCACCAGCGCGGCCGCGAGCAGGAGACTGGCGCCCAGCGTGGGATGCTGGCTAAGCCGCAGCATTGGCCACGCGATCAGCAGGAACACCAGCGCGACGTAGCAGGTGAACATCGCCAGGTGCGCGGCACCGCGGCGCATCACTGTGCGAAAAAAATCCGGTTCGGGATCGAAACCGATGGCGTGGCACACCGCAGCCATGGTCAAGGTGTTGGCCAGCAGCAGCGGGATCAGCGCAAGCGGATGCGCGTCGAAGGCGGCGACGCCGGCCATCGCCAGTCCGGGCAGGAACCAGACGAGCGAGATGAGCGCGGAGGAAGGGTGACGCGATTTGATGGGTGGCATGCGGGGGAGTATAGAAACGAGTGGCGCCTCAGACGGTAATCGCGTGTTAACAAGCGTCGCGGTGAGGGCTACTCGTCCTGTTGCTTGGGCGTGGGCGGCAGATCGTGCGCAGGCGTGGGAACGGCGAGCGTCTCCTGTGGCGGCAACTGCAGATGCCAGCCTTGCGTGCGCAGATGCTCCAACACCACTTCGATATCTTCATGCGGCAAGCGGCGATCCGGATGCAGTTCCACTTCGAGCACGAAGCGCAGATCGCCCAGCAGCAGCGCCAGCGATGTCGGCAGTACATCGAAGTTATCCCTGCGCTCCAGCCATAGATAGGTGTCGGCCTTGCGCTGGCTGGCGTAGACGAAGCAGTGCATGGCTTTTGCCCGCGGAAATCGTGAGGGTGGGGAATCGTAAAGGGTGGAACGTGAATCGGGAATCGGGAATCGGGAATCGGGAATCGGGAATCGGGAATCGGGAATCGGGAATCGGGAATCGGGAATCGGGAAGAGCCGTCGCGCGCAGGAGGCCCTTCGCTCTTACGATTTTCGATTCGCCATTCTCGATTCCCGTCCTTCATACGCATGCTGCAACCGCACTTGCAGAGCTCGTCCCGACTGGGCACGATGCCGCCCTGGGGTATCAAACGCGCGTATGAAATTTTGTTCGTTTCCGGCCCCGGCTACGACCCGAGCCGAGAGGGGCGCACCCCCGCGGCAAGATCCCGGCCTTTCAGGGCCGGACTCGTCACCAAAAGAAAAGCAGGAGCATGCGATGCACACGACCTTTCGTAACACCGCCCGTGGTGGCCGTCCGTTTGCCCTGGCCGCGCTGGGCCTGGCTATTGCCGGTTCGCTGGCTGCGCCGCCGCAGGCCCACGCCAGCGCCTTCCAGTTAAAGGAAAACAGCGCCAAGGCCATGGGCCGCGCTTACGCCGGTACCGCGACGGCGGGCGGCGATGTCTCGGTGGTGGCCAACAACCCGGCAGCGATGAGCGACCTCGATGGCACTTATGTGCAGGCCGACATCACCGCGATCAACTTCAGCGCCAGGTTCACCGGCACCTCGACCGATGCGCTGGGACGCCCAATCAGCGGCGGCAACGGCGGCGATGCCGGCACCACGCTGCCTGTGCCGGCGCTGTCGCTGTCGACCAAGGTCAACGACCGCGTCAATCTAGGTTTTGCGCTCGACGTACCCTTCGGTTTCCAGACCAAGTACGACAGTAACTGGATGGGTCGCTACGACGCGATCAAGACCTCGCTGCGGTCGTTCGACACCATGTTCTCCGCCTCGTTCAAGATCAACGACCAATGGAGCGTCGGCGCCAGCGTGATCGCCGAGCGCATGAATGCCGACCTCACCAACGCGATCAACTTCAACGCCATCGGCTTGAGCGTGCAGCAGGGCATTGCGGCCAAGACACAGGCTGCGGTCGCACAGATCCAGGCAGCCGCCGCGGCAGGTCTGATTCCTCCGGCGCAAGCCGCCGCGATGATGCAGGCGGCAGCGGCGCAGGGCCAAACGGCGGCAGCCGGCGTGGCGGCGCTTACTCCGGTCGATAACGACGGCTTCGCCGAGGTCAAGGGCAACAACTGGGCATGGGGCTGGCAAGTCGGCACGTACTGGAAGCCGACCGCGAAAGACCGCCTGGCGCTGGACTACCGTTCGCGCATCACGCATGACATCAAAGGCACCGCAAACTTCACGACGACGGAAGGCTACGACCTTTTGCTGAGCAATCCGGCGTTGTCCGGCAGTCTGCCGCCTTTCCAGCACACCAGCGGCAATGCGCGCCTCACCAATCCGGCCGTCGCCGCATTGAGCTACTGGCACCAGGAAGACAAGTTCGGCTTCGGTGCGGACGTGGCCTGGACGCAGTGGAGCGTGATGCGCGAGCTCACCGTGAACTACGCCAACGCGCAGCCGGCCACCGTCCTGCCGTTCAACTGGCGCAACACCTTTTACGTCTCGGTCGGCGGCGAGTACTACGCCACCGACAAGCTGACCGTGCGCGGCGGCTTGGCAGTCGACCAGGCCCCGATGAATGCCGGCAATCGCGATCCCCGCGTGCCCGACGGTGCGCGTCATACGGTTGCGGTCGGTCTCGGTTATAAGGCAACCGATCGCCTCGAACTCAACGCCTCCTACGAGCACATCTTTGTGGCACACGCGGGCATGAACGGTGCCGTCAGTGCGACCGGCGACGTGCTGGCCGGCAGCTACGACGATTACGGCAACCTGCTGAGCTTGTCGGTGCAGTACAAGTTCTGATCGCCTCACGGCCGGACGTTCGCTAACAAACCTCTCCGCGCGAGCGGGGAGGTTTGTTGTGCTCGGCGTTGTTCTGTCGAACTCAACCGCGGCGCAGCAGAATTTCCAATAGCTGACGGAAACGCTTCCCATACGGCGGATTGAACAAACCCACGCCGTTGAAACGCGCCTGCCGGAACAGCGGCTTCATATGCGAAAACGTGCGGAAACCCGCCTCGCCGTGATAGCCGCCCATGCCTGAAGACCCCACGCCACCGAACGGCAGCCCGTGCTGGGCGATGTGGTACAGCGTGTCGTTAAGCGTGACGCCGCCGGCATGCGTGCGCGCAAGCATCCGATCGATGCACGCCTGGTCTTGCTCGAACAGATACAGGGCGAGCGGCCGCGGATGGTGCGCTATGTAATCGATCGCTTCATCGAACGTGTCGTAAGGCACCAGTGGCAGCAGGGGGCCGAAGATTTCCTCGCGCATCACCGGCATATCGTCGCGTACGCCGATAAGCAATGTCGGCATCAGCCAGCGCTGCTCGGGACGGTCGGCTGCATCGCTCAAACGTTCGCTGCGCGCTCCGGCGCGTATGGCCTCATCCCGGAGTTGGACCAGGCGTTGATAATGCCGATCTGTCGCAATGCTTGCGTATTGCCGATTGTTGGCGAAATCGGGATAAAGGCGCGCGGCGACCTCGCGTGCAGCGGATACAAAACGCGCCACATCCGCGCGCGGCAGCAGCACGTAATCGGGTGCGATGCAGGTTTGTCCGGCATTGACCAGCTTGCCGAGCAGGATGCGTTCCACCGCATGCTCGAAGCGCGCGCCGGGACCAAGAATGGCCGGCGACTTGCCGCCCAGTTCCAGCGTCACCGGCGTCAGGTTGGCCGAGGCCGCGCGCATCACGTGATGGCCGACCGACGTCGAACCGGTAAACAGCAGATGATCGAACGGCAGCGCTGCGAAGGCTTGCCCCACTGCGGCATCGCCATTGATGACGATGACTTCGTCGGCTTGGAAATGCCGCGCGACCAGCTCAGCGAACAATTGCGAAAAGCGTGGCGTGTATTCGCTCATCTTCACCATCACGCGATTGCCCGCGGCCAGCGCATCCACCAGCGGCCCTACGGCAAGAAACAACGGATAGTTCCACGGCACGATGATGCCAACCACGCCCAAGGGTTGCGGGCGCAGTTCGGTGCGCGCAGGCAGGAAAGCCAGGCTCGCCATCGCGCGTCGGGGTTTCATCCAGCGCTTGCCGTGGCGCAATGCATGGCGGATCGCCGACAAGCTGGGAAACACTTCCAGCAAGTCGGTTTCTTCGCGCGGACGGCAGCCGAAATCCGCGTCGATCGCCGCGGCGATTTCATCGCGATGCTGGCTTATCACCGCCTCCAGGGCCCGCAGCCGGCGTGCGCGCGTCGGCCAGTCGGGCAGTGGATCGCGCGCTTGCACGATGCGCAAGCGCAGGAGTTCGGCGGATGGATCCAGGCGATCGGACAGATTCATGGCGTTCAAAACTTCGCTCGCATTTCCACGCCGTACGTACGCGGCGGCGTGATGGTGGCATACGGCGTACCGAAATCGTTGGTGCTGTCGTTGCCGATACCGAGTACGTAGCGTCGGTTGAACATGTTGTTGACGTACAGGCCTACGCCCCAACGCTGGTCTGGCGTGTGCCAATCCAGCCGCGCATCGGTGCGCTGCTGCGAGCTGCCGATCTTGAACGCCGTTGTGGCGAAGCAGTTGCCCTGGAATTCGGAATCGCTGTTGCAGCGGGTACGGCCGCGATAGGCATATTGCATGTTGAGTTCCAGGTCGCCGCCATAGACGCTGTGCCAGGTGTAATCGAAGCCGGCCGTCATCGAGAACAGCGGTTCGCCGGTGGGCTGTCCGTCGAGCGCCACGCCCGAGGTGGACGTGCCATGCACGTAGCTGGCATCGATGTATTCGCTGGTGAAGTTCAGCCGCAGCGCGTCGGTGGGCTGCCATTGCGCTTCCAGATCGATACCGTGCGCGTGCTGGTCCGAGGTTTGCACCATATAGAACGGCACGCCGGAGCCGGAATAGTTGGGATTGAGCACCGACGACTGCAGATTCGAATAGCGGTAGTAGTAGGCCGAAGCGTTGAACAGCAGGCCGTATTCGGGCAGCACGGTCTTGATGCCGGCTTCGTAGTTCCACACTTTTTCCGGTGCATACAGCGAGCCCACTTGCAGGCTGTTGTAGCCGCCTGCCTTGTAACCCTTGGTGGCGGAAATGTAGGCCATGGTGTCCGGCGTGAACTTGTAGCTCACCACCAGGCGCGGGCTGAAATCGTGCCAGCTATGGTGCACCAGCACCCATTGGCCCACGGCATTGGGAAACACGATGTTGCCGCCGAATACCGTCAACGCCTGCTGCGCTTGCGGCGGCAGCAGGTCGTAGACGCCGGTGGCGACGAGTTCCGCCACCGTCTGGTCGAACGCGGTCGCCGTACGCGGTGGCGTGTACCAGGTGAAATCCTTTTTGTCCTCGGTGTAGCGCAGGCCGGTGGTGAGATCGAGCTTGTCGCTCACGTGCCAGATCACGTCGCCGAACGCCGCATACGCCTTGAACTTGCCGGCGTTGTCGATCTGCTCGCGCCAAGGATCGTCGAGCAGGTTGAATGGCAGTCCTAGCGCTTGCAGGCCTTGGGTGATCTCGGTGAGCGGCAAGCCCACGCCATCGACGTTCTGCGCCAGCGTGTCGAGGCTGCTGGTATTGGTATTCACCTGGCTGGTCTGGCGCGCTTGCTCGGAATAGAAACTTACGCCGGACACCCAATCCATCAGATCGTTGTAGCCCGACAGCTTGAATTCCTGGTAATAGCTGTTGTTGTGCTCGATGTTGGCCGTGTCGAGATAGCTGACAATGTGATTGGTGCCGTCGTTGTCTTCGTCATTGAAGGTATTGAAACGGCGCCACGCCGTGGTCGAAGTGAGCGTGCCCCATGCGAAGTTGTGATCGATGATCAACGTGGAGCCATCGAAGTGCCGCCATTCACGCGCCTGCAGCGCATCGTTGTAGAGCGGCGCGGTGAGCGGATTCAGATAGGTGGTGGAGTCGGGCGGAAACGGCGGGCGCTCGTTCGTATCGCTCGACAGCGGCACCAGGCCGATCGCCGGGCGTGGCGGCTGATCCAGCCGTTCGTGATCCCACGACCACAGTACGCGCGTGTTCGGCGTGATGTTCCAGCGATAAACGATGCGACTGCCCCAGTCGTCATTCTTGCCGTAGCGCTGGCCATTGGCCTGATCGCGAATCCAGCTATTGCTCTGGTTGTCGAGCACGCTGATGCGTAGCGCCATATCGTTGTTGAGCGGAAGGTTGACCAGCGCGCTCTCGTAATGCGCGCCTTCGTTGCCGACGCGCACCAACGCCTTGCCCTCGAACTTGTCGGACGGTTCGTTGGTGACGATGGAAATCGCGCCGCCCGCCGCATTGCGGCCGAACAAGGTTCCTTGCGGGCCTTTCAGTACTTCGATGCGATCGATGTCGTTGAAGGCCAGCAACGCGCCGCCCGAGCGCGCCGCATAGACGCCGTCGATATAGACGCCCACGGCCGATTCGGTACCGATACCGAAATCGCTGGTGCTGATGCCGCGCAGCGAATAATTCGGCTGGGTAGGTTGGCTGCCGTCCACCACCAGGCCCGGCACGAACAGCGAGATCTTGCTGAGATCAGTCGCGGCCTGTGTCTCGATCTGTTTTGCAGTGAGGATCTGCAGCGGAATCGGCACCTGCTCCATTTGCTGTGTGCGGCTCTGCGCGGTGACGGTGATGTTGCCCAGTTGCTTGGCCTTGCTGGCGTCCAGCTGGCTTTGCGTATCGGTGTTGGTTTGCGCCGGCGTGTCGTCGATGGCGAAAACCGGCGTGCATAGCAACAAGGCGACGCCGCCACACAGCAGTTGGCGTACGTAAGCGGGCAGTGCTCGTTGGCGTATCGTCATACGTTTGTTTCCCCTCAAGTAACCAACTTGCCGCGGTGGAGTTCCTCTCCCCTTAGGAAGATCGGAAAAGCATCAATGCATTACCAGGCATTCCCCTCGCTGCGCCGCTATCCACGCCTTGATCAACGCAACACCCTCCCGATGCATCGTGCTGCGGCCGATCTCCGGCATCATCGTGCCCGGTTCGGTGGCGCTGAGCCGGTAGGTCAGAATCGAATCGTCGGGATGGCCCGGCACGATGTCGAACAAGTGATCGCCTGTGCCTTGCCCGGCCGCCGTCGGTGGCTTGCAGATGCCGATGTGTCGATCTTTCGGCGTGGTGATATCCAGCGTCAGTCCCGTCGTATTGGCCGCACCTTTCGGGTTGTGGCAATGGCCGCAATTGATATCCAGGTAAGCCCGCGCACGCGCATCGAGCGACGCATGCGAATCCATCCAATTGGCGTTGCGCGGCGCGTCGGTGGGTGCGGGCGCACCGGTGAGATAACCCACGCGCATGAGATGCGCGAGCTCGTTCTCGTCGCCCTCGGCATAACGGTAATCGCGATTGAGATGGCGCGCCTTGGGACCGATCGGCTGGATCGCGCGCGTGGTCCAGTCGCGCGCGTGGCAGCTTGTGCACTGGCTTTGATCGGGCACTACATAATTGAAGTTTTCGCGCTCGCCGTTGTCGCTCACCAGCGTCAACGCTTGCACATCGCCCGTGCGGGCCAGCGTGGCTTCGGTCTGTTCCACATTCCATACGTAGGGAATGGCCACCCAGCCATCCTTGCGCCGCACCAGCAGGCGCGTTTCGATCAGGTGAACGTGCGCCAGATCCAGGCCTTGGCCCGGCGCAGCGACATCGCGGCTGGTGTCGTACGTGCGCGCCACGTCCGAGGCATTGCGCGCGGCGCCTTTTGGCAAGGGATAGAAGAATGTCTTGCTGATGATGGTACCTTCCGGAAAATCGAAGGTGTCCGTGGGGCTGTACTTGGCCGACACGCCCTTGGGCATCCAGATCGTGCGCAGCTTGTGCGCGTAGTCGGTGAAGAGCGGTGTGTTGAGATCGTAGGGAACCACACCCTCGTTCAACTGCAAGACGCCATCGCGCGCTTCCACGACGTGCCAATCGCTCAGCTTCGGCGGATAGCCGTCATCGTGAAACGCCACCGGCTGCATGCCACGGTGACAGGCCGCCAGCGACAACAGCGCGAACAGCAGCAGTCCGCGCATCCACATCTTCATCGGCATCAGCACGTCTCTCAGACTTTCGGTTCCGGATTCAGCGCAACGGGCGGCAGTTTGGGCAAGCTGCATTGGAAGGGCTTGGCATCAGTGCTGGGGTTCTTGTAGTCGTGCGGACCATCCGCGTTGAGCACGCCATTGGCGTCCTGGATGCAGATGCGGTCGTCCGGTGGCGACAGGCCGTTGGTCTGGGTCTTGGGGTCGGCGTAGCCATCCCACACCACATCGGGGAAGCTGCCGCTGAGGCCGTACACGGCGGCCTTCAATGTTTTCAGCTTGAGGCCGTCCGGCGAATTGCCGCCACCCTTGAAGCGATTGCCGTAGACGTAAATGCCCTTCGGGTACGGGTTGTAATCGGCCGCGACGCCGCGCGTGTTGTAGTAGTTGGTGGAAAAGTAGCTGGAGATGATCACGTTCGCCGTTTGGTTGTCGGCGATGTCGTTATCGAAAATCTCCACCTTGTCATTGGAATTCACCACCACGCCGGAGCCTGCCGGAACGCTGGCCACGGCCGCACCCTTCTTGGCGAAGTTGTCGGTGTTGTTGGCGAATACCTTGTTGTGGAACACGCGCGTGGCGTGGCCTGCTTGCGACAGGTTGGGCATGTTGAAGACGAGAATGCCGCCGGTGTTCTTTGTCGCGGTGTTGTCGTATACGTCGGCGTTCACCGAATTCTCAATCTCGATGCCGGCGACGTTCTGCTCGGCCCGATTGCGCCGCACGACGATGTTGTTGGATTGCCCCACATAGATGCCGGCATCTGAAGCGCCGATCACCACCGAATCTTCCACCAGCACGTTTTGCGTCTTCACCGGATACAGGCCATAGGCGCCGTTGGTGCTTTTCGGGCCGCCGGTCCATTCGATGCGCACGCCATGAATGGTGATGTTCTTGCCCTGGTTGATCTTCAATGCATCGCCCATCGTGTCTTCGATGGCGAGGTTCTCGATGGTGAAGTCGTCGGCGTTTACCAGCAGCCCTTCGGGGCCGACGATCTGTCCCTTGAACGACAACACGGTCTTGTCCATGCCCGCGCCGCGCAGGGTGACGCCGCTGGTGCGCAGGCTCAAACCGCGCTTGAGCGCGTAATGGCCGGCGGGCAGGTCGATCACGCTGCCAGGTTTGGCGTCGAGCAGTTGCTCTTGCAGCTTGCTTTCAAACGACGCATCGCTTTGGCTCTGTGCAGCATTTTCCTGGTGGCCGCAGGCGGACAACAGCAGGATTGCGATCAAAGGGCAGATCTTGCGCATGACGGATGTTCTCCCCTGCGCCCATACGAGCGCGTACGAACGCACTGTCCCGCAACCCATGCAACGTGGGGAGGGCAAAAGGGACGGGCATGGGGGGCAAAGCGGCCAGCCTGCAGATAAAACAATGCGCCTAGCAGAAGCTTTTCACTCAAAGATGCTTGAGGGAAATTTGAAACTGCCTTGCCGAGATATCGCTACCGTGGCCTGTTTGGCAGCTCTATCTTGAGCATCTATCAACAAGGTCGCAGAGGAAGGCAGTCATGCGTTCTCGCTGGGTTGGGCGCCTGTTCGGACAGGCGGATGGCGGCGGAGCAGGCTTGGGCAAGCCGCAGTGGAATGCGCCACCGGTATTGAAGACGGCAAAACATTCGACGACGCGCAATGCGGGAACCATGCCTGCCCGGCCGCGTATCTGCCTGGGCATCGGCGATGGCAGCGTGCACCGACAGTAATCCGCAAAAAGCGGGTCGGAGTCCTTAAGCGTTGTAGAGCCGCGTCCACTCGATGGAAACTTTCACGTAACGATGCAAGGCTGATCTTCGCGCGCAAACTCATCCATAGCAGGAGAGTGCCATGGCGTCGCGTTCTCTGCTTCTGTCGTTGCGTATCGGTTTGCCGTTGCTGTGCTTGGCATCTGCCTTCGCTTCCGGCGCTGCCGCAGCGCAAGGCAATCCCCGCGGTTACACCCTTGGCAGCGACATGCTGCTGCAAGGCTTCCAATGGAAAGAAATCATCGCCTCGACGAAGAGCCCTGGCGGCATTCGTTACGGCGGTGGAAACCAGATCGTTCTGCAAGGCTTCCATTGGAATTCCTCGCGCATGCCGACTGCGTGGTACGTAACGCTCAAGCAGATGGCGCCGACCATCGCCGCGGATGGCTTTACCGCGATATGGATGCCGCCGCCGTGGCGCGATGATTCCAGCTGGAAGGACGACAAGACCGGTACGTCGGGTGGCGGCGAAGGATACTTCTGGCGCGATTTCGACAAGAACGGCCATTACGGCACCGACGCCGAACTCAAGCAGGCCGCGCAAGCGCTGGCGGCGGCAAAGATCATGCTGATCTACGACATCGTACCCAATCATCGCGATCGCAAATACGCCATGGCGCAGATGCCCAGCGGTGAAAAACTATGGCGCGCGGATTGCCCGGGAGCCGGCAACAACGGTCCCAATGGATGCGACGATGGCGATGGGTTCACCAACGGCGATGCAGATCTGGACATTGCCAACACGCAGATCGCCGATATGTTCGCGGCCGAACTCGGTAGGTTGCGCAGCGATTACAGTGCGGGTGGCTTTCGATTTGACTTCGTGCGCGGCTATGCGCCGGAACACGTACAAAAGTGGATGGCGAACACACTCGACAACGGTTTCTGCGTTGGCGAACTGTGGAAGGCGCCGAACGAATTTCCCGCCTCCGATCCGCTGCATGGCAAAAGCTGGCAGGACGTGCTGAAGAACTGGTCGGACCGCGCCGGCTGCGCCGTGTTTGATTTTGCGCTGAAGGAGCGCATGCAGAATGGGTCGATCAACGATTGGCGCAATGGCCTGAACGGCAACCCGGACGCCCGTTGGCGCGAAATCGCGGTCACGTTTGTCGACAATCACGATACCGGTTATTCGCCAGGCCCGAGCAACGGCCAGCATCATTGGGCGCTGCCGGACAGCCTGGTCAAGCAGGCTTATACGTACATCTTGACCAGTCCGGGCACGCCCACTGTGTATTGGCCGCACATGTACGACTGGGGCCTGCACGACTATCTGCGGTTGCTGATCCAGTTGCGGCGCGCTGCGGGTGTTCGCGCCGATGCCGAGATTCAGTTCTTCACCGGTTATAGCGGTCTGGTAGCCCAAGTGAAAGGCAGCAAGGAACAGCTATTGGTGGCGCTGAATTCCAACCTGTCCAAGCCGGCACAAGTATCGAGCACGGCATCCACGCTTGCAGTGTCCAGCGACAATGGCAACGAACGCGTGTGGCGTAGTGGTGCACCTTCGACGAAGGCCGCCATTCCATTCCGCTGTGACAAAGGCACGACACAGCAAGGCGACAGTGTCTACGTTGTAGGCAGTAGCACCGAGCTTGGCGATTGGGATCCTGCCAAGGCGGTGCGCCTGACCGATGTAAGCGCTTACCCAGCGTGGAAAGGTTCAATCACTCTGGCCACGCCGCAAGCGGTGGAATGGAAGTGCATCGTGCGTAGCGAAAGCAATCCCGGCGATGTCAGGCAGTGGCAGCCGGGTGGCAACAATCAGCTTGTGGTGGAGGCAGGTGCTGTCGCCAACGGCAGCTTTTGATCCGTTGAGCCTTCTTGCGCGGATTCCAGTCGGGCATCATGCGTTCGACAGCGAAGGAGGGCAGTATGCGGCGAATATCGATAATTGCCTTGACGCTTCTCGCGTCGTTCTGCAGCCAGGCGCAGACATTGAAACTATGGCCGGGCGTCGCGCCGGGCTCGGAAACCTGGAGGCAGAAAGAACAGCTCGAGACGAATACGCCCATCGGCAGCGTGGTGATCAACGTGGTGACGCCGACGATAACGGCGTACCTCCCTGAACGCGGCAAAGCCACTGGAACGGGTGTCATCATCGCGCCGGGCGGCGCTTTCGTCGCACTAGCCATCGATATCGAAGGCTATGACGTGGCGCGCTGGCTGCAGGACAAAGGCATTGCGGCGTTCGTGCTCAAGTATCGCACTGTGGAAAAGCGGCAGGACGGCATTCCGCGCGACTTGAACACGGATGAGGCGAGTAAATACGGTATCGCTGATGGTGTTCAGGCCATCAAAGTGGTGCGCCAGCACGCCGCGGAATGGGGCGTTGCGCCAGATCGTATCGGTTTCATGGGTTTTTCCGCGGGTGGCATGGTGGCTGCCGGCACGCTGCTGCAGCAGAATGCTTCGGCGCGCCCGGATTTTGCGGCGCTCATCTACGGCGCTCCGTTCGGTGCCATGCCATCCATTCCACAAAAACTACCGCCGGTATTCATGGCTTGGGCGCAGGACGATTCCGTGGCCATCGACGCCATCACCCGCTTTTACACCGCGATGAAAGCGGCCGGTTATCGGCCAGAAGTCCACATTTTTCATGCGGGCGGCCATGGCTTTGGCATGCGCAAGCAAGGTACCAGCAGCGATCATTGGATCGACGATTTCTATGCCTGGCTGCAGGCGCAGGGATATACCAAGCCTGTGATCCGTCGTGAGACACCTGGCTGACAGCCACGCCCCGGCATGATGTCGGGGCGTGGCCATTTGCTTCGGACCGGCTGCTCGATCAGCGCGCGCCGCCGCCTGCGTACAAGCGTTCGCCCGTCAGCCAGTACGAATCATCGGAAGCCAGGAACACGGCGATCGAAGCGATATCGTTAGGCTGACCGATGCGGCCCAATGGCGTGGCGGCCAGCGCGTACTGCTCGAAATCGCCGCCGATGGCGCCGACAGCATGTGTGCCTTCGGTTTCCACCATGCCGGGGTTGAGCGCGTTCACGCGGATCTTGCGCGGACCAAGTTCCTTCGACAGCACGCCGGTGATCGCATCCACCGCGCCCTTGGTGGCGGTGTACACCACGGTATTCTCGGGCACGATGCGCGACACCAGCGAGCCGATATTGATGATGCTGGCGCCTTCGCCAAGATGCTTCACGGCAGCCTGGGTGGTCATCAGCAGGCCGCGCACGTTCACGTTGAACTGCCGGTCGTAGTGCTCTTCCGTGATTGCCTCGATCGGCGCGAATTCGTAGACGCCTGAGTTGTTCACGAGAATGTCGAGGCGGCCGTAATGCTTGATGGCGGCGTCGACGATGGCCTGCGCGTCGGCGGCCTTGGAAACATCCCCTTGCACGGCGACGGCCTTGCCGCCGGCTTTCACGATGTCGTTGACTACGGCGTCCGCGCCCGCCTTGCTGGAGGCGTAATTCACGACAACCGAAGCGCCGGCTGCGCCGTAGGCGCGTGCGATGGCCGCGCCAATACCTTTGGATGCGCCGGTGACGACGGCGACCTTACCTTTCAGCTTGCTCATGGAATGTGTCCTGATGGATGGAGGTGAAGGAGTTCTGAATTCCTGTAGTTCGTAACTTATGAACTATAGAACTAGAAATCAAGTGCCTGATAAACTGGCTCCCATGAGGCCGCTGGTTCACCCCTCCATCGAAGACGTCACCGTCGAAGGCATCCTGCATGCCCTGTCCGACCCCGTGCGCGCGGCCATCTATGCAGAACTGGCCATTTGCAGCGGCGCCACCTGTTCGAACTTCCTGAAGATCAGCGACCGCGAGATTCCCAAGTCCACCCTGTCACAGCACTTCCGCGCGCTGCGCGAGGCAGGCCTGATCCGCAGCGAACGACATGGTGTGGAAATGCGCAATACCACCCGTTGTGAGGACATCAATCAACGGTTTCCGGGCTTGGTCATGACCATCATGAAAGCGCATCAGATTCAGGCTGCAGAACGCATGCAAGCGGCGAAGCGCAAGCCAGGCGCCAAAAAGGCAAAAGCTGGCTGAATTGATTGCTATGCGATCAGGGCAGGCTTCGCCGCGCCAACTGCGGCGGCATGCCGGTCCAGCGCTTGAACGCCCGTCGAAACTCGCGCGGATCGCTGAAGCCCAACTCGATACCGATTTCCGCCACGCTCAGTTGGCCGGCATGCAGCAATTCAAGTGCGCGTTCGGCGCGGACGCGGTCGTGGATTTCCCGAAAGATGCGCCCGCTCTCGGCGAGTCGGCGGCGCAGCGAGCGCTCGCTGAGGTGGAGCGTGCGGGCAACCTCGGTGAGCCGAGGGTGTTCGCGCAAGCGGCTGCGCAGCAGGCGCTCGACGGAGCCGACGATTTCATCGGCATGGCTGTTGCCGCGCAGTTGCTGATGGCACAGCGCCAACGCCTGCCGCGAGGTGAGCGGGTTGTAGCCAGGCAGGGCATGCGTGAGCCAATTGACGTCAACCACGATGCGATTGTGTTGCGCGCCGAAGCGCACGTCGCATTGGAAGGTGGCGACATATTCTGTTGCGTAAGAAGGCGCCGGATAGGTGAATTCCATGCGCATTGGCGTGATCTTGGCGCCCAACAGTTCCCGTGCAATGGCCAGGCAACTGGAAAACAGTTCTTCGCACAGGAACGGCAACAGCTCGATTTCGCCGAAACGCGGCCATGCCTGCACGGCGACGCTTTGGGCATCGACCACGGAAAAATCCACGTCCAGCAGGCTGCCGCAGATCTTGTGGTTCTCGATGCCTACGTTCATGGCTTCGCCGAAATTGCGCGAGGTCATCATGGCCAGGCCGAGCAGGCCAAAGCTGCCGATGGTTTCATTGCGGCCGATCAGCAAGCCCAATGCCGGGGAGCGCATGGCGCGCAGCGCGCGCGTGATCACCATGCGCGCCTGCCGGTACGAAACACGCACGCTGGGATCGTTGATCTGCTGGCGCGTTATGCCTAAGCCGGCGAACCATGCGTCGCTGGCGATGCCATGGCGATCGGCGAATTCGGTGAGATGAACCAGTACGTTGGGTGGAATGTCGGCGTCTTGCGCGCGCGGATCGGGTTCGATGGCTGGTATGGCCATGCGCCGGGTATCGCGTAGTTCGAATGCCGCTTGTGACATGCCGACCCTTCCCCCATTGCCAACCCCGATGGCGTAGAGGGCAGTTCTAGCACGACCGCGCCAGGGTTGGTTAACGCGGCGCACAAGCTTGGCAGTCGCGAGGGTTATTGCTGCGTGTGCGTACCGTGCACCGGCTGTGTCCCTTGGCGGGATACCGCTTGCTTCCATTGTTCGATCCAGCCGCCAAGGTCGGCCAGCCGCTGGGCGGGCGTGTCCTGTATCGACATGCCGACGGCGGCACCTGCCACTCGGCCGGATGGATCGATCAGCATCAAGGTGGGAAAGACGCCGATACCCAGCGTATCGGTAAGCGCTTGCCCGCCGTACAGTACATTCCATGTCGATCCGTGTTGCTTCACGAATTCGCGCGCGCTAGCCGCGTCTTCGTAAGTGATCGCCACGAAATTCATATCGCCGTGCTCACGTGCATAGGCATTGAGCGTGGGCACTTCGGCGATGCAGGGCGCGCATTCGGCAAAGAAGAAGCTGACCAAAGTGTAGCGGCCGTGGAAATCATCCAGCCGTTGCATACCACCTTGCAGAGACGGAAGTTCGAACGGAGGGAAGGCGTCGCCGCGCCCGAAAGCGAAACGCCCAGGTTCGCCGGCGTGAGCGCCGGGCGGCCGCAGGCGTAGTACGGCCATGCCGGCGCGGGTGTCGCGGGTGATGCTGTAGTGACGGCGGCCCTGGCTCAATTGCTGGGCGAAGGCGGCATAGTCGAGTGGCTTGCCGGCAGCGTCGAGGTAGCGCACCTGGGGTGCTCGGCCAAGCTGCAGGGATGCAACGAAGTGCTGTTCGTCCTGGACGAGATTAGCGGGGTACGCGCTTGATGCAAAACAGACCAGCAAGAGCAGAGCGGATGCAAGACGCATGGATGGGCCAGGTGCCGAAGGGTTACGTAAGTGGGCGATGCAGATGGGTTTCAACGCGAAAATATACATGGCGATATTTCGGCTGCTAAATCCCGCGTATATGCACAGGCCACCATTCTGCGCGAAGTTGAACCTTTCATCTCAATTCTCGAGCCGGATTATCGGGCCATGCCTGGCGCGTGACGCCGCTCCATCGTGCGCTGCTGTTCCTGAAGCACCTGCTGCTGGGCCAGCTGTTGCATCTCCCGATAGTTCTGTTCCGGCGGTATCTGCAACTGCCGCGCCGATACTTCCAGCACGCGTATACCCCAGAGGTGGGTGTCATCCCAGACGCAGATGCTGCTGCCGGGCCCGATCACGCCGCGCTCATCCTCTTTCAGCACCAGACGCTCGCCCTTGCCCCTTACGCGCTCTTGCTCGATCCGCATCACCGCTGAAGTAGCTTGTTCGATCTGTGCTTCGCTGCGCGTGATACCCGCGTTGGTATACAGCGCAGTCACCTGCTCGCGCCATGATTGGTATTGCGAGTGCTTCGGGTGGTCCGGACGTCGCGGGTCGTACATGGGAAGCATGAATATGGACGTTGCGGGCGTGTGCTCGACCGCCGGACGCTGGGGTTCGTACAGATGTGCCATCGCGCGCCGTGCCCATTGTTCCGAGATCGCGGTCACCGGCTGCGCCAGCGCCTGTTCCACGTTCACGGCAAGCTTATGTTCCGCAGTGGAATAGTTGAACCGCTTGGCGCTGAGCAGCGCTTCCTGCTGTGCCCCCAGTCCGTGCAGGTCGACCCGATCCACACCAAGGATGCGATCGCCACCTGATTTGCCGATATTGAACGCGGTGATGCGCTCGGCGAGCGTCGCGGCGAGCTGTTCGCTGTGCGGGCCATGCGCAATGTTGCGGCGGTCCTCCAGTTCGTGCACAGCATTGAGCGTGCTGTGATACCAGCCATGGATGGGATGGTCTGGATGGCGCATGTCCTGCAAGTGAGCGGGGATAGGCGCAAGCGCGGCGGGCTCGGTCGAAGGTGCGTTCGCTGCAAGCGGCGGTGCGGCTTGTTGCTGCGAAGGTCGTGCCGGTACGGATGCAATGCCGACCGGATGCCGATCCGTGACTTGCGCGAACACGGTTGAGTCCACGGGCTCCGGTGGCAGGCAAGCGATAGTTGCGCGGCAATCGGGCGCACCCAGTTGCGCACCACGCTCGCCACGCACCCCATGCTCGCGTACGTAGCGGGTGCTGTAGAACGCTTGATGGTCCTCCGAACGATGGATCACGTAATCGTTCAAATCCTGCGGTTCGGACTGCTTTGCCAGCAGCGGCGTATCGCTGAGGGCATTGAGGTAATCCACCGCCAGGTTACGATTAAAAATCGCCAGACCATTGTGGTGATAGCTGCCGCCCACGTCAGAATGCGCACCGGGCACGGTGACATTCAAAAAGCGCTCATCCTCGGAAGCGCCTTGCGGAATGATCAGTGTGGAAGGGAACGCATCGCGACGTTCGTCGCGTGCGGTGATCTGGAAACCGGAACCGACTGAAGGTGGCAGTTGGCGATCTCGACTGTACGGGCGGCCGGTGCCGACCGGATCGAACAGCATGATGGCTTGGGGTCGGCCCGGTGCGATGAGGGGCGGGTTATTGTAGGTGACGGTGTCGGGCCTGAACCAATGGTGGCGGATTTTTTCGCTAGCCGGGTCTTGGATGCCACGTTCGTGCACGAGGCGAGTGAGACCTGCGTCATGTTCTGCGCCACGGCTAAAGCCAATGGCCACCACACGGATTTTGACGTTGGGGTCCTGTTCGCGCCATTCGCGAGCTTGACGAATAAACCACGAATACATCGTTTCAATGCGTTCGTCGTAGGTGTAACCGAAGATGCTGTCGGAAACGCTGGAAATCGGATTGGATTGGGTGCCTGGACCAGATAGGTAACGAACAGCGATGTGTGAATTTTGGCCGGCGAGTGCCTTCAATTCTTTTGCAAAAGCACCGACATTGGTTATGTGTTCGGGATCGTTATCGGCATCACTGCCGGTACCGTCAAGGCAGGCGACAAATAGACGCTCATGGGGATCATCGGCATGCAGAAGCACGGGCACAGAGAAGTGACCTAGCGACTGTTGCGCCTGATCGTATAGTACAAAATCTTGATGAGTGACCGGGATCATCCGAGTGCCATCGTCAAGAATCCCGTCGGAGCCCATTTTGTGTTTTTCGGCCATCCTTGTGTTCCTTGGCATCAGTAGGTGTGGGTATAGGCCAGGGTTGTTTCGTGCGCCGTGTTGCTAAGAGGATTTGATGGATCGCGAGGCTTCCTCAAATAGATCGTCGTCTTCATATAGACACTGACGGTGCGGTCGATCACCAGAAGGATGATTTGGGCGCCGTCAAAGGCGGCCGTTTCAGTCGGAATGTCGTCCTCAGGGACATGATGAAGAATCCGCTGATCCTTAAAGATGGCGCCGATATCTATTTTTGCCTCATGAGGCACGCCATCCAGCGAGCGCCACGTAACGACAGCAGGCGGGGGAAAGTTTTCGATGCCGATATACGTGGCACTCATATTCTTCAGAAGTTGCGGTGGAGGTGGTGGCGAAACTTCGTCGTCCCCATCTTTGACGACATACATGTTTGCGTACAAAACCTTGCATCCAATGACGTTGTAGCAAAAGGCATCGAAGTTATGCCGCTTGAACTTCAACGGAAACGTATTGCGAACAACGCGGCCTTCACCGAGCAGAGAAAGGGGAGTCATGGCAGCTGAGCATCCTGTGATAAGCGTCAATGCACACAGCGCACCTAGCGCGCTGCGGGAAATGGCATTAGGGAAAAACCGTTTCAATCCAACCTCCTTGGAAAGAGCCAAGCGTCGCTTCACTCAATCAACGCCATGCCGGCAACGTAGGCGCCGGCGTAGCATGCCAACACGCAACTCACGCGCAGAACGATGCTGCCCCAAAAAGTGCGCCAGTTTTCGCCTGATGCTCGGGTGTCGCGAAAATACGACCACATGAACGCCAGGCCCAAGAACGTCTGGATGACGGAATACTGAAGTCCTCGCTCGACGTGATCAAGGCGCAACCACCAATAGCCAAACAGCAAATAAGTGATCAGTCCGGCCAAGGCCAGCACTCCGATCAATTGGTGAAGCTGCGGAATGGTCAGCGCTGTAAACATCTGCGGTCCGCCGAGATGGCGCACGTACACAATCAGCAGGATGCCGACGACGAACCAGAAGCAAGGGATGGCGATCAGGATGTTTCGCTTGCGTTTGCGTGCTGTTTTCGTTGCAGATTTCAGGCAAGGATGGGTTGGTGTGTTGAAGAGGTTGTTCATAGCCATCTTCCATGATGCTTATTGGATGCGTTCGGCGAGGCTGCATTCGGAGTAGACGATCTTGCAGTCATTGGCGTCCTTCCCACAAAGCAGCAGGGCACGGTTGGATGCTTCTTCAATGGTGGCGGCAGTGCTCGCGTTATAGACCTTGGTGCCCCACGCGATTGCGGCACATTGGTTGTGGTACGTGAGTTGTATTTCGCAACCTCGGCTTCCACACCGTTGCAAGGCAATGCGATTGGCGTCGTGAGCACTTGATTGGTTAGTTATTGTCCCGGCATCGCCTGTGCGGTTGTCAATTGCTACTGCCCCCCATCTCGATGCCCATCGTGGTTTTGGTGAAGCCGGTTGCTGAGTGTCGTTGTTGCACGCTCCCCAGCCACCAGGTTGATACCATGCGGGGCCTAGAGGTCCTTCAGCGCGCCATTCACAATTTTGCTGCGCATACGCCATATCGCTCAGTGACAAAAACAGAATGAATCCGATCAGTCTGTGCCATTTGCTCGTCATGCTCATCTCCATGGCTTACATCAATCGTTATCGTCCGCACTGGCTAAGAGGGCAGTAAATTCGTTACCAATGATTTGGTTGAATGACTTATCTGTCACGCTCAGTAGTCCTTTCGGATTTGATTACATCCTGATTTTTCTGGGCGCCAGTACCTTGGTGGTGTGTAGAAGTGTTGTGGAAATTTGGTCGTGTGTTAGGTAGCTGATTGCCCCGAGTTTGATTTCCGCTTTCGGTCGGTGCCTGATACGACCCTGGCAACTCCCCTCGCGGCCCCGGCTGATTGTTCAGCCCACCCGACGCACCAAAGCTGGAGTAATGTGTGAACTGCCCCAGCGCTCCCATGAAGAACTGCGCCGTCATCTCCGGCACACGCATGATCAGCACAGTCAGAATCAAACCTAGTCCACCCTGCTGCATGGCCATGCTGCTGATGCCTTCGTCCATGTGTAGATCCACGACGCCACCACTCAAATGCAGCACGGCGGCGTTGGCTAATTTGTCCGCCCAGAAGGCAGCGGCCACGGCAACGACCATCTTCATGGAAATGCTCACCATCACTGCAGTGGTGGCGAGGCGGAAGAGCGAGCTGATGCAGTACTGCAGCCAGTGCTGAAACAGCGCCTTGGTGCGTTCGAACAACAGGCACATGACGGCCAGCGGACCCATCGCGATCAGAAACGTGATGACAATTTCGTACAGAATGAGCATGGTGCCACCGACAATAGATGGCGTAGCGGTGCCGATGCCGGTGAACCATAAGGCGCGATCCTTGGCGGCGGTGACAGCTGCATCGTCGCCGGATGGCAGGGCGTCGATGCTGGAGAACGCGGCTTGCATCCAGCCCAGACTTTCTTCAATCTGGCTGCCCATATTCTTGCTGCCGGTGATGAGGACGCTGACAAGGTCGCTCAGTTCACCGATTTTGGCTGCAATCCATGGGTTGCCTAAGCCGACGCTGGTACTGATGAAGATGATCAACATGGCGCGTGCGGATTGAATAACCGACGCCATCATTGGTTCGCGCGACTGGCCGGTAAGGATGCGATAGCCGAGAAGCAAGAGCCAGATGGTGAACACGGGCAGGGCGATCATTCCCATCAGCTCACCCATCCGTACGGCCATGTCGGCGGTCCATCGGGTGATCCGGCCTTCATTGCCCAGAAGGTAATCCTTGATGGAGGCGTAAAAGACGTAGTTGCTTGGATCACCGAGAGAAGGACTGTTCGCGGTCAGGTTGTTGAACATGGCGGTCATCCGTGATGCGTGGGCGGCGTAATACGTGCTGGGTATCGATGCACGGACTTACCAATGTTTGGCGCCTTCTAGCGCCGCTTTCAGAGTCACGCCCTGGATGACGCCGCCGAGCAGGCCCGCGCCGGATGATGATGGCGTGCTCTTCAGTGCCTGGCTGGTGAGTTGCGCCTGCTGCTCCTTGATCGCCTTGATAAGGCTTTCGTATTGATCCAGCGCAGCCTTGGCGTTGTTTACGTCGTTATCGACGCTGGCTTGGAACGTGCGTACTTCGGCGTTGAAGGCGTTCAAGGCGCCCAGGTTGCTCGACGCGGCTTGCGTGATGCGACTGGCCAGGATGGCCTGCATTTCCTCATTTCGTGCGGCGATCTGCTTGTTGAGTTTGACCAGTACGTTGTAGCGTCCGTTCTCCGCCTCCAGAAGCATCTTGCAGAAGATATTTTGCTGCTGGGTGATCTGGCTGGAGAACGTTGGACTAGGGCATCGCTGAGTCAAACCGTCGTCGAGGTCGCGTTCCCGCAACTCATTGCTCTCTAGAAACGCGGGGCCGGCTTTCACCACATTGAGCATGGTGAAGTACTGCTGCTCCCATTGATCGAACTGCTGCTTCCACTGCGCCCACTGCTTGACCCAGGAAGCGGCATCGGCTTCGGCATGCGCAGCGTCATGGACCAGCCACTGAGCTTTGCAGTTGCTGGCGAGGAAGCCCGCGGCCAATAGCACGCCCAGAGCGATGTGGGTTTTGCGCGTAGTGGTTGTGGGAGATGTTGTTTTGTGCATGACGTTCCCGTCCCTGCGGCGAATGACATTCACCGCGTGCTTGCTTGAACGATGTGGTTCGCTCGCTCCCCATGGCGTGCCTTTGATCTAACGTGCAGGCACATGCCCAGTGACGGTCGGGGCGTGAGATCACCGCACGACGATGTGTGGAGGATATGGGGAGGGTATGCAAAATGGCGCGGAAGAACGCCGGGAGGACAGAAATTCAGTGAGTGCTGACAGACTGTGTCAGTGAATACTCGCGGACTTTTCGAGAAAGCTCGTTTGATGTCGCTGATGTAAGTTAGGGTGCGAACCCCACCTTCGTTGTCGGCGTGCATGACGTTGGGGTTTACCCCCAACCTACATGAAATGATTCTGGGCGAGGTTGACCCTCACCCCGGCCCTCTCCCAATGCTCCGAACTTAAGGTTTGCGTTGATGCCATTTCAGGGCGAATCGTCATTCCGGCCTTCGCCGGAATGACGTCAGGCAAGATTACGCTCATCAGCAAAGCTTAAGTTCGGAGCATTGAGCCCTCTCCCCCTTGTTGATCAAAGATGGGAGAGAGGGAGAAAGGCGATGCGCTTACTCGCCGATCGTCAGCAACGAAGCATTGCCACCAGCCGCCGTGGTGTTGATGGTGAGCGTGCGTTCCGTAGCAAAACGCAGCAGATAGTGCGGGCCGCCGGCTTTCGGGCCGGTGCCGGACAGTGATTCGCCGCCGAACGGCTGCACGCCGACCACCGCGCCGATCTGGTTGCGGTTGACGTAGCAATTGCCGACGCGGGCATGGCTGCGGATGTATTCCACGGTGTCGTCGATGCGGCTATGTACGCCGAGCGTGAGGCCGTAGCCGGTGCGGTTGATCTGTTCGATCACTTGCGGCAGCTCGCTGCCTTTCCAGCGGATCACGTGCAGCACGGGGCCGAAGATTTCGCGCTTGAGCACGTCGAGCGATGCGATCTCGTAGGCGCGTGGCGCGAAGAAGGTGCCGTTCGACGTAGCGGCCGAGTCGAGCTTGGCTTCGGCGATTTTCTTTGCTTCCTTGTCCATGCGCGCGGCGTGGTCGGTAAGGATCTTCAACGCGTCGTCGTCGATCACCGGGCCCACGTCCGTGGAAAGCTGGCCCGGATCGCCCACCTTTAGCTCGGCCATCGCGCCGGCGAGCATGCCGAGGACCTTGTCGGCGATGTCTTCCTGCACGAACAGCACGCGCGCAGCGGAGCAGCGCTGGCCGGCGGACTGGAACGCCGAAGCGATGACGTCTTTCACGACTTGCTCGGGCAGCGCAGAGGAGTCGGCGATCATCGCGTTCTGGCCGCCGGTTTCGGCCACCAATGCCGCGATCTGTGCGTTGCGTGCGGCGAGCGTGCGGTTGATCGCCCACGCGGTTTCGGTGGAACCGGTGAACGCGACGCCCGCCACGCGCGGATCCTTGGTGAGCGCCGCACCGACCACCGCGCCATCGCCCGGCAGGTACTGCAATACGTTGGCGGGCACGCCGGCTTCATGCAGCAGCTTTACCGCTACGTAGCCGATCAAACTGGTTTGCTCGGCCGGCTTGGCGATCACGCTGTTGCCCGCCGCAAGTGCGGCGGATACCTGGCCGAGGAAGATCGCCAGCGGGAAATTCCATGGGCTGATGCACACGAACGCGCCGCGCCCGTTGAGGAACAACTGGTTGCTCTCGCCGGTGGGGCCGGGCAATTGTTCGGGATGGCCGAACAGGCGGCGCGCCATCGCGGCGTAGTAGCGCAGGAAGTCGGCGGCTTCGCGGATTTCGGCGATGGAGTCGGGCAGGCTCTTGCCGGCTTCGCGCACGCACAGTGCGATGAATTCGTTGCGGCGCGCTTCGAGTAGTTCGGCAGCGTGTTCCAGGATGGCGGCGCGGCTGGCGGCCGGCAGGCGATCCCAATCCGACTGTGCGGCGACAGCGTTGGCCAGGGCCTTGTCGGCCAACGCGGCGTCGGCGCTTACATAGCTGCCCACCAGTTGACGACGATCGGCCGGATTGGTCACTTCCACCACAGGACCTTTGCTTTCGCCGCCCGGCACCAGCGGTGTCGCATGCCACGGACCGGCTTTTGCGTTGACCGCCTCGGCGAGGGCCTTCAATTCATTGTCGTTGGAGAAGTTGACGCCCATGGAATTCTTCCTGGATACGAAGTTGGAATGCTGCGCGGGCGCAGGATTCTCACCAAAGATGTTGACCGGTAGCGGAATGCGCGGATGCGCAATGGAGGTATAGCGGCGTACTGTTTCGCAGGGGTCGGCGACCAGGTCGCGCACGGGCAGCGTTTCGTCCACCACGCGATTGACGAAGCTGGTGTTGGCGCCGTTTTCCAGCAGGCGACGCACCAGGTAGGGAAGCAGGTCTTCGTGCGTGCCCACCGGCGCGTACACGCGGCAGGGCACGTTGAGATTCTGCTTGCCGATCACTTCGGCGTAGAGATCCGTGCCCATGCCGTGCAGGCGCTGGAATTCGAACGGACGTCCGCGCGAGATATAGTGAACCGCCGCGATGCTGTGCGCGTTGTGCGTGGCGAACTGCGGATAGATCAGCTCGCTGCCGGCGTCGAACAGCTTGTGCGCGCAAGCCAGATACGACACGTCGGTATTCGGCTTGCGCGTGTACAGCGGATAGCCGGACAGCCCCAGTTCCTGCGCACGCTTGATTTCCGCATCCCAGTACGCGCCTTTCACCAACCGCACATACCAACGGCGGCCGCTGGCGCGTGCGGTTTCGATCAGCCAGTCGATCACGAAGGGCGTGCGCTTGGAATACGCCTGCACCACGATCCCCAGGCCGTTCCAACCTTGCAGCGACGGATGCGTAAACACGTCGCCGATGATGTCCAGCGACAGTTCCAGCCGGTCGGCTTCTTCCGCATCGACCGACAGCGCAATGCCTTGCTTCATCGCCAACTGCGACAATTCCAGCAGTTTCGCAGTGAGATCGCGGTGCGCACGCTCGCGATTGGCGACTTCATAGCGCGGATGCAGTGCGGAAAGCTTCACCGAGATCGACGGCGCATCCGTATGGTTCGCAAACGGGCCACGCGACCCGATCGCGGCGATGGCCTTGCGGTAATCCTGCTGATAGCGCTCCGCCGTTTCCGCGGTGAGCGCGGATTCGCCAAGCATGTCGTAGGAGTAGCGATAGACCGCGTACTCGGGCTTGGCGCAACGGTCGAGCGCTTCGCCGATGGTCTGCCCCATGACGAACTGATGGCCCATGATGCGCATCGCCTGGCGCACGGCCAGGCGGATGGCCGGCTCACCCGCGCGGCCGACCAGGCGGCGCAGTGCGCTGGTGAAATCCTGTCGCGTTTCCTCGGCCAGGTTCACCAGCTTGCCAGTGAGCATCAGACCCCAGGTAGAAGCGTTGACGAACAGCGACTCGCTTTGGCCGAGGTGTTTCTTCCAGTTCGCATCGCCCAATTTGTCGCGGATCAGCTTGTCGGCGGTGGCTTTATCGGGAATGCGCAGCAGCGCCTCGGCCACGCACATCAACAGCACGCCTTCCTCGCTGGAAAGGTCGTACTGGCGCATGAAGGATTCGACCGCGCTCTGGTCCTTGGCGCGGGCACGCACACGGGTGACCAGATCAGCGGCGAGGTCGATCACCTTTTCGCGCTCGGCTGGCGGCAGCGTGGCCTGGGCAAGCAGGTCGTTGACGGCTTCGGTTTCGTCGCGCAGCCAGTTGGCAGTGATGCGCGCGCGCGCCGGCTCGACGCTGGTCGGCAGTTCGGGGGTAAGAATCGGTTGGGTCACGATGGCGTGGCGCGTCGCAAGGAGGGGTTGGGGAACGGCAAATTGTAAGGGATAAGCCCTTGGCCGCCGCGCTGCGGCGCAGCGTGGTCGCGGCGCCGCGGTTTCCATGGTCGCATGGCGGGACAAATTGTCGCGGGCGACCGCCACGCGCACCGGCCATCGCGCGCCCATGCCCGACTTCATGCAGCGAATCGCGTGCATGCGGCAAATGTGCGGCGTGCAACGAGGCTGCAACACGCTGCGCCCGTCCTTGCCCACCTTCACCGCGCGGCCTATGATCGAACACGTTCCAGGCACGCCGGACTTCCATGATCGTGCTTCGACCAGCCCTCGGCGGCCTGCCGTGCGTGATGTGGCTTCGGCCCAACCGCACACTCAGCCGGCGCGGCCTGCGTCACCTGATCCTGGTGTTGGCTGCGCTGGCGTTGATAACGGCAGGTCTGGGAGCGTGGCAGGGCGACGTATTCGCTCCGTTGTTCGCCCTGATCGAGGCTTCCGCCATCGCCATTGCGCTGAGCGTGGCATGGCGGGCCGGCGACCGCAGCGAACGCATCACCCTCGACGCCACGTCGCTGGAGGTGCAAACCCTGCCAGGTCGCCGTTGCACGCGTTTCCAACCCTATTGGGTGCGTGTGCTGCTGGAGTCAGGGGAGGGGCGTTACCGATTGTTGTTGTCGTCGCATGGACGCAGGCTGGAGGTCGGGGCTTTCCTCGCCGACGAGGAACGCGCCGAGCTGTTCCGGAAACTCAGGGCGTTGCTGGCCGATGTACAGGCGGAGCGCAGTGAGGGATGCTCTGACTGATTTTGCATGGGTGACGCCCACGCAAAATCAGTCAGAGCATCCCCAGTTCAACAAAGGTGCAAACATGACAGCTGGCGGCATCGGGAAGCACGGCATCAGGGTTGGGAAGCACTTCAAGCATGCAGTAGGGGCATGGGCGTTCGTCGCCTCAAGTCTGTTCGGCAATAGCGTTCTGGCCAATCCCAAGCCTGGGCAGTTGAACATCACGCCCGGCGTGACGACGTATTCCAACATTCCCTACATGCTCAACAACGTGGCGTTGGGCGTGTGCGTGGTGATCGGCATCCTGGTGTTCGGCGCGATGTTCATCGCCATGTTCCGCTTCCGCAAATCGCGCGGTGCGGTCGCCGAGAAGTGGTCGCACAACACCGCCATCGAAATCGTATGGACCACCATTCCGGTAGTCATCCTGGTCTCCCTGGCCTGGCTAGCCACCGACGGCCTGCGCAAGTTTTCCGATACCACCGGCGCGCAGATGACGGTGAAGGTCACCGGTTATCAATGGAAGTGGCGTTATGACTACGTCGATTACCTCGGCAAGCCGGTCAGCCACGTCGGTTTCATGTCCAGGCTGGACGACCGCAGCAACGCCACCCGCCAGCTTGGCTCCGGCCTCGACCCGGATGCGGTCAAGGTAGGCGACGAAAACACGTATCTGCTGGACGTCGATCATCCACTGGTGGTGCCGGTCGGTACCAAGATCCGCTTCGTGATCACCGCCGACGACGTGATCCATTCCTGGTTCGTGCCCGCGCTGGGCTGGAAGATGGACGCGATCCCCGGTGTGGTGAACGCCACGTGGACCAACATCAACGAGCCGGGCATCTATCGCGGCCAATGCGCCGAGCTGTGCGGCCAGGATCATGGCTTCATGCCGATCGTGGTGAAGGCGGTTTCCAAGGACGACTTCGCCAAATGGCTGGCCGATCAGCAGAAGCCGGCCGCGCCGGCAGCGGCGTCCACGGCCGCAACACCCACCCAGGCGACGGCGCAGCTTGCGCCAAAACAGAACACCCAAGGTTGATCTCTCGGCTGCACAAACGCAGTTCCACGACCGCAGTATTCATTGAGGTAGAGGTTTGAAGGCCATGGCCCACGCAGCCACCCACGATGAACATCACGACGAGCATCACGAGCATCTGAACTTCTTTCAGCGCTGGGTGATGTCGACCAACCACAAGGACATCGGCACGCTGTACCTGGTTTTCTCGCTGCTGATGTTCTTCATCGGCGGCAGCTTCGCGATGATCATCCGCGCCGAGCTGTTCAAGCCGGGCCTGCAATTGGTGCAACCGTATTTCTTCAACGAGATGACCACCATGCATGCGCTGGTGATGATCTTCGGTGCGGTGATGCCGGCCTTCGTGGGCCTCGGCAACTGGATGATTCCGCTGATGGTCGGTGCGCCGGACATGGCGCTGCCGCGCATGAACAATCTGTCGTTCTGGATCCTGCCGTTCGCCTTCGCGCTGCTGCTTTCCACCTTGTTCCTGCCAGGCGGCGGTCCCGCCGGCGGCTGGACCATGTACCCGCCGCTGTCACTGCAGAGCGCCTCGACGGCTTACGTGGTGTTCGCCATCCACTTGATGGGTATCAGCTCCATCATGGGCGCCATCAACATCATCGCCACCATCCTCAACATGCGCGCGCCGGGCATGGATCTGTTGAAGATGCCGGTGTTCGTGTGGAGCTGGCTGATCACGGCGTTCCTGCTGATCGCGGTGATGCCGGTGCTGGCAGGCGCGGTGACCATGCTGCTCACCGACAAGTATTTCGACACGCATTTCTTCGATGCGGCCGGCGGCGGCGATCCAGTGCTGTTCCAACACGTGTTCTGGTTCTTCGGTCACCCCGAGGTGTACATCATGATCCTGCCGGCGTTCGGGATCATTTCGGAGATCATTCCCACCTTCGCGCGCAAGCCGATCTTCGGTTACCGCGCGATGGTGTTCGCGATCGCCTCCATCGCCTTCCTGTCGTTCATCGTGTGGGCGCACCACATGTTTGCGGTGGGCCTGCCGCTGGGCGCGGAAATTTTCTTCATGTACGCGACCATGCTGATCGCGGTGCCGACCGGCGTGAAGGTGTTCAACTGGGTCGCCACCATGTGGGGTGGCTCGATGACGTTCGAAACGCCGATGCTGTTCGCGGTGGCGTTCGTCATTCTTTTCACCATCGGCGGTTTCTCCGGCCTGATGCTGGCGCTGGTGCCGGCGGACTTCCAGTATCACGACACCTACTTCGTGGTGGCGCACTTCCACTACGTGCTGGTGACCGGCGCGATCTTCGCGATCATCGCCGCCACGTATTACTGGATACCGAAATGGACCGGCAACATGTACAGCGAGTTCTGGGGCAAGGTGCACTTCTGGAACTCGGTGGTGTGGGTGAACGTGCTGTTCTTCCCGCAGCACTTCCTGGGCCTGGCCGGCATGCCGCGCCGCATTCCCGATTACAACGTGGCCTTCGCCAACTTCAACATGATCAGCTCGATCGGCGGCTTCCTGTTCGGCGCCTCGCAGCTGATCTTCCTTGGCGTGATCGTCCATTGCGTGTGGTTCTCGAAGAAGAAAGCCACCGACCGCGTATGGGAAGGCGCGCGTGGGCTGGAGTGGACGGTGCCGTCGCCGGCGCCGCATCACACCTTCGCCATTGCGCCAGTGATCCACGACGAAGAACTGGCGCACGGGCACGTCGAGGATTGATGGCATGCAACTGGATCATCAAACGCTCGAGCAGGCACAGGCACAACGCCTGCGCCGCGCACGGCGCACTGCGAAGACAATAGGCATTGTCGCCTTCGCTGTGTTCGTGTTCTCGATCGCGCAGATGCTCTGGTTGCAACATCATCCGCAAGTGCGCACGCACGCCACCACCACCGATTCACTCATGCAGTAGCACACCGTTTCCGGGAACGAGATCATGAGTCAGCAGCACGACCTCTACTACGTACCGAGCAAGAGCCAGTGGCCGATCGTGGCCGCGGTGGTCATGTTCCTCACTGTGTACGGTGCGGCGCACTGGCTCAACGCGGACCCCGGCGACAGCAGTTTCGGCAAGACGCTGTTGATCATCGGCTTCATCGGCATCCTCGGCATGTTCTTCGGCTGGTTCCGCTCGGTGATCCACGAATCGATGGCCGGCCGCTACAACAGCCAGGTGGATCGCTCGTTCCGCATGGGCATGATGTGGTTCATCTTCTCCGAGGTGATGTTCTTCGGCGCGTTCTTCGGCGCGCTGTTCTACATCCGCATGTTCTCGGTGCCATGGCTGGGCGGCTATGGCCACGGCGTGCTGACGCATCAGTATTTGTGGAGCGATTACGCGGCGGCATGGGGTGCGGGTGGCGGCAATGGTCCCGCGCACGTCGGCGGCGCGTTCCAGACGGTCGCCCCATGGGGGCTGCCGCTGCTCAATACGCTGATCCTGCTCAGTTCCAGCGTCACGGTGACCATCGCGCACCATGCGTTGAAGGCTGGTCATCGCGGCAAGGTGCTGGCGTTCCTGGGCTTTACTGTGTTGCTTGGCGCGAGCTTCCTGTCGTTCCAGGCGCGCGAGTACATGGAGGCCTACAAGGAGCTCAACCTCACGCTGGGTTCGGGCGTCTATGGCTGCACGTTCTTCATGCTCACCGGCTTCCACGGCCTGCACGTGACGCTGGGCACCATCATGCTGGCCATCATCTGGCTGCGCGTGCTGGCCGGCCACTTCAGCAAGGAGCATCACTTCGGCTTCGAAGCGGTGGCCTGGTACTGGCACTTTGTGGACGTGGTGTGGCTGGGGCTTTTCATGTTCGTCTACATCCTTTGAGGCCATCGCTTGGTGGCACGAAAAAGCCCGCCTTTCGGCGGGCTTTTTCGTGGGTCGCGCGGCCGAAAGGTCGCAGCCCGGCCAGTGGCGAGGGCGGGCAGCTACAATTATTGGCCGACGCCGTGCGGATGGATCCAGCCCATCCGGATGCCGATGATGACCATCGCAATCAGCAGCAGGGAAAAACTGATGCGGCGGGTGAGCGCCCACACGGTGCGTTTGCTGCCGTCTTTATCGGTCATCATGAAATACAGCGCCTGGCCGAGATTGAAGATCACCACCAGGAACATGATTACCAGCGCTACTTTGTAAATGGTTTCCACGTGAGAATCCCAAGCAGGCTCGACATCGCCAGTATAGCCACGCATCGCCGGGTTGCCGCGTGGGCGTGATGCGGCGTCCGGCATGGTGGTCGGTTTTGCTCACCGTGGCCGGAGTGCTTGTTTTCGTGCGTCTTGGCGTGTGGCAATTGCATCGCGCGGACTACAAGGACGAACTTCTGCGACGGTATGCCGCGGCGGCCAGCGCACCGGTGCAAGCCTTCGATAGCTTGGCCGATAAGCCCCCCGCGGATGCCTATCCGCGCGTGCGCGTGCAGGGGCATTACCTGGTCGATCGCGTGTATCTGCTGGACAACCCCAAGCACGACAGCATGGGCGGCGCGGAGGTGTATGCGCCGTTCCAACCTGCAAATCAGGGCAGATTGCTGTTGGTCGATCTGGGATTCCTGCCGGGCAACGGCACGGACAAACCGCCGCAACTGCCACCGCTTAGTGGCGATGTGCAGACCTTGCAGGGCGTGTATCAGCCGGCGCCGGGAGTGGGATTGGAATTGGGTGGCAATGCGCTGGCGCAGCAGGCGCAATGGCCAAAGACGTCGATCTATCTCGATCTCGATCAAATCGCAGGCGATCTGCACGCTAGGCTTTTTCCGCGCGTATTGGTGCTAGACGCTGATCCCTCGGCGATCTACGTGCGCGTGCATACGCTGGATCTTTCGTCGATGCCGCCCGCGCGCCATCGCGCATATGCCTATCAGTGGTTCACATTTGCGATCGCGGCCGTGGTGATTTTTCTGGTGTTGCATCGCAAGCGCAAACGCAGGCTGGGTTGAGCTATGCGAACCCCAGGATTGCCATCTTCAAATCTTTCGATAATGTCCACGCCCTCCGTGCCGTCATTCCCGCGAAAGCAGGAATCCATCTTCGCTCTTCGCATCAGAGCAAATGGATTCCCGCTTTCGCTGGGATGACGGCCAGGCAGGACGGGTCTCCCTGGAAAGTATGAATACCTCGACCACTCCCAACCAACGCACAAGCCGCCTGAAATTCCTGCTGGTCGTGTGCATATTCGCCTTACCGATCATCGGGGCCGCGCTGCTCAACTTTAGCGGCTGGCAGCCTTCCGGCAAGGCGTATGGTGAGCCCATCCTCACGCAGCGCAATTTCGAGCAGGAACACGTACAGATCCGGCTTGCCGATGGACGCTTGTGGGCTTGGCGCGACACCTCGCCGCGCATGACGCTGATCGCCATGGCGGGATCGGATTGCGCCGCGCATTGCATGGATACGCTTACCAAGTTGGCTGCCGCTCGCATCACGCTCAACAACAACATGTCGCGCCTGCGCCTGCTCTATGTCGGCGATCCACCTGCGGATGCCGCCACCAACGGCATGCAAACGTATTGGACGATCGGCGCGGACACGAATAATCGGCTCGCTGCGTTCCGGCCGACTGCGCCCGACAGCGTCAGCGCTGTGCTGGTGGAATCCGATGGCACCGCGCTGGCGCGGTATCCTGTCGGCTTCGATCCGAGCGGCCTGCGCAAGGATCTGCAGAAGGTAATCCGCTGATGATCCGCTCCCGAAAAATCATTCCTTACCTCGCCATGTTGGCAGCCGTATTCGCCTTCGGCCTGGTGATGTTCGGGGCGTTCGTGCGCCTTTCGAATGCAGGCTTGTCCTGCCCGGATTGGCCCACTTGTTACGGCAAGGCGAGCTGGCCGCATCACGAGCAAGCCGTAGCGGCGGCGAACGCGGCGTTTCCGGATCGTCCTTATGAAGCAAGCAAGGCCTGGCGCGAACAGGTGCATCGCATGCTTGCGGGCACCTTGGGCGTATTGGTGCTGGTGCTCGCCTTGATTGCCGCGCGGCGCGATCGCATCGTCATGCTCGCGATCATCATCAGCGCCGTGTTCGCTGCAACCGGCGTTGTGCTGTATCTGCATGGCGAACGCGACTGGTCGTCGGGTTTGGCGTTGCTGGCCATATTGCTGCCGACGGCCGGTGCGTTCTGGCTGCGCGAACGCGCGGCGCTGAAGATGAGCGTGCTGGCGCTCGCCGTGATTATTTTCCAGGCGATGCTCGGCATGTGGACGGTGACGCTGCTGCTCAAGCCGATCGTGGTGATGGGGCATTTGCTTGGCGGCATCACCACCTTCGGTCTGCTCGCGTACGCTGCCTTGCGCAGCCATGGCTTCGGTTCGCCCGATGATCGCTTTGCTCCTTTGCGCCGATGGGTGGTGCTTGGCATCGTGCTGCTCGGTTGCCAGATCGCGCTCGGCGGATGGACGTCCGCCAATTACGCGGCGCTGGCTTGCGGCACGGATTTTCCGACCTGCCTCGGTCAATGGACGCCGCCTACCGATTTTCACCAAGGCTTTGTGCTGTGGCGCGAAGTGGGGGTGAACTACGAAGGCGGCGTGCTCGACATGGCCGCACGCAGCGCGATCCAGATTGCGCACCGCATCGGCGCGCTGGTGGTGTTCTGCTATCTGATGTGGCTGGCGTGGCGCCTGGCACGCAGTGGCTTTCGCACAGGCGGCATCGCAGTGGCGGTGGCGTTGGTCGTGCAGGTGTTGCTGGGCATCAGCAACGTGCATTTCGGTTTGCCGTTGCAGGTGGCGACTCTGCATAACGGCGGCGCTGCGTTGCTGTTGTTCACGCTGCTGGCGAATTTCGCGCGCCTGCAATCCTGGCATGCGATGGAGATGGAGTCGTACGCATGATGCTGGCGCGTGAGTATCTGCAGCTCACCAAGCCGCGCGTGGTGGCGTTGCTGGTGTTCTGCGCGGTGATCGGCATGTTCCTCGCCGTGCCCAGCATTCCGCCGTGGCGCGCGTTGGTGTTCGGCACGCTCGGCATCTGGCTGGCTTCCGGTTCCGCCGCCGCGTTCAATCACCTGATCGACGAGCGCATCGATAAATTGATGGCGCGCACAGCGCGTCGTCCGCTCGCCACCGGCAAGCTCAACGCGCGACAGGTGCTGGTATTTGCGGCGGTGCTCGGCGTGCTTTCGATGGTGGTGCTGGCGACGCAGGTGAACGTGCTCACCGCATGGCTCACGTTTGGTGGCCTGATCGGTTATGCGCTGGTGTACACCGCATATCTGAAACGCGCCACGCCGCAGAACATCGTGATCGGCGGCCTGGCCGGCGCGATTCCACCGGTATTGGGCTGGACCGCCGTCACCGGCGCGCTGCATCCGTTCGCCTTGCAGCTGTGCCTGATCATCTTCGTGTGGACGCCCCCGCATTTCTGGGCGCTGGCCATTTTCCGTCGCGAAGACTACGCACGCGCGCAAATCCCGATGCTGCCGGTGACGCATGGCGTGCGCTACACACGCTGGCAGATCCTGCTCTACACGATCCTGCTGGTGCTGGTCAGCCTGCTGCCTTCGATCACCGGCCACAGCGGCCTGATCTATTTCGGCGGCGCGGCGGTGCTGGGTGTCGGTTTTCTCTTTTACGCGTTCCGCCTGATGAACCCGCCTGATGAATATTTTGCGATGCGGGTGTTCAAGTATTCGGTGATCTACCTGATGGCGTTGTTTGCGTTTTTGCTGGCCGATCATTGGTTGGTGCAGCCGATGACGCTTCCGCATTTGGCGTGATGGAGTGACCGAATATCAAGGCAGGGTGAAGAGGGCGAGCGTGGGGTTTCGGCTGCGCCTCACCCCCGAGCTGAGGGCACCCTCGCTGGTGTGGAAAAGTTTGTTTCCAAGGCTTGACACTTCCGCACCGCAGCACGACAATTCCCGCGCCCGCCGGCGCAGTTACGGCCGACCGGGCCTCTGTCCGAACTAACCAAGGCATATGGACGTTTACCCTAGTCGCAACGTCGACATCCGCGAGCATCGGGTGCCGGCATTGCATAACAAGCTGATCGTTCGCGGCAACCGCCAGCGGTTGGCCGGCGCTTTCCTCGACTAGGGAAGTCCGGCCCGCTCCTAACGGTGCCGTGAGCACCGTTTTAGAGGAGATGGGCCAATGAAGCTCCTTCGTGATTTCTTTCGTATTCGCACCGCGGGCCGGTTTCCCCTGGCCGGCCGCCGTCAAGCCGTGCGCCCCGCTTTCACCGTGACCGTTCCCCAGCCGCTGGAAAAGCCGGCCGAAGCCGGGCACCCGCGCCTGCACACCCCCCGTCCGGAGCATGTGTCTTCTGACGCGCCGCGCACGTCCCGTCATCTTCATCTGGTATCAAGTCACTGATGCGTCATCCCCGGCTTCATAAAGGGTGGCCTCCGCCAGGACCGCAGCGCCGGTCCGCGGGGCGCTGTCATGGCCGCGGATTGCCCTAGCGGAGACGGGTCTTCCCACCAGCTCGTTTCCGTCGCAACAACTTGATTCACGGATGCGAGCGATGATGAACCGAGTCACCCAGGCGGCGAAGGTCAAGACGGCTGCCCTACCTCAGCACGTGGCGGCCGCGCAGGACGCCTTCCGCGACAACGAAGCCCTGTTGGGCAGCCTGGACACCAGCCTGGCTGGCCTGAACGAAGAGCAGATCACCGAACGCCTCGCCCGCGATGGCATCAATGAGGTCTCGCACGAGAAGCCGCCGCACTGGGCGATCCAGTTGCTGCGCGCGTTCAACAATCCCTTCATCGTCGTGCTGCTGATCCTGGCGGTGGTGCAGGTGTTCGTGACGCCGGACGATCTGTCCGGGCCGATCATCATCGCCGTGATGGTGGGCATCAGCGTGTTGCTGAGCTTCACCCAGGAATACCGTTCCTCGCAGGCGGCCGAGAAGCTCAAGGCGATGGTGCGCAACACCGCCACCGTCACACGCCGCGCCTCGGACGGCCATAGCGAGCGCATCGAAGTGCCGGTGAACGAGCTGGTGATGGGCGACGTGGTGCATCTCGCGGCGGGCGACATGGTGCCGGCGGACCTGCGCCTGCTCAACGCCAAGGACCTGTTCATCAGCCAGGCGATCCTCACCGGCGAATCGCTGCCGGTGGAGAAGGCCGGCCCCGCCCAGGCGCATGCGGTGGAAAGCGGCGCGCATGGTATGCAGAAGGGCAATCCGCTGGATCTGCCCACGGTCTGCTACATGGGCACCAACGTGGTCAGCGGCACGGCCACGGCGGTGGCGGTGGCGACCGGTTCGCGCACCTACCTCGGCTCGCTGGCAAGCAGCATGGTCGGCGAGCGCGTGCAGACCAGCTTCGATCGCGGCGTGAAGAGCGTGAGCTGGCTGCTGATCCGCTTCATGCTGGTGATGGTGCCGGTGGTGCTGGGCATCCAGTGGTACAAGCACGGCTTTCTGGAAGCGCTGATGTTTGCGCTGTCGGTAGCGGTAGGCCTGACACCGGAAATGCTGCCGCTGATCGTCACCGCCAACCTCGCCAAGGGCGCGATGGCGATGTCCAAGCGCAAGGTGGTGGTCAAGCGCCTCAACGCGATCCAGAACTTCGGCGCCATGGACGTGCTGTGCACCGACAAGACCGGCACGCTCACGCTGGACAAGATCGTGCTGGAACGCCACCTCGACCTGGACGGCGAGGATTCGGACGACGCACTGGAATACGGTTACCTCAACAGCCATTTCCAGACGGGTTTGAAGAACCTGATGGACAAGGCCGTGCTGGCACATCGCGATCTGGAGCCGATCGTGACGCGCTACCGCGTGGTGGACGAAATCCCGTTCGATTTCCAGCGCCGCCGCATGTCGGTGGTGCTCGCCAACGGCAACGGCCAGCATCTGCTGGTGTGCAAGGGCGCGGTGGAAGAGATGCTCGCCATCTCCTCCACCGAGCGGCATGGCGATGAGATCGTGCCGATGACGGACGAGCGCCGCCGCGAGATCAAGGCGATGACGCGCCGCTTGAACGAAGACGGCCTGCGCGTGCTGGTGGTGGCGATCAAGCAACAGCCGCCGAGCCATCGGGCTTATGGCGTGGCCGACGAGGCCGAGCTGACCGCGATCGGCTGCCTGGCCTTCCTCGATCCGCCGAAGGACACCGCCGCCACCGCCATCGCCGCACTGCATGGCCACGGTGTGGACGTGAAGGTGATCACCGGCGACAACGAAGCGGTGACGCGCAAGATCTGCCGCGAGGTAGGCCTCAACGTGGAGAACTCCGCGCAAGGCCGCGACATCGAGCCGCTGGACGACGTCGCGCTCGACGAACTGGTGAAACGCACCACGGTGTTCGCCAAGATGTCGCCGTTGCAGAAGGCGCGCGTGGTGAAATCGCTGCAGCGCCAAGGCCATACGGTCGGCTTTCTCGGTGACGGCATCAACGATGCGCCGGCCTTGCGCGAAGCGGACGTCGGCATTTCGGTGGATACCGCCACCGATATCGCGAAGGAATCGGCCGACATCATCCTGCTGGAAAAGAACCTGATGGTGCTGGAGGAAGGCGTGCTCGAAGGGCGCATTACCTTCGGCAACATCATCAAGTACATCAAGATGACCGCCAGCTCCAACTTCGGCAACGTGCTCAGCATGGTGGTGGCCGCCTTCTTTCTGCCGTTCCTGCCGATGTTGCCGCTGCAAATATTGGTATTGAACCTGCTGTACGACATCTCGCAACTGTCGATTCCGTTCGACCGCATGGATGAGGAATACCTGCGCAAGCCACGCAAGTGGGACGCCAGCGACATCGGCCGCTTCATGTTCTGGATCGGTCCGACCAGCTCGGTATTCGACATCACCACGTTCCTGTTGCTGTGGTACGTGTTTGGCGCGAACAGCATCGAGCACCAGTCGTTCTTCCAGTCCGGCTGGTTTATCGAAAGCCTGCTCACGCAGACGCTGGTAGTGCACATGATCCGCACGCGCCGGATTCCGTTCCTGCAGAGCATCGCCGCGGCACCGGTGCTTGCGCTGACCACGGCAATCATCGTGATCGGCATGGCGATTCCGTTTACTGGCGTGGGTGCGAAGCTGGGCATGCTGGAAATGCCGGCCGTCTATTTCGGTTGGCTGGCGATCACCGTGGTGGCGTATTGCGCGCTGACGCAGATGATGAAGTTGCTTTACATGCGTCGCTACGCGGGGTGGCTGTAACCGCAACGGGGAATATGCGTGGCCGCGCCTCACGGCCCCGCTTTCATGCTTCATGATGACGAACATCTGCGGCCTGCCATGCCACCGACGCAGATCCAACACTGCACTTTTCGCAAAAAAGGAAAAACCTGAACTTGGACAGTCACACGCAAGCGGAACCTCTCACTATTAGCCCGCTCTGCTGACTGCTGCCTTCGCGTAACCGGAGGCGGTGGTTTGGGCGGCCAAACCGCGGTCCGGGAACGCAAGGTTTTGCCTTGTTCCCTTCACCGTTTTGCAACAGCTCTGTGGCCTTGTTGGCTACGGAGGAAGCGCACTTGCGCCGACCGAAGGGAACAAGAACCATGCTTCACCTGCCGAACAAGAAAGAATGCCGCCTGCTGCTCGCCGTCGCCATGGCGTTGAGCGTGGCAGCCTGCTCGCGTGGCGCCAATGAAGCGGCCGAATCTGCGCCACCCTTGATCGTCGAGCATGGCCTGATCAAGGTCCCCGACGGGTCGCCGCTGCGCAAGGAATTGCTGGTGCAGCCGGTCCAGACGCGGCAGGCGCCCCATGCGATGGTGTTTCCCGGCAACGTGGAAGCTGATCCGGCCCATACATCCAACGTGCTGCCACCACTTACCGGCAAGGTAATGGCGCTGAAGGTGGGCCTGGGCGACCGCGTCACCAAGGGGCAATTGCTTGCGGTGATCGATTCTGGCGATTACGCGCAGGCTTATGCGGATGTGGCCAAGGCACGCGATGCACTGGATTTGGCCAGAAAAGCGCTGGACCGCGCACGCGCCGTGAAAGCGGCCGGTGGAAATGCCACCAAGGATCTCGAAGCTGCGCAGAGTGGCTACAACCAGGCACAAGCGGAATCTGAGCGTGCGCAAACGCGCCTTGCCGCCGTGGGTGGCGCCTCGGGTGCCGCTACATCGCGTCCGATGCAGATCGTGGCTCCCACCAGCGGCTATGTCACAGCGTTGTCGGTATCGCCGGGCGCCTACGTCAACGACGCCAACGCGGCGATGATGGTGATCTCGAACCTCGATGCGGTATGGATCACCGCCAACGTGCCGGAAAGCGACGTGGGCCAGATCGCCAAGGGCGACAAAGTGGATGCCGTGCTGTCGGCGTATCCCAACGTGGTGTTCCATGGCGCAGTGAGCTTCGTCAATCCGGTTTTGCAGGCCGATACGCGGCGTGACCTGGTGCGTGCCGTATTCGCCAATGCGGACGGCAAGCTCAAGCCCAACATGTACGCCAACGTCAGCGTTGACGTTTCGCAGCCGGCGCAGGTGTTCGTGCCGGAGTCCGCGCTGCTGATGAACAACGATGCCACCAGCGTGTTCGTCGAAGTATCGCCGTGGACGTTCGAGCGCCGTACGGTGGATCTGAGCTATGACGAGAACGATGGCACGCGCGTACTCGACGGACTGAAGGCGGGCGATCGCGTGGTCGTGCGCGGTGGAGTGCTGCTCAATGATTAATGCGCTCTTCCGCTTCTGCTTTCAGAAGCGCATGTTGTTCATGGTCGTCGCGGTGCTGGTCGTCCTGTTCGGCTATTACTCATGGACGCAGCTCGCCATCGAGGCCTATCCGGAACTGAGCGACGTCACCGCACAGGTGACCACGCAGGTGCCGGGTTTGGCAGCCGAGGAAATCGAACAACAGATCACCGTTCCACTGGAGCGCCAGCTGGCGACCACGCAGGACCTGGTGAGCATGCGCTCCAGCAGCACCTTCGGGCTCTCCCTGATCACCATGGTGTTCAAGGATGGCGCCGATGACTATTGGGTGCGCCAGCGCATCCAGGAACGGCTTGGCCAAGTCACGCTGCCGACCGGCGTCACGCCCGGGCTGGATCCGGTGAGCGGACCGGCTGGCGAAATCTATCGTTACACGCTCACCTCCAACAGCAAGAACCTGATGGAGCTGTCGGAGATCCAGCGCTGGACCGTGATTCCGGCGCTGCAGCAGGTGCCGGGCGTGATCAGCGTCGACAACTTCGGTGGATTCACCAAGGAATTCCAGCTCGAACTCGATCCGGCGCAACTGTTGCACTACGGCGTCAGCGTGAATCAAGTCACTGCGGCGATTTCCGCCAACACGTCCAATGCCGGTGGCGGGCGCATCACGCGCGGCGAGCAGTCGTACATCGTGCGCGGCATCGGCATGGTGCATTCGCTCAAGGATCTGGGCGACATCGTGGTCACGCAGAACAATGGTGTGCCGGTATTCGTGCGCGAACTCGGCAAGCTGCGTTATGGCCACCAGGTGCGTGAAGGCATCCTGGGCAAGGACAACAACCCTGACACCATCGAGGGCATCGTCGATCTGCTCAAGTATCAGAACCCCTCGCGCGTGCTCGATGGCATCCACGCCAAGGTGGCCGAGCTCAACAAGCAGTTGGCCGCGCAGGACGTGCAAATCGTTCCCTACATCGATCGCGACGACCTGGTCAACGCCACCAAGGAGAAGGTCTTCCATACCGTGATGGAAGGCATTGGCCTGGTGTGCATCGTGCTGATCCTGTTCCTCGGCAGCCCGCGCTCGGCGCTGGTTGCAGCGGTAGCGATTCCGATGTCGCTGGTGACGGTGTTCATCCTGATGCAACTCACGCGCATGCCGGCGAATCTGTTTTCGCTGGGTGCGATCGATTTCGGCGTGATCGTGGACGGCGCGATCGTGGTGACCGAGGCAATCCTGCGCCAGCGCGAGCACAAACCCACCGAAGTGCTGACGCAAGACGACGTGATGGAAGTGACCAGCCACGTGGGCCGGTCGATCTTCTTCGCCACGCTGATCATCATTACCGCGTACTTGCCGCTGTTTGCGTTCGAACATGCGGAAGGCAAGCTGTTCCGGCCGATGGCTTTTACCGTGGGCTACGCCTTGCTGGCGGCCTTGCTGTGCACGGTCACGCTGACGCCCGGGTTGGCGTACCTCGCACTGCGCAAGCCGCGCAAGATTTTCCACAACAAACCGCTGGAGCGTCTGCAGGCGGGCTTCACGCATAGCCTTGGCCGCTTGTTGCATCGGCTTCCTCTGGCGTATGCGATCGCAGGCATCGCATTCTGCGGCGTGCTGTTTTTCGGCGCGACGATCGGGCGTGAATTCCTGCCCGATCTGGATGAAGGCGCGTTGTGGTTGCAGGTGCAGATGCCGACCGGCTTGTCGCTGGACAAGGCGAGTGACATGACGGCGCAATTGCGCAAAGCCGTGCGCGAATTTCCGGAAGTCTCCTATGTGGTGACGCAGTTGGGCCGCAACGATACCGGCACCGATCCGTGGACGCCCTCGCATGCGGAAGCTGCGGTGGGCCTCAAGCCGTACAGCACGTGGGCGAATGGCGAGACCAAGGCGGAATTCCTGCACAAGTTCAGCGCGCGAATGCAGCAGATACCGGGCATGAGCATTGGCATCAGCCAGCCGATCATCGATGGCGAAAACGACATGGTCGGTGGCGCGCACAGTCCGCTGGTGCTGCGCATCTACGGTGACGACCTTGATGCCATGCGCCGCGTCGGCAACCAGATCGTGGACGTGCTCAAGGGCGTGCGTGGCACGGCCGATGCATCGATCTTCCAGGAGCCGCCGATTCCACAGTTGTCGATCAAGGCCAACCGCGACGCGGCCGCACGCTATGGCATCAATGTGGGCGACATCACCAACCTGATCCAGACGGCCATTGGCGGTGCGCCGATTACCCAGGTCTACGTGGCCGACCGCATCTACAACGTCACGGCGCGTGTTGCCAACGCGGTAGCCAACAACTTGCAGGCCGTGGGCGAACTGCCGCTGACCTCGGCCACTGGCGCGCAGGTACCACTCAAACAGGTGGCGGATATCACGCTGACGATGGGCGAGAGCACCATCGCGCACGAACATGGCAAGCGTGAGCTGACGCTGCGTATCGACAACCGCGGTCGCGCGCTATCGGACTACCTGGCCGATGCGCAGGCGCAGATCGATGCGAAAGTGCATGTCGATCCTGAGCAGTATCAGCTCGAATGGGCGGGCAATTTCCAGAACGAGCAGCGCGCGCAGGCGCGCCTGACGGTGGTGATGGGCATGGTGCTCGCCATCATGGCGGTGCTGCTGTTCGCCGAATTCGGCAAGTTCCATCAGGCTGTGCTGGTGCTCGGCGTGGTGCCGCTGGCAACGGTGGGCGGCCTGATTGCCCTGCACGTGCGCGGGGAAACGCTGAACATCGCCACCGCGGTCGGCTTTATCGCTCTGTTCGGCGTGGCTGTGCAGAACGGCATCATCATGGTCTCGAACATCAACCGCGTGCGCAGGGAAGGGCTGTCGTTGTTCGAAGCGGTGGTGGTGGGCGCGACGGAACGCTTTCGTCCCGTATTGATGACTGCCACGGTAGCCAGCGTCGGCATGCTTCCCGCAGCGCTGGCCACCGGCATCGGCACCGACGTGCAACGCGGGTTGGCCACCGTCGTAGTGGGCGGCCTGCCGATCGCCACCTTGCTTACGCTGTACATCCTGCCCAGCCTTTACTTCGCCATGGAGAATTTCATCAACAAACGCTGGGGGCATGCGCCCGGGGAGGTGGAACTGTGATCATGGCTACGCATGTTTCTTTCCTTCGGCGTGCACGCTGCCATGGGCTTGGCCTGGGCATCGGCCTTGCGCTCAGCGCTTGCGCGGTGGGGCCCGATTACCACAAGCCGGCGGCACCATCTGCCCAGACTTATGCGGCGGGCGCACTGCCTTCGAACACCGCTTCGGCACCGGGCGCAAACGGTCAGGCGCAAACATTCGTGGCGGGCAAGGACATTCCCGGAGAGTGGTGGACGCTGTTCCATTCCGAATCCTTGAATGGTCTGATCGACGATGCGCTGAAGCACAATCCCGACACCGCCGCGGCGCAGGCGGCGCTCAAGGCCGCATGGGAGAACGTCTATGCGCAGCGCGGTTTGTATTGGCCGGCGCTAAACGGCAGCGTCGATCCTACGCGGCAGAAAATTGCCCGCACGCTGGCCAGTCCCGCGTCGTCGGGCGCGATGTTCTACGACCTGACCACCGCCCAGGTCAGCGTGTCCTATTCGCCTGACCTATGGGGCGCCAATCGCCGCCAGGTGGAATCACTGGTGGCGCAGGCGGATGCGCAGCGTTTCCAGTTGGAGGCGACCTATCTCACGCTGACCTCCAACCTGGTCAACGCCGCGATGCAGGAAGCTTCGTTGCGCGCGCAGATCGCCGCCACCCAGGACATGATCGACAGCCAGTCGAAAATCCTGGATGCCGGCAAGCGGCAGCTGAACGTGGGCGATGCATCGGACAGCGACGTGGCTGCGCAGGAAGCCACGTTCGAGCAGACACGGGCATCCATGCCGGCCTTGCAAAGGCAGCTCGCGCAGCAACGCGATCTACTCGCCACCTTGAGCGGCCGCACGCCCGACCAGGACTTACCCGCGCGCTTCAGTCTGGATAGCTTGCAACTGCCGCAAGACCTTCCACTGACCCTGCCGGCCAGACTGGTGGAGCAGCGTCCGGATGTGCGCATGGCCGATGCGCAACTGCATGCCGCTTGCGCGCAGGTCGGGGTGGCGTTCGCGGCGCGCCTGCCGAACATCAACATCACCGCGAGCTGGGGCAGCGCCACCGATCAAATGCATACGTTGTTCGGATCGGGCACGGGTTTCTGGAATCTCGGCGCCGCCATCGCCATGCCGCTGTTCGATGGCGGTACGCTGAAGCACAAGCAACGCGCGGCGGAGGCGACCTATGCGCAGGCTGCGGAGCAATATCGCAGCACAGTGTTGGGCGCCCTTCAGAACGTGGCCGACACCCTGCACGCCTTGCAATCGGATGCCGAGGCAATGGCCGCTTCAGCGCGCGCCGAACAGGCTGCGGCGCGCAGCTATGGCATCGCCCAGAAACAATACGCGCTGGGCGATATCAGCATGGTGGCCTTGCTCAATGCGCAGGTGACATATCGGCAAGCCCAGCTGAGTATGATCCAGGCGCGTGCGGCGCGTTATGCCGATACGGTGGCGTTGTTCCAGGCGCTGGGCGGCGGGTGGTGGAACCGGCATGACGTGGCAGTGGTGGGTGGCATGTAATTGCCATACCGTCATGCCGCCTTCACAGAATGGGTGGACGTGAACTTCACGAGCAGCAAAGGATGCAAATGCTCAGCGACGATCTGCACAAGCCGTTTTTACCGCAGACCGTTGGGTTACCCGAACTTTGATCCGGGGTAAACCAACCTACCTAGGCTTCGGCGCTGCGCCGCCGTCTCCACCACCACCACAGCAGCAGCGCCAGCACAGCCACGGCACCCAGCAGCCACAGGCTGTGCTGCCCGCGCTCCATCCACATGCCCAGCCATTCGCGCCGGTTGGCGCCGAAGTAGCCCAGGTAAACCCAGAACGGCACGCTCACCAATGCGGCCATTCCATCCAGCAACAGAAAGCGCCAGAAGCTCACGCGATGCGTAGCGCCTGCGGTGATGAACACCGCCGTGCGCATGCCGGGCAAAAAGCGCGCGAAGAACATCAGGCGATTGCCGTAGCGCGTGAACTTGTCCTGCATCTTCGCGTAGCGCCGTGGTGGCATCAGCCAGGAGATGGGCTTCCACTGCAGCATGTGCACGCCGTAGTGATGGCCGAGCAAAAACATGCCCGCATCGCCCGCCAGCACGCCGACCATGGTGACGGCGGCCATGATGTGCACGTCCGCGTAACCCAACCCGGCAATCACGCCGCCGGCGACCAGGGTGATGTCTTCGGGCAAGGGCAGGCCGGCGCCGCACAGCAGCAGCGCCATGAAAACGGCCACGTAGCCGTGTTCGGCGAAGAAGGTGATCAGGCGTTCAAGCAGATCCATCGACGGTCCTTGTTGTCGCAAGGCAGCTCATGACGCGGCCGTAGGTGTTGGCGCGCGTGCGGCCAATAGTTCACGCAATTCCGCTTTCTCGGCGCTGCTCAGCGCACCCTCACGATTTTTGGCGACCAGTGCATCGCGCCGCTGGTCGACCGCCTGCTTTTCCATGCGTGCGAGCGCGTCGAAAAATTCGACGCGCTGGATTTCCGGTTCGCCGACGACTGTGGTGGCCATCAGCTTTTGCAGCGATGCGTATTCGGGCCGCTCATTGAAATGATCCACCAGCATCGCCGCGTTGATGCCGGGCCGCGAGCGCGCGATATCGATCAGTTCGGCGAGCAGGCCCACGCCGGGCTTATCCAGGCGCAGAAAACCGTACGGCCCTTCCACCTCGTCGGCGACGCCAGGTTGGGCCAACAGCAGGGCGATGGCGCTGCGCACCAGCGAGCGTTGTACGGCCATGGGCCGCTGCACCGGCCGATGTGCTGCCGGATCGGCGTCCAGCACGGCACGCGCGCCGGTGCGCTTTTCCAATTCCTGCGCCATCAGGTCGCGGAAGGCGCCATCGGGCAGGCGTGCGATCAGCGGACGCGCACGTTCGGCCAGGCGGGCGCGCCCGTCGATCGCGCGCAGGTCCACTTCATGCGAGAGTTCGCTGAACAAATAATCGGACAGCGGTGTGGCTTCGCGCAGCCGCTTCTCGAAACCGTCCTTGCCTTCCTTGCGCACCAGCGTGTCTGGATCTTCGCCTTCCGGCAAAAACAGAAAATACGCCTGACGTCCATCGCGCAATCGCGGCAGCGCCGATTCCAGCGCTTTCCACGCGGCGGCGCGGCCGGCACGATCGCCGTCGAAACAGAACACCACATCTGGCGCGGCGCGGAACAGCACTTCGGTGTGCTCGGGCGTGGTGGCAGTGCCCAGCGTGGCCACTGCGATCGGCAGGCCGGCCTGATGCAGCGCGATCACGTCCATGTAGCCTTCCACCACCACGATGCGCGCGAGGTTGCTGTTGGCCTGTTTTACCTGCCACAGCGCGAACAGTTCGCGGCCTTTATGGAATAGCGGTGTTTCCGGCGAGTTGAGATATTTCGGACCTGGGCTTTGTTGAGAAGTGCGGGCAGGGATGTCCGCTTTCTGATCTTCGCGCGCAGGAGGCGCGCTGGAAATGATGCGTCCGCCGAACGCGATCACGCGGCCACGGCGATCCAGAATCGGAAACATCAACCGCTCGCGGAAGCGATCGTATTTGTTGCCGCGTTCATTGTTCGCGACCATGCCTGCTTCTGTGAGCAGTTGCATGCGTTTGTCGCTGGTGCCCAGGCTGCGGATCACGCCATCGAAACCGGCCGGCGCCCAGCCGATGCGGAAGCGCGCGATGGTGTCCGCGTCCAGGCCGCGTTTGCCGCAATACGCCTTCGCTTCCGCGCTTTTCGGAAGCTCGCCTTCATACCAGCGCGCGGCGGCGTCGAGCATGGCGTAGAGATCGGTCTTGTCTTCGCGCGGCGCATTGTCGCGTACGCCTTCGTAAGGGACTTTCAGGCCGACCGATTGCGCCAGTTCTTCCACCGCATCCGGAAATTCCAACCGCTCGTAGTCCATCAGGAACTTGATGGCGCTGCCGTGCGCGCCGCACCCGAAGCAGTGGAAGAACTGCTTGGCCGGGCTCACGTAGAACGAGGGCGTGCGCTCGTTGTGGAACGGGCAGCAGGCGGTCCATTCGCGTCCGGCTTTCTTCAACGGCACGCGCCGCTCGATCACGTCGACGATGTCGACGCGGGCAAGCAGTTCGTCGATGAAGCTGTCAGGGATGCGTCCGCGCATCCAGCTAGTCTAGGGCCTGCTCGTACTATTGGCGTAGCCCGCGTTGCCGTTGAGCGGCTGTCAGGTGGTAGCGCGTGGCGCAGCCTTGGCTGACTGCCAAGGCAATTCGCGTGCTGCCGCATGGCGGCCACTCAACGGCAACCCGAAGGGCCGGGTCGGCGCGGGCCACGCCAACAGTACGAGCAGGCCCTAAGGACGCCGACGAGGCAACACGGATCAACCCCTATGCCATGTGGATGACGCCGATGACGGCCAGCAAGGCGATCAGGAAGATGATGACAAAGATCGCGAACAGCACTTTGGCGATGCCGGCGGAGACGCCGGAAAGCGTGCCGAATCCCAGCCAGCCGGCGATAAGAGAAATGATCGCGAAGATGATGGCCCACTTGAGCATGCGTCGATCTCCCGCTACGTGTTGCGTGGGGCACATCTAAGCGCGGGACGCGTGAACGCCACGCCGTGGAAGCGTGGCGCTATTCGTCATGTTGCATGCCGATGCCTTTCTACGGGAAAGGCGTCGACGTAAGCGTCAGCCGTTCAAGCGCTGCTTGATGCGGCCGGATACCTGGCCCATATCCGCGCGGCCGGCGGCCTTGGCTTTCACCGCCGCCACGACCTTGCCCATGTCACGCGCACTGGTGGCGCCGGTTTCGGCAATGGCCGCGTCGATCAGGGCGTCGATTTCCGCGTCGCTGAGCTTGGCCGGAAGATAGGCTTCGATCACCGCCATTTCGGCGCGCTCCACGTCGGCCAGGTCTTCGCGGCCGGCGGCGGCATACTGGCTGACCGAATCCTTGCGCTGCTTGACCATCTTCTCCAGCACGGCGATGGTCTGGGTGTCGTCCAGCTCGATCCGCTCATCCACTTCGCGTTGCTTCACGGCGGCCAGGATCAGGCGGATCACGCCAAGGCGCGGCTTGTCGCCGCCGCGCATGGCGGTTTTCATGTCTTCGGTAAGTTGCTGTTTCAGCGACATAGGGATGCTCCGATGACTCCTTCGGAAAGCACAAAGCCGACGTTGCGGAGCAACGTCGGCCAGTGCAAGTGCCTTGCAGGCAGCGGCTGCGAATGGACGCGCCGGCTGCTGGAGCTGAACGAGTGCGGCGCGGACGCCAGGACACTCGAACCCGCCGAAGCGGGAGAGGCTCAGTACAGGCGGGTCTTGCGCGAAACGTCGCGCGAGAGGCGGCGCAGGTGGCGCTTGACGGCGGCAGCGCGCTTGCGCTTGCGCTCCTGGGTCGGCTTTTCGTAGAACTCGCGCTTGCGGGTCTCGGCGAGGATGCCGGCCTTTTCGCAGGTGCGCTTGAAGCGGCGCAGGGCGAGTTCGAACGGCTCGTTCTCGCGGACTTTTACGCTCGGCATGGAAACTCCGGGATGGTGACTGGGTCGAGAAATACGGTGAGCCGCCAAGTATACGCCGGTAGCGGTGAAAAATTCAAAGCTTGAAATGGGGGAGACGCGAGGTAGAACTGCCGAAGACTGTCGCAAAGGCCTGCATATCGGCAAAAATGCCTGCCTGCATACCGAGGCCGCATCCGAAGATGCCTGACGTTTCCCGCTCCGCGCTTTCCCGCCCCGTGCTGGGCATCGAGACATCCTGCGATGAAACCGGCGTCGCCCTGCTGCGCTGGGAACCGGATGCGCCGGGACACGGGCTGCTGGCGCACACCCTGTACACCCAGGTAAAGCTGCATGCCGATTATGGCGGCGTGGTGCCGGAGCTGGCCAGCCGCGACCACGTGCGCAAATTGCTGCCATTGGTACGCGAAGCGCTGAAAGACGCGGGATTGACACCCGCGGACCTCGGCGGCGTGGCCTACACCGCCGGACCGGGCCTGGTCGGCGCGCTGCTGGTGGGTGCCGCCGCCGGGCGCGCGATGGCCTGGGCGCTGGGGGTTCCGGCGATCGGTGTCCATCATATGGAAGGGCATCTGCTCGCGCCCCTGCTGGAGGACGACCCGCCCGCGCCGCCCTTCGTGGCCCTGCTGGTGTCCGGCGGTCATTCCATGCTGGTGGAAGTGGAAGCGATCGGTCGGTACCGGATTTTGGGCGACACGCTGGACGACGCCGCGGGAGAAGCGTTCGACAAGACCGCCAAGTTGATGGGTCTGCCGTATCCGGGTGGTCCGGCGCTGGCGGCTTTGGCGGGCGAGGGCAGGCCGGGGGTATTCCGCTTTTCGCGCCCGATGACGGATCGCCCCGGCCTCGATTTCAGTTTTTCCGGCCTGAAGACCCAGGTACTGCTGGCCTGGCAGCAATCCGACCAGAGCGAACAGACTCGAGCCGACATCGCGCGCGCCTTCGAAGAAGCGATCGTCGATACGCTGCTGATCAAATGCCGCCGCGCACTCGCCGCGACGGGCGCGCATCGGCTGGTGATCGCCGGTGGCGTCGGCGCCAATCGCCGCCTGCGCGAAGAGCTTGCGGCTGCCGGCGCCAAGGATGGGTTCAAGACCTATTTCCCGCGCCTGCAGTTCTGCACTGACAACGGCGCGATGATCGCGCTGGCCGGCGCGATCCGGCTGGCGCATGGCCAGCATCAGGATCAATCCGTGCAGGTGTTTCCGCGCTGGGATCTGCAAACCCTGCCGCCCGCCGCTTGATCGTATCGCCCGCATCCGCGACGCTTGCACGCATGGATATCGTTTTCATTGAAGACCTGCGCATCGACACCGTCATCGGCATCTACGACTGGGAGCGGCGCGTGCGCCAGACTTTGTCGTTCGACATCGAGATGGCGTTCGACAACACCGTGCCAGCGGCCAGCGACGCCATCGCCGATACGCTCAATTACAAGGATGTGTCCAAACGGTTGATCGCCTACGTGAGCGAATCGAAATTCGGCTTGGTGGAAACGCTGGCCGAACGGTGCGCGGCGATCATTCGCGAAGAATTCGGCGTGGCCTGGGTGCGGCTGAAATTGTCCAAGCCTGGCGCAGTGCGTGGCGCGAAAGCGGTGGGTGTGCGCATCGAACGCGGCAAGCGGCCGTTGGGATGACGACCAATCTGCCTTCACCGATGATCCTGTGGCCTCGAACGGACGGAACCGGTGACACCTTGCGCAGAATGAATCGGAGCATCCCTTAGAGATGGCGCGCGTTTACTTGAGCCTGGGTTCCAACCAGGAACCGCATCGCTACCTGCGCGCCGCGCTCGACGAACTGCGCGCGCGCTTCGGTGACATTAAGGTATCGCCGGCGTACCGCAGCGCGGCGGTGGGATTCGACGGTGCCGACTTCATCAATCTCGCCGTCGGTTTGGATACGGATCTCACGCCTCACGCGCTCAACGATTGGCTGCATGCGTTGGAAGATCGCCACGGCCGCCGCCGCGACGTACCGCGTTACGCCGATCGCACGCTGGACGTGGACATCGTGCTGTATGACGACCTCGTCACGCAGGGGCCGGGCCATCTCGATATTCCGCGCAAGGAGCTGAAGCATGCATTCGTGCTCAAGCCAATTGCCGATATCGCGCCGGATCTGCGTCACCCCGTGAGCGGACGCAGCATTGCAGAACTGTGGGCGGCGTTTCCGGTCGAGAGCGAGCCGCTCACTATCGAACGCATCTAGGGATGCTCTGATCTATTCCACGCACCCGGCATGACGTCCAGAAGGCCCGCAGGGTGTGTTGCGGGGCGCAGGACAGAGTGGCCGTCTGTTCAAGCCGCGCGGCGCAGGCTGCGGGCCTTCTGGACGTCACCCCTCATTTAAATTCAATCGGTTGGGGCCGCACTGTATGCGCGCCTCGCTGCACCCCAGCGTCTCGACAGACGGCCAGTCTGCCTTCGCCACTGGAGCACAGCGAGGCGCGCATACAGTGCGGTGACGGGTACGTGGAATAGATCAGAGCATCCCTAGATCGACACGCTGCGCCCGCCATCCACGCGAATGATCTGCCCGGCGACGAACGGCGCGTCGCGCAACAGCCACAACACTGCGCTGGCCACATCTTCCGGCGTGCCGGCACGCTGCAACGGCGTGCGCGCCAGCATGGCTTCCTGATCGCTGTATGGCTTGCCGTCGCTGGGCCACATTACGGCGCCGGGTGCGACACCGTTGACGCGGATGTCCGGGCCAAGATCGAGCGCCAGCGAGCGCGTCATCGCAGCCAGCGCGGCTTTCGCCATCACGTAGATCGGATGCTGCGCCAGCGCGCGTTCGGCGTAGATGTCGATCAGGTTTACGATCGCACCGCGTGCTTTGCGCAGCGCCGGCAGCGCGGCTTGGGCAAGAAAGAAGGGTGCTTGCGCGTTGGATGCGAACAAGTCGTTCCATTGCGTCAACGTGGCGCTGCCGAGCGGTGTGGGATAGAACGCGGACGCGTTGTTGACCAGTGCATCGAGACGGCCGAAATGCGAAACCGTAGCGTCGATCAGGTTCGGCAGTGTTGGCAGGTCGGCAAGGTCGGTTTGCACGACGAGCGTGCTATGCGCGCGTTGCGCCGAAAGTTCGGCAGCGAGTGCGTCGGCGTCGGTTCGCGAATGGCGGCAGTGCAGCGCAATGTCGTAGCCCGCCGCATGCAAAGTACGCGCGATCACCGCGCCTACGCGCTTGGCGCCGCCTGTAACCAATGCAACGGGGCGCGATGTGGGCGAATCCATGGGCAGGCTCCTGCTGTGATGCGCGATCTCGCCCCATCGTCATTCCGGCCTTTGCCGGGATGACGATGAGCGATAGGGCATTTGCTGCGATATTGTGCCGCCAATCTAATGTAATCGCGTTGCCTGCACTTCCTGCGCCACCGCTGCTTCAACGGTGTCTTCGCTCTCATCCTTGCCGATCTCGCTCTCCAGCATCGCCATGGCGGTCGCTGCGACCTGGCGCGTGTCGTAGTACGCGTAGCCGCCCACGCCAATAGCGCCGATCACCGGCATCCAGCGTGACAAGCCCTCGCCCAGCGCGCGCTGCGTCACCTTTATGCCGATCTGCTTGGCGACACGTTCGATCACGCCGTAGGACACGCGGCGGAAGATCAGGCGATCGCCCAATCGCACCACCAGGTCGCGGAACGCTTGCGCGGACGTGTGCCGGAACAGGCACCACAGCATTTGCTCGCGGCCCAGTTCGGCATGCTTGCCGTAGGCGGCGGCGATATCGCTGACCAACTGCGCCTGGATTTTCCAGATCGAAATCAGCTCCGGCAGGATGGTGAGCCAGCCGAGTGGGCCGGGCGGCAGTGCCAGCGTGCCGGCGGTGACGGCCGCGCGCTGGGCGGCGCGATTGGCGAGCCGTCGCGCTTCCGCTTGCGGATCGCGCTGGCTGTGCACTTTGCTGTCGGGAATCTGGCTGACGAAATCCAGGATGGCGCGGGTCACCCGGCTGCCGGCTTCGTCCTGCGCGATGACGGCGGGAAGATTGGGCGTGGACGTTTGCAGATCGTTGGGCTCGGTCATGCCGTGCTCCGTGGGAAAACAACAGATTGGCCGATCATAGTCCGCCACTGTGGACGGCTGATGAGAGCGGCATGAACTGGCCGAACCACAGGCATGACTTCTGGGAGGGGCAAGGAACAGGGTTGGAAATGTTATAACATTGCAATCCACTTCCCCGTTCAACCCCTCGCTCCGGATTCCAGTGCATGAAAATGTCTGCGCTCGCCCTTGGCCTCAGCCTTGCGTTGTATGCCGCCACCGCGATGGCCGCGGCTGGCGTCGATCAGGTGCCTGCTACGCCAGCCACCGCGCAACCGCCAGCCAACGATGATGCGCAGGGAGCTGACCAGGGTTCGCGCAACCGCCGCGCCGCCAATGCGAAGCAGCTGGGCGCGGTGAATGTATCGGCTGCACTGGACGTGGCGCGCAACAATCTTTCGCCGGATACGGGCAGCAGCCAGTACGTGCTGAGCGCGCAAGACATCCAGGCGCTGCCGCTGGGCGCATCCACGCCGCTGAACCAGGTGCTGCTGCAGGCGCCGGGCGTCGTGCAGGATTCGTTCGGGCAACTGCACGTGCGCGGCGACCACGCCAACCTGCAATACCGCATCAACGGCATCATGCTGCCCGAGTCGATTTCCGGGTTCGGCCAGACCCTGGATGCGCGCATGATCCAGAACGTCAAGCTGCTCGACGGCGCGCTGCCTGCGCAATACGGCGAACGCACGGCGGCGGTGGTGGACATCACCACGAAGAACCCCACGGACATGGGCAATGGCGGCGTGGTGGGCATCACTGGCGGGTCGTTCGGTACGCTCAATCCGTATGCCTCGATGTGGGGACACAGCGGCAATTGGAGCTATTTCTTCACCGGCAACTACATGGAAAGCAACGTCGGTATCGAGAACCCGACGCGCAGCCGCGACCCGATCCACGATCACACCAACCAGGTCAAAGGCTTCGGTGACATCACTTACCTGATCAACAGCGACACGCGCCTGAGCTTCCTGTTCGGCGTCACCAACAATCGCTTCCAGATTCCGAACAATCCAAGCCAGACGCCGCAATTCGGCTATCTGGATCAGACCAATTTCGATTCCGCCGACTTGAATGAGCGCCAGAACGAACAGACGCGCTTCGGCATGCTGGCGTTGCAGGGCAAGCTCGGCGATACCGCCTATCAAGTATCGGTGGGCCAGCGCTACAGCGGGCTACAGTATGTCCCCGATGACATCGGCGACCTGATGTTCAACGGCGTGGCCGGCCAGATCAGCCAGACCGATCGCGCGTCCACCTTGCAGGCCGATTTCGCCACGCCGTGGGCGGGCAGCCACACTTTGCGCTATGGCGTGTATTACGAGTTCGACCGCGCCGCCACCAACACGAATTCGCTGGTGTTTCCGGCCAATCCGGACGGCAGCCAGGCCAGCACGGTGCCGTTCAACATCTTCACTGGCGAGCGCATTCTCGCGAAGACGGCGGCGTTCTATCTGCAGGACGAGTGGGACATCAGTGAGGCATGGACGATCAACTACGGCGTTCGCGGCGATCGCTACACCGCGTTCCGCGAGGAAAGCCAACTGAGCCCGCGCGTGGGCGTGGTATGGCAGGCCACCGACAGCACCACGCTGCATGCCGGCTATTCGCGCTACTTCACGCCGCCGCAGACTGAGCTGATTTCCAGCAAGAACATCGATGCCTTCGCCAACACCACCAATGCCGTGCAGAACTACGGCAACAACACGCCGCTGACGGAGCGTTCCAACTACTTCGACCTGGGCGTGCAGCAGAACATCGGCTCGGACTGGACGCTCGGCGTGGATGCGTACTACCGCAAGGTGCAGCGTCTGCAGGATGAGGGCCAGTTCGGTGCCGCCTTGGTGTACTCCACCTTCAACTACAAATACGGTCGCGTGCGTGGTACCGAGTTCACCGTGTCGTACAACCACGGTCCCATTTCCGCGTACTTCAACGCCGCTTACAGCCGCGCGATGGGCAGGGACGTGATCACCAGCCAGTACAACTTCGGCACGGACGAACTGGCCTACATCGCCGATAACTGGATCCACCTGGACCATGACCAGAAGCTGGCTTCATCCGGTGGCGTGACGTATGCGTTCGACGACAGCACCAAGCTTGGCGCCGACTACCTGTTCGGCAGTGGTCTGCGCCAGGACGGCAACGTACCCAACGGCCGCTCGCTGCCGTATTACTTCCAGCTCAACGTGAATGTGTCGCACGACTTCAGCTTCGACAGTGTCGGCAAGGTGCATACGCAACTGGCGCTGATCAATGCGCTGGATCGTTCGTACCGCATGCGCAGCGGTACCGGCGTGGGCGTGGGCGCGCCGCAGTACGCGCCGCGGCGGGGCTTGTATCTGACGGTGGAGAAGCCGTTCGATTTCTGATGCACGATTGCACACCCTCTCCCGCAAGGGAGAGGGAACAATCCGAGGCGAGCTTATTTCGCGGCGGGTGCGGAGGCGTCGGTACCGTGACGCAGCGCCAACCCCTTCAAGATATTCAACGCCTGCGATAGCGCATAGTCGCTGGTCGCCAGCTTCGCGTTCTCCGCGCTACCGTCGTTGTTGATGCCATCGCCGCCGGCGGCGACTTCGTTGGCCAGGTGGTGCGGCAGATCGGCCTCGGAGCTGATCGGGTTCTGCGAGTCATCCACCTTGGCGACGGTAAGGTCGGCCAGCGGGATGTCCGGCTTGATGCCTTCGGCCTGAATGGACGTGCCTTTGGGCGTGTAGTAGCGCGCGGTGGTGAGTTTCACCGCGTGATCGGAATCGAGCGGCAGCACGGTCTGCACCACGCCTTTGCCGAAAGTGCGGCGGCCGACGATCAGGGCACGATGGTTGTCCTTGAGCGCGCCGGCCACGATTTCCGCCGCCGAAGCGGTGCCGTTGTCCGCCAGCAGCACCATCGGCGCGCCGTTCAAGAGATCGCCCGAGTGCGCGGTGAAGCTGAGGTTGGAATCAGGCAGGCGTCCGCGCGTGGTGACGATGGTGCCCGAATCGAGAAAATCGTCACTCACCGACACCGCTGCCGTCAGCAGGCCGCCCGGGTTGGAGCGCAGGTCCAGGATCGCCCCCTTTTGCGCACCGTTCTTCTGCGTCAGTCCGCCCAGCTTCTTTTCCAGATCACTGGCGGTATCGTCCTGGAACTGGCTGATGCGGATATAGGCGTAGCCCGGTTCGAGTTCGCGCACCTTCACGCTGGTCATGGAGATGCGCTCGCGGGTGAGCGTCATGTTGACCGGTTGATCGGCCTTCTCATGCAGGATGCCCAGCGTGATCTTGCTGCCCGGATCACCGCGCAGGGCGTCGAACATGCTGTCGATGTTGTCCGGCGTGATCACCTTGCCGTTGACCGAGGTGATCACGTCGCCGGGCTTGATGCCAGCGCGCGAAGCCGGCGTGTCGTCGATGGGCGAGACGATCTTCAGCATGCCGTTGTCCTGCATCACCTCGATGCCCAGGCCGCCGTACTGGCCGGTGGTGTCCTCGTTGAGCTCCTGCAGGCCTTCCTTGTCGAGGTAGGCGCTGTGCGGGTCGAGGCCGGCAAGCATGCCCTTGATGGCATCGTTCATCAGGGTCTTGTTGTCGACCTTTTCGACGTAAGCCTGGCGAATGATCTGGTACACGTGCGAGAAATTGCGCACGTCGTCCATGCTGACCTGATCGGATGGCGCCGCGCTGCTGCTTGCTTTCGCCGGGGCGGCGTCGCTGGCGGCGGGCGCCGTATCAGGGGCCGCCTGCGCGTACAGCGGGGGTGTCGCCAGCAACAGGGCGAGCAGGCAGGAGCAGGGGAAACGCATGGGGCAAAACTCCACAAGAAATAAGGTGACGACCTCGTAGAGACCGCTCGAGGTCGTCGAAATTCATGGCCAAAGCATACGCCGAAGCGGGTAGGCGAAGTGTTGATCGCAATCTCGTGCGCAGCGCATGCGATTCCCCTTTGCCACGCAAGGTAGGGAGTATCAGCGCTTCTGACTCAACCACGTCCGCGGGTCCACCGGCTTGCCGTTCTGCCGCAGCTCGAAATACACCCCGGTGCTGTCGCCCGTGCTGAGCATCGCCGTGCCCAGCGCTTCGCCGGCGGCGACGTCATCGCCGACGCCGTGCAGGAGCGTTTCGTTGTTGCCATACATGCTCAGCCAGCCGTTGCCATGGCTGAGGATGATCAGCTGGCCGTAGCCGCGCATGAAGTGCGCATAGACCACCCGCCCGCGCGCCACCGCCCTTACGTCCGCGCCGCGGGGCGCGCCGATCAGCACGCCGTTGCCGAATGTGTGTACCGGGCCCGGCGCAGGCCAGGGCAGATTGCCGCGGATGTTAGCCATCGCCTTGCCGGTTTCGCCGCCCGGCACGGTGGGATTGCTGCGCGCTTTGCGAGCCGCCTCGCGAGCGGCGTCGTCGATCGCCTTCTGCAACTTCGCCAGCAGGTCGTTGAGGGACTGCTCGTTCTGCTTCAACGCCGCTAGCTTCTGCGCCTGGTTCTTGTATTGCGCGTCGATCTGGCTGGCGACCTGCTGCTGTTGCTTGCGCTGCTGCTGCAAGGCCGCGGTTTGCTGCTGGCGCTGCGTGCGGGTGGCTTCCAGCGCCTGCTGCTCGGCAGTGATCTGGTTTTCCAGATCCTGCAGCTTGGTCAGTTCCGTCATCAATTGCTGCACTTTCTGCAGCCGGTCCTGCTGGAAATATTTGGAGTATTCCAGCGAGCGGGCAATGCGCGCGATGTCCTCATCGCCCAGCAGCAGGCGCAAGTCCGACCCGTGGCCGACGGCGTAGGTGGCGCGCAGCAGATCGGCAATCGCCGCGCGCTGGCCGCTCAGGCTCTGATTGAGCACCGATCGTTGCGTTTGCAACTGATCGAGTTGCTGCTGCTTGGCGGCGATCTGTGCATCGGTATCGCGCACCGCCTTGGCGGCAGCCGCCACCGCGTCCGATTGTTTGGCCAGTTCGGCATTCACGTTGTCGCGCTTGGCGGCGGTATCGGCCTGCTCCTTGGCCAGCGCCTGAATCCTGGTGCGCAGGTCTGTCAGTTGCTGCTTGGCCTGGGCCTGTTCGGTTTCGGCCTTGTTGTCCTGCGCGGCGCCAGCGTTGGCGGGAAAGCTTGCAGAAAGGGCGATCGCAACGAAAAAGAGGGTGAAAAGGAGCGGGCGAGAAGCATGGGAGAATGTCGGCATGCGATGGATTATGTCTGAGCTGGCCTATTCCCGCGAGACACCTCAAATGGCGCCCCAGTGCGCTTTCGAGGACACTCGAGCAGCACTGGTCTGTTAGCGCGCGCTGGTACGCCTAACAACTGTTTTTCATTTGGACGTCTAGCCGGCTTTGACGCGACGCACAAGTTGTGCTTAAAGTCGGGTTGCAAGCCTTGTTCGCATGGAGCTTGCCGCTTCCGTGGCGGCAGGCTTTTTGCGCCCTCGACCCTAAGAGAAAAAAGGGGATTTGTAGTCATGTCGGTGGCACCGCGGTTGTACGACCCCAGTTTTGAACACGATAGTTGCGGCTTTGGTCTGGTTGCCCAGATCGACGGCCGTGCCAGCAAATGGGTGGTCGACACGGCTTTCGCGGCGCTCGCCAAACTTTCCCACCGCGGCGGCGTGAATGCCGACGGCGTCACCGGCGACGGTTGCGGCGTGCTGATCCATCACCCGCAGTCCTGGTTGCGCGCCATGGCAGTGCAGGCAGGCATCCCGCTGGGCGAGCGTTTCGCCGCCGGCTTGGTCTTCCTCGAATCGGCTGAAAGCGAAGCGGCCAAGACATTGCAGCGTTTCGCCGCGGAAGAACGCCTGCGCGTGGCAGGCTGGCGCGACGTGGCAGTGAACGCGGGCGCCTGCGGTCCGCTGTCCGCGGCGGCCATGCCGGTGGTGCGGCAGATCTTCATCAACGCCGCGGACGACATGGACGACGCCAGCTTCGAGCGCGCGCTGTTCCGTGCACGCCGTCGCGCCGAGCACGCACTGGCTGACGATCCGCAGTTCTATGTGGTGTCGCTCTCCGCCCAGGTGATCGGCTACAAGGCGATGGCCGCGCCAGGACGCCTGCGTGATGTATTCGAGGACCTGCGTCATCCGGCGCTGGCAGCCGACGCCGTGGTATTCCATCAGCGCTTCTCCACCAACACCACGCCGCAATGGCGCCTGGCGCAGCCATTCCGCCTGCTGGCGCATAACGGCGAAATCAACACCATCCGCGCTAACAGGCGTTGGATGCAGACGCGCGCGCATGTGTGGCGCTCGCCGCAGGTGGATCTTTCCGACATCGGCCCATTCGTGCGCCAGAGCGGTTCGGATTCGGAAAGTCTCGACAACGCGTTGGAACTGTTGCTGGCCGGCGGCCTGGACATGCTCGCCGCGATGCGCGTGCTGGTGCCGCCGGCGTTCGCCGCGCGCGAAGGCATCGACGAAGACCTTGCCGCGTTCTATGAGTATTACGCACTGCACAGCGAGCCGTGGGACGGTCCCGCTGGCCTGGTGATGTGCGACGGCCGTTACGCGGTATGTACGCTCGACCGCAACGGTTTGCGTCCTGCACGTTGGGCGCTGTCGGATGACAACCATGTGATCGTCGCTTCCGAAGCCGGCTTGTGGGATGTGCCGAGCGCGCGCGTGATCGCCAAAGGCCGGCTTGCGCCAGGCGAAATGATTGCCGTGGACTTCAAGGCGCATCGCCTGCTGCGCGATGCCGATATCGACGACATCAACCGCAAGCGCGCGCCATATCGCGATTGGCTGCGCGCGGGCGTGAGCTATCTGGAATCGGACCTGATCGATCCGTCGCTGGCGGCCGAGCCGCTACCAGCGGACGAATTGCGCTGTTATCAGAAGCTGTACGGCTTGTCGCGCGAAGAACGCGAAACCGTGCTGAAGGTAATCGCCGAGCTCGAAGCCGAAGCCACCGGCTCGATGGGCGACGACACGCCGGTTGCCGCGATGTCGCGTCAGGTGCGTCCGTTGTTCGACCGCTTTCGCCAGGCCTTCGCGCAGGTGACCAATCCGCCGATCGATCCGCTGCGCGAAAAGCTGGTGATGTCGCTGGTGACGCAGATCGGACCGGAGGGCAACGTATTCGATCTCAAGCCCGAGAACGCCAAGCAGATCCTGATCAACTCGCCGGTACTTTCGCAGCGCAAGCTGCGCCAGCTGCTGGCGATGCCGCAATACGCCAATGCGCCGCGCTTCGATCTGATGTACGCGGCGGAAGAAGGGCTGGAAGAAGCATTGCGCCGTCTGTGCCGCGAAGTGGCGCAAGCGGTGCGTGACGGCTGCGCACTGGTGTTCCTCAGTGACCGTTATCCGCAGCGCGATCTGCTGCCGATCCACTCGCTGCTGGCGACCGGCGCTGTGCATGCGCACTTGATCGATGAAGGCCTGCGCTGCCACTGCAACATCATCGTGGAGACCGCGACGCCGCGCGATCCGCATCAGTTCGCCTGCCTGATCGGTTACGGTGCCACTGCGATCTATCCATGGCTGGCGTACCAGAGCTTGTTCGAACTGGGCCGCGAAGGGCACATCGAAGGCGATCGCGCGGAGATTGGCCGAAGCTATCGTCGCGGCATTCGCAAGGGTCTGCTGAAGATCCTGTCGAAGATGGGCATCTCCACCGTGGCGGGTTATCGCGGTGCGCAGCTGTTCGAAATCGTCGGACTTGCGCCGGAAGTGGTGGAGCTGTGCTTCCCCGGCACGCCTTCGCGCATCGGCGGCGCCGGCTTCGCCGATCTGGAACACGAACAACGCCTGCTTGCGGCGGAAGCCTGGAACCAGGCGCAATCGCTGCGCGCCGGGGGCCTGTACAAATATGTGCATGGCGGCGAGTACCACATGTACAACCCGGACGTGATCGCCACGCTGCAAAAGGCGGTGCGTACGGGCAACCCGCGCGATTACCGCGAATACGCCGACTACGTCGACCATCGTCCGCCGTCCGCGCTGCGCGATCTGCTGGGGCTGAAGCCCGCTGCCGAACCGATTCCGCTGGACGAAGTGGAATCCGTCGACGCCATTCTGAAGCGCTTCGATTCGGCCGGCATGTCGCTGGGCGCACTATCGCCGGAAGCGCACGAAGCGCTGGCGATCGCGATGAACCGCCTCGGCGCGCGCAGCAATTCCGGCGAAGGTGGCGAAGATCCCGCGCGCTACGGCACGGAGAAGGCATCGAAGATCAAGCAGGTGGCCTCCGGCCGCTTCGGCGTCACACCGGCTTACCTGGTGAATGCCGAAGTGCTGCAGATCAAGATCGCGCAGGGCGCCAAGCCCGGCGAAGGCGGTCAGCTGCCCGGCCACAAGGTGGACGCTACCATTGCGCGCCTGCGTTACGCCAAGCCCGGCATCGGCCTGATTTCACCGCCGCCGCATCACGATATCTACTCCATCGAAGATCTCGCCGAGCTGATTCATGACTTGAAGGAAGTGAATCCCGAAGCGTTGATCTCGGTGAAGCTCGTTTCGCACGCCGGCGTCGGCACGGTCGCGGCCGGCGTCGTAAAGGCGGGCGCGGATCTGATCACCGTCAGCGGCCACGATGGCGGTACCGGCGCGAGCCCGCTCACGTCGATCAAATATGCCGGCACGCCGTGGGAACTCGGCCTGGCCGAAACGCAGCAGACTTTGCGCCGCAACGATCTGCGCGGCCGCGTGCGCCTGCAGACCGATGGTGGCCTGAAGACCGGCCTGGACGTGATAAAAGCCGCGCTGCTCGGCGCGGAAAGCTTCGGCTTCGGCACCGGCCCGATGGTGGCGCTGGGTTGCAAGTATCTGCGCATCTGCCACTTGAACAACTGCGCCACCGGCGTGGCCACGCAGCATCCGGTATTGCGCAAGGACCACTTCATCGGCCTGCCCGAGATGGTGATGAACTATTTCACCTTCGTCGCGCAAGACGTGCGTGCGCACCTTGCACAGCTAGGGGTGCGTTCGCTCGGCGAGATCGTGGGTCGCACCGAGCTGCTCGAACAGCTCGAAGGCGTAACGCCGGTGCAGCACAAGCTCGACCTCACGCCGCTGATCGATGGCACGGGCCTGAGTGCGCGCAGCGAATTCGCCTGCACGTTGCCGCGCAACCCGATGCGTGATGAAGCCGAACTCGCCTCGCGCATTGCCATCGATACGGCCGCCGCCGTGGCGAACAAGAGCGGTGGCTCGTTTGCCTATCGCATCGAGAACACCGATCGCGCGATCGGTGCGCGCCTCTCCGGTGACGTCGCGCGTCGGCATGGCGACCATGGCATGGACGCGAACCCGATCGAGCTGAAACTCGAAGGCGCGGCCGGCCAGAGCCTCGGCGCCTGGAATGCCGGTGGCGTGCATATCGAATTGATCGGCGAAGCCAACGACGGCGTCGGCAAGGGTATGGCCGGTGGTCGCATCGTGGTGCGTCCGCCGGCGGATGCGCCGTACGCCAGCCAGGATGCCTCGATCATCGGTAACACCTGCCTGTATGGCGCCACCGATGGCGAACTGTATGCGGCCGGCCGCGCGGGCGAGCGCTTCGCCGTGCGCAATTCCGGTGCGGTCGCCGTGGTGGAAGGCGCGGGCGATCACTGCTGCGAATACATGACCGGTGGCGTGGTCGCCGTGCTCGGCAAGGTCGGGCTCAACTTCGGCGCCGGCATGACCGGCGGCTTTGCCTACGTGCTCGACCTCGAGCGCGATTTCGTCGACTGCTACAACCACGAGCTGGTCGACATCCTGCGTATCTCACCCGAGGGGATGGAAAACTACATGCAACACCTGCGGAGATTGGTTAACCGCCACGTCGAATTGACCGGCAGCGAATGGGGTCGGCAGATTCTGCGCGACTTCCGCGGCCTGCAATACAAGTTCTGGCTGGTGAAACCGAAAGCCGCAAGCCTTGCCGTGCTGGCCGAAGAACTCAGGAGGGCGGCATGAGCGCGAAGCTGTTCCAATTCCTCGATCTGCCCCGACAGCCGCCGCGCACCGTCCCGGTGGCGGTGCGCGTGCTGGGCTACGGTGAAATCGGTGGCGACTTCGCGTCGCCGCAGGCCGCTTCGCAGGCGGAGCGCTGCATCGATTGCGGCAATCCGTATTGCGAGCACGCCTGTCCGGTGCACAACTACATCCCGAACTGGCTGAAGCTGGTGCAGCAAGGTCGCATCATGGAAGCGGCCACGCTGATGCACGAAACCAACCCGCTGCCGGAAATCTGCGGTCGCGTGTGTCCGCAGGATCGTTTGTGCGAAGGCGCATGCACGCTAGAACAAACCGCGTTCGGCGCTGTGACCATCGGCAGCATCGAACGCTGGGTGACGGACGAAGCGCTGCGGCAAGGCTGGCGTCCGGATCTTTCCAAAGTGATCGAAACCGGTTATCGCGTGGCGATAATTGGCGCCGGCCCCGCGGGCTTGGCATGCGCCGATCGCCTGCGTCGCGAGGGTATCGCGGCGGACGTCTACGATCGCCAGCACGAGATTGGTGGTTTGCTCACCTTCGGCATCCCGCCGTTCAAACTGGACAAAGGCGTGGTGCGTACACGCCGCGAAGTGCTCGAAGGCATGGGTGTGCGTTTCCTGCTCGGCAAGGAAGTGGGGCGCGATGTGGAATTTGGCGCGCTGCTCGAAGAATACGACGCGATCTTCGTCGGTACCGGTGCGTACACGTTCGTGGACGGCCAATTGCCCGGACGCGAATTGCAGGGCGTGCACGATGCCTTGCCGTTCCTGATCGCCAACACCGAGCGCTTGCTGCGCGACGAGCCGACTTCAGTCTTCGACTTCCACGGCAAGCACGTGGTGGTGCTCGGCGGCGGCGATACCGGCATGGATTGCAACCGCACCGCGATCCGTCTTGGCGCCGCATCCGTCACCTGCGTGTATCGACGCGATGAAGCGAGCATGCCCGGCTCCGCACGCGAGGTGAATTACAGCCGCGAGGAAGGCGTCACCTTCATGTTCCACCGCCAGCCGGTGGCCATTCTCGACAACGGCAAGGGCCACGTGCGCGGCGTGCGCGTGGTGGAAACGCAACTGGTCGATTCGGGCGATGGACGCCCGCGTCCGCAGAACGTGCCCGGCACCGAATCGGATATTCCGGCGGACGTTGTGATCCAGTCGTTCGGCTTCTTGCCCAGCCCACCGAACTGGCTGCATGCGCACGGCGTGGAGCTGGCGCCGTCCGGCAAAGTGATCACCGGCGCACAAGGACGACTGCCGCAGCAGACCAGCCATCCAAAGATCTTCGCTGGTGGCGACAACGTGCGCGGCGCGGATCTGGTAGTGCGTGCGGTGTATGACGGCCGCGAAGCGGGCAGCGGCATCGCCAGCATGTTGGCGGGTGTGTCTGCTAAAGCGGTGGCCGTGGGCTGACGCGTCCGGCACAACCGGGATGTTCTAAAAAAGCGGCGCTTTGTAAAAGCGCCGGTTTTTATTGCCGCAAACCTGCCGGGTAGGCCGGAACGAAAATCCCGGCATTGCCATGCGCGAATCACGTACTGGGGCAGACGTGTCTCCGAGCCGAAAACTAGCTGCGTTTCAAGGTAGATCAATCGATATCAAGTAGGGCGGACCCACTGCACGCAAGGGCACTCTACGCCCGCGCACATTCGCACCATTTCATATCGGCGGCGCTGAAACGTCTTCGGACTAATACGCTTTCTGTTCGCTGACCAGCCTGTCATCGCAATATGTTGCGTTTGCACATGACGCGGACTCACACGACGGTCGCCTTTACATTCAACAATTTGCGGGGCTTTGCCGGCAAGCAGAGCGATTGGCGCCTGTCTCTAAAGGCCAAGCGGTACTGTTAATTTCTTGCGAAGTATGACTACTATTCCTATAAGCGCACCTTCTTACGACGTAGGTTTGTGCGTTAGGGGAGCCAGCAGAACCCTACCCATTCCCCACATCTGCTGACCAAGAGGGAGATTTCACTCATGCAAATGAGAACGACACGGCTGCGCGACGCTATCGTGTGGACCCTGTTCGCAGGTTCCGCCGGTTTCGCGTTCGCCGCGAACGCGCAGGCACAAGACGCGACGCAATCCACCAAAACGCTGGAAAAGGTCGTGGTGACCGGTTCCAGCATTCCACGTACCGACCTGGAAACCGCTTCGCCGGTGCAGGTGATTACCGCCAAGGATCTGCAGTCGAGCGGCTTGCCGACCGTTGCCGATTTCCTGCAGCGCCTCACCGTCGATGGTGCCGGCTCCATTCCGTCCACCTTCGGCAATGGTTTTGCCAGCGGCGCCACCGGTGTTTCGCTGCGCGGCCTGGGCGCCGGCTCCACGCTGGTGCTGCTCAACGGCCGCCGCATGGCCTCGTTCGGTCTGGCCGATGATGGCCAGAAAGTGTTTACCGACCTCAGCACCATTCCGATGGAAGCGGTGGAACGCATCGAAGTGCTGAAGGACGGCGCTTCCGCTATCTACGGTTCCGATGCCATCGCTGGCGTGGTGAACATCATCTTGAAGAGCGACTTCCACGGCGCAGTAGCCAAAGTGTCGACCGGTGTTTCCGGCAACGGCGACGGCAACCGCTACAAAGCTTCGCTGACGGCAGGTACAGGCGACCTCAACAAGGATCGCTACAACATCCTGTTCAATCTGGAAGGCATCAAGGACGACGCGATCCTTGCGACCGATCGCAGCGACCGCAAGTGGATCGGCACCGGTGACCTGCGTCCGTGGGGTTACAGCGCGACCGGCAGCCAGTTCCTGGGTGGCGCAATCACCGGTGGTGACAGGTCGGCAGGCAGCTCGCCGACGGGCGCCCTGGGTATTCCAGACGCAAACAATGTCTATCACTACCGCTCGCTGCCCGGCTGCGGGCAGTTCTCCAACATCTCCCAGGCCGGCGGCGGTGGTGGTTGCTTGTGGGATACGGCGAAGTTCCGCTGGATCACGCCGAGCGACCGCTCGCTCAATCTGTTCGTGCGCGGCACCTACAAGGTGTCTGACGACACGCAGGTGTATAGCGAATTCGGCTACTCGAACAAGGTTTCCAAATTCCAGACCACGCCGTCGGGCACCTCCGGCGCCTGGGGTTATCCGGGTGGTCCGGTCAATGCCAGCAGCGGCACAGGCGCCGTGGTGCTTGGACCTGGCGATCCCGACAATCCCTATGGCGCGAACGCACGTCTGCGTTACTCCGCGTGGGATGTCGGTCCGCGTGTGCAGCGCACGGATAACGACTTCTACCGCTTCCTGGTCGGTGTGAAGGGCACCTTCGGTTCATGGGATTACGATGCCGCGTACATGCATTCGGGCACCGATCTCACCAGCACGCGCTGGGGTTACCTGCGTTACAGCGCGGTGCGCGATTCACTCACCAATCCCAATAGTCCGTTCGGCTACTGGCGCATCGGTGAAAACTCGGGCCTCAACAATCCGGGCATTTACAACTACATCTCGCCAACGCTGCACGCCAATGCCAGCAGCGTGCTTGACTCGATCGACGCCAAGATCACACGCACGCTGTTCGATCTGCCTGGCGGTCCGGTGGGTCTGGCACTCGGTACGGAATATCGCCGTACGGCCGTTTCGCTCACGCCCACCACGTATACCGATCAAGGCGACATCATTGGTCTTGGCTACTCCGCCTACAAGGGATCGCAGTCGGTAGCCGCAGGCTATTTCGAAGTGGATGCACCCGTGCTCAGCACGCTGGAACTTTCCGCCGCTGGTCGCGTGGACAGCTACAAGGAAGGCGCCACCGCGGTAACGCCGAAGTTCGGTATCAAGTGGTCGCCCACGTCGTGGCTGTCGCTGCGTGGCACGTTCGCAGGCGGCTTTCGTGCGCCGAACCCGGCTGAGACCGGCGGACGCCTTGCTGCATTCACCAATGCTCCCGATCCGGTGCGTTGCCCGAACGGCTCCGCATTGACCGCCCTTGGCGCCTCGCAGGCAGACTGTAATGCGCCTATCGCCATCATCACCGGGCCGAATGCACATCTGAAGCCGGAGCGTTCGCGCAGCTACACCGGCGGCATCGTGCTGGCGCCGACCGCAGATACATCGCTGACTGTCGACTACTGGCGCATTCGTCGCACCGACGAAATCAACCAGAGCACCGCTGCTTCCGCCATTGCCGCAGGTAACGTGATTCGTTCGGACAACAACCTGACGGGCATCCCCAACAGCGGCACGCTGCTGGCAGCGGAAGGTAGCTACATCAACTCTGCGGCGACCTCGGTGCGTGGCGTCGATTTGGACTTCACGCAGCGTTTCGACCTGGGCACCTACGGCAGGGTGAACTTCGATCTGAATGCCACGCGTCTGATCTCGTATGCGCGCCAGGACGCCAGCGGTACCGTGCAATACGCCGGCACGCACGGCAATTGCGATACCACCAACTGTATCGGTACGCCGCGTCATCGTGCGCAGATCAGTGCTGATTGGGACATCAGCAACTTCTCGCTCGCCGCTACGGTGAACTATCGCAGTGCGTTCAAGAACGTGCCTGAGGCAGGTGCCGCCTGCAACAGCACGTTTGCCGACGGCACAACGGAAGCCCCGGAGCATTGCCGCATCCCGTCGTTCACCACGGTGGATCTGTCGGCGCGCTATCACTTCGCCAACAACTTCGAAGTGTTCGGTTCGATCCAGAACGTGACAGACGAAATCGCTCCGCTGGACCCAACGACCTACGGCGCGATGAACTACAACCCGCTGGACTCCACCGGCGCGATCGGTCGTTACTTCACGGTGGGTGCGAAGTACACGTTCGAGTAAGTTCGCGGTATCGCCGCATCGCGGTTTGCGGTGCGGGTAGAAGAAGAAAGGCGCGTCGAGTCATCGGCGCGCCTTTTATTTGGGGCGACTGGAAAATCCGCAATGCCCGTCAAGCGTGCGTGAAGCCGCAAGCCGTTGACGTGTTGCGGCGATACTGACCCTGGAATCGTGCCTTCATCTACGAACCACACGGCGATTCCGACGTCGTGGATATCCTGGAAGTCGCCAACGCCCAATTGCTGGAAATGCGCTTCTACGACGAACAGCTCGACGCCGAGCTACGCGCATGTACGACATGGTGAAAGCCATCCATCACGCCGGCAACTCATTGGCCGTGCGTCGTTTCGCCAACCTTGCGCGCAAGCTGCACACCCTGGTGGCCGAAGTCACCGAAATCCCCGAGAAAGTCGATAACGCGCTGCAACTCTCCAAAGATGTTTACCTAGCCCGTGTTTATGCTGCCGTGTTGGAGCTGTTTCGCGTGCGTCACGTCAGCGCCGCGGTGGATCGAAAACTGGCAATTATCCGCGACACCTATGCGGCGCTATACGAAGAAGCGTCCGGCAGGCTCGCTGAACTGCTGGAAGTGGCCATCATCGTCTTGATCGCCGTGGAAATCGTTATTGCCATATGGCGACATTAACGCATGAATTAAGTATTACCGTGAAGAAGGAGGCCGCGATGGCCTCCTCGTTGTTCATGCCATCAGAACAACATTACTTACAGCCATCGTGAAAGTAGAACAAATCGCCGAAACCACGGGCACCTTGGGAGCCTGGCGGAAATGCCTTCACAAAATAACCGGCAATGGATGAGGGTAATCCGTTGGGATAATCATATGGGTCGGCAACGTAATACTGGTCCGTATGAGCCGTAGGGCGGTCCGCAAGAACCACATCTCTCGCTTGAGCGACGCTGACACCAGTATTCATAATCACTCGAAGCGCATTCATCATCCGCTGTTCGACTGGCGTCGAGCAGTAGTCCAATGGATCAAACAATTGCATATACTCAGGAGGGCCCGATGGACTCGAATGGCTTACTGGGTTGTAAAGATCCAATTGTTGAAACAACGCAGGGTATTCACCTGGAGGCACTTCGACCCAATCCTCGGCGATCGCGAATACACTTTCTGAAATAACCATAAGCCCAACAATTGCAGCAAAAAGAAAGAGTGGCTTACGCACTATTGATCCTCCAGCAACAGTTATTGAACGCCCAAAGAGTTTGATCGCCAAAAGCATCGGCACGAGTAACCAACCCATTAGCATCAATGGTTCGATGAGCGAGTAAGTGGTAACCCTAAGCTTCAATCAACACTCTTGATTAAGACACCTCCGTGTTCGGCAAAGCCACAGAATTCCGCAGGATTTCCGCTGTTCCGGTTTAACGCATTAGAGAATGCACTGATGAGTCCAATAATTTCATACTTGCTTAATTCGGCGCAAGCATAATTTCGCGCATCAACAAGATTTCATAAGAGCCTGTTTATGGTTTTTTCGTAAGCGTCACCCCAACGGATCTACCAAGCAAACGTATCGACAAACTCACCTGAACGCCTGGCGTCAAAGCGGCCTGAGCCAGGTCAGCTACTACAAGCAACGCGCCTTATCCCTATCCGGAAAACGGAGTCACGTCATCGTGCACAGGTCAGTGCTGATTGGGACACCGACTTCTCGCTCGCCGCTACGGTGAACTATCGCAGCGCATTCAAGAACGTGCCGTTTGCAGGTGCCCCGTGCAACACGTCGTTTGCCGATGGCACGGACGCACCGGAGCATTGCCGCATCCCATCGTTCACCACGGTGGATCTGTCGGCGCGCTATCACTTCGCCAACAACTTCGAAGTGTTCGGTTCGATCCAGAACGTGACAGACGAAATCGCTCCGCTGGACCCAACGACCTACGGCGCGATGAACTACAACCCGCTGGACTCCACCGGTGCGATCGGTCGGTACTTCACGGTGGGTGCGAAGTACACGTTTGAGTAAAGCAGTGAAGCTGCATCGCTTGTAAGGATGCAGTGAGTGAAAAAAGAAACGGCGCGTCGATGGCTCGACGCGCCGTTTTTGTTGCTTGCCGCATTGACATTTTCGTGCTGCCGTTTCGATTTCCTGTGAGGGAATCAATGCGCAAGCAGCAACTGCATGTCCTCCCAAAGTGTTAAGACGATGCGCGAGTCGCCGTCGACGTTGTACGAATGTCACAACGCGGAACTAACACAAGTTGACCGTCTGTTACTCGCGTTCTTTTTGTTGATGGGCGGCATAGCCGCTTCACCCTCAAGGGCCGCATCAGCATCAATGCCGCAAAATTTTGCGGGATGTTAAGGACTTGTCTGATGGTGCGCGGGTGTGGAAGACTTCGGCCCCGTGTCCCCACACGCCCAACTTTCCCCCACCCGCAACATCCCCTAGTTGGGCGAATCACAATCCGCTGTACCTTGGAGGGTATGAAAAATGACTCGTAATAAGCTTGCGCTCTCGCTGGCGGGCCTTCTGCTTGCTCCGATTGCCGGTTCTGCTTTTGCCCAGAACGCGCCGGCCACGCAGGACCAATCCCAGGCCGCTCCGAGCCAGGGCAATGCCAAGCAACTTCAGACCATTACGGTGACCGGCTCCGCGCTGCCGCGCGTCGATACCGAAACACCCTCGCCGGTGACGGTGATCACCGCGCAGCAGATTGCTCGCAGCGGCTATACCACCATTTCTGACGTTGTCCGCTCGATTTCCGCGGACAACTCCGGTTCGATTCCCAATGCTTTCACCGCCGGCTTCGCTGCTGGTTCGTCCGGCGTGGCGCTGCGTGGCCTTACGGTGAACTCCACCCTGGTGCTGATTGATGGCCAGCGCGCTGCAAGCTACGCGCTGTCGGATGACGGCCAGCGCTCCTTCGTGGACCTCAACACCATTCCGATCGCTGCAGTCGAGCGCGTTGAAGTCCTGAAAGATGGCGCATCGTCGCTTTACGGCGCCGATGCGATCGCGGGTGTGGTCAACATCATCCTGCGTCCGAACTTCAAGGGCATCGAAGGCACCGCCGACATCGGCAACTCGCAGCATGGCGGCGGCTTCACCAAGAAGGCTACCTTCATGGCCGGCGCTGGCGATCTGGACAAGGATCGCTATAACGCCTACTTCAGCGTGCAGTACGAGAAGGACAACGCCATCTGGGCGCGCGATCGCGGCTTTCCGTACAACACGGATAACCTGAGCCGGATCGGCGGCCCGAACCCGCGCGTGCCGGGCAACAACCAGGGTTCCACGGTAGGTTCGGTCGCCCCTCCGGGTGGCCTGGTGCAGCCGCTGCGCAACTGCGTGCCCGGCACCACGCTGACGACCGACAGCAGTGGTACCTACTGCTATCAGGATTTGGTCAATCAGTACGCACTGCTGTCGCCGGCGATGGAGCAGGGCGGCCTTTATGGTCGTTTCACGGTAAAGATCAACGACACCACCAAGGCCTACTTGTCTGCAAGCTACATGCAGGCAAAGACCTGGACGTCGGGTACGCCGCAGCAGATCCAGAACACGACGCCGAACAACACCAACAACATCACGTTGCCGCCTGGTAATCCGTCCAATCCCTTTATTGGGGTGCCGGCGTCGATCAATTACGCGTTCGGTGATATTCCGACCGGCACCAACTACAACAACCACAACGTGCGCCTGGTCGGTGGCGTGCAGGGCACGATGGGCGAGTGGAACTACAACACCACCGCTACCATCAACCACACGTGGCTGGACTCGGACCAGTTCGGCTTCATCAATTACAACGCCTTGATCAGCGCGATCAACAACGGCACGTACAACTTCGTCAATCCGGCTTCCAATTCGGCAGCGGTGCGTGCGTCGCTGGCGCCTGGCTACAGCAAGACCTCCACATCCGATCTGGATTCGTTGGACTTCAACGCCAGCCGCACCTTGTTCGACCTGCCGGGCGGCGCATCCGGTTTGGCCTTGGGCGCGCAGGTTCGTCACGAAGCGCAGAACGATCCGACGCTGAACCCGAATTTCGAGTTCCAGGGCCTGGGTAACGCCACCACCAAGGGCAGTCGCGATGTAGCGGGTGTCTACGGCGAATTCGACATGCCGCTGCTGGAATCGCTGGAAGCCGACGTCTCCGGCCGTTTCGACCACTACTCCGACGTGGGCAACAACTTCTCGCCGAAGATCGGCCTGAAGTGGAAGCCGCTGGATTGGGTGGCCATCCGCGGCACCTACTCGAAGGGCTTCCGTGCGCCGAGCTTCGCCGAAAATGGCTCCAGCTCCGCGCAGGGTTTCATTACCCGCACGCCGCCGGCCAGCTTCCAGGATCTGCACGGCGGCAATGCTTACAGCTCCACGCCGTACGCAATCTCCGAGTACACGCTGGCCAATCGCAACATCAAGCCAGAGAAGGCTGAGAACTTCACCTTCGGTGTCGTCGTGCAGCCGACCAGCTGGCTGAATGCTTCGGTCGACTACTACAACATCCGCAAGCACAACGTCATCACGTCGCCCGACTACGGCAGCGCGCTTGCCGCCTACTGGGCCAACGGTGGCACGGTGCCGGGCGTGACGATCACGCCGGATGTGGCCGATCCGCAGCATCCGACCGCACTGGCACGTCCGGCGGTGCTTACCGGTGAATACATCAACGCCAGCTCGCTCAAGACCACCGGCGTAGATATCGACATCCAGGGCCATTGGGACTTCGGCAGCGTCAAGTTCATCAGCGAACTGCAGGGCACGCAGATCTTCCAGTGGAAGCTGGTGCAGCCCGATGGCACGGTGCAGAGCATGGTCGGTACGCAGGGCCCGTACAACCTGTCGTCCGGCGCGGGTACGCCGCGCACGAAGGGTTCGTGGTCCAACACCATCATGTATGGGCCGCTGACTGTCACCGGCACGCTGTACTACACCAGCGGTTATCAGGAAATTGCCGCGGACGTAGGCGTGGGCCCGGGCGACTGCCTGTTCTACAACGCCGATAACACGGCGTTCATGCCCGCAAACTGCCACGTCGGTTCGTTCTACGACTTCGACCTCACTGGCAGCTACGACATCAACGAGCACATTGCAGTTACCGCGTCGCTGATGAACGCGTTTGATCGCAAGGCGCCGTTCGATCCGGCCAACTACGCAGGCATCAACTACAACCCGACCTATACGCAATCGGGTGTTGTGGGCCGCTTCTGGAATGTCGGCGTGAAGGTGAAGTTCTAAACATCCAGAAGCCGCGCAACGCATGACGCTGTATGCGCCATGCATTGCGATCATTCGGATGCTCAAAAAACAACGGCGCGTCGTTCTCGACGCGCCGTTATTTTTGCGAAGACGAAAAGTTAGCTGACTGTTGAACGCCCAAAGCGCACGTCAAATTCAGATGAATTCGCAAATTATTACGTGGAAATTTTGCCGGCTGTAATCGTTTAAGCAGGGAGATAATGCGGTAACAGCGCACATTTGCGGAAGTTATTCAGTGTGGTTTCTCTACACACTCGCAATACATTGCTAATGTTAAAGGCTTGTCCACAAAGCTCATGTGTGGTAGACCGCCGCACGGGATCTGGAGGGATTCCCTTCATCTTGTTATCCAGCGGATCGATTGGACAACTCACAAGCGGTTACACCACTAACGGTTAAACCTTGGAGGGGTTCCAAATGAAACGTAATCAACTTGCGCTCTCGCTTGCAGGCCTGCTGTTAGCACCTGCTTCCGGAGCGGTTTTCGCACAAAGCGCTGCCCCACAGGATCAGCAATCCACCGCGCAATCCACCGCGCAATCCGCACAGCAAGCGACACCCACCAACGCCAAGCAATTGCAGACCATCACGGTGACGGGCTCTGCGTTGCCGCGTGTCGATACGGAGACACCGTCACCGGTCACGGTGATCACCGCGCAACAGATCGCCCGCAGCGGTTACACCACCATCGCCGACGTAGTGCGCTCCGTGTCGGCGGACAACAGCGGTTCGATCCCGAACGCTTTCAGTAACGGCTTTGCAGCTGGTGCTTCGGGTGTCGCACTGCGTGGCCTGACCGTTAACTCCACCTTGGTGCTGGTCGATGGTCATCGCGTTACCAGCTATCCGGTATCGGATGATGGTGAGCGTTCATTCGTCGATCTAAACACCATTCCGTTGGCGGCGGTCGAGCGCGTTGAAGTACTGAAAGACGGCGCGTCATCCATCTACGGCGCCGATGCCATCGCCGGCGTGGTGAACATCATCCTGAGGCCGAATTTCAAGGGCATTGAAGCAACCGGCGACGTCGGTACTTCGCAACATGGCGGTGGTTTCACCCGTAAAGCCACGCTGCTTGCGGGTGGCGGCGATCTGGATAGGGATCATTACAACGGCTATTTCAGCGTGCAGTACCAGAAAGACAACGAGATCATGGCGCGCCAGCGCAATTTCCCGATCAACACCTCCGACCTGAGTTCGATCGGCGGCTCGGGTCTGGGCGGCGCGCCTGGTCGTGCGGCAGGCCCCAATGGTGCCATTCAAGATCCGGTATCGGGTCTGTGGCAACCACTGCAGCCATGCACCACCGGTCCGTTGGTGACGGTGGCGGGTCAGGGTAGTTGGTGTAGTTTTGACAACACTAAGGCACAAGGCCAGATACAGCCGGCGATGGAACAAGGTGGCATCTACGGTCGCTTCACCATCAAGCTCAACGACACCACCAGGGCCTATCTATCTGCGAGTTACATGCAGTCGAGGCTATGGGCACCGACGCCGGTGGGTAACAGCATTCAAACCAGCACACCGATCAACACCAACAACATCACGCTACCGGCGAACAATCCGTACAATCCGTTCGGTGCGCCTGCGGCGATTAGCTACAACTTCAGTGACATTCCGTCAGGCTTCAACTACGACAACCATTCGGTCCGCCTCGTTGGAGGAGTTTCGGGTACCGTCGGCGATTGGAATTATGACGTCACGGGTGTGCTCAACCACAGCTGGTTGGACACGAAGCAGTACGGCTTCCTGACGTACTCGGGCATCATCAACGCCATCAACAATGGCACGTACAATTTCGTCAACCCGAGTACGAATTCATATCTGGTGCGCCAATCGCTCGCACCGGGTTATGCAAAGACCTCGACCTCGGATATGGATGTCCTTGATTTCGCCGCCAATCGCCAGTTGTGGGATCTGCCCGGTGGCCCGCTGGGTCTCGCCCTTGGCGCGCAGGTGCGTCATGAGGCGCAGAACGATCCAACGCTGAACCCGAACTCGATCAATCCGTTGACGGGTCAGCCGACGCTCGAATTCCAAGGTCTCGGCAACGCACATACCAAGGGTAGCCGCGAAGTCACCGGTGTGTACGCCGAGTTCGATATGCCATTGCTCGAGCAATTGGAAGTGGATGCTTCCGGCCGTTTCGACCACTACAGCGACGTCGGCAACAACTTCTCGCCCAAGATCGGTGTCAAGTGGAAGCCGCTTGACTGGATAGCCCTGCGCGGCACCTATTCGAAGGGTTTCCGTGCGCCATCGTTCGCAGAAAACGGGTCGAGCGCCGCACAAGGCTTCGTCACGTATCAGACACCAACAGCGTTCCAGGCGATGCACAGCGCGCAGTACAACCTGCCGTACGCACTGGCCGAATTCACCCAGGCCAATCCGCACATCAAACCGGAGAAGGCGACGAACTTCACGTTCGGTATTGTGGTGCAGCCGGCCACGTGGCTGAGCGCCTCGATCGACTACTACAACATCAAGAAGTCGAACGTTATCGTTCAGGCCAATACTTCGGCAGCGCTGGCGGCCTACTACGCGGGTACACCGCAGGCTCCGGGCGTGAGTGTGGTGCCGGATATTCCTGATACACCCCCGTTCCAGAACAATCAGGCTCGACCGTCGGAACTCATCGGCGAATACATAAACGCCAACACGCTGAAGACCACCGGTGTGGATCTGGATCTGCAGGCCCACTTCGACTTCGCCAACAACATCCACTACATCAGCGAACTGACTGGTACGCAGATCTTCGAGTGGAAGATGCAGTTCCCGGATGGTACGACGCAGACTTATGTCGGCACGCAAGGTCCGTACAACTTGTCATCCGGCGCAGGTACGCCTCGCACACGTGCCTCGTGGGCCAATACGGTCGAATACGGTCCGCTGACGGTGACCGGCACGCTGTATTTCACCAGCAGCTACGCAGATATTGCTGAAGACGTGGGCGTGGGTCCGACCGCGTGTATCACCACCGCGCCGGACGGCAGCAACTTCCCGCTGAAGTGTCGCACTGGCCCGACGTACGACTTCGATATCACTGCGAGCTATGCGATCAACGATCACATCAGCGTCACCGGTTCGATCATGAACGTGTTCGACCGTGGCCCGCCGTTTGATCCGGCCAACTACTCGGGTACCGGTTTGAACTACAACCCGACGTGGTCGCAGGCGAACGCTGTGGGTCGTTTCTACAACTTGGGAGTGAAGGTGAAGTTCTAAAGCCAGGCCAACGAAAGGTAGCAAATCAAAGCGGCGCATCACATCATCGATGCGCCGCTTTTGTGTCTGATCGATTAACAGGGATCGGCATTGCCGCCAGAATGAAGCACGGGCCATATGACTTTTCCTCCGCGGCCATGCTAAGCCGCATCTGATTCCTGGCCGCCGCAAAACCTGGATACGCGCTTGATGAATGCTTTGCCATCGCGTTGTAAGCTGTTTTCGGGCAGTGCTTCACGCGCCATGCTGATGGGAACCATGCATCATTCCTTGGTGGACAGATTTCCGGGTCTATATCGGCACGGTGGCGTTCGTCGCGTGCACCACATTAGTTATGCGTGGCTGGTCGGTGTACCGGTCCCCATCAGGGATGTGTGCTACAGGTTTTTTAGCTGATTTATGAAAAGGGGGAATATCCATGCGTATCGGCCTCGCCGCCAACGCGCTTCATCATGATCACGACGACGCGGCGCTGTTCCGTTGGTTGCGGGCGTGCGAGCAGGGCATTCGTGAGCTGAATCTGCACCTGCACGCGGTGGGGCGTACGCATGCCGCCATCGAGCGGGTGGGCTATCTGGCCGATTACCCTGGACTGCTGCGCTATCCCTATGGACGCGAAGGTGGCCTCATGAAGCTGGTGGCCGAAGTTGTGGGCATGCATCAACCGGAGCGCACGTTGGATGGCGCGATCTATCTGATCGATCCGGTCGATCCTTCTTCCATTTTTCCCGAAGCGGTGGCCTTGAAGCGCCAGTGCGTCATTCACCAAAAGCCCTTTATTTCCACCGTGGCTTCGGCGCGCGACTGGATCGAGATGGAGCGCATCCAGATCGGCTTGGCGCCCGATGCCGGTGCCGACGACCTGCATACACTGGAAACGCACACTCTCGCCCTGATCGCGCACGATGCGATGAAGCCGCAGATGATGGCCTACGCTTCCGATCACTTTGATGTGCTGGCGCGTTTCTCGCGCCGCGTCGCCACGGGCACCACCGGCCAGCAGTTGAACGAACTGGCGTGGAGTCGTGGATGGCCGCAAGGCGAGAACTGGGTGGAGCGTTACCAGAGCGGACCGATGGGCGGCGACGCGCAAATTGCCGACTTGGTGTTGGAGCGCCGTTGCCAGCGCGCGATCTTCTTTGAAGACCCGCACGTCGCGCGGCAGCATGAAGCCGATATCCAGTTGCTGGAACGCGCGGTGACCACGGTGACGGATAGTGCGGTGTGCATGACATCGCCACGCGTTGCGGCACGGTGGGCCGATGCGGTGCGCAAGCGTGCGGGATACGTTCCGTCTTCGCGATGAGGGCAAGTTGCGGTGCAGGTCAATCGGAGAGCGTTGCTTCTATGCGATTCATGACAAGCGTGGCCCCTCACTCCAACCCTCTCCTCGCAGAGGAGAGGGAGCGATTGTCTCGCGGAGGTTCGTCATGTGCCTGATTGCCTTTGCCTGGCAAGTCCATCCCCGCTGGCGTCTGCTGCTCGCCGGCAACCGCGATGAATTTCATGCACGGCCCAGCGCGCCGCTGTCGCGCTGGAGCGATCTGCCAATCGTCGGTGGGCGCGACCTCGAGGCAGGCGGTACGTGGCTGGGCGTCACGCCGGCAGGACGATGTTGCGTGGTCACCAATGTACGTGACCCGCGTGATCCCCAGCATGGCGTGTCGCGCGGGTTGCTCGCCACGGATTATCTGACCGGCGCCGACGATGCAGTGAATCATGCGCAAAAGCTGCTGGCCGCGGCGTCCGGCTATCGCCCCTTCAATCTGCTTACGTTCGACGCCGAGCATGGTTTCTACATCGGCAACCGGCCTTCGTCGCGGGCGCAGCTGGTCGATCCCGGCGTGCACGGCCTTTCCAACGCCGACTTCAACACGCCCTGGCCGAAGACACGCGCGTTGATGCAGCGCTTGCAGGCGTGGATGGATGCCGGCCATGAAGTGGATTTCGCGCCGGTGTTCAATGCGCTGGCCGATGAGCACCAGGCGCCGGATGAGCTACTGCCCGATACCGGCGTGGGCCTGGAGCGCGAGCGTTGGCTGTCTTCGGCATTCATTCGCGGCGAGACCTACGGCACGCGCGCCAGCACGATCGTGGCGATCGGTTATGACGGCAAGGGTCTGATCATCGAGCGTCGTTTCGGGCCGAACGGGCACTTTGAAGGCGAGAGTGAACTGTCGATGTAGATCACTGGCTTTCCGGAAACTGGCCGTCCACGTAATACCATCGTCCTTCCTCGCGCACGAAGCGGCTGATCTCATGCATGCGCTGCGCCTTGCCGCCGCCGTAACGCAAGCGTGCGACGAATTCCACGATGGCGCGCTCGCCATCCTGTTGATGCCGTTTCACGTCCAGTCCCAGCCAGGTAGGCGAGGGCTGCTGCGCAGCCAGCTTCAGGCTGGCCGGCCGCGTGCTGGGGTGCCATGTCGCCAGCAGATAATCCTCGCGCTTGAGGACATAGGCGCTGTAGCGCGATCGCATCAATGCCTCGGCCGTGCTTGCAACGCCGCCCTCGTGCAACGGGCCGCAGCAGCGCGCGTAACTGGTACGGCCGCAAGGGCAGGGCGTGAGCGTATCGACAACTTGCAAGGTGCGCATCCGTGGAAAAACTTCAGGCTTGGCGCAGCGTAACCCATCGTGCAAATGGCAGAGACTGTTGGGTTACCCCCGGATCGCGTCCGGGGTAAACCAACCTACGCAGGCCCGCGCAATACGCGTGCCGGCAGCATCAGCAGCGCTTTCAGAAAGGCAAATACGGCTTCCAGCGTAATCCCGACCAGCCGAAATGGCAGTAACAACAGCCAAAAAATGGGATATAGCACCAGCGCCAACAGCGCGATGGGCCAGCAAAACACCAACAGCAGCAACCAGAGCAGAAAGCCGACCATGGACGTTACCTCCAGCTATCGAGCTGGCTTGAATGTAGCGCAGCGGAACCCATCGGGCGAGATGACTATTGGCATCTCTTGAGGATGCTCAGAGCATCCTCAAGCCATCGGGTTCACGCCGAACAGGAAGTTATGCGCCCAGAACGCGAACAACGCCCACAGCACGATACCCGCCACGACGGTGATGACGGTGCCTTTCACGGTCCCCGGTGGGTAAATCGTGCCATTGCGGCGATCGCGGCGGCGGGAAACGGCAAACAACACCACGGCCCAGACGAAGAACGAGCCGAACAGCACCACGTCATGCAGCATGCCGGTGGCCAGCAGGTGGCCGAACGCCCAGGTCTTCACCGCCAGCACCTGCGGATGATGCACCTTGGCCTTGATGGCGTTGTTCGGTACGCGCGCTGCGGGGAACAAAATCAGCGCAATCAGCATGAACAATGCATTGAGATGGCGCAGCCAGGCCGGTGGCGTATACAGCGGCACCACATGCTGTTTCGCCATGATGAATCCGACAACGATCAGGATTAGGCCGATGGCGGCGACAATGGAATACATCGTCTTCCAGCGAGCCAGGCCGATGCGTTCGATTTGTTGCGTGCGCCAGTCGTCAGCGACGATACGGATGGAATGCAGGCCGATAAAAACGATCAGACCGAGGATCAACACGAGCATGGTGGGAACCTCATGAAGGATAGAACGTTACAGATTCGACGTGCCGTGGAAAAACCACGCAGGTTGGATTGCCCCGGATCAAGTCCAGGGCAATCAAACCTACTTTCCTAGCAACTCCACCCGCGCGACAAGTGCCAACGTCCCGGCATCCAGCGTGACCCGTCCTGTCAGCGGTGTCGGCAGCCACGCATCTCCCGGCTGAAGACGTCCGTCCGATGTATCGATGTGGCCGCGCGCGCAGTAAATCAGCGCGACGGCATCGTCCACCACTTGCCGGCCGGGGTCTTCCCATGTCACGAGTTCGCCATGTGTCATCGAGCGGCGTAGCATCAGATTGAAATCACGCGTGGGTCCGCCATGCAATGCAATGCCGACACTCGACTCGCCCGCAAATGCGAACGGCGAAAAGGGTGTCGTCAGCGCATGGCTGCGAGCGTCATCCAGCGTCATCGTAAAACCCGCGCCATCCAGAAGTGCGATGTAGCGGTCGACACCCTCGAACGAGGAAAACGGCGCCGCGCTATCCACTTCCGCCACGCTCGCGCGCCAGATGAAATCGTCCATGCCGGCGCCGGCGGGATGGACGGCCAATTCGCGGGTGCGGCCCATGCCGTTCTTCCACGCTACGGCCGGACAATCGCGCAGACGGATGATGCTCATGCAGGACGCTCGATCACGCGCTGGAAAGGTGGCAGGGCTTTAAGCATCTGGCTGCCGTATTGCCGCGTGATGACGCGGCGATCAAGCAGCACGATGCGGCCACGATCCGTCTCGCTGCGGATCAAGCGGCCGCAATATTGGATCAGCAAACGCGTGGCCTCGGGCACCGCCACTTCCATGAAAGGGTTGCGGCCGCGCGATTCCAGCCATTCGGCATAGGTGGCGCCGACGGGATCGGTGGGCACGGCGAAGGGCAACTGCGTGATCACCACCGTTTCGCACAGCTTGCCGGGCAAATCCAGGCCTTCGCCAAACGATGCCAGGCCGAACAGTGTGCTGCCCTTGCCAGCTTCGATGGCCGCCACGTGTTCGGCGATCAATTGCGTCTTGCCGAGCGAACCCTGCGCGCGCACCTTGCGCACCTTGTCGATCGGCAAGCGCTGCAGCACGCGTTCGAGCTTGGCGCGCGACGTGAACAGCACCAGGTTGCCGGCATCCCAGTCGAGGTTTTCGGCCAGCCAATCGGTGACTTCCTGCGCGTGCTGTTCGCGCGCATCGGGCAGGGCGGATACCGCCGGAATTTCCAGGCGCGCCTGCGCGCCAAGATCGAACGGCGAAGGCAGGCTTACCGTAACGGCATCGTCCGGCAAGCCCACCGCATCGGCAAAGCCGCGGAAATTGCCGCCCACGCTTAGCGTGGCCGAAGTCATCACCACCGCGCTGGCGTTGTCCCAGAGAATATTGCGCAACAGCGCGCCCGCCGAAACCGCGGAAGCATGGCAAACGAGCTGCTGATCGTTTGACAACGTAACCCAGCGCGCCAGCGGCGGCGCGTGCTCCGGATCGTCGCTGGACCAAGCGCGCCAGGTGCGTACCTGGCGATCGATACGTTCCAGCGCCATCCCTAATTCACGCGCCAGGGCTTCCTGCGTGGGGCCGCCTTCACTCATTTCGGTGACCGTGCGGCGCACAGCGGTGAGCCAGCGTTGCACTTCGGCGGCCGCCACGTACAGCACGGTGGCGTGATGCACCCAGTTATCCGGCAGTTGCCCGAGCGAACCGCGATATACCGGTTCGGTTTCCGCCGGATCGGGCATCCACGACTGGCGTATTTCCTTCTCGAGCTCTTCCAGTGCGTCGCTGAGTTCCTGCAGTTTCGCGTCGCCGGCATCGAGCGTGAGCTTGCCGATCACTTCCTTGTCGGTCAGCGAATAGGCCGCGTGCACTTGCCGCGCCAGGCGGCTGATCTGGCGCACCGCCGTGCCGAGCATGACGTCGGCGGCACCGCGGTCAATCGTTTTGCCCGGCATGTGATGGGCTTCGTCGAACACATACACGGTTTCTTCGGGCTTGGGCAGAAACACACCGCCCCAGCTTTCTTCGCCGCTGGAAAGGGTGAGATCGGCAAGCACCAGATCCTGATTGGCGACGATGATGTCCGCATCCGCGGCGGCACGGCGCGCGGCGAAGAACGGGCAGATCATGAAATATGCACAGCGGCGCCCGGTGCAGCCGCCCGTGCTGGTGGTGATCATGGCGCGCAGCATGTCGCCGGGTGTTTCGGGTGCGGCGTCCATGTCGCCGTTCCATTCGTTGCGGTCGAACAGATCCGTGAGTTTGCGCAGCACCTGCTTGTCGCGTTCCGCCGGTGGCTTGCTCCACAAGGCCAGGTCGTTGTCCAGCCCCAGGCCCATCTGCGCGCTTTCGCCCAGGCTGGCACTGGCCATGCGCAGGTTGCGCGGGCACAGATAACGGCCGCGCCCTTTGGCGAGCGCTACTTTCATCTCGCGGCCATTGAGTTTCAGATACAGCGGAATGTCGCGTTCCACCAACTGCTCTTGCAAGGCCACGGTAGCGGTCGCGATCAGCAACTTTTTCTTCAGCGCCTTCGCCGCTTCCACCCCGGCAATCAAATACGCCATGGATTTGCCGGTGCCGGTAGGCGCTTCGATGACCGCCGCGCCGCCGCTCTGCGCGAGCGCCTTGGCCACTTCCGCGATCATGCGCGTTTGCGCTGCGCGCGCGCGGAAGCCGGGCAGGCCTTCCTTCACGCGCGCATAGGCGTCGCGAATGCTGTCTTTGATCGCGTCAGTAAGCATGCACGTCCTGGCGCGTCATGCTCAGCGCTACCGCTTCGGCTACGCGAATGCCGTCCACGCCTGCGGAAAGAATGCCGCCGGCATAGCCCGCCCCTTCGCCGGCCGGAAACAACCCGCGCGTGTTGAGACTCTGCAGATCGTCATCGTTGCGGCGGATGCGCACCGGCGAAGAGGTGCGTGTTTCAACGCCAGTGAAAATCGCATCCGGCCGCGCGAAACCTTTTATTTTTCGATCGAACGCCGGCATTGCCTCGCGAATGGCTTCCACCGCGTAATCCGGCAGCGCCGACGATAGATCGGTGAGATGCACGCCGGGCTTGTACGAAGGCATGACATCGCCAAGCACCGTCGATGCGTTGCCAGCAAGAAAATCGCCGATGAGCTGGGCCGGCGCTTCATACGTACCGCCACCCAGTTCGTATGCGCGGCTTTCCAGCTCACGCTGCAAGGCGATGCCGGCGAGCGGGCTGCCGCTGTTGTCGTAAGGAATGAAATCGCTGGGCTCGATGCCTACCACGATGGCCGCATTCGCATTGCGCTCGTTACGCGAATATTGGCTCATGCCGTTGGTGACCACGCGCCCCGTTTCGCTGGTGGCAGCGACCACCGTGCCGCCCGGGCACATGCAAAAACTGTAGACCGAGCGGCCATTGCGGCAGTGATGCACCAGCTTGTAATCCCCCGCGCCAAGCAACGGATGGCCTGCCTGCGAGCCGAAGCGATCGCGATCGATCATCGATTGCGGATGTTCCACGCGAAAGCCGATCGAGAACGGCTTGGCTTCCAGATATACGCCGCGCCGATGCAGCATGGCGACGGTGTCGCGCGCGCTGTGGCCGAGCGCCAGCACGACGTGATCGGTGCGGATCTGTTCGCCGTTCGCCAGCGTCACGCCGCGAACGTGGCGAACGCCATCGGCATTGGTTTCGACCAGCACATCATCGACGCGATGTTCGAAACGAATTTCGCCGCCCAGCGCTTCGATGGTATTGCGCATGTTCTCCACCATCGTCACCAGCCGAAAGGTGCCGATGTGCGGCTTGCTTACGTAGATGATCTCTTCCGGCGCGCCGGCCTTCACGAATTCCGTAAGCACTTTGCGGCCGTAGTGCTTGGGATCGGAAATCTGGCTGTAGAGCTTGCCATCCGAAAACGTACCTGCGCCACCTTCGCCGAACTGCACGTTCGACTCCGGATGCAGCTTGCGCTTGCGCCACAGGTCCCACGTGTCTTTGGTGCGCTCGCGCACCGCCTTGCCGCGCTCCAGGATGATGGGCCTGAAGCCCATCTGGGCGAGCAAGAGGCCCGCGAACAGGCCGCAGGGGCCCATGCCGATCACCACGGGGCGGTGCGGCGGGTCTTTCGGTGCTTGCGCGACGAAACGGTAGTTGGTGTCCGGCGTTGGACGGATGTGCGGGTCGTCCGCGAAACGCGCCAATATCTTCGCTTCATCGGCAACATCCACATCCAGCGTGTAGATCAACTGGATCGCCCCACGCTTGCGCGCGTCATGGCCGCGGCGAAACACCGAATAGCCGCGAATGGCCGAGGCGCCGATATGCAACCTGGCGCGAATGGCGGCGGCGAGCGCTTCCTCGGGATGGTCCAGGGGGAGCTTGAGGTCGGTGAGTCGAAGCATTGCCGGGCGGAGTGGAGCGGGGCGGCTATTGTCTCATGCCCGGGCCGCCCCTCCTTCTTCCGGAGGACCGTAGGCTGGGATGCAATCCCAGCCTACCTGTAACCGTCACACCGCGGTGCGGGTCAAACTTCGCCCGCAATCTTGCGCAAGGTCTGCTCGAACACTTCCGGCGGCTGTCCGCCCTGGATCAAATACTTGCCATTGACGATCACCGACGGCACGGCGCGGATACCTTGCTGCTGGTAGAAGCGCTCCTCCTCGCGAACCTCATCCGCATATCGACCACTGTCCAGCACCTCGCGCGCGGCAGCGATATCCAAGCCCACCTCGCCGGCCACCCGTGCCAGCACGTCATGCGAACTGACGTCCTCGCCGAGCCCAAAATAAGCCTCCAGCAAGGCCAGCTTCAACGCCGGCTGTCGCCCTTCCAATTGCGCCCAGTGCAGCAGCCGGTGCGCATCGAAGGTGTTGTAGATGCGGCTGCGCTTGTCCATGTTGAAGGTAAAACCCAAGGACGCCCCGCGCTGGCGGATGCCTTCCTGGTTTTTCATCATCTGCTCCGGCGTGCTGCCGTACTTGCGCGCCAAATGCTCGGCCACGTCCTCTCCCTCGGGCGCCATCTGCGGATTGAGCTCGAAGGGTCGAAAGTGCAGGTCGGCCGTGACTTCACCATCAAGCTGATCGAGGGCCTGTTCCAGCGATTTCAGGCCAATGGCGCACCATGGGCAGACGACGTCGGAGACGAAGTCGATGGTGAGGTGTTTGGGCATGACGGCATCCATGAAGCGTATGGGATGCCGTCATGCATGGGGATGACATCACGCGGAATCAACTATTTGCCGCGACAGCTTGTGCGGTGGGAAACGGGGGCGACACATGCCGACCCCGCCCTTGTTCACGCCCTGGATTTACCAGTCATACGAAGCCGACAAACGAACATAACGCGGAGCTTGCAGATATAGCGGTATGCCATAGGTGTTGGAAACCGTGTAAGGGGCATTTTCATACGTGGCATCCAGAACCGTCGGCTTGCGCTCATTCAAGACGTTGAACACGTCGAGATTGAGCGCGAGTTTCTTGGCGGCAACTGCAGGCCGATAGGTCACGCCCAGATTGAGCTGTTTTGTCCAGGGTAGCCGGCCGATGCTGCCCAGCGGCGTGGGTTTGCCGGCGCAATAGCGGTAACTGGAATAGTAAAGCGCAGGGTCCGATTCATTGCTGCCGTAGTAACCCAGGCACGCTTTCGGAGCGCCGGAGGCTATCTGCAAGGAACCCGAGAGCATCCACTCCGGCGTGATCTGATAAGCGCCGTACGCTTTGAATTGATGCGTGCGGTCGTTCGAAAGCACGCTGTTGCTGTATTGCATCAGCTGCCAGAAATCCCAGTCCTGCGTCTTGGATACATCATCCTGTCCTATGGTCGACAGCACTTGTCCTTCCGTATTGCCGTAGCTGCGTGAGAACGTGTAATCGATACGACCCTGCCATTTGCCATCGAAGGGATGGTCCAGGAACAAGTCCAGGGCGTAGTACTTGCGCTTGGCGCCACTGTTGAAACCCCAGTCCGAGTTGGTCATGGTCACTTCGGAATAGCCGTTGCCATCGCTGTTGGCCAGCAAGAAAGTGTTGGTTCGGCCAGGATTGAAGATCAGGCAGCTGTTGGGAAAAACCACCGTATCAGGGTCGATACCTTGTGCGACGGCTTTTTCAGCGACTGCGTTGAAGTCGCAGACGTCATCGATCGCTGCTTGTAGCTTGCGCACGGTGACCTTGGCGCCGTATGCCCATTTGCTGCCCAGCATCTTGCTGAAGCCAAGAATGGCTTCGTCTTGATATTGCGAACGCAAGCCCTTGGCGGTAACGGTCTTGGGATCCGGTGCTTGCCCATATTCGCCGTTGGATGAGACCGGGCCGGGTCCGATCGGCTTCAAACCGACCGGCGCACCAGTCGCTGGGTCGATACCTGAATACGTGAAGTACTCCTGCGTAAAGGTTGATGCGGAGGCGGCACGTTCAGCGACGCTGTTAGGCAGCGCCAAGTAGTAACGCCCAAGATTGCCGAACACCTTGAAGGTGGAGTCGCCAAAGACGTCCCAGCTGAATCCGAGCCTTGGCGCCCATTGATTCGTGTTGTGCACAAAGGCTTGGTGCGCATTGTTGTAGTTGGTGAATTGATCGTTGCGCAGACCTATGCTGAGCAGCCAACGATCGTTCACTTGCCAGCGATCCTCGATGTACTGGGCTTTCTGATCCACCGACATGCTGGTTGTGGTGGTGTAGATGTACTTGTACGCGTAGTAACCGTTGCCGCCGGGTGCGCCGACGCCAAAGTCCGAATTCAAAGGCGCGCTCGGGTCGGAGGCGCGACCGTAAACCCAGGCGTAACCAGGGCCGGAAACCTGCTGTCCTTCGTCCGTGGCGGAACTGGTGATGTTGTCGATGCCTGCGGAAAGCAGATGGTCACCCAGCTTGTATTCCAGATCGAGCCGGAGGCCGCGACTGCGGTAGCTTGCATCGGGCGACTTTGCGTACAACTTGGTCACGTCGTTGCGAATGGGGGCTCCACCGGTAATCGCGGGGTCTTGATTCAAAACGCCGCTGAGGTAAGGCAAGGCAGGATCACGCCCGGGAGTTTCACTGAAGTCCACGGCCTTGTTCACACCGTACGTGGCCGAGAAGGTCAGGTCATCGGTGATGTAGCTGGTGAACTTTCCAATGTAGATGTCGGAGCCGGTTTTGGTCGATGTGTCGTAACCGAACAGATCGCCTTGGGTTCTGTTTGCATAGTCATATCCGTAGAGATTGCCGCTATAGGCGTTCTTGTTCGATATGTTCGTGAATTCAAGAATGTTGCTGTCGTTGATGTTCCAGTCGAGCTTGATGTAACGCTTGGGAAGGCTGTAGGTGTAGTAGGTGTTATTGGGTTGTGGCGCGTTGACCGCGGTGGTGGATTTTCCTTCCTGCTTCTGTGCTTCCACTGCGGCAAAAAGAAAGAGCTTATTCTCGATCAATGGACCGCCAAGATAGGCGTCGTAGGTGGATGTCCAGGAGGTATTGCCTTTCCTTGAGCGATAGATCGTGCCGGGGAGTTCTTCATTGGCATACCCATATCCTTCGGGCAGGGATGTATTCGGGTAGTAGATGTTCCTTGGAGTTGCCGCAAGGAAGCTCGGCGACCATTGCACCTGCGCGCCGAAGTGCCAGGTATTGGTGCCCCGCTTGCCGATCTGGTTGATGACTCCGCCGGTGGAGCGACCATATTTGGCGCTGTAGCCTCCCGTGAAGATTTCCTGCTGGTCGATGGCCCCATACGGAAGGCCAATACCGCCCAGCCCATTCAACGGATCGGTGGTGTTGTAACCATTGACGTAATACGCATTTTCGGAGACGGAGGCCCCGCCAAAAGAAACCAGCGCGTTGCCGGTCGGGCCCGAGAAGTAGCTGCTGCCCGAGACGACGCCGGGAGCCAGAAGCGCAATAGCTTCGGCGGTGCGGCCCAACGGCAATTGATCAAGCTGCTTGGAGGTAATGACGGTGCGCGAGTCGACGGTAGTGACATCGATCGGCGGAAGGGCGTTTGCGCTGACTGTTACGGAGTCCAGCGATCTGGCGTTCGTGACGGAGGCGAATGACACCTCGGCACTGCCGTTGACGACAACTTGCACATTGCTGCGCTGGTCGATCGTTGTGCCATCGTGCTGGAGCGTTACGGTGTAGTTGCCGACTGGAAGGCTGGTGACGCTGTAGCGTCCGTTGCTGTCGGCGACAGCTTTGCGCGATACACCCGTATCACTGGTGACGGTAACGATGGCCCCAGCTTCGGCCTGGCCGAAAATAGTGCCGGTGGTGGACTGCGCAGCAAGCTGCCCCGCGGCGCCAATCGATACTGCAGCGGCAATGGCAAGGCCGAGAAGGCGGCGTTGCCGGGTACGATTCCTTGTTTTCAATGGTTGTCTCCCTGGGCTGATGGCCTGGCGGATCGCGCGCGCAATCCGTCGGACACGCAAAGACTTGCTCTGGCTTTTAATCAGCCTGAAGCGTGCGTGTTTTTATGGATCAGTTCAGACGGCTATGCGCGTGAACCGCAGGAGACAAATAAGCCACCAGCGCCTGTTTGTAACAATCAGGGCGGGCTTAAATTGATGTAGGCATGAGATGCCTGCCCTTCATGAAGAAGCCAGGGACGATGCTTGAGGCAGCTACGCGATGGCCCGTGAGCCTGTATCGCCATACAGAGCGAAAAACCTTCGGTCTGCATGGCGAACATCATCAGGTGCTTACTGCTTCCCTATGAAATCCTCTTTCCCAAGATTCGCCCCCGACTCGCGCAAAATCGCGTACGCCGTGGTGCAGTGGAAGAAGAAATTGGGAATCACGAAGTGCAGCAGATAGGCCTGGCCTTCGAAGTTCATGTCGCCGCGGCGCATTTTCAGCGTGATGGTGCGCGTTTCGCTGCCGTCGATTTGTTCCGGCTTGAAGCTCTTGATGTAGTCGAGGGCGCGGTCGATGCGGGCGTAGAGTTCTTCGAACGAGGTTTCGTTGTCTTCGAACTTCAGCGGATCGACGCCGGCCAATCGGGCGGTGCCGTTCTTGGCCATGTCGGTGGCGATCTGCACTTGCTTGACCAGTGGCAGCATGTCGGGAATCAGGCGCGTCTGCAGCATGATCGAGGCTTCCACACCTTTGTCGTTGGCGTGTTTTTCGCCCAGCTTGAGCACGTGATGCAGATTGGTCAGCGCGCGAACGAAGAGCGGCACGGAAGCGTGATACATCGAGAGGCTCATGGGGATGACTCCGGGTGACGATGAGTAAGGGACTCGTGGGTGACCACGTCCGCGACGGGAGAAATCTCGCCGTGCAACGCCGTCGCCACAGGACTGCCGGCTGGCGCGGCTTGGGCGTGCCGGATCGCATAACTGGCAATGCCAGTGGCCGCGACCAGCAGCAACGCCGCCAGCAGGAAGGCGATGCCGGGCACATGCGTGGGGGCGTGGTTGCTGATGAACAAGGCGAACAGATTGGCGAACAGCGCCGGCCCGAAGATGCCGGCCAGGCTTGCGAGGCTGCTCAGGGCCCCTTGCAAACGTCCTTGCTCATGCGGATCGACTTGATGCGACATCAAGGTCTGCGCGGGCGGCCCGGCCAGGCCGCCCAGGCACAGGAACGGAATGCCCAGCAGGAACATCCATGCAGCCGTCGACAGCCCGAAGAAAAGATAACCGACCACGCATAGCGCCAGGCCGATCATGATCAGCCGTCCCTCGCCCAGCCTGGGCATCAGCCGTCGCACCAGCACGGCCTGCACGACACCCGAGCACAAGCCGACCAGCGCCAGCGTATAACCCACTTCCTGCGAACCCCAGCCGTAGCGATAGTCGGTATAGAGCACGTACGTGGCATTGAGCGAGAACTGCGCCAGTGTGATCAGGAAATACACGCTGGCCAGCCCGAACACCTTCGGATAACGGCGCAGCAACACCAGCGCGCCGAACGGGTTGGCATGACGCCACTCAAGCCGCTTGCTGCGGCGTTCGGGCGCCAGCGATTCCGGCAGTACGAAGAAGCCGTAGCAGAAATTGATCAGCGACAGCACGGCGGCCACCCAGAAGGGCAGGCGACTGCTGAAATGCCCCAGGAAACCGCCCACCGCCGGGCCCACCACGAAACCGATGGCGAACGCGGCGCCAAGCGCGCCATACGCCGCGGTGCGCTTCTCCTTCGGCACGATGTCGGCGATGTAGGCATTGGCGGTGGAAAAGCTCGCCGCGCAAATGCCCGAGACGACGCGGCCGATAAACAGCAGCCACACCACGGGTGCGAGCGCCATCACGATGAAATCCACACCCAGGCCGAAACTGGAGATCAGGATTACCGTGCGACGGCCGAAGCGATCCGACAGTGCGCCTTGCACCGGCGAAAACACGAACTGCATCAGCATGTAGACCGTGCCGAACGCGCTCGACCACACCGCCGCCTGCGCGATGCTGCCGCCACTCAGTTCCACGATCAGATGCGGCAGCACCGGAATGATGATGCCGAACGCCAGCATGTCGAGCATCACCGTGACGAAGATGAAAGCGAAGGCGGCGGTGTGGCGCGGGGAAGAAGCGGTATCCATGCGGAGACGCGAAGAACCCTAGGCGGGGATCAAAGCCGCAACGATAGCCCATGCGGCGTTGCTTGGCATGGGCCTGCGTGTGCAGAAAATGTCGCGGCTTGGGCAGGCCGGGGCGAGTCTCGCGAAAAAGCGGCGCTTTTTACGCCAGCTGAAAACACATCACCGCGGCGGCTGCATCAATTCGTGCGGGCTCAGATAGCCGTCGTGATTACGGTCCAGCTGGTGAAATTCGCGCCGCAGGTCATCCTGCCATTGCTGCAGCGTCACGGACTTGCCGTGTCCGCCGGGCAGTTCGTCCGGCGTCAGCACGCCGTCGTGGTTGCGATCGCGGCGATAGAAGCCCTGGCTCATGTAGGCGACGTATTCCGCTTCGCTGATCCGGCCATCGCCATTGCTGTCGATGGCCTGGAACAGGCCGCCCGCCGTACCTTGTGCCAGCGCGCCAGCAGCCAGTCCTGCCAGCAGCAAGGCCAGCGCCCGGCGCATCAGCGGCGGCGGCCCTGGATGCCGATGAAATCCAGGAACTCCGCACGGGTGCGCGCGTCGTCGCGGAAGGCGCCGAGCATCTGGCTGGTGATCATGGATACGCCACGCTTATGCACGCCGCGCGTGGTCATGCATTCGTGACTGGCGTCGATCACCACGGCTACGCCGGCCGGCTGCAGGTTTTCCTGGATGCAGTGCGCGATTTCCGCAGTCATTTTTTCCTGCACCTGGAAGCGGCGCGCAAAGGCTTCCACGACGCGCGCCAGCTTGCTGATGCCGACCACGCGATGGGTAGGCAGGTAGCCCACGTGCGCGCGACCGATGATCGGCGCCATGTGGTGTTCGCAATGACTTTCGAATTCGATGTCGCGCAACACCACCATTTCGTCGTACCCGGCCACTTCCTCGAAGGTGCGGCGCAGGTATTCACCCGGGTCGATCTGATAGCCGCTGAACCAGTCGCGATAAGCCTTCACCACGCGCCGCGGCGTATCCAGCAGGCCTTCGCGCGAGGGATTCTCGCCGGCCCAGCGCAGCAAGGTACGCACGGCTTCTTCGGCCTGTTCGTGGGTGACTTCGGTGGGCTCGTGCTCGCTCATGCGGCTTCCTTGATGCGGGTTCAGGTCTGCAAGTGTAACGCCCGCGTCAAGATGGTAGGGTCGGGAACCCAGGCCAGGCGGGCCGTCCGTTGGCCTGTCGATCCCTCGTCAGAGCCTTCCCCATGACTCGATCCATCGACCGCGATACCCAGCTTTGCATGTCCCTGTCCGGCCGTCCGGGCAATTTCGGCACGCGCTTCCAGAATTTCCTGTACGAAGCGTTGGACTTGAATTACGTCTACAAGGCGTTCACCACGCGCGATCTGCCGGCGGCGATCGGCGGCATTCGTGCGCTGGGCATCCGCGGCTGCGCGGTGTCGATGCCGTTCAAGGAGGCGTGCATGCCACTGGTGGACAGCATCGATGACTCGGCCGATGCCATTGCGTCGATCAATACCATCGTCAACGACGATGGGCATTTGCGTGCCTACAACACGGATTACATGGCCGTGCGCAGTTTAATCGATCAGCACGGCCTCGGAACCGATATGCGTCTGGCTTTGCGCGGAAGCGGTGGCATGGCCAAGGCGGTCGCGTGTGCGTTTCGCGACGCCGGTTTCAAGCATGGGCACATCGTGGCACGCAATGAAGCCACGGGCCGGAAACTGGCTGGGACGAGTGGTTTCGGCTGGATCGCGGACATGTCGGGCGTGCAGGCGGATCTGTTGATCAATGTGACGCCGATCGGGATGGAAGGTCCTGAAAAAGATCAGCTTGCTTTCGAGCATGCAGCGGTGGAGCGCGCAACCGCCGTATTCGATGTCGTGGCGCTGCCACCGGAAACCCCGTTGATCAAGCGGGCGCGTTCGTTGAACAAGCCGGTGATCACGGGTGCCGAAGTGATCGTGCTGCAGGCGGTGGAGCAGTTCGTGCTGTATACGGGCGTGCGGCCGGATGCGGCGTTGATTGCGCGTGCGGCGGCGCATGCGTTGGGATGATTCGCCACTTTATAATGTGTGGCCGTCATTCCCGCGAAAGCGGGAATCCATTTGCTCCGATGCAAAAGGGCGAACATGGATTCCTGCTGTCGCGCACTGATGTCCGGGCAAAACGTGGATCGCTAAAGAAGTCTCGATACGTAATCGGGTGCGAGATTTTTATCCGCAAAATCAACGCTACCGATTCGTCATTCCAGCGAAAGCTGGAATCCAGTGTCTTTCACGCTTTGCAAGTCACTGGATCCCAGCTTTCGCTGGGATGACGAGACATGAAGACTTCCTGATCGGTAGCTATTTTCCCCAGGCCGCAGTCTGCTTTCGCGGGAATGACGGCCTCATGGTCTATTGAGGATTCTACGCAGGGTCAGTCCTCAACCACTTCCTCATCGCTATTGAGCGATTCCCCCAGCAACTGCTGCGCCTGTTCGCCCGGCAACGACTCCACGTCGCGCAGCTTGCGCTCGATCGCGCGCGTGCGCACGGCGGTGGCGTCGATATGCTTGCCCGCCTCGTCCAGCTTCTTGCGCACCATTTTCAGCACATCGCCGAATTTGCCGAATTCATTCTTCACCGCGCCCAGCAACTGCCACACCTCGCTGCTGCGTTTCTGGATCGCCAGCGTGCGGAAACCCATCTGCAGGCTGTTGAGCAGAGCCGACAGCGTAGTGGGGCCGGCGACAATCACGCGCTGCTCGCGCTGCAGGCTGTCGAACAGGCCGGGGCGGCGGATGATTTCCGCGTAAAGGCCTTCCGTGGGCAGGAACAGGATGGCGAAATCGGTGGTTGCCGGCGGCGCGATGTATTTGGCGCGAATGGTCTTGGCTTCCTCGCGTATGCGGCGTTCCAGTGCAGAGGCGGCGCGTTCCACGGCTTCCATGTCCGCCAGTTGCTGGGCGTCGAGCAGGCGTTCGTAGTCTTCGCGCGGGAATTTGGCGTCGATCGGCAGCCACACCTGATCGTCGCGATCGCCGCCGGGAAGGCGGACGGCGAATTCCACGCGCTCATCCGAACCGGGCACGGTGGCGACGTTGGCGGCGTACTGCTCGGGGACGAGCATCTGATCCAGCAGCGCGGCGAGTTGCATTTCGCCCAGGATGCCGCGCGTTTTCACATTGCTCAGCACACGCTTGAGATCGCCCACGCCGTTGGCGAGCGATTGCATTTCGCCCAGGCCGCGATGCACCGCTTCCAGTCGTTCGGACACCAGCTTGAACGATTCGCCAAGGCGCGTTTCCAACGTGGACTGCAGCTTTTCCTCGACCGTGGCGCGCATTTGCTCCAGCTTGGCGGCGTTGTCCTGCTGGATCGCGCCGAGCTTGGTTTCCAGCGTGGTGCGCACTTCGGCCAGGCGCTTTTCGTTGTCGGCGGTCAGCGTGGCCAACTGCTGCTTTTGCTGGTCGCCCAGTTGGTTGAGCGTGGCGGCGAGCTCTTCTCGGCCGCGGCGTGCTTCTTCGATCAGCCGCTGCGACAAGGCCTGCAGGCCGCCATCGGTGCGTTCGGTGAGCACGTCCAGGCGCTGGCCGAACTGCACCAGCGCCTGGCTCAGTTCGCTGCGACCCGCGCGGTGCTCCTGCGCCAGCGCTTCGCGCAGGTGGCGGAGATCGTCTTTCAAACCATCCAGGCGGGTGTGAAGGCCGGTGTCGCCGCGACCGCGCAACAGGATAACCACCTGCAGCACGAGCAGGACGACAAGCAGGGCGAGCGAGATATCGAGCAGGGTCATGGGCATTTCCGATAGTGCTGACACACAGTTTACGCGCACTCGTATCAATCCCTGAGACCGTCTTGCCGCGGTAGTATCGGCGCGTCGCCACGCATCCTCGGGAGTCCGCATGAGCGCATCGATCGAACGGGGCAGGCCGTTGGCCGCGCTGATCGCCTTCGTCGCCTGGTTTGGCGTGATCTTGCAGCTCTATCTTTCGCTGCGCCTGACCGATGCGAAGGGCATGAGCACGGTGCAGGGGCTGGCTTTCTATTTCGGCTATTTCACCGTGCTCACCAACATTCTGGTCGCCGTGGCCACCACCTGGCCGGCCGCCTTGCCGGCCACGTCGCTGGGACGGTTCTTCGTGCAGCCGGCCGCCATCGGCTGGGTGGCGGCCAGCATTGCGTTCGTGGGTGTCGCCTATTTCGTGCTGCTGCGGCACGTCTGGAATCCGCAGGGGTTGCAGTTGATGGCCGATGTGTTGATGCATTACATCGTGCCGGCGCTCGTCGTGATCTACAGTTCGATGGCACTTCGGCGCACGATATTGCCCTGGACGGCGCCGCTATGGTGGAGCCTGTATCCGGTGATCTATTTCGTCTATGTGCTGATACGTGGCGTGATCATCGGGAAGTATCCGTACCACTTCATCGACGTGGCGCAACTGGGTTATGCCTTGGCACTGCGCAACGCGATAGCGTTGTGGGTGGCTTTTTTGTTATTGGCGTATGTGTTGATGCTGCTTTGGCGTATCCCTCAAGGCCTTCAAACCCGTTTTCGCGAGAATGCCGGCAACGAAGAATAATCACTCGACGCGGCAGAACACGGCCTTGAGGTAGCGGCTCTCCGGCACATCCGCACGTACCGGATGATCCGCACCGGCGCCACGCACTTCCAGAATCTGGATCTCGCGTCCTGCGTTGAGCGCCACGCGGCGCAGCATTTCCAGGAAATCCGCCTCGCTCACCAGGCCCGTGCACGAACAGGTGAGCAGCAGGCCGCCAGGTGGAATCACGTCCAGCGCCAGGCGATTCATGGCGAAGTATTTCTTCAGCGCGTCGATCACCTTGCTGCGATCGCGCGTGAGCTTGGCCGGATCGAGGATCACCGCATCGTAACGTTCGCCGCGCGCTGCGGCCTGGCGCAACCATTCGAAGATGTCGGCTTGTTCGAAGCGGATGTCGAGGCCGTTTGCCGTCGCGTTGGTACGCGCAATCTCCAGAATGCCCGCGTCCATATCCACGCCGGTGGCCGCGAGTGCGCCGCCGGCCATGGCATGCACCGCAAAGCCGCCGGCATTGCAGCACAGATCGAGCACCCGCCGGCCGCGTGCGAGTTCGGCGAAGCGGCGGCGGTTTTCGCGCTGATCGGCGAAGAAACCCGTTTTGTGTCCGTAACCCGGCGCCGCATGAAAGCGCAGGCCATGTTCGTGCACTTCCACCGGCTCTGGCGCTTCGGCTACGCGACAGTCGAAGGATTCCTGTTTTTGCACGTGCGTTTCGGCGAACCAGTACAAGCGTGAACCGGGAAACTGGCGCAGCAGCGCGGCATGGATGGCATCGCGGAATTTCCACATGCCGGCGGCGAAATATTCCACCACCAGGATGTCGGCATAGCGATCCACGATCAGCCCGGACAGCCCGTCGCCTTCGCTGTGTACCACGCGCCACGCGTCGGTGACGGTGTCGAGCTGCAGCAACTCGCGCCGCAGCGTTACCGCGCGATCGATACGTGTGGCGATCCAGTCCGCGTCAATGGCTTCGTGCGCATCGGTGCTGAGCAGGCGCAAGGCAATGCGCGCATGCCCGTTCCAGAAAGCGCGCCCGACGAAGCGGTCCTTGGCATCGACCACATCCACCACGCTGCCCGGCGGTATCCGCGCTTCGGGCTTGTGCACCTGCGCCGACCACACCCACGGGTGGCCGGGCGTGCGGTCGGATTTGAGGCGGATAACGGGGGGCGAGGCGGGAGCATTCATCCGCCTATGATAACGGGTTGGCTTTGGAGCCTGTTTGATTGCTCAGGCCAGCTTGAGTTTGCCCACGCGCCGAAGATTCACGCGTTGCCTGGCTTGCCAAAGATCATGGGCGTCCTGCATGGCCAACCAGCTTTCAGGCGAGCGGCCGATGGCTTTGGAGAGGCGAAGCGCCATCTCGGGAGTGACTCGACTGGTGCCCTTCAGGACGCGGCTGAGGGTAGAGGCGGCGACATCCAGCTTTTCGGCCAGCTCACGGCCACTGATCCCGTTGGGATCCAGATAGACCTCGGTGATGAATTCGCCGGGATGGGGAGGATTGTGCATGGCCATCAGTGATAGTCCTCGTAGTCCAGAACGTAGACATGCCCGCCTTGAAATTCGAACGTCAGGCGCCAATTGCCGCTGACCCAAATGGACCAACGCCCGCGCATCTGTCCTTTGAGTGGATGCAATCGATAACCAGGGATATCCATATCTTCAATGGATTGTGCGGTATCCAATGCGGCCAATTGCATGCGAAGCCGCTTGGCATGACTCGCCTGTATGCCTGAAGTGCTGCCGGTCTCGAACAGCCTGCGCAATCCTTTGTGCCGGAACGATCTGATCATTGCGCCCGCAATGATACGGTGTTGCGCATCACGCAACAAGTGTGTGGTGATTGGCGGCGCGCTTTAAGCGTTCGTCACGATATCGCTCAACGCAACTTGAGAATCAACCACGACAGCAACGCCAGCAGATTGATGCCCAGGTACGACACAGACGGTCCACCAAAGGCGAGGTTGAAGCCCTGGCTGGCGAAGCGCCAGGTGATGCCCGGATGCAGGTGAATGGTGGTGAATACATTGATGAAGGCGCCGCAGAACAACCCATAGCTGAAAATCGGCGTACCGATCAGCGGCAGTTGCAGCAGCTGCGCGATGCTGGACAGGCGAATGCCGCGCTCGCTGTTTTCCAGCAGCAACACGCCCGCCACCAGCACGAATGCGTAGAGAGCGAAGGCAATCAGCTGGATCACCGCGGTATGCAGCGGGCCGGCTGCGAGCAGGTGCGGCAACTCGATGGCCATGCCGTAGAAACCACCGGCCACTTCCAGGATACCGATCAGGCGAAACAGAATTTGACGCATGCAACACCCCAAGGAAAAAACGAATTATTCGAGTTCATCCGCCTGCTCGTGCAGATCGGTTACGTGTTGGTCCCACCAGCGCGCTTCGGCCGCGAACGGAAACGCCGCCGGAAACGCCGGATCGTTCCAGCGTGCGGCGATCCAGCCTGCATAATGCACTTGGCGCATGGCGCGCAGGGCGGGAATCAGGGCAAGCTCTGCGTGATCGAAGTCACGCATTGACGCATAGCCTTCCACCAATGCCTCCATGGCGCGTTCGTCGTGGGCCAGCATCCACAGATCCTGTACCGCCGGCCCCATGCGCGCATCGTCGAGATCGACGAAATGCGGACCGGCGTCAGTCCACAGCACGTTGCCCGGATGGCAGTCGCCATGCAGGCGCAGCATGCGTATCGGGCCGGCGTTTTCAAAGCGCGCGGCGACGCGCTCATCCACACGGTCGACAGCGTGGCGATAGCGTTCGCGCAGTGCCGAGGGCAGCAGCGAGGAGGCCATCACTGCCTGCCTGGGTTGCGCGATCAGCGTGCTGCGATCGACGTTGCCGCGATAGGCGAAGGACGCACGCGCGCCCACGGCATGCATGCGTGCAATCAAGCGGCCGAGCCATTCCAGTTGATCGGTCGATTCCAGCGAAGGCGCACGGCCACCGTGCCGTGGCGAAAGTGCGTAGCGGAAACCGCCGTGATGCAGCAACGTGCGCTCCGCAATACGCAGCGGCGCCACCACCGGCAATTCCGCCTCGGCCAGTTCCTGCGCAAAGGCGTGTTCTTCCAGGATCGCCGCATCGCTCCATCGGCCGGGGCGGTAGAACTTTGCGATCACCGGCGAGCCTTGCTCCAAGCCTACCTGCCAGACGCGATTTTCATAGCTGTTGAGCGCCAGCAGGCGACCGTCCGGCCACAGGCCACAGGCCGTGACGGCATCGAGCACGAGATCGGGTGAGAGAAGAGCGTAAGGCGTCTCGTTGGGCATGTCTCAGCGCGAGCCTACCGCCGTCGCCGGCACCACCGCCATGGTGAGGCGTGAGATGCACACCAGCTTGCCGGCTTCATCCTCGATGCGGATTTCCCACACCTGCGTCGATCGCCCCAGATGCAGCGGCCGCGCCGTGCCCGTCACCGTGCCGCTGGTGACGCCGCGCACATGATTGGCGTTGATGTCCAGGCCGACAGCGCGCTCTTTTTCCGGATCGAGCGTGAGCATCGCCGCGCTGCTGCCGAGCGTTTCGGCCAACGCGACCGAGGCGCCGCCATGCAGCAGCCCGTACGGCTGGTGCGTGCGGTGATCCACCGGCATCGTGCCTTGCAGCCAGTCCTCGCCGATGGCGGTAAGGCGGATGCCCAGCGCCTCCATCAAGGTATTGCGGGTCCAGCCGTTGAGGCGTTCGAGGTGGGTGTCCTGCTTCCAGATGCTCATGCGTGTTGATATCGCGAAGGAAGCCCGCATTGTCCGCCGACCACCCCAGCGGCGACAATGCAGGATCGCTCAGGTCACTCTCACTTGTTCACTGTCACTCTCACCACCTCCGGCCGCCGTTTCGGCGTCCAGCCCGGCGAAACCGTGCTGGAAGCGGCGCAGCGCGCGGGCATTGCCTTGCCGTATTCCTGCCGCGCCGGCGTATGCGGAAGCTGCAAGGCCACGCTCATCCAGGGCCGTTGCGAGTATCCGCGCAACCCGCCTACCGCGCTGGACGTGCGCGACCGCGTGCAGCATGCGGTGCTGCTGTGCCAGGCGGTGCCCGCCAGCGACCTGGTGGTGCAGGCGCGCGAAGTCACGTCGGTCGAAGACATCGCGCGGCGTCGATTGAACGTGCAGGTAAGCCGGAAATGGCAGCTTGCGCCCGACGTGATCGGCCTGCATCTGCAGCCTGCGCCGGGCGAATTGCGTTTGAACTGGTTGCCGGGCCAGTACCTGGATGTGCTGCTGGATGAAGGCCGCCGCCGTCCGTTCTCCATCGCCAATGGCCCGCAAGCCGATGGCGTGATCGAAATGCATCTGCGGCACGTTGCCGGCGGTGGCTTCACCTCGTGGGTGAGCGATGTGCTGAAAGAGGGCGACGTGCTGCGCGTCGAAGGCCCGCTCGGCACCTTCGTGCCGCGCGAGGATTCGGAACGGCCGATGATCTTCATGGCCGGCGGCACCGGTTTCGCGCCGGTGAAAGCCATCCTCGAACACTTCCTGGCGCTCGGCACGCGCCGCACGATCGACCTGTATTGGGGCGCCCGCCATGCGGCGGATCTCTATCTGCACACGCTTGCCGAACAATGGGCGGCCGCGGCGCCGTCCCTGCGTTTCCACGCAGTGCTTTCCGATGCGGAGCAGGCACGCGCAGCCGGCATGCGCGAGGACCTGGTGCATGAGGCCGTGCTGGACGATCACCCGGATCTTTCCGGCCACGACGTCTATATGAGCGGACCGCCGGCCATGATCGATGCCGGCCGCAAGCTGTTCGTCGATGCCGGCTTGCCGGAAGACCGGCTGTATTTCGATTCGTTCGACTATGCGCCGGATGTGCTGGCGCAGATTCTGGCCGGCCGCGCGGGCATCGTCGAAGAGGCTCCGTAGGTCGGGGGGTCAGTTTTTGCCTTTTGTCACTGGAAGCTGAGCCTGCTGCCAGGCCAGTACGCCGCCGCCGAGCGTATAGACGCGCGTGAAGCCCGCCTTGATCAACCGCTGCGCGGCCTTGTCCGTGGTGCGGCCGTCCTTGTCCATCACTACCACCGCCAGTTCGCGCGCCTTGGCCAGATCCTTGTGCTCCGGATCGAACTGGCTCATGGCGACGTGCTTGGCGCCGGGCACGTGCATTTTTTCGAAATCGGCGATGGCCGAAAGATCGATCAGCAGCGGACTGTCACGATTGATCAGCTGGGTCAGCCCGGCCGGGGTCAGCTCGGTGTACTTGCGCAGCAGCACCATGATCTGCGTGACGATCAGCGCGATCACCAGCACCACGAACAGCAGGGACAGCGCGAGATGGTTGCCCACGAACTGGGGCAGCTTGTGGAGGAAATCGTTCATGGTGCCACCGGGCGCAAGGGTAGTGAGGTAAACCGGGAATTATAGGGGGAGCGGGGAATCGGTAGTAGGAAAAGCTGCGGCCACGTCCCGTTCCCTGGCCCTTCCGCCCTACTGATTGAGATTCGGTATGCCGGTCTCCAGCCACCATTTGCCCTTTTCCGGGTCATACCGCCACACCTGCCGGTCGACGATGGTGCGTACGGATTGCGTATGCAGGTTGGTCAAGCTGATGCGCACGTTCTGGCGTACTTCGTTTTCGCCCGAAGCCACCGGGCCGTTGCCATCGTCGTAGTCGTTCACCTGCACCTGCTTGAAGCGTTCCCGGTCCAGGTCGGTGACGGGATGCGCGTCGCGCACCTTGGGATCGACGAATTGTTCCGCCGCTTCGAAACCGTCCCAGCGCACCGCGTTCGCGTAGGCGATCATGGTGTGGGCGAGCGCGTCATTGCGCCGGTCGGTGGCGCAACCGGACAAGAGCAGCAGGGTCGACAGCAGGATCGGACCGACGATACGACGCATGGAAAATCCCCTTCGGAGTCGGTCTATTCTGCCGCAGCCGCGCGGCGCTTAGCCACGAACTGCGCCTCAAGCGTGGCCGCCGGCTTGCCGTTTTCCCCCGGAACCTGGCAGCGCACCGCAATGCGCGCGCGGTTGCGGGCGGACAAGGTGCTGAAGAACGTTGCCCAGTCCGCGCCTTCGGCCAGCCGCGCCTCGGCCTGGAAATCGCCCCATACCGGTTCGAGATAGCGCACGGTGGATTCGCCCACGTACACATCGCAATCCTCGCCGCGCTGGCGCAGGGCCAGCTCCACCACGCCCCAGCCGGCCAGCGTCATCAGGCTGGTCAGGCTGCCGCCGAAGGCGCAGCCCTTGTCGTTCACGTTCGGTGCCAGTGAGCAGCTCAGCACCAAGCTTTCGCCGTCGTACCGGCCCAGTTCAAGCCCCATCGTGTGTGCGAGCGGGATGCTTGCTTGAATGAAGTTCACCAGAGCCTGGGCGGACGAGTGCGGATCGAGCTTCTGCATGGGACGGTTGGGACTAAAGAGGGGGCGACAGTGTAGAGGCTACACTGCGCGGCAGGCCTGATCCGTTTCCCTGAGCAAGGGAGCGCGCAGCCGAACTTGCGATCGAATGTGTTTTTCCATCTCCAGGTATTCGAGTCGATGGCGCATGAAACTCCTGTGCATCGTGGCAAGCGCAGTTCCTCTTCCCGAAAAGAAGAGGGAGAAAGACTGGCTGGCTGCACCGTCGTCATTACCCGTCCTGCCGGAACCGGCACACCGCTGGCGAAAAAAGTGCGCGCCCTGGGCGGCACGCCGCTGCTGCTTCCCGGCCTCTCCCTGCGCGGTATCGACGACCCGCAGCGTGCGCGCATGCAATGGCACGAAGCACAAAGCGACCACGCGCTGATCTTCACCAGCCCGGCGGCGGTCCGCTATGCGTTCGCGCTTGCGCCGTTGAACAAGACGCATGGCGATGTCGTCGCCGTGGGGCAGGGCACAACGCGAGCCTTGCAGCGGCACGGTATCCACGCACAGGTGCCCGCTTCCCGCCAGGACAGCGAAGGCATGCTGGCGCTGCCTTCGCTGCAACATCCAGCCGGCCGGCGTATCGCCTTGATCACCGCGCCGGGTGGGCGCGGCCTGCTGCAACAGCAACTTGCCGAGCGCGGCGCGATCCTGCGCGAAGTACACGTGTATCAGCGCAGCGCACCTCGCTTGACCCGCCGCCATGCCGAGGCGCTGTTGCAGATATCGCCCGACGCCTGCGTGCTGCTTTCCAGCATCGAAGCATTGCAGCATCTCAAGCAGCAACTGCCTGTCACGGCATGGGAACGATTGTGCCGGGCCACGGCCGTGGTCAGCAGCGAGCGGATCGAGGCCGCAGCGCGCGCGGCCGGCTTCGCGCGCATCCATCGCGCATCCTCCGCCAACCAGTCCGATCTGCTGGCGGGCGCCTGCGAGGTTCGTTCACGGTCACCCCACGATCACGGCGCCACAGGCTGCTAGCATGCGCGCATGAGCCAGGACGATCTCACCTCCGACGTACGTACCACGCCCGGCATGGGCACGCCTCCCGACCCCGCGCGCACTCGCCGGCCCGCGCCGCCCGCGCGTCCCGCCGGCGGAACTTTGGCGCTGGCGCTGTTGCTGGCCCTGATCGCGATCATCGGTGTCGGCTATGTCGCCTGGCGGCAGTGGCAACTGCTGCACATCAATGCACAGGCGCTACGCACCACCGCGGCGCTGGAAGAGCGCACCAACGCGCTGGAGCACACGCTGTCGGCCACCACCAGCCAGGGCAACTTGCTGCTGCAGCGTTTGAACGATGCCGATCAGGTCAACCGTTCCCTGCGCGAAGAACTGCTTTCGCAGGACCAGCGCGTGCGCGACCTGGAAGAAGCCGTCGGCAAGCTGTCCGAAAAAACGCTCTCCGGCCAGGACGCCATGCGTTTGGACGAAACCGAATCGCTGCTGCGCATGGGCACCGAGCGCTACACGCTGTTCCACGACGCGCAAGGCGCGGCGCAAGCCTTTGCGCTGGCCGGGCAAACCCTGGCCGGCGTCAACGACAACGCTTTCAAGGGCGTGCAGCAAAGCATCGAAGCGGAGCACGAAGCACTGGCCAAGAGCCAATCCGCCGATCCGGCGCCGCTGCTCGACAGCGTGATGCAGTTGCGCAATGCGCTTTCCACTCTTCCGTTCCGCCCACTAGACGAACCCACTGCGCAGGAAAGCGGCGGCGTGTGGTCACGCATCTGGCACGCACTGAAGAACGTGGTGCAAATCCGGCGCGACAACGGCGCCCCGGCGGACATCGCCGATGCACGCATCGCGCGCGAACTGGTGGCGCTGGATCTCGCGCAGGCGCAGGCCGGATTGCTGGCATGGGATAGCGATGCCGCCGCCACCGCGCTGAAGCGCGCCGATGCGGGCCTGGCCGCACAGTTCGACATGCAGTCTCCCGCCGTGCAGCAGGCGCATCAGCGCATCGCCACGCTGCTTGCCCAGCTCAAGCCAGGCGCACCGGTGAAGCTCGGCGCCGCGCTGAGCGAGCTACGCAATCTGCGCGCCGTGCATGCGCTCAAGCCGAACGCGGAAAACGGCGCGCCCTCGAACGGTGCCAAGCCATGAAGCTGTGGCGCTGGATCCTGGCGCTGGTGATCGTCGCCGCGCTGGCCGCGTTTGGCTGGCATTGGGTGGCCGAAGATCCCGGCTATGTATTGATTCGCTTCCGCGGCATCAGCGTGCAAACCAGCCTGCTGGCCGCGGTGCTGATCCTGCTGCTGGCATGGGCGCTGTTGGGCGTGCTGTGGCGCGTCGTGCGTTGGCCGTTCGGCGCATTCTCGCGGCGGCATCGCCGCGTGAGCCGGCAGCGCCTTGCCGATGGCCTGGTCGCGTTGATGGAAGGCCGCCACGGCGACGCCGAGCGCGATCTGCATCGTGCATCGCGCCTGGATACGTTGCGCGGCCCGGCATTGCTTGCCGCTGCAGAAGCTGCGTCGCGTCGTGGCGAACATGCGCGTGCGCTCGAATCGTTGAACCAGGCTTCGCAAGTCGCGCCGCGCGCCGCACGCGTGCTGCGCGCGCGGGTTCTGCGGCGTGACGGCAAGCCGGCCGAAGCTCTCGCATTGCTCATCCCGGAAGGCGACAGCGGCAACCTGAGCCCGGGCGGCTGGCGCGAATTGGTGCTAGCCGCCTTGGCGGTCGGCGATACGCGTCGCGCACGCAATGCGCTCGAGCCATTGCAGAAAAGCGGTGTGATGAGCGCACGCGCCTACACTTCGCTGGAAACGCTGGTGCTGGTGGCCAGCATCCAAGCCGCCGGCGATGGCGCCGTCCTGAACACGTTGTGGTCGCAACTGCCCAAGGCGCAGCGTCGCGCGCCGGCGGTGATCGATGCGTACGCGCGCAAGGCCGCAAGCTACGGCCTGGTGCTGCCGGCGATGGACGAAGTGGAATCTGCGCTGCGCCGCGAATGGTCGCCGCAATTGGTGGAAACCTACGGTCTGCTCGCGGGTGACGATCTGGATGCACGCATGCGCCGCGCCGAAGCATGGCTCGATGCGCATCCCAACGATCCCAGCCTGCTGCTTACGTTGGGCCGCATGTCCGCGCGGCTGGGCCTTTGGGCCAAGGCGCGACAGTATCTTGAACGTGCGCTTGCGCTGGTTCCCAGCTCAAGCGCGTGGGAAGCCCTGGGCGATGTCTACACCGGCCTGGGTGATGCCGCGCTGGCGCAGCGCTGTTATCGCAATGCGATTGCCATGGTGCGCGGGGATGCTACGGAATCGCTGCCCGAGAATCCTGTCGTCGGCGGAAAGCTGGACACGCGGCCGATCGCGATTGAAGAGCGCGATGTGCATGGGGTGCCGCGGTTGAAGGAATAGGCGCATACGTGCGTCACTTGATTGACCGCGCATTCCAGTTCACCGCCATCTGTCCCCTCTCCTACTGCGCAGGGGAGGGGGCTCAGGCGTCACGTGATCAAAAAATCTCTGCTGAGGTGTGCTTCGCACGCATGTGTGACTGGAGATGCACTTCGCTCGCACCGTCCGTTGAAGCCGTCGTCACCCATTCCCCGCCAAAAACCGATACCCCACGCCCGGCTCCGTCTTCAGCCATCGCGGCGTCGTCGGATCATCCCCCAGCTTCTGCCGCAATTTACCCAGCACGATGCGCAAATAATGCGTGTCCTGCACATGTGTGCCGCCCCACACTTCGCGCAACAACTGCTGCTGGCTCACCACGCGTCCGGCGTGGCGAACGAGCAGGGCGAGCACCGCGTATTCCTTGCGGGTAAGCGCGAGCGGTTCGCCGTCGAGCGTGACTTCGCGCAAGCCCAGGTCGACGTGCAGGCGATCGTCTTCGTATCGCGGTGGCGTCTCGGCCTGGGTAGCGCGATAGCGCAGCAAGGCGCGTAGGCGCGCCATCAGTTCCTGAATGCCGAACGGCTTGGTCATGTAGTCGTTCGCGCCGGCATCCAGCGCCTTCACTTTTTCCCGCTCCGCATCGCGCACGGACAGCATCAGCACTGGCACCTGCGTCCATTGCCGCAGTTCGGCCAGCACGTCATGGCCTTCGCGGTCGGGCAGGCCGATGTCCAGGATCACCAGGTCCGGATTGCGCGTGGCCGCCAGCGCCAGGCCCTCGGCCGCGTTCGCGGCGAGCAGCACCGCATAGCCTTCCGCGCGCAAGCCGATGTCGAGGAATTTGCGGATCTGCGCCTCGTCATCGATGACCAGCACGCAAGGGGATGCACTCATGGCGGTGACGCGGGCAGGGGAAGGCTGATGCGAATGGTGGTACCAACCCCATCGCCCGGCAAGGCTTCCACGCTGCCGCCGTGCGCGCCGATCATGCCGCGGCAGATCGCCAGGCCAAGGCCGGTGCCTTGCGGCGCGCGATCGCCGCGCGCCACCGAATAAAACATGTCGAAGATGCGCGCGCGTTCTTGTTCCGGAATGCCCGGGCCGCGATCGATCACGTCGATGAACAGGCGATCGCCCGCCACGCGCACCACCACGCGCACTGGTTCGCCGGGTGGCGAAAAGCGCGCGGCATTTTCCAGGATGTTGAACAGCGCCTGCTCGATCAGTGCCGGGTGCACGAACAGCAGCACGGTTTCGTTCGGCAATGCGCCTTCCACGCGCAATTCGGGAAACAGCTTGCGCACGCGCGTGATGGCCGAGGCGACGATTTCGGCGGCATCGGTCCAGTCACGGTTGAGCTTCAGCGTGCCATGGCCGAGACGTGTCATGTCCAGCAGGTTCTGGATGTAGCGATCCAGTCGCTGGCCCTCGCCCAGAATCGCCTCGAGCAATTCCTTGCGCTCGTTCGGCGGAAGCTGATCGCTGTAATTGGAGAGCGTGCTCGCCGAGCCGATCATCGACGCCAGCGGCGAGCGCAGATCGTGCGATACGGAAGAAAGCAACGCATTGCGCAAGCGCTCGGTTTCGCCCTGCACGCGCGCGCCTTCCAGCTCGGACGCGAGCCGCGCGCGCTCCAGCGCCTGGCCGATATCCTGCACCATCGCCAAGGCCAGGCTGCGCCGTTCGGTATCTGGTGAAGCGCCACTGTCGAAGCGCAGCGCGGCTGCGCCAAGCCGGTGATCGTCGGTGCCCAGCGGCAGCATCCAGCAGCGCGCGGCATTGAGCGTGTCGGTGAAGCGGCCGGCGGGCTCGGCGTGTTGCTCGCACCACTCCGCGGCGGCGAAATCCTGCGTGGTCAGGTCGAGCGTGCCTGGACTGCTGGCGGCGATCTGCAGGCGATGCTCCACATCACGCGCCAGCATGGCCGCCTCGCAGCGCAGCGCGCGTGCCAGCGCGGCGGCGCCGACCTGGCGAATGCCGTCTGCATCCGTGCTCGCGGAAAGCCGTTGCCCCAGGGTGAGCAATGCATGCGAGTGATCGTGCGCGGCGCGCAGCGACTCCACTTGACTGGCCAATCGTGTCGCCAGTCGGCTGCAGATCAGGGCCGCTGCGAAAAAGAGCGTAACGGCCAATACGTCGTCGGAGTTGGCGATGACCAGGGTGTAGCGTGGCGGCGCAAAGAAAAAGTTGTAACCAAGAAAGCACAGCATGGCCGTGTAGACCGCTACCGTCATGCGCGTACGCACGGCAACGGCCATCACTGCGGTAAGAAAGATCAACGCGAGATTGGCGACGGACAAATACCGATCAGCGACGAAGGACAGGCCGATGGCGATCGCAGTGACGGCGGTGGCGAAGATGTACTCGTCGCGGCGGCTGTGCATCGGCATCAGGCGCAGGCGCTTGCGTGAGCGCAAGCGTTCGACCGGCGTGGCGATGATGGTGAGTTCCAGATGTGCGCCGCGGCGTAGCAATTGCTGTGTCAGCGAACGTCCAAGCATGCGCGCGACAAATCGCTCGCGCGTGCGGCCGATGATGATCTGGCCGACACCCTCGCGGTCGGCGTGCACCAGCAGTTCATCCGCCACCGCATGGCCGCGCAACACGATGGCGTCTCCGCCCAGGCGACGCGCCAGGCGCATCGCCGTATCGATGCGCTCGCGGCGTGCTTCGTCCAGCGTGGCAGCGGTATCGACAAAGACCACCGTCCACGGTGCGCCGCGGCGCTCGGCAATGCGGCGCGCCACGCGTACTAGGTATTCGCTCTGCGCGTAGCCATCGATCGCCGCCATCACGCGCCGCCGCACCGGCATCTTGCCGCCGCGCGCGAGCATGTGTTCGCGCAGGTCGCTGTCGACGTGGCCGGCGACCGTTTCCACCGCCAGCTCGCGCAAGGCGGCGAGGTTGGTCGGTGAAAAGAACGCATCCAGCGCCGCCGCGGCCGTCTCCGGCACGTACACCTTGCCCTGGCGCAGACGCTCGATCAGCTCGCGCGGCGGCAGGTCGACCAGCACGATATCGCGCGCGCGATCGAGGAACGCATCCGGCACGGTTTCACGCACCGTAATGCTGGTGATGCGCCGCACCTGGTCATTGAGACTTTCCAGGTGCTGCACATTCAGCGCGGTGTAGACCTCGATGCCCGCGTCGAGCAACTCGGCGATATCCTGCCAGCGCCGCTCGTGGCGGCTGCCGGGCACGTTGCGATGCGCAAGCTCGTCCACCAGCACGATGTCCGGCTTGCGCGAGAGCGCCGCGTCCACGTCGAACTCGGTGAATTCGCGATCCTGATAATTCAGCGTGAGGCGCGGCAGTACCTCCAGTCCTTCCAACAGCGCCGCCGTTTCGGCGCGACCGTGCGTTTCCACCAGGCCGACGACGACATCGATGCCTTGCCGCTTCAGCTCGCGCGCAGCGGAGAGCATGGCGTAGGTCTTGCCGACGCCAGGCGCCGCGCCCAGGAAAATCTTCAGGCGGCGATGGTTTTCTTCCTGCAGCACATCGAGCAGGGCATCGGCGCGGGCATGGCGAGAGGTGTCGGTCATGATTCCATCTTAGCGCCGCACTCTGCGGTAGGTTGGGTAAAGCATCGGACTTGATCCGGGGCGAAACCCAACGTTGCCATGTGCATCGTCGCGTTGGGTTTCGGCTGCGTGAACGGAAACCTTAGCGAGCCTGCAATCCATCCAGTGCCAGATTCAGCCGCAACACATTCACCTGCGGCTCGCCAAGCAAACCAAGCTGCCGCCCTTCGGTGAACGTCGCCACCAGCGCTTGCACCTGTTCCACGCGCACGTGCCGCATACGCGCAACCCGTGCAACCTGGTACTGCGCCGCGGCGGGGCTGATCTGCGGATCCAGGCCGCTCGCCGACGCCGTCACCAGATCCACCGGAACTGGTGCGGCATTGCCAGGATCGGCCTTGCGCAACGCATCGATGCGCTGCTGCACGGCATCGCGCAGCGCCGGATTGCTCGGTCCCAGGTTGGAGCCGTTCGACGCCGTGCCGTTATACGGCTGCGGCGTGGTGGCCGAGGGGCGGCCCCAGAAATACTTGGGATCGTCGAAGTACTGGCCGATCAGTTCGGAACCGATCGGCTTGCCGTTCCTGTCGATCAGGCTGCCATTGGCTTGATGCGGAAACAGCATCTGCGCCACGCCGGTGGCCAGTAGTGGATAGGCGATGCCAGTGATGACGGTCATCACCAACAACATCGATACGGCATTGCGAATCAATCGGCTCATGGCGGCACCTCAATAATGAATGATCGCGTCGAGCAGCGCGGTGAGCTGATAATCCTTCTTGCCTGCGTTGTACGCGGGCACGTCGTAGGAGCGCTCGTAGCGAAGCTCCGGCTGGATCTCCAGATCCTGCGAAACCCAGTGCGTCAAGCCGATCGTGTGGCTGCTGTAGCGTGTAGGGAAACCGAAGCGCTGGCCTTTTTCATCCTTGTAGAACTCATTGCGGAACGACAACATATTGTTCGCGTTGAGTTCGAAGTTCAGGTAATTGACGATGCCGAACTCGGCCGCCGTGCCGGGTAGCGGCGACGAGCCGGCAACACCCGGTGTACCGCCCGGGCCGTAGCCCGGAATATTGCGGCCATACATGCGGTACGCCTCGGTCTGCATATGGACATGCTGATTGAAGCGGTGACCCCAGGTCGCCACATACATCTGCAGATTGTTGTAGTTGTAGTCCGACTTGTTCCAGTTGTTGATGCAGGGGTAAAGCATGTCGTTGTTGTCCGCCGACACCCAGCGCACGCAGGTCTGCAGTGACGGGCGCGCAGAATGGTTCCAGGGCGCGACATCGTTGCTGGCGTCCAACCCAAGCTGGAACGTCCACTGGCTGCTTAGCCGCGTGGTGGTCAATATGCCTGTTTGCGTATACGGATCGCCGGAGTACAGAATCGAATGCGTCATCAGATAGTTCTGCGGCGAGAACTGCGCTTCGATATCCGGCAGCGACAGCCAGCGCCCGATGCGCACGACCATGCCTTCGGCCACCCACGGAATGTAGATGTCGCCGTAGAACAGCATCGGATCGTCGCCGTAGATCTTGCCGTTGAGCGGCTGGTTTGGTGCCGGGTTGTTCAGCAGCTGATTGCTGAAGACGCCCTTGCTGACCGTGTAGTGATAGTCGTAGCCGTACAGGTTGGAGATGTTGAAGCCCCAATCGACGTGATCGGTCTGCACGGTGTCTTCGATGCGCGCGATATTGGTAACGACCTGGTTTAGCTCCACGCGGTTCGGGCGCGTGTTGTAGGAAAGCGGAAAATTGCTGAAGCTGGAACTGCTGATGTTCAAGGATGGCGTGACCCAACCGTAAATCTCGATGCGATTGCGCTGCATCCACTGGCCGAACCTGGTGCAGCTCAGCGCTTTCTCCAATGGATAAGTGCTGTTGGTGTCCGGTACGCCGATGGGTGCCGGTACGCCGCCCAGTTGCCATTCCGAGTTCGGGAACGGCGGCGAGTCGAATGGCGCATCCATCGCGCGGCGCTTCGGCGCGGTCGCGTTTGGATCAGCCGGTTGTGCATCCTCGCGATAAGCGGCTGCGAAGCGCGAGAAGAACCCCTTGCTGCAATCTCCGCTTGCAGCCGCCACTGGCGATGCTGGCAAACTGCCGGCCGGCATGCTGCTGACGTCGGTGGATTGCGCCATCGCCTGCGAAAAAACCGGTGCTCCGGTCAACAGAATCGCCGCGGCTAGAGCCTTCTTGTAATACATGTCTTCCTCTCGAAGCGTTGTTGCTGAGCGGCATCGCTCAGCAAGCGGTGCCGATGTGGGGATGTCAGATGCCGGCGTAGCCGCCGAGCACGTATTCGTCGTCTGCCGCCGCGGGCGTGTCCGGTGCCAGTGTGGCGCTCCTTTGGGCACGCATGGGTAGTTCGATCACCACATCGCAGTCCGCGTCGTTCGAAGAAACATGCAACTGCATGTTCGGATGATCGGCGTCGGGCAAGGAAAGAGACAGCTTTACAGTTTGCATAACGCGACGCCTCCTCAGGCAATTCCAAAAAGGACGAGCAGCACGTCGATGAACTTGATGCCGACGAACGGCACCACGATGCCGCCCAGGCCGTAGATCAGCAGATTCCGGCGCAACAGCTGGCCGGCCCCGAGCGGGCGGTACTTTACGCCCTTCAGCGCCAGGGGAATCAGGAATATGATGATCAGCGCGTTGAAGATCACAGCGGAAAGAATGGCGCTCTGCGGCGTCGCCAGCTTCATCACATTCAACGCATCGAGCGCTGGATAGGTAGTGGCGAACGCGGCTGGAATGATCGCGAAGTATTTCGCCACGTCGTTGGCAATGGAGAACGTGGTGAGCGAACCACGCGTGATCAGCATTTGTTTGCCGATTTCCACCACCTCGATCAGCTTGGTCGGATTGGAATCCAGATCCACCATGTTGCCGGCTTCCTTCGCCGCCTGCGTACCGGTGTTCATCGCCACTGCCACGTCGGCCTGGGCGAGTGCGGGCGCATCGTTGGTGCCGTCGCCGCACATGGCCACCAGGCGGCTCTCGGCCTGCATAGTGCGGATCAGTTTCAGCTTGGCTTCAGGCGTGGCTTCGGCCAGGAAATCGTCCACGCCCGCTTCGGCGGCGATCGCTGCGGCGGTAAGCGGGTTGTCGCCGGTCACCATCACGGTCTTGATACCCATGCGGCGCAGTTCGGCGAAGCGCTCCTTGATACCGCCTTTGACGATGTCCTTAAGTTCGATCACACCCAATGCGCGATCGCCTTCGGTGACGATCAGCGGCGTGGCGCCGCGGCGCGCGATGTCTTCGGCCATCCGTTTTACCGCCGGCGGAAGGTGGCCGAGGTATCGCTCCACCGCATCCAGCGCGCCTTTGCGGATACGCCGTTCGCCCATATCCACGCCGCTCATGCGCGTCTGTGCGGTGAACGGCACGAACTCGGCATGCAATGAGGAAAGCTCGCGTTCGCGCAGACCGAAACGTTCCTTCGCCAGCACCACGATGCTGCGGCCTTCTGGTGTTTCATCGGCGAGCGAGGCAAGTTGCGCCGTGTCGGCCAGCGTGCGTTCCTCGACACCCGGCGCAGGATGGAACGCGACCGCTTGCCGATTGCCGAGCGTGATGGTGCCGGTCTTGTCCAACAACAGCACGTCAACATCGCCCGCGGCTTCCACGGCGCGACCGGACGTGGCGATGACATTGGCGCGGATCATCCGATCCATGCCGGCAATGCCGATCGCCGAGAGCAGCGCGCCGATGGTGGTGGGAATCAGGCACACCAGCAGTGCGATCAGCACGGTCAGCGTGATGGGTTCGCCCTTGCCGGCCACATGCACGCTATAGATGGAGTAGGGCAGTAGCGTGGCGCAAGCGAGCAGAAAGATCAGCGTGAACTTGGCCAGCAGAATGGTCAGCGCGATCTCGTTCGGCGTCTTGCGGCGCGCGGCGCCTTCCACCATCGCGATCATGCGGTCGAGAAAGCTCTCGCCGGGGTTCTGCGTGATCTTGATCACCAGCCAATCCGATAGCACACGCGTGCCGCCGGTAACGGCGCTGCGGTCGCCGCCGGCTTCGCGGATAACCGGCGCGGATTCGCCGGTGATGGCGCTTTCGTCCACGCTGGCCGCACCGATCACCACTTCGCCATCACCGGGAATCTGTTCGTTCGCTTCCACCAGCACGTAATGGCCGGCGCGCAATGTGTTCGAAGGCACGGAAGTGATGGCGGCATCGCGCTTTGCTTCGGCCAGTTTCTTGGCGATCACGTCCTTGCGCGTGCTGCGCAACGCTGCCGCTTGCGCCTTGCCGCGCCCCTCGGCCAATGCCTCGGCAAAGTTCGCAAACAGCAGCGTGAACCATAGCCACACTGTCACCCAGAAGATGAAGCCCGTCGGCGCCTCGCCGTGACCAGCCAAAGCCTGAATCCATAGCAGCGTAGTCAGTACGCTGCACACGAACACCACGAACATCACCGGATTGCGGAACTGCATGCGCGGTGAGAGTTTGCGGAATGCGTCCGCGATCGCCTTGGTGATCAAGCTGCGATCGAAGGTACGAATCGTGTGGGCATGGGAAGTCATGTTTGGTAACTCCGGATTTTTCTAGCCCCTCTCCCCTCAGGGGAGAGGGCTGGGGGTGAGGGGCCAGCCTGGCGTGATCTATCTATTCGGTAAGACGTAAAAGCTCTTTGGCTCAATGCACTTTCGTCATTTCCCGCAAGCGTTGCCCCTCACCCCGACCCTCTCCCCGAAGGGGAGAGGGAGTAAAAACTCAGTGCACCGACATCAGATACTCGGCGATCGGGCCAAGCGCCAGCGCAGGCAGGAAAGTGAGTGCGCCGACGATGATCACCACGCAGGCCAGCAGCGTGACGAACAGCGGCGTGTGCGTCGGCAGCGTGCCGGCGGACGCAGGCACATGTTTCTTCGCGGCCAGCGAGCCGGCCAGCGCAAGCATCGCGATGGCGAGCGTGTAGCGCGACAGGAACATGCACACACCAAGCATGATGTTCCAGAACGGCGTATTGGCGGACAGTCCACCGAACGCACTGCCGTTGTTGTTGGAGGCCGAGCTCACCGCATACAGGATTTCGCTGAATCCATGTGCACCAGGATTGCCCACGGCCGATGCACCCGCCGGCGTCATGACCGCAATGGCCGTGCCGATCACTACCAGCGCGCACGGAATCAATACGGCAAGGCTCGCCATCTTCATTTCGTACGCTTCGATTTTCTTGCCGATGTATTCCGGTGTGCGGCCCACCATCAAGCCGGCGATGAACACCGCCACCACGGCAAAGGCGAGCATGCCGTACAAGCCGGAGCCGACCCCGCCGAAGATCACTTCACCGAGCTGGATCAGCCACATCGGTACCAGGCCACCCAGTGGCGTCAGCGAGTCGTGCATGGCGTTGACGGCACCGCACGAAGCGCCGGTGGTGATCGCGGTGAACAGGCTGCTGGCGGCGATACCGAAGCGTGTTTCCTTGCCTTCCATATTGCCGCCCGCTTGCAAGGCGGATGCGTGCTGATCGATCGCCAGGCCATGTAGGATGGGATTGCCCGCCTGTTCCGCCGCCGTCACGCCGAGGGCCAGCGGAATGAAGATCACCAGCATCGTGACGAGAATCGCCCAGCCTTGGCGACGATCACCCACCATCTCGCCGAAGGTGATGCACAGGCCGCCGGGAATCAGGAAGATCGCCAGCATTTCAAGCAAGTTGGAAAGCGGCGTGGGGTTCTCGTACGGATGCGCTGAGTTGGCATTGAAGAAGCCGCCGCCGTTGGTGCCGAGCATCTTGATCGCCACCTGCGATGCTGCAGGCCCCATCGGCAGCGTTTGCGTGGTGAGCTGTGCAGGCTTGGTAACGGCGTTGCCGGAAGCGTCCTTCACAGGATTGCCCGCTGCATCCGTTACCGGTTGCGCGTATGTGCTGGTCTGCACTACCGGCACGTCCACATAGGACTTGAAGTTCTGCACCACGCCCTGCGATACCAGCAGCAGCGCCAGCAGGAACGAGAAGGGCAGCAGGATATAGAGCGTGGTGCGGGTCAGGTCGACCCAGAAGTTGCCCAGCCCGGAAGCCGTCTTGCGCACCCAGCCGCGCACCACCGCGATCAGCACGGCGATACCGCACGCGGCGGACATGAAGTTCTGCACCGCCAGCCCCATCATCTGGGTCAGGTAGCTCATGGTCGATTCGCCCGCATACGCCTGCCAGTTCGTATTGGTGACGAAACTGATCGCGGTATTGATCGACGCATCCGCGCTCACGGCAGGGAAATGCTCGGGGTTGAGCGGCAGCCATTGCTGCAGACGCTGCAGCGCGTAGACCAGCAGCATGCCGCACACGTTGAAGACCAGCATGGCGATGGCGTAGCGCTTCCAGTTCATGTCATCCTTGGCATCCACGCCGCACGCGCGATAGACAAGGCGCTCCACGCCGGCGCCAAGACGCGTGAGGCGATTGGGCTGGTCAGCAAACACGTGCGTCATGTAGCTGCCCATCGGCTTGATCAGCAGCAACAAGATCAGCAGATACAAGCCGATCTGCAGAAAGTCATAAGCGGTCATTCGAACCACTCCGGCTTAAGCAAGGCCACGCACAGGTAAACCGTCAGAGCCACCGCGATGGCGGCAGCCAGTCCGTAGAAGAAATTCATGAAAGTTGCTCCCCGTTGGAAATCGCCGCGGTTGCGGTCAGCGCGGCCCCAGGCGATCGCAGAGCATCAGAAAGCCAAGCGTGGCCGCTGCCAGCACGAAGCCGAAGAGCAGGTAGATGAAGTCCATGGGTGTCGCCCTGATGCCTCTCAAGCTGCGCACTTTAGGCATTGGCGTATAAGAAGCGGGTAGCGAAAAGGATCGGGAGCGTATAGAACGCGTAAATTTTTTCCAGGGCCGCCGGCAAACTACTGGAGCTGGTTTAGCTGCCCCTGGATATCGTTGATCGACGCACGAATGCGCGTTGTGAATACCGATTCCTCATGGTGGATCAACACCAACTGATCGGTGGCGCGGGTCATGGCGACGTAAAGCAGCCGCGCCGTTTCCGCCTCGTCCTGGTTCGGCTTGGGCAAGGCGCCCAGTCCAGGAATGATCACCACCGGAAATTCCAGGCCCTTGCTGGAACGCATATTGACCAGCTTCACGTTGTCGCCGCTGGTAAAGAGCGTATTTTTCGCGGCCTGTTCGGCGAGATGGCTGGCGATGCCGGCCTGCTGCAAGGCCTGATGGATTTTTTCGCCTTCCCAGTTCGCATGGAACAGCACGGCGATTTCCGATGGCGAGCGACCCTGCTCGAGTTCCTGCCGGATGCATGCCAGCACCGCGCGCAGCTCGGAGGCGGCATTCTCGGCGCGGATCAGCGTAGGTACCGCGCCGCGGCGGCCGGCGCTTTCGGGGGCGATCAGCGGCACATCCTCGTCGTCCGCCGCGCGCCCCTCGAACAGCTCGTGCGCGAAGCGCCGCGCCACCGAGAGGATCTCCAGCGTGTTGCGGTAATTGATGCGCAGGATGGTGGTGCGACCTTGCGCCTGCACGCCCACGCTTTTCCACGTAAAGGCCGGACGGTTGGCCTTGCCGTAGATGTTCTGCGCATCGTCGTAGAGCACCAGCAGCGAGTTGGTGGCCGGATCGACCATCTGCACGATCAGGCGATACCACTGCGGCTCGAAATCGTGGCCTTCGTCGATCAGCACCGCGCCGTATTGAAAGCGCGGAATCTGGTTGCGCTCCACGCCTTGCATCACGCACTCGACCATCGCTTCATAGAAGCCGTCGCCTTGCGCCGGCAGCGGCACGTGGTACGCGGTGAGCATCTTCCGGCACCAGCTATGGAAATTGTAGACCTGCACCTTGTCCGCCAGGCCGCGCTCGCTCATCAACTGATCCAACCGCGCGGCCAGTGTCTTGTTGTAGCAGAGCACCAGGACCGGCTTGGACAGCGTGCGCGCAAGATGCATCGCGCGAAAGCCCAGGATCATGGTTTTGCCGGAACCGGCGACGCCATGAATGATGCGATGTTCATCGCCCAGCGAGCGCGCCAGTTGTTCCTGCTGCATGTCCATCACGCGCACCAGGTCGGGAATGTCGATCGCCGCATCGCTCGCGGGGCGATCCAGCGGCAGGCCGAATTGCCCTTCGCCCCATTCCACGCGCAGTTCGGGAAACAGGTGCCAGCGGATGCGATCGATCTGTGGCAGCGTGAGCATGCATGGAAAAGCCTGCGTGAACATCGCCCAAAGCTGGGACTGAAAGGCTTCCGCATCCACGGTGTCGTACATCTCGTCACGGCAGATCACCAGATGCGCTGGAATGACTTCTTCCAGATGTCCGTCCATGAATTGCTTGCGGTTGATGCTGCTCAGAACGACACCATACGCCCATGGCATGATCATGTGCCCTTCATGCCGATGATTGCCTGGATGGCGCAGCGCCGGATCGCGCTCCAGCATCACCTTGATCTCCAGCGCATAGGCGCGCGCCTGCAACAGCGGGTTGTGCTCTTTGACGGTGCCCCGGCTGGTGATCAGCGTGAATTGGGTTTTATCGGCGCTGCTGATGGTTTCCGGCTTCCAATCCTTCACTTCAAGCACCAGCAGCCCGCGGCGGGGGTGAAAGATGACGAAATCGGGCCTGCTTTGCCGTGGGCCGATGGGCACGTCGTACCAAAGCAGGTAGTCGTCTTCGAGCTTCTGCTCGAGCCGTTCGGAAAAGCGCTTTTCGCCCGCCTGCATGCGCATCAGGCAGCTGTTGCGGGTAGGGATGAGCTTGGCCATCCGTGCCTTCCTGTTTCATTCGGCGTTGCTGCCGATCATAGAGGACACTCGGAGGTTGGGGTTTGCATCCTGATCTATCCCCACGTTTTTGCTCTCGGAGCGCGTAGGCTGGGATGCCATCCCAGCATTGCCATGCATGTGCTCGCCAGAATGCTGGGATTGCATCCCAGCCTACGGGTTTTCGCTCAGCCAGTTTTCTATCTTGTGCGCCAGCCAGGTCACCAGCAAGGCGCTGGCGATGCCCAGCGTCACTTCGCCCAGGCGCGTAAGCGCGATGGTCCAGAATGGGCCCTGGTGCGGCACCAGCATCACGATGGTGACCGTGGTGGCGCTGAGCTTGCCGGCGCTGCCGATGTTGCAGCACCAGCACAGCACGATGGATATGGCCATGGTGACGGCGTAGGCCAGGTAATTGTCCTGGGCGAGATAGGCGCCGATCATCGCGACCGTTGCGCCGATCGCCGCGCCGATAACCTGGTCGCGCGAGGACTTGCGTGTATCCACGTAGCTCTGCTGCGTGACCGCGATGGCGGTGATGGCGCCCCAGAAGGCCTGTTGCGTGTGCAACAGCAAGCCCAGTCCGTAGCCGAGGCTGGCGCCGGCCAGTGCCTGCACGGCCAGCGACAAACCGTTGACCAGGCGATGGCTCCAGGGAAGACGCTGGTAGACGTCCTGCAATTGGCGATGAAATTGGCCGAGTTCGCGGCGCAGTTCGCGGAAAGGTCGCCCGTTCATCGCCGCACCATCGCTACAGTGGCGTGAGCTTGGCGTAGGCCGCCACCAGCCATTTGCTGCCGGCGCTTTCAAAATTGATTTGCAGGCGTGTGTGCGCACCGCTGCCTTCGGCGCTCACAACGACACCTTCGCCGAAACTCGGATGGCTGACGCGCTGGCCGAGTTTCACCGGCAGGTCTTCCTGCAGCGACGGTGCCGGTTCGGCGAAACGGCCGGCATACAACGGACGGCTGACCTGGACGCGCGGGCGTATTTCATCGAGCAGGGAAGGTGGTACCTCGCCGAGAAAGCGGGATGGACGCGACAGCATTTCGGTGCCGTGCATGCGGCGCGATTCGGCGTGCGTGATAACCAGCCGCTGACGCGCGCGCGTGATGCCGACATAGGCGAGGCGGCGTTCTTCTTCCAGCCGTCCTTCGTCTTCCACCGAACGCTGGCTGGGAAACAATCCTTCTTCCAGGCCGACCAGGAACACCAGCGGAAACTCCAGCCCCTTGGCCGAATGCAGCGTCATCAACTGCACGCAGTTGTCCCAGGATTCGCCCTGGCCTTCGCCCGCTTCCAGCGCGGCGTGCGAGAGGAAGGCGGAAAGCTCGCTCAAGCCTGCTTCGATGTCGTCGGGCGTGAGTTCGAAGCGACTGGCGACGTTGACCAGTTCGTCCAGGTTTTCCACGCGCGATTCGGCGTTGCCGCGGCTGTCTTTTTCGTAGAAGTCGCGCAGGCCCGATTGGGTGATGGCGTGGTCGATTTGTTCGGCGAGTGAAAGCGTGCCGGGAGTTGAAGCCCTCTCCCCTCCGGGGAGAGGGTTGGGTGAAGGGCTGGGCGGAGCGAAAATATCCGGCAAGGTTGACCCTTCACCCTCCCCATTTTCCCTTGGGAAAATGGAAGAGTCGGGGTTTTCTCCCCTGGGGGGAGAGGGCGTAAAGGTGCGCGCCATCTCGTCGATCATGGCGAGAAATGCCTTCACCGCATTCTTCGCACGCCCCGCCAATTCCGTGCCGGTGGAAAGCTCACCCAGCGCCGCTTCCCACATCGACAGACCTTCACCTCGCGCACGCCGGCGCAGCACATCCAGCGTGCGATCGCCAATGCCGCGCGGCGGCGTATTCACCGCGCGCTCGAAAGCAGCATCGTCGTGGCGGTTCGCAGTAAGGCGCAGATAGGACAGCGCATCCTTGATTTCCGCGCGTTCGAAGAAGCGCAAACCGCCGTAGACGCGATAAGGAATATCGTGCTGGATCAGCTGTTCTTCGAAGTTGCGCGATTGTGCGTTGGAGCGGTAGAGAATCGCGCAATCCTTCGCGTCGCCATGTTCGGCGATGTATTCGCGAATGCGCTCGATCACGAAACGCGCTTCGTCCTGTTCGTTGTATGCGGCGTAAACCGCGATGCGCTCGCCTTCTTCACCGGCCGTCCACAATTGCTTGCCGAGGCGATGGCCGTTGCGCTCGATGACGCTGTTGGCGGCTTTCAGGATGGTGGAGGTGGAGCGGTAGTTCTGTTCCAGCTTGATCGTGCGCGCGCCGGGAAAATCGCGCAGGAACTGCTGCACGTTTTCCACCTTCGCACCACGCCAGCCGTAGATGGCCTGGTCGTCGTCGCCCACCACGAACACCTGGCTGGTGCGGCCGGCGAGTACGCGAATCCATGCGTATTGCAGAGCGTTGGTGTCCTGGAATTCATCGACCAACAGATAACGCCAGCGCTGCTGGTAGTGCTCCAGCACGGCCGGCTGCTTCAACCACAGTTCGTGGGCACGCAGCAGCAGTTCGGCGAAATCCACCAGGCCGGCGCGGCGGCACGCGTCTTCATAGGCTTGGTAGATCTGCACTAGCGTGCGCGTGACCGGATGCTGGCCAGCCTCGATGTTCTCCGGACGCTTGCCTTCGTCCTTCCAGCTATTGATCTGCCAGGCGGCCTGGCGTGGCGGAAAGCGTGCTTCATCCAGGCCGAGTCCGGCGACCACGCGCTTCACCATGCGCTGCTGGTCGTCCGCGTCGAGAATCTGGAAGCTCTCCGGCAACTCCGCTTCGCGCCAGTGACGGCGCAGCAGGCGATGTGCGATGCCGTGGAAGGTGCCCACGGTGAGCCCTTGCGTGCCGCCTGGAATAAGGTTGTCCAGGCGCGCGCGCATTTCGCCCGCGGCCTTGTTGGTGAAGGTGACGGCAAGGATCGCCCACGTCGGCACGCGCTCGACCTGGTTGAGCCAGCCGATGCGGTGCGTAAGTACGCGGGTTTTGCCGGAACCGGCGCCGGCGAGCACGAGGTAGTGGCCGGGTGACGCGCAGACAGCCTCGCGCTGCGCGTCGTTGAGCGATTCGATCAGGTGGGAGACATCCATCCGCGGGATTGTAGCGGCTGGCGCAATGCTCCCCAATGCGACCTACATGAGGCCGCGCTCAGCGCTTGGAGAAGAATCCGCCCAGCAGCAGCAACGCGCCTACCACGATGCCGCTGATGCCCACCCACGACGGCACGGCCTTGTCATGCGTGGCGGTGAGCTTGGCCGAGCCGATCTGGAACACGGTGTCGGTCTGCGAGTAGCTGCCGTGACCGAACACGACCCACAGGCCGCCGACCAGCAGCAGGATTCCGACGATGAACAGAAGGGTGCGCATGGTTCGCTCCGTGAAGGGGTGCGCCGATCATAGGCGTCCGTGCCATGCGAAGGAAGGCGGCTGTGTGCGTGCTTGCCGCCATTTCCTCAGCGAATTTTCATGATCGGCGGAACCGCTGCCGTCAAAACTTGTAGTCGATCATCAAGCGGTTGTAGACGAAGGTCTTGTTGGTCGGATTGAGGTTGTTGACGCCGCCGTTGGAAAGCTCCCAGCGGTCGCGCAAGGTCAGACCCTTGAGTGCGCCATCCAGGTGATAGATCACGTCGAAATACAGGTCGTGGCTGGTGCCGCGGTAATAGGTGAAGTATTTCGCGTAGGCAGCGGTGAGTTCCAGCTGCTTGTCGAGCAGGTCGTAGGTGAACTTGCCCTTCCAGGCGTGGCCGGGGCCCGATTCGATCAAGCCGCGGATCATCGAGGTGGTGTACAGCGGATCGCTGGCGTAGTTGCTGGTGAAGGGCGAAATCAGCGCGCCGCCGCCCACTGCGCCGGCTTCGTGCGCCACCTTGTTGTAGAGGATGTCGAAGCGGCCGTTGGGAATCACTACGCCGACGTCGCCGCCGACGACGCGGCTCTTCACGTGATTGCCGGCCACGCCGAACAACTTGGTGCCGGTCTCGGTAAAGCGATTGTCCGAACCGTAGCTCTGCGAGAGATATTGCGCGCCGACCGCCGGATTGAAGCCGCTGCCGGTGTTGTACACATAGCTACCCATGGCGAAGGTGCTGTGCGCGAAATGCATGAAATCGTAGTAGCGCAACTGCGCGTTCAACCCGCCGTGCACGTAGGTGGTGCCGCCTTCCCACGTGCCTGGTGCGGAACGGGCACTCAGCGGCAGCGAGCCATTGTTGCCGTAGTTCGAATCGCCGTCGTATTTGGACGGGTAGTACAGGTTGTCCGGATACATGCCGCGGGAGGTGCGGCTCTTCCAGCTGTATTCGCGCACGGCGAACAGGTTCCAGCCGGTCACCGGCGTGATCTGTACTTTCAGCGCGTTGTACGAGGAAGGAATGATGCGCGCGTCGTTGTTGCCCATCCACGGATCATCGGTGAGGTACTGATAGCCGCCGCGAAACAGGAACATGCCGTGCTGGTATTGCAGGTACGCCTGGCTGAACGTGCCGATGGAATTGGTCGGGCCGGTCAGCGTGGTGTCGATCTTCGCCGGCGTGTCCGAATGGGTGCCCAGCGAATTGGCCGTGGCGAACGACGCGCCCACGCTGAAGCCGGTAAGAAACGTGCCGGTCTGCGCATTGATCAGTGCGCCGACGGCGAAGGCGTCGGCGTTCGGTACGGTCTTGCTGGCGTAGAGGCGGCTGTAGTTGTAGAGGCGCAGGTCGCCGTCCACGTGGCCGTTACTGAAGATGTCACCGTCTGCGTGTGCGGCCGTGCTGGCCCCCAACAGGCAAAACATGGCGGCGGCAAGAGCCCGTGGCTTCAACATGCTGATTTTCTCCCCGATGGCAATGGCGGGCGGCGCCCCTCGGGCCACCCATCGCAAGCATTTGTGCAACGCAGCATAAGCGATCGGCGGCGAGGGCGCCAGAGTGCCGATATGCCGAACCGGGCCGCATCGATGCGGCTCGGTGTGCCGACGGTTACTTCACGAAGTCGTAGTAGTCCACGCCCAGGTCCTGGAACGCTGCTTCGTAGGTTTCGCCGGTGTGGGTGATCACGAACTGGTCGCGCGCCGGCACGTCGAGCTCGACGTGGTGGCCGTCGTGCATGGCTTCGTATTGCTCGCGAGTGAGATCGGCCGAGGCGGCGAGCGCATCGTGGAAGCCGATCTTCGCGGCGGCCTCGCGCCAGCCCGGTACCACGCGCAGCGGAATCGCTTCGGCCGCATCGCCGCTGCCGTAGCCGATGGCGTAGAGCTTGGCGCCGGTCCAGTCGACGTCGTTCTCCAGCGCCTGCTCGAAACCGGCGGCGATCCACGCCGGCAACGCCGCGGTGTAGAGATTGCCCAGCTCCATCGCCCAGTCGGTGCCCAGGTTCACGCGCGTGGCCAGCAATTGCTGGAACGCAGGGCTCTTGCGCGCGATGCCGGACAGCTTGGTGGTGAGCGGATGGGCGTCCTGTGGGGCTTCGGAATGGCTGCCGTTGCGGAGGAACTCGCCGAACAGGTCCGGCCGGTTGCGGCACTCCTCGATCACGCCTTCCGGCGACACGCCGGCCTGTTCGCACAGTGCGGCGAATTCGGCATTCGGCTGCGGCGCACGCGCCAACGCACGCGCGTAAATAAAGGCCAGCGCCTGCAGCGGCATCATGTGGTAAGGGCGATGGAAGAACAGCCCGTCCGCGTTTTGCAGGAAATCCAGATCACTCACGCCCAGGCGTTCGATCATCGCATCGGTGGCCTGGCCGACTTCGTCCAGGTAGGCGAACGTGGAGTACTTGCCGCTGAAGATCGGGAAGTCGTGCAGGCGCTGGTGCTGCTTGCCATAGGTCTGGTGGAAATGGCGCAGGAACGGCTTGCGGAAATCCGGGCCGCGATAATCGGACGCGCTGCCCGAATGGGCCAGATCCACCTCGAACAGCTTCGGCTGCGCTTCCACCAGCATCGCCACCGCGCCGGCGCCCTGGGTCTGTTCGCCGCTGGAACCACGCTCGTATTCGGCGATGTCGCTGCACACCACGATCGCCTGCTTGCCGTGGCCATCGAACGCCACGTAGCGCAGCGCGCTCTTGAGCGCGTACACGCCGCCGAGGCAGGCGTGCTTGAATTCGGGCACTTCGAGCTGGCGCGACAGGCGCGGCAGGCCCAGGCGTTCCAACTCGCGATCGACCATGCCGCGCACGATCACCGCGCCGGCGGAATTGTCCTTGCTGCTTTCGGTGCCGAGCGCAAGCTGGCCGACGTTGCGCGGATCGACGTTGTAATTGCGGATCAGCCGCAACACCGCCGTGGCGGCCATGGTGTAGGCATCTTCATACGGTGCCGGGCGACGGAAGCTGCGGCCTACCACGGCCTGGACTTTGTCCCAGGAATTGCCGGTCCACTCGCACCAGTCGCGCAGGGAGACGCGGGGCTGGGGTACATACAGGCTCATGCCGCTCACGCCAGGATTGCGCCGGGCTGCCGTATCGTTCGCTGTATTCAAAACCTGTGGTCCTCGGTAAGGTCGGGGGCAAAGGCCGGCCGCAGTCGCCATGCGCGCGCTTAGGTGCGCTGTGCATGAGCGTGGGAGCGCGTCGAATGCCGGCATTGCGAAGATCAATCAGTGATCGCCGCAAGCCGTCCAAACGGGGATGATGCGTGCGCCCGGCCGGAACTACGGGATTTTAACCGTTTATCCACGACCTGGGCGACATGACTTTCGTGAGTGGCGGTTGTGATGCCACGCATCAAATCGTTGCTGGCGCAACTGTGTGGCGCGGCTTTGGTAGGTTGGGTTAGCGCAGCGTAACCCAACGTGTTCGGGCGAAATCGTTGGGTTACGCTGCGCTAACCCAACCTACGCAACCTTTCGGCGAGGTTTCAGTACCGCGCAAACAACACGCCGTGTCCAGGCAGAGTCAGTTGCCCATCCTTCAATTGGCCTTGTTGCAATCCATGCCCGTCCAAGGAAATCGCGGTATCGAAACCGGGCAAAGGCAGTGACACCGATTGCTTGCCGAGATTGAACACGGCCAACACTCGTTCGCCCGCATGGCTGCGCACGAACGCCAGTACCGGTTCGGGCACATCGAGGAAACGGATATCGCCGCGCTGCAGGGCAGGCTGTGCGGCGCGCCATTGCATGAAGCGGCGAAAACCATGCAGCACGGAATCCGGATCGGCTTCCTGATGCGTGACGGTGAGCGTCTTGTGCGCTTCGTCGATCGGCAACCACGGCGCGGCGTTGCTGAAGCCGGCGAACGGGCTGTCGTCCCAGGGCATCGGCGTGCGGCAGCCGTCGCGGCCCTTGAAGTTTGGCCAGAAGGTGATGCCGTAGGGATCGCGCAGCGATTCGAACGGCACTTCCGCTTCGGTCAGGCCCAGCTCTTCGCCCTGATACACGCATACCGAACCGCGCAGCGAGCACACCATCGCGGTGAGCAAGTTAGCCAGCCGCGGCGAGGCGTTGCCGTTGCCCCAGCGCGTGAGCACACGTTCCACGTCGTGATTGGAAATGGCCCAGCACGGCCAGCCTTCGCTGACCTGCGCTTCAAGTTGTTCCACCGTATGGCGAATGTAGGCAGCACTGAAATCGCTGCTGAGCAGTTCGAAGCTGTAGCCCATGTGCAGGCGATGGCCGTGCGTGTATTCGGCCATCGTCGCCAGCGAATCTTCCGAAGAAATTTCGCCGAGCGATACGGCGTTCGGATAGCGGTCGAGCAAGGCGCGCAGATCTTCCAGAAAAGCGAGATTCTCCGGCTGCGTGTTGTTGTAGAGGTGATACTGGAACGCGTATGGGTTGTCCGGGCTGAACCCGCGGCCGACGCGTTTTTCCTTCGGCTTGGGCGGGTTATCGCGCAGTTGCCGGTCGTGAAAGCAGAAGTTGATCGCATCCAGGCGCAGCCCGTCCACGCCCTTATCCAGCCAGAAGCGCACGTTGTCGAGCACGGCAGCGCGGGCGTCCGGATGATGGAAGTTCACGTCCGGCTGCGAGGCGAGAAAGTTGTGCAGGTAATACTGCCCGCGCCGCGGCTCCCACTGCCAGGCCGATCCACCGAAGATCGACAGCCAGTTGTTCGGCGGGCTGCCATCGGGTTTGGCATCGGCCCACACGTACCAATCGGCCTTGGGGTTGTGCCGGTTTTCGCGGCTTTCCTTGAACCATGCATGCTGGTCGGAGGTGTGGCTGAGCACCTGGTCGATCATCACCTTCAGGCCCAGGCTGTGCGCCTTGGCAAGCAGGCGGTCGAAATCCTCCAGCGTGCCGAACAGCGGATCGACATCGCGGTAATCGGCAATGTCGTAGCCGAAATCGGCCATTGGCGAACGGAAGAACGGCGCAATCCAGATTGCATCCACGCCCAGGCTCGCCACGTAATCCAGGCGCTGGATGATGCCCGGCAGGTCGCCCACGCCGTCGCCGTTGGTATCCAGAAAGCTGCGTGGATAGATCTGATAGATGACGGCGCCGCGCCACCAGGATGCATCGGTCATGTGCAACGTTTTCCCTGTAGTGCCGAAAAACCTGCCATCTGCTGCTTCCTCTCACTGGTGCAGTGAGTGGAGGCGAGTGCACCTTGCTTGCTCGCGATGGCCGTCATTCACGCGAAAGCGGGAATCCATTTGCTCTGACGCAAAAAGCAAAGATGGATTCCCGCTTTCGCGGGAATGACGGCCGTGAGAGATGCGCACAAGACGAACCCCACCCCGACTTCCGAGAGGAAGCAGCTTGTTGGCGTGGTGCAGCTTAAGTCTGCGGTTCCGGTTGCTTGCATGGACTGCATACGTATTCATTCGTGCTGCGATTGCGGCATGAACCATGTGCTGTGCAAATCGGCGGCTACATGCGGCTTTCAAAATGTCCGGGAAAAATGGCGCAATCCCTGCGTTTTGAGTCGTTTCAACGTAGTAGCGCATGCATGCAAGGCATCCATGCTGCGCTGCGATGAGCGTGCTTGGGTCGCTGGTATGAATACGTATGCATGATGTGGTTTGCTTGGAAACGCGCGCCCTACCATCCACTCACGCCGCCGGCCATGTCCGTCTGCGTGGGCGCCGAACGCACTGAGAACGATCGCGTCGGCCACCAACAAGAGGCGACTACAAGAACGTTTTTTTGGGGAGGGGACACGTGATACTCAAGCGTAATTTGCTGGTGATGGCTCTTGCTTCGGCTGGTCTCACCATGGCTTTCGGCGTACAGGCCGCGACGGACAACTCCGGCGCGCAGACCACGCCCGGCACCTCGCAAAGCAGCACTGCCAGCAACGATACTGGCAACGGCAGCACGTCGCAGGCGACGACCAACCCGAAGAGCCAGGCGCAGCTCGCCAAGAGCCTGTCCACGGTGACGGTGACCGGTTTCAGCAGCAGCGTGGAAAAGTCGATCGACTACCAGCGCTATGCCGACACTATCCAGAACGTGGTCACGGCAGCCGATATCGGTGGCCTGCCCGATCAATCCATCGCGGACTCGCTGACGCATCTGCCGGGCGTTTCCGCCGAGCGCATCGCGGGCCAGGCTTCGCAGATCAACATCCGCGGCCTTTCCGGCGATTTCATCCTCACCACGCTGGACGGTCGCGAGCAGCCGTCGACCAGCGGCACCAACTACATCGAGTTCGATCAGTATCCGTCGGAACTGATCAACATGGCGACGGTGTACAAGTCCTCGCAGGCGTCGCTGATCGAAGGCGGCGTAGCCGGCACCATCGCGCTGCAGACGGCCAATCCGCTGGAAAACACCAAGGACCAGTCGCTCAACATCGACGCGCGCGGCAGCTATGACGGGCAGGCGCACGATGTGCCGAATGCCAATCCGGTCGGCTATCGATTGAGCGTGGCGTACCAGGGCAAGTTCCTCGACAACACGCTGGGCATCGGCCTGGGTTTTGCGGACATGTATCAGCCGCATGTGGCCGAGCAGTTCGTGGGTGAGGCTTCGGATGGCAGTCTCTACCAGTTGAATCAGGGTTCTTCGCAGAAGGCTTATTTGCCGGAAGGTTTCCAGTTGCAGCAGAACGGTGGTGAAGAACGCCGTCGCGGCTATCTGGGTACGGTGGTGTGGAAACCGACTGATGAGCTGCAATTTACCGCGGACACCTTCTTCTCGAAGTTCTTCAACTCTTCGTTCGGCTACGGCCTCCGCTCGCAGAATTTCTACGGGAACAATGCGCAGATCACCAATCCGGTGCTGAGTTCGCTGGGTACGGTCATCGGCGGCACAGCAACGGGTGATGGCACCACCCAGTTCTCCAACGAAACCACCGCCGATAATTACACCAAACACCAGAGCGTGTTCTCCGGTGGCCTGAACATGAAGTGGCACCATGGCAACTGGCACGTGGAATCGGACATCTCGATGTCGCGTGCGATGAGCAACGAGATCAACGTCGACACCACTGCCGATCCGTACACAGGCCTAGGCACCAGTGCACCGAAGCTGATGGCGCAGTCGACCACGTTCCAGTTCAAGGGCCGCAACATTGGCGACGTATCGCTCGCCAATCCAGGCCTCTATACCAACCCCAACGACATGGCCCTGTCGCGCTACGGTGTATATCCGTACATCTACCACGACAGGAACAAGGCTTTCCGCACCGCCGTGCAATACGACCTGCCGGAGAACCCGGTGTTCTCGGCTGTCGAAGCGGGCGTGTACTTGAACAACCATACCTATAACGCGGATCGCGAGGTCTATGTGTATGGTTCGGAGTGGGGCGGTTACGCGAACAACACGCCGAACCAGCCGCCTCTGACGATCCCGTCCAGCGCCGCGCAAGTCACTTGCTGGAAGGGCAAATTCAGCGGCTTCCCCTGCTTCCTTACGCTCAATGGCCCGGCGATTCTTGCCGCGCACGGCATCGTTGCGAACCCGGTGAAGAACATCACCGACCAGAGCTGGTCGGAAATCCAGAGCGGTTCGGTCAACGAAAAGACGCGCGACCTATTTGTGATGGGTGACATCGACGCACAGTTGTTCGGTCACGAGCTGACCGGCAACGTGGGCGTGCGCGTGTCGCGCCAATCGCAATACAGCTACGGCTTGCAGCAGGTCGGTAACGGCGAAGGCGTGTTGATCGTCGACGGCAACGGCAAAAGCAGCATGGACTATGCACCGATCAAGCTGGGCAAGACCTATACGGATTACCTGCCATCGTTGAACTTGATCTACCACTGGACCGACAACGACCAGACGCGCTTCTCGGCGTCGAAGGCGCTGTCGCGTCCGCCGATCAACACCATGCTGGCCGGTGCCGGCTCCTGGGTGTCGAACGGCCAATACAACGTGTGGGGAAGCACCAGCCCGCTACTCAATCCGTTGCGCGCCACGCAGTACGACCTGGACTACGAGCACTACTTTGATGACTCCACCGGTGCGGTGACGGCCGGTGTGTTCTTCAAGAAAGTGAATTCGTTCGTACAGAACGTCACCTATAACAACTTCGACTTCGCTGCGGTCGGCATCACGGTGCCGAACGATCCGGCCACCGGCAAGCCTTACGCGAACGGCCAGTACCAGACCTCGTACAACGCCAAGGGCGGCGACGTGCGCGGCATCGAAGCGTCGTTCACCAAGACGCATTTCCTGCCGGGCATCTGGTCGGGGCTTGGCTTCGATGCGAACCTGGCGCTGACCAACAGCAACGTGCACAACCCGACCAATCTGGCCGGCCCGACCACGTATATCGGTCTGCCTGGTTTGTCCAAGCGCGTGGCGAGTGCGGCGCTGTTCTATGACGACGGCACGTTCTCCGCGCGTCTGTCGGCGAACTACCGCTCGTCGTTCCTCTCCAACACGCAGATTGCGGTCAACAATCAGCTGGTGACGTTCGCGTCCGAAACCGTGTACGACTTCCAGGCGGCTTACAACGTCACCAAGCAGCTGAGCGTGGTCTACCAGATGCTCAACATGAGCAACCAGCCGACCAAGACCTACTTCGGCGGCAACCCGCAGCAGACCGGTACGATCCAGTACTTTGGCCGCACCAGCTACCTGGGCGTCAACTTCAAGCTCTAAGTGAAGCAATCGTGCCGGACACCCTCCCGTGGTGTCCGGCACGCTCCCCCGGCCCGGCTCCGTTGACGATTGTGGAGCCGGGTCTTTTTCCAGGCGCGATCCGGTTCGCCTCTCGTTGCGCGGCCGTGCCGTGGCGACGACACTCCATCCCCGGGAGGCGACCCTATGTTCAAGTTCACAACCGCACTACGTTCCGTCGTGATCGTTGCGGCGCTCGCGCTGCTGTCCGTCCCATCCTTTGCGCAGGAAAAAACAGCCGCGAAGCCGGCGGCGCAGGCGTCGGGCGTCTATTACGAAATCTTCGTTCGCGCGTTCTACGACAGCAACGGCGACGGCATCGGCGACCTCAACGGCGTCACCGCCAAACTCGACTACATCAAGTCGCTGGGCGTCAGCGGTATCTGGCTGATGCCGGTCAATCCCTCGCCGAGCTATCACGGCTACGACATCACCGACTACGAAGGCATCAATCCGCAGTACGGCACGCTGCAGGATTTCAAGAAACTGGTGGATGAGGCGCACAAGCGCGGCATCAAAGTGGTGATGGATATGGTGATCAACCACACCAGCGACCAGCATCCATGGTTCAAGGCGGCGCAGGATCCGAAAGACCCGCACCACGACTGGTATCTGTGGGCCAAGCCGGGCACCGATCTGAAGGCGATCAGCGCTGTCGGCGGCCCTGCCTGGCATCGCGCCTCGAATGGCGCGTATTACGAAGGCACGTTCGTCAGCGCGATGCCCGATCTCAACTATGACAACCCGGCGGTACGCAAGGCCATGATCGACGCAGGCTGCTTCTGGTTGCAGCAGGGCGTGGACGGTTTCCGCCTGGATGCCGCACAGCATGTCTACGATGATCTGCGTACCGACGTGAACGATCCCATCGCGTTGCAGAAGAATCTGCGCTGGTGGAGCGAATATCGCCGCGCGCTGGAAGCGACCGATCCGCACGTATGGCTGGTGGGCGAGGTGATGCGGCTGAATCCGGACGAGCTCACGCCATACATGGGCCCGTTGAATACGGTTTTCGATTTCCCCCTCGCCATGCAGTTGATCCAGAGTGTGAACCAGGAGCGGAATCTGGGCATCGGCCATGGCTTGCAATACACGTACGCGGCCTATCGCGCCCACGCGCATGGCGACTTCGACGATGCGCCGTTCCTCAGCAATCACGACCAGCAACGCGTGATGAGCCAGCTCGATGACAACATGGCGCATATGCGCGTCGCCGCCGCGCTGCTGTTGACGCTGCCGGGCCATCCCTTCATCTACTACGGCGAAGAACTCGGGATGCAGGGCAGCAAGCCCGACGAGAACCTCCGCGAGCCGATGCGCTGGTATCGCAACGGAAAAGGCCAGGGCACGGCGAGCTGGAAAGACTGGAGCACGAGTGACGATGCGGCGATTTCGGTGGAGGCGCAGCAAGCCGACGCCGGTTCGCTGCTCAACCTGTACCGCACGCTGATCGGCTGGCGCCAACAGGTGAGCGCGCTGCGCGATGGTGTGTTGCGCGATATGCCGTCGGCCGATCCGCATGTGCTGGCTTACACGCTGCAGGACGCGCAGTCGCGCGTGCTGGTGGTACATAACCTGTCGCGTGAAGCGCGTGTGTTGGAGCTGGGTGCGGAAGCGCAGGTGACGTCGGTGTTGCTGCACAGCCAGGATGGCGTGATGCTTGCAAACGGCAAGGTGACGTTGCCGCCATATACGACGGCGATTTTGCGGTGACTTTTTGGCTCCCTCTCCCCTCCGGGGAGTGGGTCGGGGTGAGGGGCCAGCCTAGCCAGATATCTACAGTCCACAGCGCTGCAAGTTTCTTGTTGAAAAGAAGTGGCTTTCGCGCAAGATTGTCCCCTCACCCCGACCCTCTCTCCGAGGGGAGAGGGATGCATCCCGCAAGCAGTGACATAGAAAGGATGGGTGGATGACAACCCTGCGTAATTTGGCCTTCTGTGGCCTGCTGATCGCTTCCACGTCTTACTCGGCTTTCGCTGATCAAACCTCACCGACGTTCCAGCTCGATCGTGCCGACGCACGCGGCATCGAGCTCCATCATGGCAATGACCGCATCACCGTGCGTTTCGTCGCCTCGAACGTGGTGCAGATTCACGGCATGCCGCGCGGCCAAAGCACGCGGCCGGGCATCGTGATGGATCCGCATGGCTCGCGTGACACACTGTCGAACCTGCACGTTCGCACCAGCGCGGATAGCGCATCGGTGGCCAGCAGCGAACTGATCGTCACCTGGGACAAACAGGCCGGTCGCCTAAGCATTGCCGACGTACAAGGAAAGTCGCTGCTGCAGACCGATCCGACCGGCTTGATGGACCGCCGCATCGACCTGCAGCACGACGCTGGCGATGCGCTCTATGGCATTGGCGGTTACGACGCCTTCGAGCCGGCCAAGGGCGGCTTGCTGCGCCATGGCGTGCAGATCGCGAAGGCCGGCGAGCAAGGCTATCCGGGCGGCCCGTTCGTGTGGAGCACGCGCGGCTACGGCGTGCTGGTCGATACGGTCGGCGCCAAATTCGACCTGGCTCACGATCGTCTCAACGTCACCGGCATCAGCCGCGAGGATGTCAGTTACGACGTGATTGCCGGCACGCCGCCAAGGATTTTCGCCGCACTCGCCACATTGAGCGGTGCGCCGCCGATGTTCCCGAAATGGGCGATGGGATTCACCAACAGCCAGTGGGGCATCGATCAGCAGGAGCTGCTGGCCATCGTGAAGGGATACCGCAGCCGGCATATTCCGATCGACAACTTCACTTTCGATTTCGACTGGAAGGCGTGGGGCGACGACAACTACGGCGAGTTTCGCTGGAACGAAAAGAAATTCCCTGGTGGCCCCAGCGGTGCGCTGAAAACCAGCATGGATCAGCTCGGCATGCACATGACCGGCATCATGAAGCCGCGCATCCATGTCGATACGGTGGAAGGTCGCTACGCCGAGGCGCATGGCTATTGGGTATCCGACAAGCCGCAGAATCCGGATTACTTCTCGCTGAAGTTTGTACGCGAACTGGATTTCGACCAGTCCGCCGTGCGCGCGTGGTTCTTCAATGATGCGCTAAAGCATTCGTTCGATACCGGCATCGTAGGCTGGTGGAACGACGAGGCGGACGACACCAACAGCAACACGCAATTTCTCAACATGCAGCGCGCGCTGTATGAAGGCCAGCGCGCGTACACCCCGACCCGAGTGTGGTCGATCAATCGCGACTTCTACCTCGGCGCGCAGCGTTATGCGTACGGCCTATGGTCGGGCGACATCGACACGGGCTTCGACAGCATGGCCGCACAGCGCCAGCGCATGTTGAGCGCCATCGATGTGGGCGAAATGAAGTGGGGCATGGACGGCGGCGGCTTCAAGGGTCATCCCGACGGCGAAAACTACGCGCGCTGGATCGAGTTCGCCGCGTTCGTGCCGATCTTCCGCGTGCATGGCACGCTGGGCGAAAAGCGCCAGCCGTGGATGTATGGCCCAAGCGCGGAAAAGGCGGTCACCGACGCCATGCGCCTTCGCTATGCGCTGATTCCCTATATCTACAGCTACGAGCGCACGGCCACGACGGAAGGCGTTGGCATCGTGCGGCCGCTCACCTTCGACTATCCCGACGATCCGCAGGTGCGCGACGACGTGGAAGCCTGGATGTTCGGTGAGAACCTGTTGGTCTCGCCGGTGGTGGCGAAAGGGCAAACCGAAAAAGACATCTATCTGCCGGCCGGCCAGTGGACCGATTACTTCACCGGTAAGGTCTATGAGGGCGGCCAGGTCATCCGCTACGCGGTCGACGACCAGACCTGGGGCGACATTCCTCTCTTCATCCGCGAAGGCGCAATCATCCCCACGCAACCGGCGATGGATTACGTGGGCGAGCATCCAGTGAGCGAGCTGACCGTGGACGTGTTTCCCACCAACCGCGCCACGCATTTCGACTACTACGACGATGACGGCAGCACCTACGCCTATGAACATGCTGCGTTTTATGCCCAACGTCTGAGTACGCGGCGAGATGGCGATCGTGCCGAGTTCGATATCGATGCACCGCACGACACCTACAAGCCGGCGTTGAAGTATTACCTGGTGAAAGTGCACGGTGTAGCAGCCACGGGCGTGAACGCACTCAAGTCCTATCCAAGCGCAGACGCTTTGCGGAAGGCGAAGGGCGAGGGCTGGACGGTGGATCGTGATCGCTATGGCAGCGTGACGTTGCTTCGGCTTGCCGCGGACAAGGCGAAGCATGTGGTGCTTCGCGCGTCCGATGCACGTTGAAGCACTCGCTTGAGTGCGAGACGCAATCTCCTCCCCTACATGCAGTAGGGAGGGGTTAGCTACACAGCAGGTTCAGCAAGCCGGCCCGTGCAGCGTCGGTCCGCCACGCGCGTTGCTTTCCCGCCGCTGCACTTCGAACTGCGCCAACATCTGCGCTTGTTGCTGATCGTGCGTTTGCACTTGCCACATGGTTTGCTGCACGGTGGGCGCCGGCTGATCCAGGCTGATCGAGGCGTACGCATCGGGTCGCGTCGTCAGGAAATGCACGGCATCGTCGCGGATGTGGATTTGATGCAGTTGCTCCGGACGGGTGATCCGGCCCATGTAGCAGGCGGCAGTTGACTGCTCCAATCGTTCCTCCGTTGTCCCGGACGGCAGCAATTCCTTCAGCCTGGCGTACAGCGCATGCTGCGGATGGTCAGGGTTGCTGTAGCTCAACGGTTCGGCTGCAGGCGAGGCCCCTGTTTCGTGGCGCTGCGCTTCATAGGCACTGCGATGCGCCGGTTCGGTTGGCATGGCGCGCAAGTCCTCTTGCGCTCTTTTCTTCTCGCGCTCCTGCTCGCGTTGCCGATGCATGGCTTCCACCTGGCGTTGCATGTCGTGCAGTTGCGCTTGCATGGCAGCCCAAGGATTTTGATCAGGAAGGGCATCATGGTGGAGCCGCGATGCAACGGATTCGAGGGACGTCAGGGATGTTGCTGGCTGGGATCCCACGCGTTGATGCGACGCGTGTGCAACGTAGTGCGGTGGGCCCACCTCACCCTGTGCCGACGACTGGCCCTGCGCAGTGACCGCGAGCGTGCTCGGTGTCTGTGCGAGCTCCTCGAGCAATGATGTGTTACGTGCCACGGTGGCGTGCGAGGTCGCGCCCTGCTTTAGCGTTGCGATCGTTGCGCGTGCCTCGATCAGCCCTCGGGTGGCCGGATCGACCAAACCAGTGCTTGGCAATCCTTGCCCCCGCTGAAACTCCATCACTGCGAAGCGGGTGGCGTCGTCGTACGTTCCTGTTAGTGGCAAGGACTGGTTGCGATGATCGGTCATGCCCAGCATGTTCAACTGCTGTTGGAGGGTGCGGATGGCGGCAGGATCGAGATCTAATGGTGGCGCCACCTGCGGGAAAGCAGGCGGCTCGAAGACTGCGGCAGGGGATGCTGTGGGCGCAAGGGACGGACTGATCGATGGCGTGGCCTCGCGTAGAACGGCCCATGTGTTCGGTCCAGCCTTGCCATCCGTACTCAGCGCGTGATGGCGCTGAAAGGCTTCAACGGCATGACGTGTGTTGCGCCCAAAGTGATGATCAATCGTCAGAGGATGGCCTAGTGCGTCGGTATAACCAAGTTCGCGAAGACGAGTTTGCAGTTCGCCGACCGCGGGGCTGTAGGCGCCTTCGCTCAGGACATTGCCAGTTGTGCGAAGAGGCTTGATACGTGTAGGAACCGCGCGCGAAAAGGAACCAGGTCCCATTGCTACAGTGGCCTGCCATGCTGCTTCAGCCGAGAGGCCCGCGTCGATTTGGGCTTTGTATTCGGCTCGCATTTCATCCAGGGCATTGGCTACCTGTGCTGCGGTGGTGTGCATTTTGTTACCAAACTTTTCGTAAGGCGCATACACATGCCCTGGCGTGTCGGGGTCTTCTACGCTAGCCCATTCTTTGCTAATTGCTTTTTGCGCGTCACGCAGCGTGGTGTTGGGTGCCCCGGTGATATAGGCATAAATCTTCCAGCATTTGTTTCGCAGGATGTATTCGCTAAACAATCTATCCTGTAACGCGGGTGTAAATTTTTCGGATGAACTAATTTGAAGTTTGCTTACTCCTTCTTTCAATGTGGCGGGGATGAACTGATATCTGCCAACAGCAAACACCCGGCCAGGATCACCTGCCGGGAGTCTCTGCTGTCTCTGGATTTCTGTAAGAGTCGTTTGCGAGAAATCGATTTTTTGATCTGCTGGAACGATTACGCTCGTTCCATTTTTAATTTTTACGGTTCCCCGGTTGTATGAGTTGTAGTCGCCCTCACCGGACCCAATTAGTTCGCCAAAAGGATTGCTCATAGCTCAATTTTTTTTCAAAAAATTATTGGATGGACTTGTAATCCCATGTGGTTACGGCCAGCTCATACCTATCCGTCTCATTCAGACTTTGGATATCGCCGTAGGACAGTACGTAGAGTGGAGTTCCATCTTTGATATAGCGGGTTGTCAAATATCCTTGCGACGTATAGATGAATATCTCGGGGGCTATGTCACAAGCCCGGCAGCCAATATCACGCGGGTCCTTGCGGCAAACTTCGTCGAAAGTGTTACCCAATACAGCGTCATGGCAATCAGGGTTGATGACCGGTTTCCACCCGTCGGCTAGCAGCTTTTTTCTAAAATCCACGAATGAATCGATTTTCTTATATTCGGGACCTAACATGGGTTTAGCGGCTTTCTCAGGCGCGCGGGTCGTGGAGCCCGCTGTTTTGTGGGGTGAATCAGCGGCCACGCTCGCTTGCGTGGGCGGATTGCATGCGGCTGTGCCCACCGCCAAAGCTGCCGTTGCAGCTACTTGTGCCAGCTTCATCTCATCATTCTCCTCAACGATTAGTTGTTTATCCGGCGCAACGCGCCCCAGAAAATCCACATAAGGCGCCGTCGGCTTGCGCTTGTCCGGCACCGGTAATCCACCCGGTGGCAATGGTCCAAGCTCGCGTGTCGTGCGTTCGTTGGCGACTTGCATCATGCGCAACAAATTCAGTTCGTGCAGCGGATCGATCACCTTCGGGCGATGTACCGCGACCAACGATGACGGACGCGCGCCTTCGCCATCCTGATTTTCCGATTCGGGCTGGTCATCGTCATTGGGGTTGGGATAGGTTGACTTGTAATCCTTCATAGGCGCTCTCTTTTTCGCAGCACTACTTTCCCGTCAACTTTTGCACGCCCTGTTTTCCGTGCATGACGACCATTCCTGACACACCCACCACCCGCTGCGCCTTTGCCTCGACTGGCGGCAGCACTCGCTTGCTGAAGAACGTGAGTTTGAAATACCAGTTCTTGCGGCAGCGGATCGGTCGGCAGCGTTCGACGAAGATCAGCTGCTCATCGTTGGGCAACTCCTTGATCTCCTGTGGCAGCATCAGCGCGCGCCGCTCCTCGGTGACGCTGTGGGACACGCTGCTTCCACCCTGGCCGCGCGTGACCGAGCGATGTTTCCGGCGCACGGTGCGGTAACCCAGCATGTCGCTGTAATCGTTGGCGTCTTCCTGTTCGCGCGGGGTAAACACGATCTGCACTGCATGGTTGGTGCTGAAGGTGCGCGCCCGGTCCGCTCCGTAGGTGGAGCGCAACTGGGCCTGGCTCTGCACGATGGTGAGGAAGCGCACGCTGAAGCCGGCAGCCACCGAAATGCGTTCGGCGATTACGTCCACCGGGCCCATGGCAGTGAATTCGTCCATCAGGAAACCGGTACGGGTCTGCTCGCGCATGACGCCAGCGTTGCGAGGATCGTCGAGCAGTTGCTGTACCGCTGCCCTGTCGGCGGTGGAGAAGTGCAGCAGGCGCTCGAGGCTGGGGAACAGTGGCGACGTGTTGGGATCGGGTGCGAGATTCTGTTTGGCCAGTTCGTCCCACCGTTCGAACATGAAAGAGGCAAAGGCGACGAACGCGCCGCGGCTTTGCGCCACCCAGAAGGGGTCTTGTGCGTTCTGGTCCGGATAGAGAATGGCGGCGAGGGTCTGGATGTCGCTGATGCGCTGGCGCCAATCGGTCGATACCAGCGCCAAAGGGTTGAAGCGGTGCGTGCAACTCTGTTCGTCGTAAGGCGACCATACGATGATCTCCTGTCCCATCGCCTCACGCTGGCCGCTGGTGAGCTTGAGCAGTTCGCCTTTCACGTCGAGGCAAACCACGGAGTGCTCATAGGTGAGTAGCACCGGCACGGCAACGCAGGTCGTTTTGCCTGACCGCGTTGGACTTACCATGATGACGTGGTAGGCGCCGTTGACATGAATAGGGCGGCCCTTGTAATTGCCCACGACGATGCTTTCAGGCTTCTTCGCCAGCATGTCGGCCTTCTTCAGATCGCCCATGTCGGCAAAGCGGGCTTCGCCATGCAGTGGCGTTTCCTTCTTCCGGAACAACGGCAGCAGCAACCCCAGCCACGCCAGCAACGGCAGACTGAAGCCAAGGTAGCCGCCAAGCTTGATCTTGGTGGCATACGGCACGAACTGCGGCAGATCGGTCACCTGGAAATACGACCACCACGTATGCCATTGCAACGGAACCGTTCCCAGGCCCAGCAGCTTCAGCGTGATCCAGCCTGACAGGTACAAGCCGGCGACCGTCGCCAACATGGCGGACGCGATCGCCACGATGCTTTTCCAATGCATTGTCTTTCTTCGCTCGATGTGACGATGCTTTGAGTGCTCGTCACTTGCAGAACCCCTGAGCGTACGATCGTAAAGCGCGTACCGCGGTGAGCAATGAGGAATAGAGGCAAGTGGGTGTAGGGGAACAGCGAGTCAGATGCAGCTTAAATTCTATGCGCCGATTCCGGCCCACCCTTAGGATCGAGTCCGGGGCGGTTTCAGTATGAGTCGCGCATTGAATGCAGACCCTGTCTGTAAGACACTTGCGCATTCGGAAAGTAAACGTTTACATGCCGGTAAAACCTTGAGGAATCGCCATGCTCCATTCCGCCACGTTGCGCCGCACTGCATCAAAGCTCGGCCTCGCTATCTTGCTGACCTTCGGCGCCGCCCATGCTGCAATGCCGCCTTCGGCCGATACCGTCGCGCTCAAGGTGGACGCCACGGCGAAGGGCACGGCTTTTCCGCATTTCTGGGAACAGATGTTCGGTTCCGGCCGCGCCTCGCTCGCATTGCGGGACGATTACCGCAAGGACATCGAAGCCGTGCATGCCGCGACCGGTTTCGGCTACGTGCGCTTCCACGGCATCTTCGATCGCGACGTGGGCGTGGTACGGCGCGACAAGGATGGCCGCATCGCCTACAACTTCTCCTACGTGGACCAGATCTACGACGGTCTGCTGGAGCGCGGCGTCAAGCCATTCGTCGAGCTTGGCTTCATGCCGCCGGAGCTGAGTTCCGATCCAGCGCAGCACCATGATTTCTGGTATCACCCGAACGTGATGCCGCCGAAGGATTACGCCGAATGGGACGCGATGATCCACGCCTTCGTAGAGCATCTGATCGCGCGCTACGGCATCGATGAAGTGGCCAGTTGGTATTTCGAGGTATGGAACGAACCCAACCTCGCGTTCTGGGGCGGACACCCGGAGCAATCCACGTACTACACGCTGTACGACCACACGGCGCGCGCGCTCAAGACGATTAGTCCCCGCCTGCGTGTGGGCGGTCCGGCGACGGCACAGGCGGCCTGGGTGCCGGATTTCCTCAAGCATGTGCACGACACGCACGTGCCGGCGGACTTCGTAAGCACGCACGTCTACGGCGACGACACCGCGCAGAACGTGTTCAAGACCGGCGAAAACATTCCGCGTGCCGACATGGTCTGCCGCGCGGTGGACAAGGTGCATCGCGAGATCGCCGCCTCGCCGTATCCGAAGATGCCGCTGATCTTCAGCGAGTACAACGCGTCCTATGCGAACCTGCCGAACGTGACCGACACCGTCTATATGGGCCCGTGGATGGCCAACACGATCCAGGAATGCGCCGGCAAGGTGGAGCTCATGAGCTACTGGAGCTTCTCCGATGTGTTCGAGGAGCAAGGCGTGGTGCGGAATCCGTTCTATGGCGGTTTTGGCCTGATCGCGGCCGATCGCATCCCGAAGCCGGCGTTCAACGCGTTCGCCATGCTGCATCGCCTGGGCGACCTGCGCCTGCCGGTGTCTTCCGATAGCGCGCTGGCCACGCGCCGCGCGGACGGTACGCTGGTGCTGGCGCTATGGAACTACGCACCGCCAGTGGGCGATACCGATACCTACACCAAGGGCACGCCGCGGGGCTCGGTGAAGCATTTCGACGTCGATGTGTCGCACTTGGCTGCAGATGCAAAAGCGACCGTATGGCGCGTGGACGAAACCCACGGCAACGCGGTGGCGGCGTTCGACGCCATGGGGCGGCCGGATTTCCCCACGCGCGAGCAGATTGCGCAATTGCGCACGGCGGGCCAGCTGGCGGAACCGGAATCGCTGGCGCTGGAGCATGGCCGCTTGCGGATCGACATTCCGCCGCAGGGATTGGTGGTGGTCGAGTTGCGGTGACGCCCGTCACTTCAAACGCGCGCGGTTTCCACAAAGGTTTGGGGAAGGGACGCACGCATGAATACGTATGCAGAAAGGCCATGGCCACCTTCGTCTTGCCTACCATGCACGGTCGCCCACGTGACCGATGACCGCCATGCTGCAGTCGCAGCATGTGCATCGCTTCGCGTCATGACATAAACCAGAGAGAGAATGGGGTGGCTGATCCATCCGCGGAGTGTGCATGCTGAGCGTTGTGATGATGGCGGCCTTGGCCGCAGGCGCCCAAGGGGATACGTGGCGCGATGAGCTGACCTGGCGCGGCGCGCAGGCGCATATGACCGCAGCCAAGGATGGGCGCTTCACCTTGACCGGCCCGTTTGGCAGGCGCGATATCGCCGCGCAGCGCATGCGCGCGCAAACCGCCAGCCCGATGTTCGATGGCCTGTTCGCCATGGCGCAGGACGAACTCACGCAGGACTCGGTCACCGCGATCCGCGATGGCGCGTTCGATCATGGCCAGCCGATTCCGTGCACATGTTTCGAGACCGGCGCCAAGTGGCCGTACGTGTGGACACGCGATCTTTCCTATTCCATCGACTTGGGCCTGTGGAAATTCGATCCGCAGCGCTCGCGCAACGGCTTGAGTTTCAAGTTGTCGGACGTGCGCGAGCCGGCACAACCGCAAGGTTTGTATGTGATGCAGGACACGGGCTCCGGCGGCAGCTGGCCGATCAGTACTGATCGCGTGGTGTGGTTCCTCGGCGCGCAGCATCTGCTGGACGACAAAGCCTTCGCCGACAACGTGTACCACGCCTTGAACGACACGCTGGCGCAAGATCGCCAGTACGTGTTCGACGCGAACATGGGGCTGTATCGCGGCGAAACCTCCTTCCTCGACTGGCGCCAGCAAACCTATCCGGCGTGGACGGCCGACAACGTGGTATTCATCGCGCAATCGTTCGCGCTGTCCACCAATGTGCTGCATTACCAGGCGTTGCAGCTTGCCGCGCGCCTGGCCAAGACGCATGGCGATGCGACCAAAGCAAAGCGTTACGAGGACCAGGCTACCGCCCTGAAAGCCGCCATCAATGCGCACTTCTGGCGCAAGGATCGCGGCCTGTACATGAGCTACATCGGCGGTGACGGCACGCCGTACGACACCTACGATCTGCTTGGCACCGCCTTGGCGATCACCAGCGGCGTGGCCGAGGGCGAGGCGGCGCGCATTGCGCTGGCGAACTATCCGACCTGGCCGGCCGGCAGCCCGGTGATCTGGCCGGAGCGCGCCGATCAGCCGATCTATCACAATCGCGCGATCTGGCCATTCGTCAGCGCCTACGCCTTGCGTGCGGCACGCGTGGTGAACGATCCGGCGCGCATCGCGCACGAATTGCGCTCGATCATGCGCGGCGCGGCGATGTCCGGCTCCAACATGGAGAACTACGAACTCCTCACGCAGGCCACGCACGTCGACGATGGCAAGCTCAGCGGCCCGGTAGTCGATTCGCCGCGCCAGCTATGGTCGGTGGCGGCGTATCTGGACATGGTCAGCGAAGGCGTATTCGGCCTGACCCAGGATGGACGAATCGAATCCAAGCTGCCCGTCTCGCTGGTACCCATGCTGTTCGGCGAGAAGGACAGCATCAGCCTGGCGATGCCGGATCGCACCATCACGCTGCGCCGTCCGCGTGCCTTGCAGGGCGATCTGCTGGTGGCCGATGCCATCAAACAACGCGGAACGGAAACCGTGGTGACCCTGAAAGCGATCGACGTATCGGCCATTCCCATGCGCACCGACGCACCGCTCTACGCGCCGGTCGCGCCCGATGCGCCATCGATCGACAAGGACAACAAAGGCTGGCGTGTGCAGGCGGACGGCAAGGTGGTGCTGTACGCCGATGCGCAGCGCGTCGGCCGCATCGATGGCAGCACCTACATTGCGCAAGGTGCGCAGCCGCCGTGCGTGAGCGTGACGCGCGTGGACGAGCACGGCATCGAATCGCTGCACAGCCCGATGGTTTGCGGCGGTGAGCCCGTGGCGATCGGCGACGGTTGGCCACGCTCGTGGACCGCGCCCGCTACCGGCCGCTATCGCGTCGCGCTGCGCTACGAAAACGACCATGGCACGATCGAGACCGGCGTCACCGCGGCGGTGAAATTCCTGGTGGCGCATTGCGGCAGTGATGCGGTACAGCGCGTGCCGATCGTGATGCCGCACAGCGTGGGCGAACAATCGTCCACCTATGGCGTGATCGCGGCCAAAGCCGGCACGGTGTGCCGCTTCGAGTTGGAGCAAGGCTTCAACATGAGCGATCTCAAGCATTTCGCGCACTACACCGGCGGCAAGGGCGGCAGCGAAGGGCCGCTCAACGATGCGCGCATCGGCGATCTCCTCATCACACCCACGACAGGTATGCCATGAACCGCAAGCCGAGCCTGTCGTTCTGGCAGATCTGGAACATGTGCTTCGGTTTTCTGGGCATCCAGTTCGCCTTCGCGTTGCAGAACGCCAACGTCAGCCGCATTTTCCAGACGCTGGGCGCGAGCGTGGCGGACATTCCCATGTTGTGGATCGCCGCGCCGCTGACCGGGCTGATCGTGCAGCCGCTGATCGGCTACGCGTCCGATCGCACGTGGGGAAAGCTGGGGCGTCGCCGCCCTTATTTCCTTGCCGGCGCCGTGCTCGCCACGCTGGGACTGCTATGGATGCCCAACTCGGGCGCGCTGTGGATCGCCGCGCTGCTGCTATGGGTGATGGACGCATCGATCAATGTATCGATGGAACCCTTCCGTGCCTTCGTCGGCGACCAGTTGCCGACGGCGCAGCGTCCGCTGGGCTACGCGATGCAGAGTTTCTTCATCGGCCTGGGCGCGGTGGTGGCGTCCTTGCTGCCGTATCTGCTGGCGCATCTGGGCGTCAGCAATGTGGCCGGCCCGGGCGGCGTGCCCGCCACGGTGCGCGATGCGTTCTACATCGGCGCCGCGGTGCTGCTTTGCTCGGTGCTGTGGACCGTGTTGTCCACGCGCGAATACCCGCCGGATCAATTGCACGAATTCGACGATGCGGTGAAAACCGAACCGGTGGACGTGGAGCGCGCTACCGCGCGCAAGCACGGCCTGGTCTGGTTGGCATGTGGCGTAGTGGGCATATGGCTGGTGCACGCCTATCGCCTGGAGCATGAGTTGTACCTGCTCACCGGCGGACTTGCCGCGTTCGGACTGGCGCAACTGTGGCTGAGTGTGGCGCAGGGCGGTGGCATGTTCGTGCAGGTGATGACCGATGTGCACACGATGCCGCCGGCCATGCGCCGTCTTGCCCTGGTGCAGTTCTTCTCGTGGTTCGCAATGTTCGCGATGTGGATCTACACCACCGCGGGCGTGGCGCAGGTGCATTTCGGCAGCAGCGATCCGCAGTCGGAGGCGTACAACAATGGCGCCAACTGGGTGGGCGTGCTGTTTGCCGCCTACAACGGTTTTGCCGCCGTGGCCGCGTTGGTGATTCCGCTGATGGTGCGACGCTGGGGTTTGCGCATCAGTCACCTGGTCAATCTATGGCTGGGTGGCGCAGGGCTGGTGTCCTTTCTGCTGATCCGCAATCCGGACTGGCTGCTGTTGCCGATGGCAGGGGTGGGCTTTGCGTGGGCGTCGATTCTTTCGCTGCCGTACGCGCTGCTGTCTGACAACCTGCCGGCGGAGAAGATGGGCGTATACATGGGCATCTTCAATTTCTTCGTGGTGATTCCGCAATTGCTCGCCGCCAGCGTGCTGGGGATGCTGCTGCGGGTGTTCTTCCACGGGCAGCCGATCTATGCACTGTTGCTAGGCGGCGCGAGCTTGCTGGTGGCAGGCTTGAGCGTGTTACGGGTGAAAGAGCCCGTGCCCGCGGGAATGCTCAGTAGGTTGGGTTAGCGCAGCGTAACCCAACAATATCGCTTCGAAGACGTTGGGTCACCCCCGGATCAAGTCCGGGGTAACCCAACCTACTGGTGGTTCGCGGCCAAGGCGCTCGCCGCCGCGCGTTGTTGCAGGAAGAGCTTTTCACGCACATTGCGCGCCATGGATGCGGCGCGTTCGAATTCCTCGCGCGCTTCGGTGTGGCGTTCCAGGCGGCTCAGCAAATCGCCGCGCACACTGGGCAGCAGATGGTAGTTGCGCAGCAAGGGTTCATTCGCCAGCGCATCGACCAATGCCAATCCCGCCGCGGGGCCGGATGCCATCGCAACGGCCACCGCACGATTGAGCTCCACCACCGGCGATGGCATCACTTGCGCCAGCTCTGCATAGAGCGTGGCGATACGATTCCAGTCCGTCGCTTCCACGCTGCGCGCGCGCGCATGGCAGGCGGCGATGGCCGCTTGCAGTACGTACGGTCCACGCGCGCCGCTGAGTTTTTCGGCGCGCTCCAGCGCGGTGAGCCCGCGGCGGATCAGCAAGGGATCCCACCGGCTGCGATCCTGCTCCGGCAACAGAATCGGTTCGCCGCTGGCGGTGGTGCGCGCATGCAGGCGCGACGCCTGGATTTCCATCAGGGCCAGCAAGCCGAACACTTCCGGTTCCTGCGGTGCGAGCCCTGCCAGCACGCGGCCCAGCCGCATCGCTTCGTTGCACAGTTCCGGACGAATCCAATCGTCGCCCGAAGTGGCGGCATAGCCTTCGTTGAAGACCAGGTAGATCACTTCTAGCACGGAAGCGAGCCGTTCCTCGCGTTCTTCGCCGCGCGGCACTTCGAACGGAATCTGCTTTTCCGACAGCGTGCGCTTGGCGCGCACGATGCGTTGCGAAATCGTGGGTTCGGGCACCAGGAACGCGCGCGCGATCTCGTCGGTGGTCAAGCCGCCGAGCAGGCGCAAGGTGAGCGCGGCGCGTGCCTCGGCGGAAAGCACCGGGTGGCAGGCGGTGAAGATCAGCCTCAGGAGATCGTCGCCGATATCGTCGTCGAGCATGGTTTCCAGCTCCGACTTGCCATCGGCCATCTCGCCTTCGACTTCGTAGGCAAGGGCTTCATGCTTGCGCTCGATCAGTTTCTTGCGCCGCAGCTGGTCGATGGCGCGATGCTTGGCGGCAGTCATCAGCCATGCGCCGGGGTTGTCCGGCACGCCGCTTTCCGGCCAGCGTTCCAGCGCGGTCATCAACGCGTCCTGCGCCAGGTCCTCGGCCAGCCCCACGTCGCGCACCATGCGCGCGAGGCCGGCAATGAGCCGCGCCGATTCGATGCGCCATACCGCTTCGATCGTGCGATGGATGTCGGTGGCCGTCATGACCACCGATCACAGCACTTGCAGCGATTTTGCGCAAGCTGGCCATGCGTCACACCGCCGAATGGCGCGGATCCTCGAAGCCCTCGACCGCCTTGCGCAGTTCGGGCGGAAATTCGCTCATCTCGAACACCTGGCGCACTTCGATCGTATTGCCGGGGCCGATGGGGCAACGCGTCGCCCAGGCGATGGCTTCATCACGCGAGCCCACATCGATGATCCAATAGCCGCCCACCACTTCCTTGGCTTCGGCAAAGGGACCATCGGTGACCTTCACCTTGCCGTCGACGACACGTACGCGCGCGCCGGCCGAGGGCGGGTGAAGGCCATCCAGCGCAAGCAACACACCCGCTTCCTGCAGCGATTTGTTGAACCGCATCATCTGCTCGACGGCTTCCACGCTTGGCAGCGCATCGGGCGCGGCGTTGCACTGGTCGGCAGGCATCATCAGCATCATGAAACGCATGGCGATTCTCCTTATGCCTCAGGCGGGACCATGACCATCCAGTGGATGCCGAAGCGGTCGGCCACCATGCCGAAGTAGGGCGAGAAGAAGGTCTGGCTCAGCGGCATCTGCACTTGGCCTCCATCGGCCAGTGCGGTGAACGCGCGATCGGCTTCGGCGTTGTTGCCGACGGTGAGCGACAACGAAAAACCCTGGAACTTCGTGTCCTTGTTCACGCAGTCATCCGAGGCCATCACCACGGTGTCGCCGATGGTGAGGTTGCTGTACATGATGTGCTCGCCATTGGCGTCGGCGCCGGGACCGTCGCTGGGTGGCGCTTCCTTGTAGCGCATCTTGGCATTGACCTTGGCGCCCAGGTGCTTCTCGTAATAGTGGATGGCTTCTTCGCAGCGGCCGTTGAAGAACAGGTAGGGCTGGACGTACATGGTGCTTCCTCCGTCTGATGGCGAGCGCCCGATATGGTGGGCTTTCGAGAAGAAGACGAAGCAGCGAGGAGGAAATCGACAAATCGCGACGAGGCCGAAGAAGCCGACGGAATGGCGCCCCGGGGCGGGCGAGGCGAGGCGCGGTCAAGCCTTGTATTGGCTGGAGCGACGCACGACCAGCTTTACCGGCAGCAGCCGCGTCTCCACCGGCTCCCGGCGGATCAGGCGCAACAGGTTGTCGACCAGCGTCTCGCCGGCCAGCTTGGTGTCTTGCAGCACGGTCGTCAGCGGCGGGTTGAGGAAGCGGGCCATCGGGATATCGTCGAAGCCGGCCACAGCGATCTGTTCGGGTACCTTGATGTTGCGGTCCGCCAGTGCGCGCATGGCGCCGATGGCGATCAGGTCGCTGGCGGCGAACACGGCATCGAACTTGATCTTGCGTTGCAGGAGCGCTTGGGCCGCGTCGTAGCCGGCCTGCTCGGTGCTTTCGGCGGCGTCTACCTGCAAGGCGGGGTCGGACGGGACGCCGGCTTCCTGCAGCGCCGCGACGTAGCCGCGGTAGCGGTCGAAGAATTCGGGATAGTGGCTGGAGGCGTCGCCGAGAAAGGCGATTCGCCGGCAACCCTGCGCCAGCAGGTGCGTAGCCACGGCCTGTCCGCCCTGCAGGTTGTCGCAGCCGATGGATACGTCCGGCTGGTCAGGCAATACCGCGCCCCAGCGCACCGAGCGCGTGCCCTGGGCGGTCAGCTTCAGCAGCTTGTCGCGGTACGCCAGATAGTCGCCATAGCCCAGCAGGATGATGCCATCGGCCTTCTTGGTGTCGGCATAGTCTGCATGCCAGTCATCGGAAAGCTGCTGGAACGAGATCAGCAGGTCATACCCGCGCAAGGCGCAGGCGCGGGTAATCGAACCCAGCATCGACAGGAAGAACGGATTGATGTGCGAGTCGTCGGCGGTGGGATCTTCGAACAGCAGCAGCGCCAGAGTGCCGGAGTGCTGCGAACGCAGGTTGGAGGCGTTCTTGTCCACCTTGTAGTTGAGCTGGTCGGCTGCGGCCTTGATGCGCTGTCGCGTTTCCTCGCTCACCAGCGGACTGCCACGCAAGGCACGCGAGACCGTGGACTGCGAGACCCCGGTCAGGTGCGCGATGTCGAAGGAAGTGGGTTTCCCCTTGATGTGCACTGCGGCTCGGCTCTTTTGCTCTGGCAACCAGCGGACGGCGGCCGCCCCTAACGGCATCCTAACGGTTGCACCGTCGTCTGTCCTGACGCAGGGCAAGAAAAACCTGAAACCGGATAAGAAAAGGCCCCGCGAACTTTAGGGGGAAGTTCGCGGGGCCGGGGTGGAATCGGAGACCCAGGGGAGAGGTCCGACTCCGGTTGGCGACCCAGGGAGGTGGGGCGCCGGGGGATGCCGTTGCGTGCATCCGAAAGGTTAGAGCAGCACCGGGGCGAAAAAGTTCACCGAGTGATTCATGACAACAGGATTGGTTGGCAAAGATTCATTCGCATCATCTTGCTTTCTTGGTAGAGGACGAGCGCTGAGATCAATGCGCCTCGTCCCAGTTCTTGCCCACGCCTACGTCTACCACCAGCGGCACGCGCAGTTCGGCGGCGCCGGACATGTGTTGCCGGATCGCATCGCGCACGGTATCGACAGCATCGGCGTGTACTTCGAACACCAGTTCGTCGTGCACTTGCATAAGCATGCGTGCATCGTCGCGACCTTTCAGCCAGGCGGCCACAGCGATCATGGCGCGCTTGATGATGTCGGCGGCGGTGCCCTGCATCGGCGCGTTGACGGCGGCGCGTTCGGCGCCGGCGCGCAGGGCCTGATTGCGTGAGCTCAGGTTCTCCAGATACAAACGTCGGCCGAACAGTGTTTCCACATACCCATCACGATGCGCACGCTCGCGTGTGGCGTCCATGAAGGCATGCACGCCGGGATAGCGCGAAAAATAACGGGCCATGTAGTCGCTGGCTTCGCCGCGGTCGACACCGAGCTGGCGGGCCAAGCCGAACGCGCTCATGCCGTACATCAGGCCGAAATTGATCGCCTTGGCGGCACGGCGCTGGTTGTTGGTGACGGCATCGGGTCCCAGTCCGAACACTTCCGCGGCGGTAGCGCGATGGATGTCGCCGCCTTCATGGAACGCACGCAGCAGACCTTCGTCGCCCGACAGGTGCGCCATGATCCGCAGCTCGATCTGCGAATAGTCCGCCGCCATCACCCGCCAGCCTTCCGGCGCGATGAAGGCCTGGCGGATGCGCCGGCCTTCCTCGGTGCGCACCGGAATGTTCTGCAGGTTCGGATCGGTGGACGAAATGCGTCCGGTCGCCACCGCGCCCTGGTGATAACTGGTATGCACGCGGCCGGTGCGCGGGTTGACGATTTCGGCGAGCTTTTCCGTATAGGTGGAGCGCAGCTTGGCCAGGCCGCGATAGTCGAGAATCAGGCGCGGCAGCGCGTGGTCCTCGGCGATCGCCTCCAGCGCTTCTTCGTTGGTCGAAGGTTGGCCGGTGGGCGTTTTCAGTTTCGCCGGCAGGCCGAGCTGGTCGAACAGGATCGCCTGCAGTTGCTTGGGCGAATCGAGGTTGAATTCACGGCCAGCCGATTTCCACGCATCCTGCTGCAATTCATGCATGCGTTTGCCGAGCTGCTGGCTCTGCTTGCGCAGCTCGTTGACATCGATCAGCACACCGCGCTGCTCCATGCTCGCGAGCACAGGCACCATCGGTATTTCGATTTCCTCGTAGACCTTGCGTAGCTTGGGCTCGGTTTCCAGCAACGGCCACAGCGCGTGATGCAGGCGCAGCGTGACGTCGGCGTCTTCAGCGGCGTAGCGACAGGCGGTATCCAGATCGACTTGCGAGAAGGAAATCTGCTTGGCGCCTTTGCCGGCGACTTGCTCGTATTTCACCGTGTCATAGCCGAGGTATTTCTTCGCCAGCGAATCCATGTCGTGCCGCGTGGCGGTGGCGTTCCACACATAGGATTCGAGCATGGTGTCGTGCGCCAGGCCGCGCACGACAATGCCGTAGTGCGACAGGATGTTCATGTCGTACTTAGCGTGCTGGCCGACCTTTGGACGCTTGGGATCTTCGAAGATCGGCTTGAGCGCGGCGAGCACCTGGTCGCGCGGCAATTGCGCGGGAGCGCCTGGATAATCGTGACCCAGCGGGATGTAGCATGCGTAGCCGGGCTGCACGGAAAGGCTGATGCCGACCACGTCCGCCTGCATCGCATCGAGGCTGGTGGTTTCTGTATCGAAAGCGATCAACGGCGCGTCGTGCAGGCGCGCAAGCCATGCATCGAATTGTGCCTGGGTAGTGACGAGTTCGTACTGACCTTGTACAGCGAGTTCCTTCGCCGGTGCGGCAGGAACGGCGGTAGCTGTTTCGATGACGGCCGCCGTGGGGATGGACGGAGGCGTCGTGACGACTTCCGCCGTGGCGCTGTCGAGTTCTTTCAACGCCGCCTTGAATTCGTAGCGCGTGTACAGCTCGCGCAACGCATCCACGTCGCGCTCTCGCAAGGCCAGCTGCTGTACGGTGAAATCCAGCGGCACGTCGGTCTTGATCGTCACCAGCTCGCGCGACAGCGGCAGCGCGGGCAGCGCCTCGCGCAGGTATTCGCCGATCTTGCCGCCGACCTTCTCGGCATGGGCGATCACGCCATCGAGCGAACCGTATTCGGCCAGCCATTTCGCGGCGGTCTTGGGGCCACACTTGGTGACGCCGGGAACGTTGTCGACGGTGTCGCCGGTGAGGCTGAGGAAGTCGATGATCTGCTCGGGCTTCACGCCGAATTTTTCCATCACGGCGGCGCTGTCCATGGTGGTGTTGGTCATGGTGTTGATCAGCATGATGCCGGGGCGCACCAGTTGTGCGAGGTCCTTGTCGCCGGTGGAAATCAGTACCTCGATGCCATGTTCGTGCGCCTGCGTGGCGAGCGTGCCGATCACGTCGTCGGCTTCGACGCCGCTGACGCGCAGAATCGGAAAACCCAGCGCGCCGACGATCTTCAACATCGGCTCGACCTGCGCGCGCAGATCGTCCGGCATCGGTGGACGGTTCGCTTTGTACTGCTCATACAGCACGTTGCGGAAAGTGGGGCCGGACGCATCGCTGACGAACGCGACGTAGTCGGGCTTTGCCTTGAGCGTGGTGCGCAGCATGTTCACCACGCCGAACAATGCGCCGGTCGGCTCGCCGTGTGCGTTGCTGAGCGGTGGCAATGCGTGGAAGGCGCGGTAGAGATACGACGAGCCGTCGATGAGCGTGAGTTTTGGCATGCCGGGATTCTATCGGGAATCGCCAATCGGGACCCGCAAATGGAGAAGGACGCCTATCCGCAAGCTTGTGCACGGCTAATGCAACGATTCACGATCTACGCTTGCCGGGATTGGTATGCTTGCCGTCCACGACGAGGTGCCCCCCATCATGAAATATGCAGCTAGCTTGCTCGCCCTTTCACTCCTGGCCGCCTCGTCGGCTTTTGCGCAGACGTCGTCTTCTTCATCAGGCACGCCGCATTTTGCGCCCGCGCCGCCGCCGCCGGGCATGAACGATCCGGGCGTGAATCCGGCGCGGGAGCCGGCCGCGGCGAGCACCAGCAGCAAGCCGGAATCCAGCCCGGCAGAGCTCGAACCCAGCCATTTGCCCGGCAAGCCGATTCCGACGCCAAGGGTGGCCGGCGTCCCGGCGGGGCATGACGCCAACGGACAGCCGCCGCCGGATGTCTCGGTGCGGCAGCAGGGCGAGAACACCATCCAGGAATACCGCCAGAACGGCCGTGTCTACATGGTGGTTGTCACGCCCAAGCATGGTCCGCAGCAGATCTACAACGTGGACAAGGACGGCCACATGCTCGATCCGAACGGCCAGCCGCCGGTGAAGCCGGTGATGTACGAGATCATGCATTGGGGCAGCAGCAAGCCGGCGTCGGCTTCGTCGACGGAAGACAACGGGCAATGACGTTCCACGCATGAACGTGCGCGAAAGCTGGCTGCTGTTCGCCCTGGGTTCGGCGTTTTTCGCTGCGCTCACCGCGTTGTTCGGCAAGCTTGGCGTGGCGGGCATCAATTCCAATCTCGCCACGTTCATTCGCACGGTGGTGATCCTGCTGGTGACCGCGGGCATTCTCAGCCTGCGCTCCGAATGGGCCAAGCCCTCCGGGCTGCCGTGGCATAGCTGGGTGTTTCTGGTGCTTTCGGCCATCGCCACCGGACTTTCGTGGCTGTGCTACTACCGCGCGCTTCAATTGGGGCCGGTGAGCAAGGTGGCGCCGATCGACAAGCTCAGCGTGGCGATGGCGATCGTGCTTGGGTTGGTCGTGCTCGGTGAAAAACCCAGCTGGCCGGTGCTGATCGGCGGTGTGCTGATCGTCGCCGGCTCATTGGTGATCGCACTGTTTTGACGACTGCGCCGCGCGCGTTCAGCGCCTGGGATCCAGCTCGGGATAGTGGCGAAAGATGCCTTCTTCGTTGAAGGGAATGCGCCGCGGCGAAGCGAGATACGCAGCGATCTTGGGCCGCTCCGCAACCCGTTCGGCCAGGGCGCGCAGGCGCGGTATGCGCTTTTGCATGCGGCGCATGGCGTTGGGAAATGCATAGTCGAGACCGCTGATGAGCTGGAACAGCGACAAATCCACGTATGAGTGACGGGATAGCGTCTGCCGGCCGTTGCCGCGTTCTAGCACGTGTTCGAAGTAGTCGAGGAATTTCGGCAGCCGTTCATCACGGAAAACCTGCGTGCGCTTGCGCGCGGAATCACGTTGCGCTTCGTAGTAGTCGCTGGCGGCGATGGGATGATGCGTATCGTGAATTTCCACCACGAAATCGGCAATCGTCAGTTGCAATTGCTGCGCGTAGATTTCCGCGGATAGTCCGCCGGGAACCAGGCCGAGCCGTGGACCGAGATAGGCAAGGATCGTGGCCGTTTGCGCGATCACCACGCGCCCGGCTTTGAGAAACGGCGGCGCGAACGGCAACGCGCCTCCCTGCTTGCTGCGCAGGAACGGCATGATGGCCTTGTCGCCGCGTTCGCGCGCCACGTCGATATAGTCCGCGCCCGCATCTTCAAGCGCCAGTCGCACGTATTCGCCGCGGCCCTGGATGCCGGTCCAGTAATAGAGTTCGTAGCGCATGAGGATCCTCCCGCACGATGGTTTTTAACATCTCGCGTGGACGCTGAATTTTTTGTGTAGATGGATACGCGCATGTGCGAAACAGATTTCAATGTTGAAAGGTTGCCTGGATCACTGCCCGTGTTCGGCTACCCTACGCAGGCCTCGCGCGAGCGTTTTCCATCGACGCCGCGCATGAATCCACCTGTTTCGATTCTCTCTCATCATGTTCTTGCGCCGCTTCCTGCCCGACAACTTCACGCTGTGCCTGATCGCCACTGTCATCCTCGCCAGCGTGCTGCCGTGCCGGGGCGATGCCGCGCACGTCTTTGCGTGGCTGACCAATCTGGCGATCGCATTGCTGTTCTTCATGCATGGCGCCAAGCTTTCGCGCGAAGCAGTGGTGGCGGGCGTCACGCACTGGCGCTTGCATCTTGTGGTGCTGGCCAGCACGTTCGTGCTGTTTCCGCTGCTGGGCATGCTGTTGAAGCCACTGTTGCTGCCGCTCGTCACGCCAGCGCTGTATGTCGGCGTTCTGTTTTTGTGCACGTTGCCGTCGACGGTGCAATCGTCGATCGCTTTCACGTCGATCGCGCGCGGCAACGTACCGGCGGCGGTGTGTGCGGCATCGGCGTCCAGTTTGCTCGGCATTATCGTGACGCCGTTGCTGACCGGCTTGGTGCTGGAAGCGCACGGGCAAGGCGGGATGTCCTGGCAGGCCGTGGGCGACATCGTGCTGCAACTGTTCGTGCCGTTCGTGGCCGGACAGATAGCGCAGCGCTGGATCGGCGGGTGGGTGCAGCGCCATCGTCCGCTGATCGGATTGACCGATCAGGGTTCGATCTTGCTGGTGGTGTATACCGCGTTCAGCGCAGCGGTATTGCAGGGCTTGTGGAAACAGTTGCCGTTGTCGGTGCTGGGTGGTTTGCTGGTCGTCAACGCGGTGCTGCTTGCGGCGGCGCTGCTGATCACGCGCTACGGTTCACGCGCGCTGGGCTTCAGGCGCGAAGACGAAATCACGATTGTGTTCTGCGGTTCCAAGAAAAGCCTGGCCAGTGGCGTGCCGATCGCCAACGTGCTGTTTCCCGCGCATGCGCTGGGCATGATCGTGTTGCCCATCATGCTGTTCCATCAGATGCAGTTGATGACGTGCGCGGTGCTGGCTCGGCAATACGCCAAGCGCGCAGAAGCCGACAAACGTAATGCTTCTCAAGCGGAAGAATTTGCCGCCGACTAGCGTAGGTTGGATTGGCGCGGTATATCGCGACAGCGACGGCGGAAATCGTTGGGTTACCCCGGGATCAAGTCTGGGGTAACCCAACGATGAGCATCTCGGCCCGGTTCAGTGGCGGAAATGGCGCATGCCGGTGAAGACCATGGCCATGTCATGTTCATCCGCCGCAGCAATCACTTCCGCATCGCGCATCGAGCCGCCGGGCTGGATCACCGCACGAATGCCGGCGTCTGCCGCGGCATCGATACCGTCGCGGAACGGGAAGAACGCATCGGACGCCATCACTGAACCGCGCACTTCAAGTTTCTCGTCGGCGGCCTTGATGCCAGCGATCTTGGCGCTGTACACGCGGCTCATCTGGCCGGCACCGATGCCGATGGTCTGGCGATGGCGCGCATAGACGATGGCGTTGCTCTTGACGTACTTCGCCACCTTCCAGGCAAAGATCAGATCGTCGATTTCTTCCTGAGTGGGCGCGCGGCGCGTCACGATCTTGAGATCCGCTGCGGTGACCATGCCGCGATCGGCCGTCTGGATCAGCAGGCCCGAACCCACGCGGCGACAATCGTTGCCCGGATGAGGCTGGCTGAGATCGCCGCTGGCCGGCGGCGGGATCACCAGCACGCGCACATTGGCCTTCTTGGCGAAAGCCTTTAACGCATCATCTGCATAACCTGGCGCCAGCACCACTTCCACGAACTGCCGCTCGACGATGGCGCGCGCTGTGGCGGCGTCCACTTCACGATTGAACGCGATGATGCCGCCGAAGGCAGAAGTGGGATCGGTCTGGTAAGCCAGATCGTAGGCGCGGCCGATGCCATCAAGACTCACGGCCACGCCGCAAGGATTGGCATGCTTGACGATGACGCAAGCCGGCTTGCCGAAGCTGCGCACGCATTCCCATGCCGCGTCGGAATCGGCGATGTTGTTGAATGACAGTTCCTTGCCTTGCACCTGCCGGAACGTGGCGAGCGTGCCCGGTGCCGGATACAGGTCACGGTAGAACGCTGCCTGTTGATGTGGGTTTTCGCCGTAGCGCAGATCCATCAGCTTCACGAAGCGGCCATTGGCCTGGCTGCCGAACGTGTCGTGACCAGCGACGGCATCCTGTGCATCGTTGAGCTTGAGACCCGACAGGTAATCGCTGATCGCGGCGTCATAGTTGGACACGCGATTGAAGGCGGCGACCGAAAGCTTGAAGCGCGTCGCGCGGCTCAGCCCACCGTGTTGTTCGATTTCGGCCAAGGCTTCTTCGTATTGATCGGGCGAGGTGAGCACGCCTACGTCGTTCCAGTTTTTCGCCGCGGAACGCAGCATCGCGGGGCCGCCAATGTCGATGTTCTCGATGGCTTGTTCGAGCGTGCAATCGGGCTTGGCAACCGTCGCCTCGAACGGATAAAGGTTCAACACAAGAAGATCGATCGGTGCAATGCCGAGGTCGGTCATCACCGCATCATCCGTACCGCGCCGGCCGAGCAGGCCGCCATGCACCTTGGGATGCAGGGTTTTGACGCGGCCGTCCATGATTTCAGGGAAGCCGGTGACGTCGCTGACGTCCTTCACCGGCACGCCAGCATCACGCAAGGCTTTGGCGCTGCCGCCGGTAGAGAGCAATTCCACCTTCGCCGCAGCCAGGCGGCGGCCCAGTTCGATCAGCCCGGTCTTGTCCGAGACGCTGATCAGGGCGCGGCGGACGGGCGTGAGGGCAGATGCGGGCATGGCGGCTTCCGGAGGCATGAAAGTCGCGCATTATAGCGCGATGCAGCATACCCGCGTCAGCGATTTGGACGGCTAAACGAAATGACTGCGGCCAGGCTCGGCCGGCGATTCAAAGCAGGCCGTGCGCGGCGAGCTTCTTGCGCAGCGTGGCGCGATTGATGCCCAGCACCGCGGCGGCGCGGCTCTGGTTGCCATCGTGGAATGCGAGTACTTCACGCAGCAGGGGACCTTCGACTTCGCGAATCACCAGTGCGTGCAAACCTTCGTCGCACGGCGTGTCGCCGATGTCCGCGAGATAGCGGCGGACGGTACGGCTTACGCATTCACTCAGTGCGCTCTGCGACGAGGATTCACGCACGGCCTCGTTGGCAGGCAGTCTGACGGCGTTCAAGGACATTACCCCTCACGTACTCCACGCAACGGCTGCATTGGCCATTGCCATGTTTTGGCAGTTACCGCTTACGCGGCGGGTCGGCAGTTGCGCCACGGCATGCCTTGAACCGGAGCATCCCTTCAGCGCGAGGGATCGAGTGTACTCGTCACGCGCGACAAAATTAAGAGCCTTTGACCATGAAAACGTATGAAAACTGATAACGCCATGTCGAACAGGCACTAAGCGAGGGATGCTCTGATCGATTCCACGTACCCGTCACCGGAATCGATCAGAGCATCCCTGATTATTCAAATTCCATGTCAAAGGCGACGGCCTGGTGGCCCGGATCCTCTACCTCGAACACCAAAGCTGTGCTAGCGCCCGGGGCGAGGCCGCGACGCAACGCGTCCACGTCGTCGAGGTATTCATAAGGATTGAGACGGCGCATGGCGATGGTCTTGCCATTGCCGTCGGACAGTCGTATGTCCACCACCGGCCAGGGCTGGGTGAATGGTGCGTCGTTGCGCACGGTGGCGCTGATCAACAACGCGCCGGGAACGGTGGGATGCGTCTGCACATCGCGTGCCAGCAAGCGCAGTTTGTTGACGTCGCGCACCGACGGCAATCGGCATTGCATGACGTTGCATGCGCTCTGCAGCAGCGGCCCCATGGTGGGATCGGCGATCAGCGTGTCACGCAGCGCCCATCCAAGCTGCGCCAGCAAGCCGAACAGCAGCAACAGGCAAGCGAGAATCCATGGCCAGCGCCGCGGGCGATCGATACGTGTATCGCGAGCGAAACGCGGCGTGACGATGAGATCGGCGAAATCATCACGCACTGGCGTGGTTTCGCTTTCGGCGGGCTCCGTTTTCGGCTTTGGGCGATAGACGGCGGCTTCCAGTCGTGGCGGTTCCACGCCAGGATCGTGCGCCGGCAGCTCGTCAAAGGGCTCCGGCGGCAGCTGATCGGCCAGCGTGGCAATGCAATCGAAACCCGCGCCGCAATGCCCGCACATGACAAAGCCATGTGCCTGCGCGAGCGTGCGCGCATCGACGGAAAATACCGATAGGCATTCAGGGCATTGCGTGTACATGCGACGGCCGGAACTTGTATCCGGCAAGCTTAGCAGGGGAGCGCGCGATCAAACGCGACGATAACCACTGATCCGCACCCAGTCCTCGCGCACATCCACGCGCAATGCATCGAACCATTCGCCATAGCGTGCCAGCAGTTCTTCGTGCTGGCCGTGGAGAATGCCGGACAGGGCGAACGGTGCGCCGGGTTTTGCGAGCCGCGCGAATTCGGGCGCCAGTTCAGCGAGCGGACCGGCCAGGATGTTGGCGACGAAGACGTCAGCGGCCTCGCCGGCAAAATCCTCGGGCAGGAACAGCGCCAATCGATCGCCTACATGGTTGCGTTCGGCATTGTCCGCAGAGGCGGTGAGCGCCTGCGGATCGTTGTCCACGCCGACCGCCGCCGCAGCGCCGAGCTTGAGTGCCGCGATGGCGAGAATCCCTGAGCCGCAGCCGTAGTCGATCACGCGCTTGCCGGCGAGATCCAGGCCATCCAGCCACTCCAGGCACAGCGCTGTCGTGGGATGCGTGCCGCTGCCGAACGCGAGGCCGGGATCAAGCTGGACGATGACGGTGTCCGCATCATCGGGCGGCGCGATGTTCCACGGATAAATCCACAATCGCCGACCGAATTGCATCGGCTGATACTGGTCCATCCATGCGCGTTCCCAATCCTCGTCCTCGACGTCGCGAAAACTTAACTGGTCGGGCTCCAGCCATGGCAGCAATTCGCTCAAGGCCTCGCTCAGGCCGCGGCGATCGGTATCCGTATCGAACAGCGCATTCAACGTGATCGTGGGCCACAACGGCAGCTCGCCTACGCCTGGTTCGAAGATCGCCTGCTCGTCGGGCGTTTCGGCGTTGGCGTCGCGCAGCGTGACCGACAAGGCGCCAAGATCATCCAGCGCTTCTTCCACGCGGGGTTGTTGTTCGGCGCGGACGATCAGGGAGAGTTCGAGCCAGGGCATCGGTGTTCCGTGAGGCGGTGATGCGGGGATTGTCCCTCGCACGCTGTGGGGAGGGTAGAGCGAGGGGTGGAACTTGCGATGCGGTTCAAGCCGCGCGCTTCAATCCAGCGAAATGGATCATTGTTCCTCACCGTCATTCCGGCGAAAGCCGGAATCCAGTTCAAACATGCTGTGCGCAGCACGCAACATTCTTGATCTTGTGTGCTTCGCACGATTTAGTTACCTGGATTCCAGCTTTCGCCGGAATGACGAGCGAACAGCTCAATGCCCGCTATGCGGATGCTCTTTGCTTTCCGCCATGCGCTTTTCCAGATAGTGGATGTTCTGCCCGCCCTGCTGGAAGCCCACGTCCGACATGATGCGCTGCTGCAGCGGCACATTGCACTTCACGCCTTCGATCACCGTTTCCGCCAACGCCAGGCGCATGCGCGCAATGGCCGTTTCGCGATCGGGGCCATGCACGATCAGCTTGCCGATCATCGAATCGTAGTTCGGCGGAATCTTGTAGCCGTCGTACAGATGCGTATCCACGCGCACGCCGGGGCCGCCCGGTGCTTCGAAGCGCTTCACGGTGCCCGGCGAGGGCATGAAGGTATCGGGGTCTTCCGCGTTGATGCGGCATTCGATCGCGTGACCCTGGATCTTGATGTTTTCCTGCTTCAACGAAAGCTTTTCACCGGCCGCGATCAGCAATTGCTCGCGCACCAGATCCACGCCGGTGATGAGTTCCGTCACCGGATGCTCCACCTGTATGCGCGTGTTCATCTCGATGAAGTAGAAGTGACCGTTCTCGAACAGGAACTCGAATGTGCCCGCGCCGCGATAGCCGATGCGCAAGCACGCATCCACGCACACCTTGCCGATCTGCGCGCGCAGTTCCGGCGTGATGCCAGGCGCAGGCGCTTCTTCGACCACTTTCTGGTGGCGGCGCTGCATGGAGCAGTCGCGTTCGCCCAGGTGGATCGCGTTGCCCTGGCCGTCGGCGAGCACCTGGATTTCCACGTGGCGCGGATTTTCCAGGAACTTCTCCATGTACACCTGATCGTTGCCGAACGCCGCCTTGGCTTCCTGCTTGGTCATGGTGATGGCGTTGCCCAGGTGCGCTTCGGTGCGCACCACGCGCATGCCGCGGCCGCCACCGCCGCCGGCCGCCTTGATGATCACCGGGTAGCCGATCTCGCGCGCGATGCGCATGTTTTCTTCGACGTTGTCGCCAAGCGGGCCACCGGAACCCGGCACGCACGGCACGCCGGCCGCTTTCATCGCGCGGATGGCTTCCACCTTGTCGCCCATCAGGCGGATCACGTCGGCGGTCGGGCCGATGAAGATGAAGCCGGATTGCTCCACCTGCTCGGCAAAATCCGCGCGCTCGGACAAGAACCCGTAGCCAGGATGGATCGCGTTGGCGTCGGTGATTTCCGCCGCGGCGATGATGCGTGGAATATTGAGATAGCTTTCCGCCGACGGCGCAGGACCGATGCAGATCGCTTCGTCGGCCAGGCCGACGTGCTTGAGATTCCGATCCGCGGTGGAGTGCACGGCCACCGTCTTGATGCCAAGACTGTGGCATGCGCGCAGCACGCGCAGCGCGATTTCGCCGCGATTGGCGATGACGACCTTTTCGAGCTTCTGCATATCGAAAGGCCGCTCAGCCGATCACGAACATCGGTTGATCGAATTCCACCGGCTGGCCGTTCTCGACCAGGATGGCCTTCACCTCACCGGAGACTTCGGCTTCGATCTGGTTGAACATCTTCATGGCTTCGATGATGCCCAGCGTCTCGCCGGCCTTCACCTGCTGGCCCACCTTCACGAACGCCGCAGCACCGGGGCTGGCCGAGGCGTAGAACGTGCCGACCATCGGCGCCTTCACCACGGTGCCGGCCGGCAGGCTGCTGCCCGGCTCGGCACTTTCGACTGCGGCGGCCGCGGCGGGTGCCGGGGCGACCGGAGCCGGGGCGGGCACGTGCGCGGGTTGCGGCGCGGCGACGGTGATGGCGCCTTTGGGCACGCGCGACAAGCGGACGACTTCCTCGCCTTCCTTGATTTCCAGTTCGGCGAGGTTGGATTCCTCGAGCAGGTCGATCAGTTTTTTGATCTTGCGCAGATCCATGGGGCTTGCCTTCTCAGGGTCTGGGGGCCGCAGCTTGGCGGCCTGAAAGTGAAAGGAAACGGTGCGGGCGGCTTAGCCGGCCGCTTTGGATTCAAGTTTGCTCAGCGCCGCCTCCAGCGCCAGGCGGTAGCTGGCGCTGCCGAAGCCGCAGATCACACCGATAGCCAGGTCCGACAGGTAGGAGTGGTGGCGGAACGGCTCGCGCGCGTGCACGTTGCTCATGTGCAGCTCGATGAATGGAATGCCTACCGCGGCCAGCGCATCGCGCAAGGCCACGCTGGTATGCGTGAACGCGCCGGGGTTGATCAGGATGGTGGCGATCTGTTCGTCGCGGGCCTGATGGATGCGGCCGATCAGCTCGTGCTCGGCGTTGGACTGATACCAGGCCAGCTCGTGGCCGGCCGCCTGGGCGCGCTGGGCAAGCTGATGGTTGATGTCGGCGAGCGTCTCCCGGCCGTAGATGTCCGGTTCGCGTACGCCGAGCAGATTGAGGTTGGGTCCGTGCAGGACCAGCAGCTTCGCCATACATCCCCGGGATGGCCAGAATCCGCGAGAGTGTGCGCGGTACCAGGAATATTGTCCAGTTCGGCGTAGATCGACGATGTTTGCCGGAGAAAGAAGATGTTAAACGTGCGGAGACGTATGGGGCCGCAAACCGCGTCAGGGCGCGGTTGCCGGGGACAGCCACCGGTTGAGCTGGTCTTCGCTCAGGGCGCCTCGATGCGTGGCCAGAATCCGGCCGTTTTCATCCAGCAGCACGCTGTAGGGCAGGACTTCATCCGTATCGCCGAAGCGCAGCGAGGTGCTGGGCGAGTCGAGCTGGCCGATCAGGATGGGATAGTTCACCGGATGCTGCGCCAGAAAGGCGCGCACGCGATCAGGTTCATCCATCGCAATACCGAGCGCGATCGCCCCTTGATCGGCGAACTTGTGCTGGGCGGCATTCAAGGCGGGCATCTCGGCCCGGCAGGGGCCGCACCAGCTTGCCCAGAAGTTCAGCAGCAGGCGCTTGCCCTGATAGCCGGACAACCGGCGCTCCCGGCCATCCATATCCCGCAAGGCCACGTCGGGCCGAAGATCGCCGACGTTCGCGACATGAACGCCTGGCGGCACGTGCGCCTGCCGGCTTTCGTGCTGCAGCCAGCCGCCGGCGATGGCGGCCAGCAACGCCAGGGCCAGGATGAAAAGGTTGGTGCGGCTGAGCATCGAGGGCCTTTGGCTGAAGATGGGGGAAATTCGTCGCCCCGGCGAACGCCGGGGCCCAGCGACTTGCTGCTGCCTTCAGCTTCGCCGGACGACGAATGATCTCACTCCGCGGCCTTGTTCAACGCCTGCTCCACCAGCGAGAAGGTCAGCACCGTGGGAAGCTTCTGGCCGGCGCCGCCGTGCTTCGGAAACACCACGTACAGCGGTACTCCGGGCGAATGATATTCCTGCAGGAACGCTGAAATGGCTGGATCCTCGTTGGTCCAATCGCCCTTCATATAGATGGCGCCGGTGCGCTTGAGCAATGCCTTGAAGTCTTCGCCGTTGAGCACGGCATGCTCGTTCGCCTTGCAGGTCACGCACCAGTCGGCGGTCATGTCCACGAACACCGGTGTGCCGGCCTTGCGCAGTTCGGCGAGTTTTTCCGGTGAGTAGGCGACGATGCCGTCGGCGGTGCCGGCGGCCGGTGCCGCCAACGGCAAGGTGGCCAGGTAATACAGCGGCGCCACCGTGAGAAGCGCGAGCAGGACGACCAGTGCGCGGCTGATCACGCCACGGTTGCGGCTGCGCTCGAACCACCACAGCGTCATCGCCAGCAGCACGGCGGCCACCAACAGCAGGCCTACCGCATCGGCACCACGCTGATTCGCCAGCACCCATGCCAGCCACACTGCGGTCAGATACATCGGGAACGCCAGCACTTCCTTCAGCGTTTCCATCCAGCGGCCGGGGCGCGGCAGCCAGCGCGACAAAGCCGGCACGAAGCCCACGGCAAGAAACGGCAGAGCCAAGCCGACACCTAAAGCAAGAAACACGCAGATGGCGCTGGCAATTGGCGCAACCAGCGCATACGCCAATGCCGTACCCATGAATGGCGCGGTGCAGGGACTGGCCACCACCACCGCCAACACGCCGGTAAAGAAATCACCGGCTGGACCGGAACGGCTCGCCAGCGTGCTGCCGGTGTTGCCCAGCGACGCACCGAACTGCACCACGCCGGACATCGACAGCGCCACGGCCAGCATGATCAACGCCAGTACCGCGACCACCACCGGATTCTGCAGATGCGCGCCCCATGCAGTCTTGAGCGCGATGATCACCATGCCCAGCACCGCGAAACTCACCAGTACACCGGCGGTGTACATCAACGCATGCAGGCGCCGGCGCGCGGGGTTTTCGCCGCTTTCGATCAGGCCGATCGCCTTGATCGAGAGCACCGGCAATACGCACGGCATCAGGTTCAGCACCAGGCCGCCACCGAGTGCGAGCAGCAGCGCGTACCAGAGGCTCACGTTGAGCGAATCGGCTTTCTTCACGTTCGCCGGCGGCATTTCGGGCGCAGGATTGGGTGCGGTTTCGATCTTCGTGCCGCCATTGCCGGTCAGATCGATATGCGCTTCGCGCGTCATCAGCGGATAGCACAGGCCACCGTCCTGGCAACCTTGGAAACTGGCAACAATAGCGAGCGATGTCATGCCTTGAGTGTCGCCATTGACGGCGACTGGCAAGGTCAGCTCATCGAAATACACCGTGGTGTTGCCGAAGTGTGCATCCTGATGTTGCACGCCGGCGGGCCAGGTGGGCGACAGCGAAAGCTTCGGCGCATCCTTCACCTCGAGCTTGGTCTGGTCGCGATAGAGGTAATAACCCTTCGCGATGGTCCAGCGCAGCAATAGATGGTGCGCATCCTGTGCGATGGCGTCGAAGCGGAACGCCTGCTCCGCCGGCAGCGGTGTGTTGTTGTTGCCGGGAAGCGCTTGCGCCGGCGCACCGAATGCCGCTGCGAGCTTGTTCGCCGGTGCTGCAACGGCTGCCGTCGGCAAAGGCAGGTTCAAGTGTTCGGTATGCGGCGGATAGCAGATCTTCGGATCGGTTTCGTGGCAACCCTGATAGCGCACGCTCAACGCCAGTGTGGTGGTGCCGGGCGCGACGGTGTAGGGAATGGTGGCGTCCACGCTGTGGTGATACGTCTCTACGGGACCCAGATACGGATCGTCATGTTTCTCGCCATTGGGCAGTTGCGCTTCGCCCAGCGTCACGCCATCGCCGCCCTTGAAGGCCATGCGGCCGCGATAGAGATAGTAATCCTGCGCAATGGTCCAGTGGAGTTTCACCACGCCGGGCGTGCTGGCGTCGGCGGTGAGCTTATAGGCCTCGGTCACGGGCAACAGATTGTCTTCGGCATCTTGCGCGAAGGCCTGCATGCCGAACATCAGCGTGAGCAAGGTAAGTAGATAGACGGCGACGCGGCCGTAACGAAGCGAACGCATTCCAACTCCATGCTGTAGGGTTCGCGCCATGGCGCGAAGGGGGATTATGGACCAGCGCGCGACGGAAGCCCGAGCGCGAGCATTTTTCAAGCTTTTTCGACCGCATCCAGCGGCGCAGGTGCTGCCGGACGAAGTTTCACCATGCCAGTGGTGAGTGCCACGCCGAGCAGGATGACGGCGCAACCACCCGCCATCGCTACCGTGATCGACTCGCGCAGGAACATCGCGCCCCACACCACGCCGAACACCGGGATCAGGTAAAGCACCGCCATCGAGCGGGTCGAGCCGATGCGGGCGAGCAATCGATAGAACAGCACGTAGGCGAGCGAGGTGCATGCAGAGGCCAGGCCGAACATGGCCACCCAGGCCTGCACGCTGGGCGATGTGGCCGGCCACAGCCACACGGTGAAGGGCAGCAGCATGATCGCCGCCGCGACCTGGCTGCCGATCGCAATGGTGAGCGGCGAGACACTCTGCACGCGCCGATGGCTGTAATGCGCGCCGAACGTGTAGCAGACGTTGGCGCCTACGCAGGCCGCCATCGCCCAGCCCACCGCCGCGCCTCCGTGGCCGAAGCCCATGCTGCCGCCGATGAGCCACACCACGCCGGTCATGCCGATCACCAGGCCGCTCGCTTGCGTGGCGTTCAAGCGTTCGCCCAGCCACAGCCAACCCGACGCGGCCACCAAGAGCGGCGCGATCGCATCGAAGATGGCCGATAGCCCGGACGGCAAGCTCTGCGCCGCATAGGAAAACAGCACAAACGGCAGCGCGGAATTGCTCAGCCCGATCAGCGTGACCGAGCGCCAGTTCGCGCGCAATTCGACCAAGCGTTCGCGCGACATCAACAACGGTATCGAGCAAATCGCCGCCCCGATCGCGCGCATGCCGGCCAACGCCATGCTGCCGAACTGCGCGGCACCCATGCGCATGAACAGGAACGAAGCACCCCAGAGGGCACCGAGCAACAGTAAGGCGGCAACATCGGATTTCTTCATGACAGAGATGCTCATAGGAGGGGACAGCCAAACCTAATCCCGCACGCTGACAACATGTGTCAGCAGACGCATGGAGCATCCCTAGGTGCGAACTTTGGCACCCTGGTTGAACAGCATCTTGCGTTCCTCATCCGACATCGCCTGCTTGGGTGCATATACATTCTCGACACCTTCATACGTGCGCAACGTGGCAGGCCGCGTTGCCATGCTTTCGAACCAGCGCTTCAGATGCGGAAAAGCGCCGAGGTCCTGTCCATGTGCTTCGTGCGGAACGATCCATGGGTAACAGGCGATGTCGGCAATCGAAAATTCGCCGGCAATGAACGTGCGATCGGCCAGGCGCCGATCGAGCACGCCGTAGAGCCGGCTGGTTTCGCGCGTGTAGCGGTCGATGGCGTAGGGCACCTTCTCCGGCGCGTAGACATTGAAGTGCCCGATCTGCCCGGCCATCGGCCCAAGGCCCGCCATCTGCCAGAACAGCCATTGCAGCACTTCGGCGCGGCCATGGATGTCTTGCGGAATGAAGCGGCCGATCTTTTCGGCCAGATAAAGCAGGATTGCGCCGGATTCGAACAATTGCACCGGTTCGCCACCGCCGGTGGGCGCGTGGTCGACGATCGCCGGAATCTTGTTGTTCGGCGAAATGGCCAGAAACTCGGGCTTGAATTGCTCGCCCTTACTGAGGCTCACCGGTATCGCGCGATAAGGGAGCTGCGCTTCTTCAAGAAACAGCTTGGCCTTGAGGCCATTTGGCGTGGCGGCGAAATAGAGGTCGATCATGGCGGCCTGCTCCGGTGACGTTGAAGCCATCCTAGGTAGTCATGTGGCCTTGTAAAAGAACCACATTGGATCAAATCTATGGGTCCAGTTTGTCCGGAGCCCTGCCACGTGGACCATCCATTCGAATTTCCGCTGACCTTGCCGGAACGCGGCTCCCGCCAGCGCATGGCCGCGCTGCATGGCCAGTTGCGCGCCGCGATTCTCGACGGGCGTTTGAAGCCCGGCTTGCGTCTGCCCGCCACGCGCGAACTGGCCGAGGCGCTGGAGGTATCGCGCAACACGGTCGTGGCGGCATATGACTTGCTGCTCGGCGAAGGCTACATCGAAGCACGTCGCGGCGCGGGCAACTTCGTGGTCGACCTCGCGATGCGAGGTAGCGATCGGCGTGCACGCATCGGTGTATCCACGCCCGACAGCCGGTTGGCGCCGTATTGGCGAACCTTCGCGGGTTTGCCAAAGCCGATGCACGTCGGCGCATACACGTATGACTTTCGCCTCGGCATTCCCGATAGCCGATCCTTCCCCTACGACATCTGGCGGCGGCTTTCCGCGCGCGCCTTGCGCAATCTGTCCAAGGCCGCGCCGCTCTACGATCTCGCGCAGGGGCGGCTGCCATTGCGCCAGGCGATTGCGCAGCACATTTCCTTTGCGCGCGCGGTGTCGTGCGAAGCCGAGGATGTGGTCGTCACCAGCGGCGCGCAGCAGGCATTCGATCTGCTGGCGCGTGTGCTCGTTACGCCCGGGAGCACCGTGGTGGCGGTGGAAGATCCCGGCTATCCACCGCTGCGCGAGGTATTCCGCGCTGCCGGCGCGCGAGTGATCGGCGTGCCGGTGGATGAGGAAGGGTTGATCGTCGAGCAGCTTCCGCGCGACGCCCATGTGATCTACGTGACGCCTTCGCACCAATTTCCGCTCGGCGTGGTGATGTCACCGCGTCGACGCGTTGAGTTGCTGGAATTTGCGCGCTCGCGTGGTGCCCTGGTGATCGAAGACGATTACGACAGCGAGTTCCGCTACAGCGGCCGGCCGCTGGATGCGCTGCAGACACTCGATCGCGATGACACCGTCTGCTACGTCGGTACGTTTTCCAAATGCCTGTTTCCCACCTTGCGCCTCGGCTACGCGGTGGTGCCGCCATGGCTGCGCACGGCCTTCGTCAACGCCAAGCATCAGGCTGATTGGCATGGCGACGTGCTGGCACAGGATACGCTGGCGGCGTTCATCGCCGAAGGACATCTGGTGCGCCACGTACGGCATATGCGCAAGGTATACGGGGAGCGGCGCGAGATGTTGCTGGATGCGCTGCGCCGTTATGGAAAGGGACGTTTGCAGGTATGCGCGTCGGACGCGGGATTGCATCTGGCAGCGAGTCTCTTGGTGCCGATTGATGCGCCGGTGTTGCTCGAGCGGGCGGTACAAGCGGGGATCAATCTTGAAAGCTTGAACGCCTATGCCGCCGATGGTGTTGCGGTCAACGGGTTCGCGTTTGGCCTGGGCATGATCGACGCTGCGCGCGTGGATGAGGCCATACGCAAATTGATGAAACTGTTTGCGTGAACGCTGCGGGCTGGGGTGAAAAGCCCCGCCTATAGTTTTCCCCTAGTCTCGGTCGTGTGATGTGGTCCATATGAATTACCGCAAAGTGGCTCTTATGGCCCGCTCATCAAATCGCGAGCATGCAGGCACCTCATGCAAGGAGATGATCGTGCGTAGCATGGTGCTTCTGTTGTTGATGTTGTTCAGCGTACTGGCGCAGGCTGAAACCGGCGAACAGCATGCGCAGGCCGCAGCGCGTGGCCTGGTCGGTACGCCTGCGCCCAGGTTGGTGCTAAAGACCATCGATGGCCAGACCATCGATCTGGCCAGCTATTACGGCAAGAAAGCGGTGTATCTGAAGTTCTGGGCTACCTGGTGCGTGCCGTGCCGCGAGCAGATGCCGCATCTGAAGCATGTCTACGAGCAGGCGGGCTCGGATCTGGCGGTGATCGCCATTGATGTCGGTTTTGACGACACCGTCGAAGACGTGCGTCGCTATCGCAGCGAAATGGGTTTGAAAATGCCGATCGTGTTCGATGACGGTTCCATCGGCGAGGCGTTCCATCTGCGCGTGACGCCGCAACACGTAGTGATCGGGCGCGACGGACGCATTCTGTATGTCGGTCACGAAGCGAATGACAAGCTCAACGCGGCGTTGTTGGCTGCGCGCAAGGCAACGCCATCGCCTGTCGCGAGCAACGTTGCGGCGAGCGGTCCCGTCGCTGCGGACAGCCAACTGCCGGATATGACGGTGCCTACGCTCGCGGGCGCAACGTTCCATTTGAATGGCGCTGGCAGCCAACCCACTGTGTTGGTCTTCATGTCGCCCTGGTGCGAAACCTATCTGGCGAAAAGCCGCCCGGCCGTCGCGGCCAGTTGCCGCGCGGTGCGCGAGCAAGTGACGACGCTGTCGCGCGACGAACATGTGCGCTGGCTGGGCATCGCCTCCGGCCTCTGGGCGGACAAGGATGGCCTGCGTGCGTATCAACACGAGCACAGTCTGACGATGCCTCTGGCGCTGGACGAATCCGGCGCACTGTTCCGCCGCTTCCGCGTGATGCATGTGCCCACCTTGCTGGTGTTCGATGCACACGGTCAGCTCGTGCAGCGCATCGAAGGCGTCGATGCACAACTGGGCGATGAATTGAAAGCGCTGTCGGCAAGATGAAAGAGGGAGGCTGGCGCATGCGATACCTGAAGATTGCAGTCTTATGCATGGTGTTGGGTGTCAGCGGCAGCACCTTCGCCGCGGAGGAACGCGCGCTGCTGTCGTCACCGTTGACAGGCATCCGTGATCACGAGCTGAAAGCGGTCACCGTGACGTATGCGCCTGGGCAATCCTCCGCACCCCATCGACATGGCGGCGATGCCTTCGTCTACGTGTTGAGCGGCCATGTGCGCAGCCAGGTGGAAGGCGCTGCCGAGCACACCTATGGTCCGGGCGACAGCTGGTTTGAGCCGATGGGCGCGCATCACCTCGTCAGCGGCAACGCGAGCGCGACGGAACCGGCAACCATGTTGGTGGTCTTCGCCGCCGCGCCTGCCGCGACATTGACGGTGTGGGATCGCGCCGGCGCTCAATCGCCGCCGGCGGCGCGTACCCAATCCAGATAAGCCGCATGGCCGCGCTCCACCGGCACGGCGATCAATTCCGGCAGCTCATAGGGATGCAAGGCCAGCACGCGTTCTTTCAAGGCTTCGAAGCGCGAGGCGGTGGTCTTGATCAGCAGCAACTCTTCGGTGTCGGTGGTGACGTCGCCCTTCCAGCGATACGTCGATTCAACGCCCGGAATGCGGTTGACGCAGGCGGCCAGCGCTTCGCCGACCAGCGCTTCGGCCAGATGCCGCGCGCTCTCGGCGTTCGGGCAGGTGCAATAGCACAGCAGCACGGAATCGGTCGTGGTCATGATGATGGTTCTTGGCGCGACATCAAACCGTAGTTGCCGAATTTTTCCAGCACCTGCGCGACTTCCGCGTCATTGAGCAAGGCGGGCTTGCCGACCTGCAACGCCAGCGCGTACTGGCGGGCCAGGGTTTCCACTTCCACCGCGCGCCACATCGCCTGTTCCATCGTCGCGCCTACCGCGATCATGCCGTGGTTGGCCAGCAGGCAGGCCAGGCGACCGTCCAATGCGTGAACCACCGCATCGGAGAGTTCTTGCGTGCCATAGGTGTAGTAGGCGGTGCAGCGGATCGAATCGCCGCCGCTCACCGCGATCATGTAATGCGCGGCGGGAATGTCCAACCGGCACATCGCCAGCGCGGTGCTGTAGGGCGGATGGGCGTGGACCACCGCATGCACGTCCGGGCGCGCGGCATAGATGTCCCGGTGGAAGCGCCACTCGCTGGAGGGGCGCAGGCTTGGTGCATGGCTGCCGTCCATCGCCACCTGCACCACGCCTTCGGCGGTGATTTCCTCGTAGGGCGTACCGCTGGGGGTGATCAGGAACCCGTCGCCGCTGCGCACGCTGAGGTTGCCGGAGGTGCCCTGGCTCAGGCCCGATGGCGTCAGCTTCAAGCCATGGGCGACGATCTGCTCGCGTAATGTCTGGTCCCTGCTCACTGCCTGGTGCCTGTGTGGAAACGGAGCATCCTCGCATTTTCGAGGGCCGTGTCGATCCTTCCAGGCCAATTTGCAAACTGCGTCGTTTCGTTGCTCGCCCTTGAAAGCCCTCGCATCTCCCCCATAACCGCTGCACGACCTATCCGGCCCCTATTGCAGGGGTTTTTTTGGCGACTAGAATTGGCACTCACGTACCCTGAGTGCTAGCAGGCCGCCCAGGCCGGGCCGGGGTCCTCAACTTTTTCATCCTCAAGCCAAAGCTGGAGTCCAACTCATGAGCAAACTGCGTCCGCTGCACGATCGCGTCATCGTCAAGCGCCTGGAGGAGGAGCGTGTCTCCGCCGGTGGCATCGTCATCCCCGACAGCGCCACCGAAAAGCCGACCCGCGGCAAGGTGATCGCTGCTGGCGAAGGCCGCATCCTGGAAGACGGCAAGGTCCGCCCGATGTCGGTCAAGGCCGGCGAGACGGTGCTGTTCGGCAAGTACGCCGGCCAGGAAATCAAGATCGACGGCGAAGAGCTGGTCTTCCTGAAGGAAGACGACATTGTGGCGGTAATTGAGGGCTGATATCGCCGCGGCGGGCGAGAAAGTCAAAAGCTCGCATCCAGTCGCCTTCGGCTCCCTCCGCAGTTTTTCCGCAAGATTTCCCGTATTTAATTTAATTTTTTTGAGGCAAAAAAATTATGGCAGCTAAAGAAGTCCGCTTCGGCGAAGACAGCCGCGCCCGCATCCTCAAGGGCGTAAACACCCTGGCCAACGCGGTCAAGGTCACACTGGGTCCGAAGGGCCGCAACGTCGTGCTCCAGAAGAGCTTCGGCGCCCCCACCGTCACCAAGGACGGCGTGTCCGTCGCCAAGGAAATCGAACTGGCCGACGCCTACGAGAACATGGGCGCCCAGATCGTCAAGGAAGCCGCTTCCAAGACCTCCGACAACGCCGGTGACGGCACCACCACCGCCACCGTGCTGGCCCAGGCGTTCGTGCGCGAAGGCCTGAAGGCCGTGGCCGCCGGCATGAACCCGATGGACCTGAAGCGCGGTATCGACAAGGCCGTGACGGCCGCCGTCGAAGAGCTGAAGAAGCTCTCCAAGCCCACCGCTGACGACAAGGCCATCGCCCAGGTCGGCACCATCTCCGCCAACTCCGACGTCGCCGTCGGCGACATCATCGCCACCGCGATGAAGAAGGTCGGCAAGGAAGGCGTGATCACGGTCGAGGAAGGTTCGGGTCTGGAAAACGAACTGGACGTGGTCGAAGGCATGCAGTTCGACCGCGGCTACCTGTCGCCTTACTTCATCAACAACCAGCAGAGCCAGCAGGTCGAGCTGGAAGATCCCTTCATCCTGCTGTACGACAAGAAGATCTCCAACGTCCGCGAAATGCTGCCGATCCTCGAAGGCGTGGCGAAGGCCGGCAAGCCGCTGCTGATCGTCGCCGAGGAAGTGGAAGGCGAAGCGCTGGCCACTCTGGTGGTCAACACCATCCGCGGCATCGTGAAGGTTGCCGCCGTGAAGGCGCCGGGTTTCGGCGATCGTCGCAAGGCGATGCTGGAAGATATGGCCATCCTCACCAACGGCCAGGTCATCTCCGAAGAAGTGGGCCTGCAGCTCGAGAAGGCCACCATCCAGGACCTGGGCCGTGCGAAGAAGATCGTGGTGACCAAGGAAAACACCACCATCATCGACGGCGCTGGCGAAGCGGCGAAGATCCAGTCGCGCATCGGCCAGATCAAGGCGCAGATCGAAGAGACCTCCTCCGACTACGACCGTGAGAAGCTGCAGGAACGCGTGGCCAAGCTGGCCGGCGGCGTGGCGGTGATCAAGGTCGGTGCCGCGACCGAAGTCGAAATGAAGGAAAAGAAGGCTCGCGTCGAAGACGCCCTGCACGCCACGCGCGCAGCGGTTGAAGAAGGCGTGGTGCCCGGCGGTGGCGTGGCGCTGATCCGTACGCTCAAGGCGATCGAAAACCTGAAGGGCGAAAACGAAGACCAGGATCACGGCATCGTCATCACTCGCCGTGCGCTGGAAGCGCCGCTGCGCGAAATCGTCGCCAACGCCGGCGCCGAGCCGTCCGTGATCGTCAACCAGGTCAAGGAAGGCAAGGGCAACTACGGCTACAACGCCGCCACCGGCGAATTCGGCGACATGATCGAGTTCGGCATCCTGGATCCGACCAAGGTCACGCGTTCGGCCCTGCAGTACGGCTCCTCCGTCGCTGGCCTGCTCATCACCACCGAAGCGATGGTGGCCGAGCTGCCGAAGAAGGAAGAGCACAGCCATGGCGCCCCGGGCGGCGGCATGGGTGGCATGGGCGGCATGGATTTCTAATCGTCCATCCTCCGTTACGTGCAATGGAGAAGCCCCGCGCAAGCGGGGCTTTTCTTTTGTGTTGCGTGTAACGCGGAAATGCGTTGCGCACGAACGTGCATGCTGTGCCGAAAGTGGTTATCGATTTCAAAATTCGCGTTCGCTTTTGCGAGTTCGATCACACTTCCGCGGGTCGAAAGGTTCGTAATTTTCACCATTCGTTTGCCAGCATCGACGAAACAGGGGAGCTTCATCAATGATCGAGCTGGAAATCCAGATCCTTTCGGATCGACGCGAAGGCTTGCTCGTGGAACTGGGTCGCGTGGTGGTTGCGAGCGGTTTTACATTGCTGCGCCAGCGCGTGTATCAGGACCAGCAAGGTGCGTGGCTGGTGATGGTGGTGCGTGGTGAAGCGGAACGGCAGCTCGCCTTGGAAGAACTGCTCGCCACGCACAATCGTGTACTGAGTTTCGAGGCGACGCTACTGGCGCCCGGTGCCGCTGCGCAGCCGGCTGTGGCGCCATCGCCCGTGCCGCGTGCATCTCATGGTGCAACGAACGGTCCGCCGCCCTCGCTCGCGTCCATCGGACCGGACCTGCGCAAGGTGGAAAGCGTGCTGCCGCAATTGGCGCGCGATTACCCCAAGATTTTTCCCTGGCTCCTGACGCTGGAGCACGAAGTGGCAGCCGAAGCACGCGAAGCATCGCTGCTGCTGGCCGGTCGGCGCACCGGCATCTGGGTATACAAGCGCGATTACGAAATGGGCGGCAAGCTCGGGCTGATCGATTCGATCAAGCGGATCGCCTCGCCGGCCTTGCGCGCACTGGTGGCAATCGACGTGCGCGAGCGTCACGTCCATATCCAGAACTGCCCGCTTTGTCCGCCAGGCGGCCATTTCGGTTGCAAGTTCTTCAGCGGATTCCTCGAAGGCATGCTGGGCGCTTCCGCTGCGCCACAGACCGTTTTCGTGCGCAATCTGCATTGCCGCAGCCATAGCCATGGCGCGGGCGACTGCATTCTTGAGGTATCCCATTGATGCGCGCGTGGAGGGCGCACGTATCGATGCGGGCCATGGAGCGGCTCACGAACAACCGGACGTCGCAAGCTTTACGTCGATGGCGTCCGGCCTGTTGCCGATGAAGTAGTCCAGCGAGACAGGAAGTACGGCGCAGCATGCGCTCGCCCGGTTAGGTGGCCGGCAAGCCCATGTCCATGTGCTGAAAAAGCGACGCACGCGGTGGGGCTGGCCGCGCGCTCGCATCGATTAATGCCATTGCGATCGGAGGTGCGAGCCATGTCTGCTCATCAGCATTACAACCTGCTGTTGGTGTTGCTTTCGTATGTGATATCCGTGCTCGGCTCGTTTACGGCCTTGCAGCTGGCTGTGCACATTCCCCTGGCCAGAACGCCGCAGCAGCGCATGGCGGCTGTGCTGGCGGCGGGCGCGGCCATGGGCGTGGGTGCGATCTGGGCGATGCATTTCATCGCCATGCTCGCCTGCGACATGGGCATGCCGGTGCGCTACGACCCACTGCTGACCGCGCTCTCTGCGGTGATCGGCTTCGCTGCCTGCTCGCTGGGTCTGTTTATCGCCAGCAGCGGCGGCTTCAATTGGGCCAAGCTCGCCGCGGCCGGCATCTGCATGGGCTTGGGTGTCACCGGCATGCATTATCTGGGCATGGCAGCGGTGCTGATGGCTGCGTACACGAGTTACGACATGAACCTGGTGGCGACGTCGATGATCATCGCGATCGTCGCATCGATCGTCGCGTTGTGGCTGGCGTTCAATCTGCGCGGTCGGGTGCAGATGGTCGGCAGTGCGCTGGTGATGGGGCTTGCCGTGTGCGGCATGCACTACACCGGCATGGCGGCCTTCAATGTTGATGAAAATGGTGGACAGGTTCCGACTGGCGTGGCCGGTGGTGTGGGCGGCGCCAACCTGGGCGCCACTATCTTTGTCGTGACGCTGGTGTTGCTGGTCGGTGCGTTGATCATCCATTACAAGCGCCAGCAGCGGCGCGCGGCGATCAGCATCTGAGCGGGCTCAGCTAGGCGAATGCTTGTTCCCTTCCCCGCACTTGGGAAGGGAACGGATGGCGATGAATTGAAACGCGACGCTGATCGGATGAACTGACGGCTAGCGATGCATTCCCATCGCCGCCGCCGCACGCGTACCTTCTTCTTCGCTGTCCTGCTTGGCGACCACGGTGCTGGGTGGCAGCAGGCTTGCCGGCAGCAATTTGTCGAGCTTGCCCTTCATGCGCAACACGGCGACGCTGGCCATGTCTTTATCGAACAAGGTCTGCTGGGCATCGAGCGACAGGGGCGTTGCCCCTGGCGCGCGCGTCAACCGCGCCAAAGACGGCGCAAGCACTTGCGTAAGCGCGAAGTACGCATCGTCATGGATGCCTGCGCGTTCCAGCAGAAGGCCCGGCAGCATCCATGAGGCCATTTCCGTGCGTTGCGGCGTGCCCGGATTGCGTGGATCGACCAGCAACCACGTGCCTGCTTGCGACAACATGCTCTGGCCATCGGCAAAACCGGTGGTGTGATAGGCGCCGGCCAATCCCGGCAGATGATCGCCGTAGAACAGCAACAAGGTCGGACGGCTGCGCTTGGAGAGCAGCTCGGCCAGCCGGCCAAGCTCCTGGTCGGCGTGGCGCATGTGGTAGAGGTAATTCTGCAGTTCCAACTTGTCTTCGCCCTCAACACCGGCCGGCACGGGAATGGCGTCGCGTGCGGCGCGGTCGCCCGGTTCGGTGTCATACGGGCCGTGCGCTTCCAGGCTGATCGCGAACAGGAATTGCGGCGGACCGGCATCCTTCAGTTGCGCCATGATTTCGTCGGTCATCGCGCTGTCGGCCATGTATTTGCCGTCCATCGCCGCGTTTGCGGGGAAGCTCGATTGCGACACGAAGCGATCGAAGCCGAGCGTCTTGAACGCGGTGTTGCGATTCCAGAAAGTGGGATCGTTGCCATGGATCGCCACCGTTTCATAGCCATGCGAGCGCAAGGTGCGCACCATGCTCGGCACCACCTTGTCGTGCATCTGCAGATACGGGAATTGCATGTTGCCGAAGTAGCGCAGCGACAGGCCGGTCAGCACTTCGAACTCGGTACGGATGGTGCCGCCGCCGAACGTGGGTACGTGCAGCGGGCCACTCATGCCTTGTGCGGCGAGCCGGTCGAGATTGGGCGTGAGCTGTGCGTTTTCGTAGCCGCGCATGATGCGTGGATCGAAGAACGATTCGCTCTGGATCACCACGATGTCCGGCAACGCCGTGCCGGGATCGGCTGGCATCTGCATGCGTGCGCGCACCGCATCGCCGGTGCTCTGCAGCAGGCTGTTCACCGCGCCCGGATCGGCTTTTTGTTTGCTTCGTCGATCCTGCAGATGGAACATCACCAGCGAACTGACCAGGCCGGAGTGGCTGGTGGTCGCGGACGCCGACCACGGTTCCAGCCACAGTTTCTGGCCGTTGTAGAGGTGGCGCCAACCGGGCATGCCCAGCAGCAAGGTAGCCAGCGTGGCGGCGAGCAGGGCGCCGGTGGTCAAGCGCTTGCCGCGCGTGCGGGAAGCGAACAATGGCGGCTCGTACCGCCACATGGCGGCAACTACCGCGACGCCGCCAAGCAAAGCGAGATAAGGCCACGGGCTGTGCGGCAGATAGCTGCCCAGCACGTGCAGGCCACCCTTGTGCAGTTGCTCCACCATGCGGAAATCCGCCGGCAGCAAGGGCATGCCGAGGTTGGAAACTTTCAGCGCGTTGACGCCGTACATCACGGCTTGCGAGAGAAACGCCAGGCCGAAGGAGAGGAGGGTGCGGCGAGTCACGATCAGCAGCAGCAAGGCCAGCATCAGGCCCGGCATGGCGTTGGCGAGTGGAAAGGCGGGCTGCGCAAAAAGCCGGGATGCCGCCACGCCATCGTTGCCGTCCAGCAAGCCGGTCAGCAGCACGAACTCCACCATCGTCGCCAGCACCAGGGCGGTACGTGCGGCGATGGTGCGCTTTGACAGCAGCGTGGAGGAAACGAAAGCCATGCAGTCCGATAACCGCTCATCCAGGGGATACGGACTGTAACGTGATTGACATGAATCGGTTGTCGCCCATGCGGCAGGGCTCAGGACGGATTCACGCCTGTATGTGATGGATTTACAACAAATTAGCGAAAAGAAAGCGGGCCGCCATCGTGCCATGGCGGCCCATCCCGTGTGTCAACAGGGGCTTGCGCGGGATTGCTTCAATGCTGGGTGTTACTGAACCGTAATAAACGCAGGTATGGCTTCACCGTGCGCCAGCCCTCCGGAAAGAGCTGCTGGGCATCCGCATCGGGGACCGAAGGCGCGATGATCACCTCTTCGCCGGGGCGCCAGTCGACCGGCGTGGTCAGCTTGCGGCCGTCGGTGAGCTGCAGCGAATCGAGCACGCGCAGAATCTCGTCGACGTTGCGGCCGGCGCTCGGTGGATACGTCAGTGTGAGGCGCACCTTTTTTTGCGGATCGATGATGAAGACCGAGCGCACCGTCACTTTCGGATCGGCCTTCGGATGGAACATGCCATAGAGCTTGGCGACTTCGAGATCCGGGTCGGCCAGGATCGGGTAATTCACCGCCGCACCGCCGACGTCTTCGACGTCCTTGATCCACGCCTTGTGGTCGTCCACGGGGTCGACCGACAGACCCAGCAGTTTCGTCCCACGCTGGTCGAACTCCGCCTTGCGTCGGGCAAAAGCGCCCAGCTCGGTCGTGCATACCGGCGTGAAATCTTTCGGATGCGAGAAGAACACCAACCAATGGTCGCCGATGTAATCGTGCAGGTGGACTGGGCCTTCGGTGGAGTCGAGAGTGAAATCAGGGGCGATTTCGCCCAATTGCAGGCTCATGATTGTCTCCTTGAAGTGGCGACGGTCATGCCGCGTCAGCCAGGACAGCAGGTGGCACGGCGGTTTGCGAACGTGATGCGCCCAATAGCTCACCAAACCAGTGCGAGCTATCGGCCTGCGCCGCCACTTCGCCCAGGATGAGCAGGGCGGGCGCTTCAATCGCATGATGTGCTGCGAGCGCCGGCAGATCGCCGAGCGTGCCGGTGAGCGTGCGCTGCTGCGGCAGCGTTCCGTTTTCGACCAGTGCGAACGGCGTGCTCGCGGCGCGGCCGTGTGCGATGAGCTGCGCGGCAAGTTCTTCAAGCTGGCCCACACCCATGTAAATCGCCAAGGTTTGCCGCTCGTGCGCCAGTTCTCGCCAATCCAGCGTGTTCGAAGGTGACTGGCCATGCGCGGTCACCAGTCGCACGGATTGCGCATGGCCGCGATGCGTCAGCGGCACGCCGCTGTAAGCCGCGCACGCGACGGCGGCGGTAATGCCGGGCACGACTTCATACGCGATGCCGTGCTCGCGCAGAAAATCCAGTTCTTCACCGCCGCGTCCGAACACGAACGGATCGCCACCCTTCAAGCGCACGACGCGTCGTCCCGCCTGCGCATGTTCGAGCATCAAGGCATGAATCGAAGCTTGCAGCGTATGCGCGCCACCACCGCGTTTGCCAACCGCAATGCGCGCCGCATCGCGCCGCGCGAGATCGAGGATGGGCTCGCTGATCAGTGCGTCGTGCAGAATCACGTCGGCCTCGTTCAAGGCGCGCAACGCACGCAACGTAAGCAGACCGGGATCGCCGGGACCTGCACCCACCAGCGCAACGGAACCGCTCATTGCCGATGTTGTGGCGTCGGATAGTGCGGCGATCAACTGATGCTCCGCATGCGCAGGACGCGCCGCGCGCAACTGCGCCTGCACCGGACCGTCATGCAACCAGTCATAGAAGCGACGGCGTGCAGCGAGGTCCGCATGACGCGTGCGGATACGTGCGCGATAACGCTGTGCAAGTTGCAGCAATGAACCCCATGCCGGATCCAGCAAGCTTTCGATCCGCTCGCGCAGGCGGCGCGCCAGCATCGGTGCCGCGCCACTGCTGGAAATGGCCACCAGCAACGGCGATCGATCGATCAGTGCCGGCACCTGGAAACTGGAGAGCGCCGCATCATCCACGACGTTGACAAGCCGTTGCCTGGCTTGTCCGTCGGCAGCGATGCGCGCGTTGAGCGGACGTGAACGCGTGGCGGCAATCACCAGCCACGTGCCGTCGAGCCAGTCGGATCGATACGCGCCCGGCTTGTATGCGATGCGTCCCTGCTGCACCCACTCGCGCAGTTCAGGTGCCAGCACTGGCGCGCCGACCGTTACCCGCGCGCCGGCCTTGAGCAGCATGGCCGTTTTCCTGGCCGCCACGTCGCCGCCACCCACCACCAGCACGTGGCGATCGTTCAAATCGGCAAACAATGGATAGAGCATGGGCCTAAGTTCCGGAAAACGCAGATAGATAAGCCACGCTAGCGCTCTCGGGCGCCCTCATGGAAATGGCCGCTGGGCGGGAAGATATGCCCGCGTGGCATAGGCTTTTTCATAACGCGAAATGGATTTTTAGATGTATAGACGTCCAAATACTGCTGTGTTAAGGTCCAGTGACGACCGGTAACAGGACCGGTATTTGTGTGGGGATCGTGATGAAACGTCGTTCAGGGTGGTTCGCGAGCTGTATGCGCTTAGCCATGCGCCGAGCACACCCCTGCATGCCTTTCATCCTGGAGCCGATCTCATGACCCTCACGCAACTTCGCTACATCGTCGCCATCGCCGACGCCGGCCTCAACATCACCCTCGCCGCCGACAACGTCCACGCCACCCAGTCCGGCATCAGCAAGCAGCTCAAGCAACTGGAGGGCGAGCTGGGTTTCCAGGTATTCACCCGCCGCGGCAAGAGCCTGGACGCGGTCACGCCGGCCGGCGCCCAGGTGCTGGAACGCGCGCGCACGATCCTGCACGAGGCACGCAACATCCGCGCGCTGGCTGCCAATCTGCGCGAAGAGGCACAAGGCGAGCTGTCGGTCGCCACCACGCATACCCAGGCACGCTTCGTATTGCCGGAAGCCATCGCCCGCCTGAAACAGCACTATCCGGAACTGGGCGTACACATTCGCCCGCAGGGCGAGGGGCGCATCATCAGCCTGTTCGAAAGCGGCGAAGTGGACCTGGCGATTGTCAGCACCAGCGGCCAGGCGCCGGAAGGCGGCATCCCGGTGCCGCTGTTTCGCTGGTACCGGCGCGCGGTGGTGCCGCAAGGCCATCCGCTGGCCAAGCTGGGCCGGCCGCTGCGCATCCAGGATCTGGCGGAGTACCCGCTGGTCAGTTACGAATCTTCGCTGCAGCCCGAATCCTCGCTGCGGCGCGCCTTCGCCGCCGCGGCGCTCACTCCGCGCATTGCTTGCACCTCGGCCGATGCGGACTTGATCAAGACGTATGTGATTGCCGGACTGGGCGTCGGCATCCTCGCCGAAATGGCCATCATTCCGGCGGACGCCCGCGAGCTGGTCGCGCTGGATATCGATGGCCTGCTGCCGGTCTGCACCAGCTGGATGGTGCTGCGCCGGGATCACGTGCTGCGCAGCTACGTGGCGCAGCTCGCGCGCCTGGTGGCCCCGCAGATCGACGAGGCGGAACTGCGCCGCGTGGTGGCCGGGCACGCCGAGCCGAACTGGCCTTCGCCACCGCTGTGGAGCGAACTGCAGCAACGCGGCCTGCGTCGTCCCGCGCCGCGCGCGGCCTGAGCAGCCGGTTTTCTTCGTTGTGTCCGGAAGCGCGTCGGCGCGCTTGCCGGACAATCATTTGAGGTAACGCTGAACGCGGCAGGGATGTCGCCGTGACACGATGCCTGGGCGCCGCCTGCGTGGCGCACATATCACTCGGGCCTCATCTCACCCCTTCACGGAGGAAAATCCATGGCGCATGCCGTTCGAACCTCATCTTTCACCCAGCGCGCGCTGCAAGGCTGCGCTCTGTCCGTCGCGTTGCTCGGCGCCAGCGCGGCGCTGGCGCAGCAGGCCCCTTCGGGCCTGGAAAAAGCCGTCAACGCTGCCGCTAAATGGGCGGCGCAGGCCGATGCCGGTCAGGCCGACGCCATGTGGAAGGACAGCAGCGCCACCATGCAGAAGTCGGTCAGCCAGGCCGATTGGGCCAAATACATCGCCCAGGTCCGCAAGGAAGCCGGCACCCGGCAGAGCCGCGCGTGGGTGGCCGTGAACAAGATCGACAATCCGCAAGGTATGCCGGCGGGCGAATATCTCAACGTGGTCTACAACACCAGGTTCGCCAACGCCGCTACCTTCGAAACCGTGTCGATGGCCAGGAACGGATCGAGCTGGCAACCGGTGGGTTATGTCGTGCGGCCGCAGCAGCCCGCGAAGGCGCCGGCCGGTGTGCCTGCGCAGCCGGCACCGGCAGCAGGCAAGTAACCGCGACGACCAGCGCCGCTTCCTCCGTGCGGAGGAAGCGGCGTTTTTTTATGGCTTACACCAAGGCCTGGCTGACCAGCCAATCGAACACCTTGCCCGCGGCCTCATTCACCGTTACCTGGTTGGTATCGACGCGCAGCTCCGGTGTCGCGGGGATCTCGTAGGGATCGTCGATACCGGTAAAGCCCTTGATCTTGCCGGCGCGCGCTGCTGCATAGAGACCTTTGCGATCGCGCGTTTCGCACACTTCCAGCGGCGTGGAAACGTGCACTTCGATGAAGCGCCCATGCGTTTCCACCAGCTGTCGCGCTTCGGTGCGCGCGCCGTCGTATGGAGCGATCGGCGCGCAGATCACGATGCCGCCATGGCGCACCACTTCACTGGCGACGAAGCCGATGCGGGTGATGTTCGCATCGCGGTCTTCGCGCGAAAAACCCAGCCCTTTGGACAGATGGCGGCGCACTTCGTCCCCATCCAGCACGGTGACCGGGCGGCTGCTGGTTTCCAGCAAACGTGCCAGCACCGCCTGCGCGAGCGTCGACTTGCCCGAGCCGGAGAGCCCGGTGAAAAACAGCGCGAAGCCCTGGCGCGCATGCGCCGGATGACGCTCGCGCAGGATCTTCACCACGTCCGGGAAAGTGAACCATTCCGGGATGGTGTCGCCTTGCTGCAGCCGGCGACGCAGTTCGGTGCCGGAGATGTCGCGCACTTCGTCGCCGGGCAGCACTTCCGTCTGCGGCACGTAGACGTCGCGATTGGCGACGTAGACCATGGCCGGGAACGGCACGATCTCGATGCCGAGTTCCTCCTGGTGCTTGGCCAACAGCTCCTGCGCGGCATAGGGATCGTAAAACGGCTTGCCGTTCGCGTCCTTTCCGGGACCGGCGTGATCGCGCCCCACGATGAAATGGCTGGCGCCGTAGTTCTTGCGGATGATCGCGTGCCACAACGCCTCGCGCGGGCCGCCCATGCGCATCGCCAGCGGCAGCAACGAGAGCGTGGCGTGATCGCGTGGATAGTGCTCCAGTAGTGCCTTATAGCAACGCACGCGCGTGTAGTGATCGACGTCGCCGGGCTTGGTGCGTCCCACCGAAGGCTGGATCAGCAGTTTCGCGCCGACCTGTTCGGCTGCGCGCAAGGTCAGTTCGCGGTGCGCACGGTGCATCGGGTTGCGCGTCTGGAACGCCACGATGCGATGCCAGCCGTGTTGATGGAACCAATCGCGCAGTTCGCGCGGGCTTTGGCGCAGCGCGCTGAAATCGTAATGCGCCGGCGGCTGGATGCCCTGCACGCGTCCACCCAGATACACCGAGCCGGTGCGGTCCAGCAATTCGGCCACGCCCGGATGCGTGCGGTCGGTGGTGCCGAACACGTGCTGCGCCTCGGCAATGCGATCGGGGAAATACACATCTTCCACCGTCAACACCGCCAGCGGCGTGCCCTGGATGTCGTTGAGGCTGATCTGCGCGTTTTCCTGCAGTCGCGCGGCAAAGGCTTCATCCACGTCGAGCGTGATCGGGATCGGCCACAGCGTGCCATCGGCCAGTCGCATGTCCTGCACGACGCGGTCGTAGTCGGCGCGTCCCAGGAAACCCTGCAGTGGCGAAAAGCCGCCATTGAGCAGCAGCTCCAGATCGCACAGCTGGCGTTGGTTGAGCGTCCACTGCGGCAGCGAGGCGCTATGTCGCTTGAGCGCTTCGGCTTCGGCAGTGGGAAGGTACAGCTCGCGCAACACGCCGCCATGCGGCGCAACCAATGCATCGTGTTCGGCCAAAACAATTTCGGCGGCCAGGGCTTTCATGGTGTTTCCTCAAATCGGGGCAATGTTCTTTTCTTTTAGGAGCGAGTGGAGAGGAGTGAGGAGGGAGTTGAAGCTGGGGTGTACTCGTTCTCTAGCTGCCCACTCCTCTCCGCTCGCTCCTGGTCTTCATACATCCAAGTGCAATCCGCATTCGCGCTTGATGCCGAAAAAGCGGGTGTCCTCCTCGCGCATGCCGGGTTCCCAGCGGCGCGTGGTGTGCGTGTCGCCGATCGACACATAGCCTTGATCCCACAACGGGTGATACGGCAGGTCGTAACGGCGCAGATACATGCCGATGTCGCGATCGGTCCAGTCGACGATCGGATGCACCTTCCAGCGTCCTTGCCGGTAGTCGAGCACCGGCGCCGTGGCGCGGCTCAGCGACTGCTGGCGACGCAGACCCGCGAACCACGTGCCGGCGCCAAGATCGACCAGCGCGCGCTGCATCGGTTCCACTTTCGCCAGCCGGTTGTAGCGGTCCAGTCCCTCGCGCCCCTGGTTCCACAGCTCACCGTAGCGCGCCTGCAGCCACGCCGGCGACAAGTGTGGGCGGACCACGTGGAGATTAAGTGAAAGACGCTCGGTCAGCTCGTCGATGAAGCGGTAGGTTTCGGGAAACAGGTAGCCGGTATCGACCACGATCACCGGCATTTCCGGCACGCGTTGAGTCAAAAGGTGCAGCGATACCGCCGACTGCGCGCCGAAGCTGGAGGAAAGCACGTGCTGGCCGGGCAGATGTTGCAGCGCCCAGTCGATACGCTCCTCTGCGCTCACCGCGAGCAGCCGCGCTTCTAGCTTGTCGCGTGCGCGTGCATCGACGGCGGCCTGGTCGGGCGTGGGCAGGCTCATGCGAAAACCTCTGCATCGATCGGATGGCGCGCGGTCGGCAACACGCCGCTGCGCACGAGGAAGTCGCCGAAACGTTCCTGTTCGTTGCGCTCGGCGGCGTAGCGCGCAAACAGTCCATCGAGTTCGGCGAGAATTTCGGTCTCGTCGATGTTTTCGCGCAGCACGCGATTGAGGCGCTGGCCGGCGAAATCGGCGCCGACGCGCAAGTCGTAGCGGCCGATCGCGCGGCCAATCAGGGCGATCTCGCCCAGGTAAGGACGCGAGCAGCCGTTCGGGCACCCGGACAGGCGCAGCACGATCGGCTCGTCAAGCAGGCCATGCCGTTCGAGCGACGCTTCCAGCTTCGGCAGCAACTGCGGCAGGTAGCGTTCGCTTTCGGCCATGGCCAGTCCGCAGGTCGGCAGTGCGACGCAAGCGACCGCGTGCCGACGGATGCCGCTGAGGCGCCGATAACCATCCAGCTTGTATTCGGCGACCAGGGCATTGATGCGTATGCGCTGCGCAGCCGGCACGTTGGCGATGATCAGGTTCTGGTTGCAGGTCAGCCGGAAATCGCCCTGGTGTTCTTCCGCAATCGCGCGCAAGCCGCTCAGGTGCGGTTGCCCGGGAAGATCGGCGAGACGGCCCGATTCGATCTGCAGCGAGAGGTGCCAGCGTCCGTCATCGCCCTCGGTCCAGCCGTAACGGTCGCCGTTGTGATCGAAGCGATACGCGCGCGAAGGCTGCAGCGCGAAGCCGATGCGCCGCTCCAGTTCCGCCTTGAAGGCGGCCACGCCCATGCGGTCGATGGTGTACTTCAGGCGCGCATGCTTGCGTTCCTGGCGATTGCCGTGGTCGCGCTGCACTTCGATCACGCCTTCGGCCGTGCGCAGCAACTGTTCCGGTTCGACGAAGCCGATCACGCTGGCCAGCCGCGGATACGTGCTGGGATCGCCATGACTCGCGCCCATGCCGCCGCCGACCGCCACGTTGAAGCCAAGCAGTTCGCCGTGCTCGACGATCGCGATCAGGCCAAGATCCTGGGCGAACACGTCCACGTCGTTGGTCGGCGGTACCGCGATGCCGATCTTGAACTTGCGTGGCAGATACGTGGGACCGTACAGCGGCTCGCTCTCTTCCTCGCCGCCTGCGACCAGTTGTTCGTCCAGCCAGATCTCGTGATACGCACGCGTCTTCGGCTTCAAATGATCCGACAGACGTTCCGCCCACCGGTATGCCAGGCGATGCGCCGGCGAGGCCACCGGATTCGCACTGGCGACCACGTTGCGATTGACGTCGCCGCAAGCAGCGACGGTGCTGACCAGCACGTGGTTCATCGCGGCGATCGAACGCTTCAGGTCGCGCTTGAGAATGCCGTGCAACTGGAACGTCTGGCGTGTGGTGATGCGCAGCGTGTGATTGGCCCAGGTACGCGCGATGTGATCGAACGACAGCCATTGCGCGGGGCTGAGCACGCCGCCGGCCAGGCGTGCGCGCACCATGAATTGATACGCGGGCTCCAGCTTCTGCTTGCGGCGCTCCTCTCGCAGATCGCGATCGTCCTGCTGATAGCTTCCGTGGAACTTCAGCAGCTTGTTGTCGTCTTCGCTGATCGCGCCGGTGACGGGATCGGCAAGGCCTTCCACCAGCGTGCCGCGCAGGAAGCGGCTGTTCGCCTTGATGCGCTCGAATTCGGAAAGAGCAGCAGCGTCACTCATCGCCCACCTCAATACACGTCGCGGGCGTAACGGCCCTGCTGAATCAACTGGCTCAGCCAGGCTTCGGCGTCTTCGCTCGAACGCGCGCCATGCTCGGCGACGATCGCGACCAGCGCCTTGTGCACGTCCTTGGCCATGCGGTTGGCATCGCCGCACACGTACAGGTGTGCGCCGTTCTCCAGCCATTCGTACAGCCGGCGGCCTTGCTCGATCAGGCGATGTTGCACATAGCGCTTTTCGGCTTGGTCACGCGAGAAGGCGAGATCCAGGCGATGCAGCTGCCCGTGCTTGAGCGCCTGCTGCCATTCAACCTGGTACAGGAAATCGGAATAGAAATGCGGATTGCCGAACACCAGCCAGTTGCGGCCACCGGCACCTCGCTCGGCGCGCTCCTGCACGAACGCGCGATACGGTGCGACACCGGTGCCCGCACCGATCATGATGATGTCGCGATCGTCGGCAGGCAGATGGAAACGCTCGTTGGCCTCGATGAAGACCGGAACGTTCTCGCCCTCGGCGCGCTGCGCCAGATAGCGGCTGGCCGCACCCCAGCGTGCCTGGCCATCGAAGGCATAGTCGACGTGGCTCACGGTGAGATGCACCTCGTCGCCGACCACCGATTGGCTGGACGCGATGGAATACAGGCGAGGCGCCAGCGGACGCAGCGCGGCGACCAGCGTTTCCGCCGTCCATTCCGCCGGATGGCGATGGAGCAGATCGAGCACTTGCCATTGCGAGAACAACGCGGCCAACGCGTCGCGCGATGAGGGCAGCAGCAGTTCGCGCAGATGCGCATCGCCACTGCGCTCGGCATGCGCGGCCACGAACGGGCGCGTAAGCTGCGTCAGTTCGCGATGCTCCGCCAGCCATGTGCGCAAGGCATGCTCTTCATCGCCAACGCGGACGAGGCTGTCGCCATCCAGCCGCAAGCTGGCAAGCACCGCATCCACCAGCGCAGGCGATTGCGTCGGCCATACGCCGAGCGCATCGCCCGGCGCATAGCGCAGGCCGGAACCTTCCAGCGACAGTTCCAGATGGCGTACGTCGCGATCGCTGTCACGGCCGGTAACGCGCTGGTTGAGCAGCAGCGGCGCCTGGAACGGCTGCTCGCGATGCCACACTGGCGTGCTGCGCGCCGTGCGCAAGGTGGTGACCTTGGCCAGCGGTGCGGAGGTCTTCAGTTGTTCGCGCGCCTGCTGCAAGGCTTGTTCGAGCCAGGGCTGCGCTATGGTTTCCAGATCGACGTCCGCTTCGCCTGCCGGGATCAGGCGCTGCGCGCCCAGTGCGGCGAAACGCTCGTCCAGTTGGCGGCCGATCGCGCAGAAGTTGGGATAGCTGGAATCGCCCAGGCCCAGCACGGCGTAACGCAGGGCTTCCAGCTTCGGCGCGCGGGCGCTGGCGAGGAATTCGACCAGTGCACGCGAATCGTCCGGCGGTTCGGCGTCGCCCTGGGTGCTGACGACGATGTAAAGCAGGCGTTCCTGCTTCAGCTCGCGCGTGGCGTAGGCATCCGCACGCACCACGCGCACGGCCAGGCCGGCGGCGGAGGCGCGGCGTCCGAGATCTTCGGCCAGCCGCTTGGCGTTGCCGGTCTGGCTGCCGTAGAGCACAGTGAGGCGGGCTTGCGTGTCGTTGGCAGGTGAAGGCTCGGCCGCTGCGCTTTTGCCGGGAAACTGGCGCTGGCCTGCAACACCCGCGAGATAGCCGGAAAGCCACAGCAACGCCGGCGCTTCCAGCCCGTCGATCAGACGCGCAACCAGCGGTTGCTTGTCTTCGGGCAAAGGCGATAGTGTGGCGGCGGTCATCGTTTGAAGTCCTGGACGTATAGACGTCCAAATCGGTAGAAGGATGTTAGGACTTCGTGTTTTGGCCAAGAAATGATGGGGCGGCATATCCCCATGCCATTCCCTCCTTTCCACGGAACAAAACCGTACAGGCAGCATGGAATCCGGATGCGCAGTCCCCCGCAGGTGCGCTCCAGGGGTCTTCATCCATCTTTCACGGGCGCCGCCAGCTGGCGCAGGAGTGTTCCATGCCACGACGACGATCCAAACCTTTTCATGCGCTGGCCGCGTGGAGCGCGCTTGCCATGCTGGCTTCCACCGCCGCCAAGGCCGGCGATGCCGATTGGCTCTATCACTGGCCCACCCACACGCAGACGAGCGATGGCACCGATATCGGCCTGATCCTGCGCTACCAGTACGACGTCAACGATTTTTCGAACGACGACGGCAAGTTCAGGGATTCGCATACCAATCGCCGCAGGTATCTGGGCTTCTACGTCAAGAAGCCCGGCGTCTACGACGCCACGGTGTATTACGACTTTCAATCCAAGCAGTGGCAGGACGTCTTCGCCCGGCTGCAATCCAAAGCGGTGTTCGGCCAGGACCTGGGCGCCGTCCGCTTCGGGCAAAGCAAGACGCCGGTGAGCTTTGAGGGCGTCACCACCTCCACGCAGACCACCTTCATCGAATTGGCATTGCCTTCGCAGGCGGTGTACGAAAACCGCCGCGTGGGCCTGGACTGGGCGATCCAGCGTCCGCATTGGCTGGCGAGCCTGGGCTATTACGGCAAGAATCTCACCGGCAAGAATCGCGGGCATACTGTTGCGGCGCGCGCGGCCTGGGTGCCGATCCATGAGGCCAAGAATGTCCTGCACCTGGGCGTGGCCGCCTCGCAGGAGCGCCCTTATGGCCTGGTGAATGCGCTGGGCGTGCAGCAACCGGCCACGGCCAGCTTCAAGGCGCCGCCGGAAGCGGGGCTCACCACCACGACCCTGGTCAGTTCGGGCACGTTGAGCGGCGTAAGCCACATCAACCGCCTCGGCCTGGAAGGACTGTGGATCGACGGCCCGTGGTCGGTGCAGGGTGAATACCTGCAAGCGCAGACGCGCTTCGAGGTGCCACGGCCGGACTACGACATCGCCGGCTACTACGTTTTCGGCAGCTGGGTGCTGACCGGCGAATCACGCCAATATCACGATGGCAATGTCAGTAACGTGATTCCTGATCATCCTTGGGGGGCGGTGGAATTTGCGGTTCGCTACAGCGAGCTCGATCTGAACGACGGGCGCGTGCAGGGCGGCAAGGAGCACGACTGGACCGCGGGCGCGAACTGGTACGTGGGCACGCATCTGCGGTTGCAGGCCAATTACATCCGCGCCTTCAGCAACCGAAGGGGGCTGGTGATCGATCCGCATATTTTCGAATTGCGCGCGGAAATTTTCATATAGCGGGCGACGGCCCCTGCTCCCCTGCGGGGAGAGCGAGCAATAGCGCATATGGTTAGAACGATCCGCGCTTTCGGACGTCCAGCCACCCAAATCTATAGTGCACGATGGGCGACGCTGCCCGAGGAGATTGTCACGTATGAAGCGCCTGGGATTCCTGCTGGCAGTGCTGGTTTCGCTCTGCGCGGGCTGCTCGTCCGTGAACGATACGAAGCTGCTGAACGTTTCCTACGATCCCACCCGCGAGTATTTCCAGGACGCCGACACCGCCTTCCAGGCGTATTGGGCAAAGCAGGGCGGGCAGAGCATCACCGTCACTACCTCCAACGGAGGCTCCGGCAAGCAGGCGCGCGCGGTGCTCGATGGCCTGCAGGCGGACGTGGTGACCCTGGCCCTGGCGTATGACATCGACGTGCTCGCGGACAAGGGCTTGCTGGCGAAGGATTGGCAGACGCGCCTGCCGGACAACAGTTCACCCTATACGTCCACCGTGGTGTTCGTAGTGCGCAAGGGCAATCCCAAGCAGATTCACGACTGGCCCGATCTGATCCGTTCCGACGTCAAGGTGGTCACGCCCAATCCGAAGACGTCCGGCGGCGCGCGCTGGAATTTTCTCGCTGCGTGGGGCTGGGCGGTGCGCCAGCCGGGCGGCAGCGAAGACAAGGCGCGCGACTACGTGACGGCGCTCTACAAGAACGTGCCCGTGCTCGATACCGGCGCACGCGGCGCCACCAATACCTTCGTGCAACGTGGTATCGGCGACGTGTTGATCGCCTGGGAAAGTGAGGCCTTGATGACCCAGAAAGAATTCGGCAAAGACAAATATGAAATCGTCGTGCCGTCCGCCACCATCCTGGCGGAACCGCCGGTTGCGGTGGTGGATACGGTGGCGGCCAAGCGCGGCACGCAGAAGATCGCCCAGGCATTTCTGCAGTATCTGTACAGCCCGGAAGGGCAGGAGATTGCCGCCAGGCATTTCTTCCGTCCGCGCCTGGCTTCGGTGGCAGCGAAATACGCGGCGCAGTTTCCTGAGGTGAAGACCTTCACCATCGGCGAGCAGTTCGGCGACTGGCGCAAGGCGCAGGCGACGTATTTTGCCGACGGCGGCGTGTTCGATCGCATCACCGAAGGAGCGCACTGAACGCCATGGCGCGCCACGTACTGCCAGGATTCCGCTTGAGCACCGGCTACACGCTGGCGATGCTCGGCAGTTGCGTGCTGCTGCCGCTGGCGGCGTTGTTGTGGACGGCGTGCGAGCTTGGGCCGGCGGGCTGGTGGGCGCAGATCGGTACGCGCCGCGTGCTGGCTGCGCTGAAGCTGAGTTTTGGCGCAGCGTTGCTGGCCGCCACCATCGATGCATTACTAGGCTTGCTGGTGGCGTGGGTGCTGGTGCGCTATCGCTTTGCTTTCCGCCGCGTATGCGATGCGCTGGTCGATCTGCCGTTTGCGCTGCCTACCGCGGTGGCCGGCATCGCGCTGACCGCGCTGTACGCCCCGAACGGGTGGGTGGGCAGCCGCCTGGCGCCGCTCGGCATCGAAGTGGCGTATACGCGCCTGGGCGTGTTGCTGGCGATGGTGTTTGTCGGCCTGCCATTCGTGGTGCGCACGCTGCAGCCGGTGCTGGAAAGCATGGAAAGCGATCTGGAGGAGGCGGCCTATACGCTCGGCGCTTCCTCCACGCAGCGCTTCTTCCGCGTGGTGCTGCCGTTGTTGCTGCCAACATTGCTTACCGGATACGCGTTGGCGCTGGCGCGTGCGATCGGCGAATACGGTTCGGTGATCTTCATTGCCGGCAATCGTCTGTTCCACACCGAGATCGCGCCTTACCTGATCGTGCAGAAGATTGATTCGCAATACGACTATCGTGGCGCTGCCGCGCTGGGCGCGGTCATGTTGGCTGCGTCGCTGCTGTTGCTGATCGCGATGGCCTGGCTGCATCGCTGGACGCGCCGCTGGGCGGTGGTGCGCTGATGGCCGCCGTCGCTGCCGTGGTGTCGATCGGCCGACCGACCTGGTCCACGCGCGTGGCGCGCATCGTGCTGGTGCTTGCGGCGCTGGCCGTATTGGGTTGGCTGCTGGTGCTGCCGTTGCTGGCGATTTTCGCGGAGGCGTTCCGGCAGGGCCTGGCGTTTTATCTGGATGCGATCCGCCAACCGGATACTGTTGCCGCCGTGCGGCTCACCTTGACGGTCGCCGCCATCGCGGTGCCGTTGAACCTGGTCTTCGGCCTGGCTGCCGCGTGGTCGATGACGCATTTCGAATTTCGCGGCAAGGCATTGCTCGCTGCGCTGATCGATTTGCCGTTTTCGATCTCGCCGGTGGTGTGCGGCATGATGCTGATCCTGGTCTATGGCAAAGACGGCTGGCTGGGCGGGTGGCTGCAGGCGCATAACGTGCAGGTGATCTTCGCGTTGCCCGGCCTGGTGCTGGCGACCGTGCTGGTGACCTTGCCGTTCGTGGCGCGCGAACTGATTCCGCTGATGCAGGCGCAAGGCTCGGAACAGGAAGAAGCGGCGCTGACGCTGGGCGCCAATGGCTGGCAGATCTTTTTCCGCGTCACCCTGCCACGCGTGCGCTGGGCGCTGTTGTACGGCGTGCTGTTATGCAATGCGCGCGCCATGGGCGAGTTCGGCGCGGTCTACGTGGTTTCGGGCCATCTGCGCGGCATCACCAATACGCTGCCGCTGCAGGTGGATCAGCTGTACCAAGAAAATTTTTCCGCTGCCTTTGCAGCGGCTTCACTGCTCGCCCTGCTTACTGTCCTCACGCTTGGCATCAAGCGTTTCGTGGAATGGCGGCATGGCGACCAGCTGCATTGAGGGATAGACGGATCCATGGGTATCGAGATTTCCCGCTTGCGTCGCCAGTTCGGCCAGTTCGCCGCCCTGGAGGACGTCAGTCTGAGCATCGGCGACGGTGAATTCGTCGCTGTGCTCGGTCCGTCGGGTTCGGGAAAAACCAGCTTGCTGCGCATCCTTGCCGGCCTCGACCAGCCGGACGCGGGCAGCGTGCTGCGCGACGGTCAGGATCTGCTGGCGCTGGATGCCAGACGCCGCGGCGTGGGCCTGGTGTTCCAGCACTATGCATTGTTTCCGCATATGACGGTGGCGCAGAACGTGGCCTTCGGCTTGCGCGTGCGTCCCTGGCGCCTGCGGCCGAGGGCATCGGCGATCAAGGCGAGCGTGGAGAATCTGTTGCGCAAAGTGGAACTGGAAGGATTCGCGCAACGTTATCCCGCGCAGCTTTCCGGCGGCCAGCGCCAGCGTGTCGCCCTGGCGCGTGCGCTGGCGATCGAGCCACGCCTGTTGCTGCTGGACGAACCGTTCGGCGCGCTCGATGCACAAGTGCGCGTGAATCTGCGCGGCTGGCTGCGCGAGTTCCATCATTCGCTGGGCATCACCACCTTGTTCATCACGCACGATCAGGACGAGGCGCTGGAAATGGCCGATCGCGTGGTGTTGATGAATCGTGGCCGCATCGAACAGATCGGCACGCCGGAGCAGATCTATCGCCAGCCGGCTACGCCGTTCGCGTCGCGTTTCATCGCACGCGGCCAGGCCTTGCCCGGCGTCGTGAAGGATCAGCAACTGCATCTGTTCGGCCAGGCTTGGCGCATCGAAAATTTTTCGGCGGAGGGCGCGCACGAAATCACCGTCCATGTGCGTCCCGAGGACATCATGCCCGCGTCGCTACCCGGCGACGGGCTGAAAGCGCAATTGCTCAGCCTGCGCCATGTGGCCGGCACCGTGCGCGCCAGTTTGCGCGTGGGAAACATGGACGAGCCGATCGAAGCCGAATGGAGCGAGCGCGATTGGGCGCGGCACAACGCGCCGGTTGACGATGCGATCGACATCCATTTTCAGGCGCTGTCGGTGTTTGCCACCGATCGGGAGGGCCGTGTGTTGGCGCGTGCGACCGTGCATCCGCCGCACGCGAGCTTTCCGGTAGCGGTAGGCCCTTGGCGACGCGTCGAGGCTTGAAAGCGCGGCGCTACGAGCGAGCCTTCTGCCAGGCGCGCTGCCGCAATGCATGCCGCAAAGCCCGCCACGTCTTCGGGCCGGCGATGCCATCCACGGTAAGGCCGTAGTCGTACTGGAATGCTTCCACCGCACGTCGGGTGCGATCGCCGAACCGGCCATCGGCCGAGACGGCGCCGTCCATGTCGCGGTAATCGAGATCGCGCAGGTGCTGCTGCAATTCCCGCACCGCTTCGCCTTGCGCGTCGTACTGAAGGGCCAGGCTTGATGTCGCGTCATCGTGCGTGGTCTGCATGCGTCGATCTCCGTGTTGTCGCATGCCCATAAGGCTGCGGCACGCATCCGGCGGGATGCTGTCGGACGATCGTGGTGAAGCATGCAAGCCCAGATCGCGAAAAGCGGTTCTATCGCGCGAGGCGCAGGGCTCATAATGGCCGCATGGCTGTCATCCCATCCTCCATCGAATCGCCTGCGCTGCGGGCACTTATCGACGATCGCTACGCGCAATTGGTGGCGCGCTGTCGCGCTGCGGGTGTGCCGCTGCATGACGATGCCGGCGTGGCCGAGCGCATCCGGCGGACCTTGCTGGCCAGCGACTTCGCCTTCGAAACCTGGCGCAACCAGCCGCAGTTGCTGGCGCCGCAGGGTTTGGAACGCTTGCGCGCCAGCGCCGATGCCTCCGCGCGCATCGAGGGCCTGAAGCTCGACACCGACGAAGCGGCCTGCATGGCGGCGCTGCGCCGCTTCCGGCATGCCGAAGCGCTGCGGCTGGTGTTTCGCGACGTCAACGGCCTGGACGATCTGCCCGAAACGCTTTCCGCCACCAGCGTGCTCTACGAAGCCTTGCTCGGCACCGCACTCGATTGGTCCGAGCGCAGCCTTGCCGTGCGCTATGGCCATGCGCGGGACGAGGACGGCGTGCTGCAGCGGCTGATCGTGGTCGGCTTCGGCAAGCTTGGCGGCAGCGAATTGAATTTCTCCTCCGACATCGACCTGGTGCTGGCGTATCCGCAGGGCGGCGAGAGCGACGGTGCGCGCGTGCTGGATAACAGCGAATACTTCGTGCGCATGGGACGCCAACTGGTGCGGCTGCTGCACGAGCCGACCACCGATGGGATTTGCGCGCGCGTGGATCTGCGCCTGCGTCCGTTCGGCAATGCCGGGCGGCTGGCGTTGCCGTTCGCTGCGATGGAACAGTATTACCAGCGCGAAGGACGTGACTGGGAACGGTATGCGTGGATCAAGGCGCGCACCGTGGCGGGTGATCGCAACGCCGGCAAGCAATTGCAGGAAATGCTGCGGCCGTTCGTCTATCGCAAATATCTCGACTACACCGCGTTCGCCGGCTTGCGCGAAATGAAGGCGCTGATCAATGCGGAAGTGGCGCGCAAGGATCTGGCCGACAACCTCAAGCTCGGGCCGGGCGGCATTCGCGAAATCGAATTCATCGTGCAACTGGTGCAGCTGATCCGCGGCGGCCGCGAGCCGAGCCTGCGCGTGCGCGGCCTGCTGCCAGCGCTTACGGCGTGCGAGGCGCGCGGTCACATTCCCGCTTCACGCGCACGTGCATTGCGCCACGCCTATGTATTCCTGCGGCGGCTGGAAAACCGCGTGCAGATGCTGCGCGACGCGCAAACACACGATCTACCGGAAGACGGCCTCACGCGCGAGCGGCTGGCGTTGGCGCTGGATTATCCGGCATGGGAACCGCTGGCCGAGGAACTGGCGAAGCACCGCGACATCGTCGCCAACGAATTCGCCGCCATGCTGATGCCCGAAGGCGGCGCCAAGGCCAGCGTGCCGGCGGCGGATGCCATTCTGTGGCAGCGAGCGTGCGATGAATCGCTCGACGCTGGCGTGCTTGAAGCGTCCGGTTTCAAGCCTGCTGCGGAAGCGGCGGATGCCTTGCTGAAACTACCGCAAGCATCGCAGTTGCGCGCCATGCCGGCGCGCGCACGCGAGCAGCTCGATCACCTGATGCCGCAATTGCTGGCGGCGGCGCGCGACACCTCTGCGCCGGTGCCGTCCCTGCTGCGCTTGTGTCGCCTGGTACAGACGGTGGCGCGCCGTCCTTCCTATCTTGCGTTGTTGGAAGAACAGCCGTCGGCACGCAAGCGCCTGGCGCAATTGTTTGCCGACAGTGCATTCCTGGCCGAACGCGTGATCGCGCAACCGTTGCTGCTGGACGACGTGCTCGATCCGCGCATCGATCAGATTCCGCTCAAGCGCTCGGATATCAGTGCGGAAATCGCGCGCGTGCTGGCGACGCTGGATGAGCGCGAAGCGGAAGCGGAACTGGAACGCATCAACGAATTCAAGTCGAGCATCGCCTTTCGGCTGGGGCTGGCCTTCAACGATGGACGCGCTGATGCGGTGGCGACAGCGCGCCGGCTGGCCGCGTTGGCCGAGTCGGCGGTCAACGCGATTGCCGCGCTGGCGGAGCGCGAGGTGATCGCCGCGCATGGGCGGCTGCCGGGCGAGGGCTCGGGATTTTCCATCCTCGGCTACGGCAGCCTGGGTGGCGAGGAACTGGGCTTTGCCTCCGATCTCGATCTGGTTTTTGTGTTCGATGGCCAGCGTGCGCAAGCGATGAGCGATGGTGCGCGTCCGCTGGAAGGTTCGCGCTGGTATCAACGCCTGACCCAGCGCGTGATGAACTGGCTGACCGTGCTCACGCGCGCCGGCCGCCTGTATGAAGTCGACACGCGCCTGCGGCCGGACGGTTCGAAGGGATTGCTGGTAGGCAGCCTGGAAGCGTTTGTTGCGTATCAGGAAAGCCGTGCGTGGACCTGGGAGCATCAGGCCTTGTTGCGTGCACGCCCGGTCGCGGGCGATGCGGCATTGAATGCGGAACTGGCCGACGTGCGACGTCGCACGCTCGCCGTGTCGCGCGATCGCACGGCAGTGCTGGCGGAAGTCAGCAGCATGCGGCAACGCTGGCGCGCGGAGCGGGATCGTTCGAGCGAAACACTGATCGATCTGAAGCAAGGGCGGGGTGGTTTGCTGGATATCGAATTCGCCTTGCAAGGCCTGGTGCTGGCGCATGCATCGCAAACACCGCGCCTGCTCTCGACCACGGCGAACGCGGGTTTGATCGAGCTTTGCCGCGATGCCGGACTGCTCGATACCGCGCAGGCGAACTGCTTCACTCGGGCGCATGCGGAGCTTTTGCGGAGCGCGCTGTTTTGCACATTGGATTTGCGTTCACGCCTTGCACCGCGCCATGCGGGCCTGGAAGCGTTGTGCAGCGAAGTGAATGTGGTGACTCGGGCGCTTGGGTTTGATTTCTAGTCGCGAACGAACTTGCTTCTAGCGTTGAATTGCAGTGTGCTGGAAAGCGTCATCGTTCGCGCAGTTGTGATTCGACGTTAATCAGGTTCCGACGGAAAGATCGGTTCTGCGAAAGATGCGCTCACGCAACGCTTCGGCTATCGCCTGCGTCTCCCGCAACGGCATCTGCTGCAAGGGCGCATCATCATCCACGTCATGCAACAGCCCCGCCACGCGCAAGCTGTCATGAAACCGCGCAAGCTTCGGCGGCAATACATCAGGGACGAACGTATGCACCGCGCAGCCCACGGCGCACGCTTCGCTGAGCATGTTCACCGAATCGGGCGTCACCACCAGGTGATCGGCCCAGCCGAGTACACCGGGGTAGGGATTGGGACCATCGTCCGAACTGCGCCAAAGCAGGCCGGGAATGCCGCGCATGGCTTTGCGCATCACGTTGGTCACTGCATTTGGCGTGCGGCGCGACGTCAGCATCAGCAGGCTGCCGCCTTCGCGACGTTGACGTGCGAGCAGGTGTTCGGCCAGGCGATGTGCGTAATCGGCGTCGATACGGATGCCAGTGCGCGGACCGCCGATCAACACGCCGACGCGTGGGCTTGGCAGATCGCCCAGGGCGGGACTTGACTCACGGCCATCGGCCAGCCACTTGTCATCGACGGGATTCAAGGAGCCTAGCGGGTTCAGCACGTTCGCGCCGATCAGGCCGTCGTGCCGTGGTGCGATGACGGTATCCCAATGCTCGGGATCGATGCGCGGATCGAGAACCTGCACAGTATGGCAATGCCCATCCGTCAAGCTGCGCAACATGCGCGTGAGCAGGGCCGCACTACGCCCGCAGCCAATGGCAACCGTGGGCCATGGCGGTGCGAAGGTGTTGCGTTGCGAGGCCGGCAAGGCAAGCCGCCCGCCCGGAAGCAAGCGTGGCGACAGCCAGGACCATGGCGCACGCAGCGACAGCACCAGGTGGCGCACCGGCAGTTCCAGGCATTCGGCCAGCGCCAGCGCCTGTCGTTGATTACCGGCGGCGCGATCGGTGATGGCCCAGCATTCTCCCTGCGGCTTGTGATGCATTCCACGCTCTTGCGGATCGATTGTCGCCGGATCGTGCACAGTATGTTCGCCTCGTTCACCGCTGGTCGGTCCGGCTTGCGCTTACACTCTGCGCTTTATCTCTTCGCTAGAGGATACCCATGAGCGAGAAGCTTGCCGAGACCGCGCTGGACCAGTTGTTCCGTACCGCTCGTACCTACAACGCCTTCCTGCCCAAGGAAGTGACCGACGCGCAGTTGCATGCGCTCTACGAATTGATGAAGTTCGGCCCGACCAGCGCCAATAGCTCGCCCATGCGCCTGGTGTTCGTGAAATCCGCCGCGGCCAAGGAAAAGCTCAAGCCGTTCCTGTCCGAAGGCAATCGCGCCAAGACCATGGCGGCGCCGGTTACCGCGATCGTGGCGAACGATCATGCGTTCTACGAAAAGCTGCCCCGGTTGTTTCCGCATGCGGATGCACGCAGCTGGTTCGCTGGCAATCAACCGCATAGCGATACCACGGCATTCCGTAACGCAACGCTGCAAGGCGCCTACGTGATCATGGCGGCGCGTGCGTTGGGCCTGGATTGCGGACCGATGTCCGGCTTCGACAATGCCGGCGTGGACCAGGCGTTCTTCGCCGGCACAACGATCAAGTCGAACTTCCTGATCAATATCGGTTACGGCGACAGCAGCCGCGACTTGTTCCCGCGCAGTCCGCGGCTCTCGTTCGATGAAGCATGCCGCATCGAATAAGCGGCTTTTCCAGGGATGATCGCCCGGCCATGCTCGGGCGGCGATCCCGTCCTCTGGCACGAACACGATTTTCCCATCCACTCGATGAAGGCAGGAGATTTTTCATGCGTACCCTTCGCTATATGTTGCTGGCCGGTCTGCTTGGCGCAGCGTTCTCGGCCCAGGCCGCCCCGGTTACCTACAAGCTCGATCCGGGCCACACTATGGTGCTCTTCAGCTGGAGCCACTTCGGTTTCTCCCATCCCACCGCCAACATCGGCCTGGGCGAGGGCACGCTGGTGTTCGACGACCAGGATCCGGCCAAGTCCACGGTGGATGTGACCCTGCCGCTGAGCGATCTGGACACGCACGTGCCGGCGCTGGACAAGCACCTGAAAGAGGCAGATTTCTTCGACGCCGAGAAATTCCCCACCATCACCTTCAAGAGCACCAGCGTGAAGCCGCTGGGCGGCAAGCACTACAAGGTGAGCGGCGATCTCACGGTGCACGGCGTGACCAAGCCGGTGATGCTGGATGCCACGCTCAACAACGAAGGCAAGCATCCGATGACCGGCCAGCAGGCGATCGGCTTCAATGCCACGGCCATGATCAAGCGTTCGGATTTCGGCCTGGGCGCATACGTGCCGAAGGTGAGCGACGAGATCCAGATCAGCATCACCACCGAGGGTTCGGTGCCGAAGGCTGGGCAGTAAGCCCGTCGTTTTTTCCCTTGCTCCCTTTCCTGCTCGCAGGCGAGGGAGACAAGGCAGGGATGAGCGCTCACCGGACACCTTCCGCAAGTGCTCATCTCCGGCTCGCCCGCATGCGGGCGAAGCCGCGTACGGGGCGCTGTATCGAGCGAACTTGGGCCTGCTAACATTGCCGGTCCCAACGTCTTTACCCCGGAGCACCATCCCATGTCGGGTTCCTCTGCCGCCGTCACGCCCATCCTGGCGAATGCCGAAAATCGTTATGAAGTGACGCGTTCGGACCTGCCGCTGTCGTGCCCCATGCCTGGCATGGCGCTGTGGAATTCCCATCCGAAGGTCTATTTGCCGATCGTCGAGGATGGCGGTGAATCCGTATGTCCTTACTGCGGCGCGCATTACGTCCTGCGCGACTGAACGCAACACGGGCCCAATGCATAAACCGCGCCTTGCGGCACGATTGGTGCTTGGGTTTTACGGATGAAAGTCGCCAATGAGGGAATCATGTCCGTCGCCGCCACACCGGCCAGAACGCTGACCGTTGTGCAGCTCATTCCAGCGCTGCACTCGGGCGGTGCAGAGCGCTCGGTGCTGGAAGTGGGGCAGGCATTGGTGCAGGCCGGACATCGTTCGATCGTGATTTCGGCCGGCGGCCGGCTGGTCAAGCAGCTCGAAGCCGAAGGCAGCGAACACATCAGCCTGGATATTGGCCGCAAGTCGCTGCTTACCTTGGGCCGGCTGGGGCGGTTGCGACGGCTCCTGCGCGAACTCAAGCCGGACGTCGTCCACGTCCGCTCGCGGCTGCCTGCCTGGATGGGCTGGTGGGCGCTCAAGGGCATGTCGCCCCGCCCGCATTTCATCACCACCGTGCACGGGCTCAATTCGCCGGGACGCTACAGCGCCATCATGCTGCGCGGCGAGCGCATCGTGGTGGTTTCGCAAACCGTACGCGACTACCTGATCAGCCATTTCCACAAGGTGGATACCACCCGCATCCGCATCGTGCCGCGCGGCATCGACCCGGATAAATTCCCCTACGGCCATCGCCCGGACGAGAGCTGGCAAAAGGCCTTCTTCAACGAATTCCCCAACCTCGCCGGCGCGCCGCTGCTCACCTTGCCCGCCCGCGGCACGCGCCTGAAAGGCCATCACGATGCCATCGAGCTGGTGGCCGAACTCAAGCAGCGCGGCATCGACACGCGCCTGCTCTTGCTCGGCGTCATCGAGCCGGGCCGCGAAGCCTACGTGCAGGAACTGAAAGCCTTGATCAAGGGCCGCGGCGTGACCAACCAGGTGGTGATGACCGCGCCGCGCGAAGACGTGCGCGACATCTACGCCATGTCCGCGCTGATATTGCAGCTATCGAACAAGCCCGAAGCCTTCGGCCGCACCGTGGTCGAAGCCCTGGCGCTGTGTCGCCCGGTGCTCGGCTACGCCCACGGCGGCGTCGGCGAACTGCTGGCCGAACTCTATCCCGCCGGCCGCGTGCCGCCCGGCGACCGCGAGCGCCTGGTTGAACGCGCCGCCGAACTGCTGCGCGTCGCGCCACCCATTTCGCCCCTGCAGCGCTATCGCCTGATCGACATGCAGCACGCGTCGCTTGCGTTGTACGAGGAAGTGGCGGCCTAACCTTCCGATAAGGCTCGCCTACAATGCCGGGATGATCGCTTCGACTCCCGCATGAACTCCACCCTGAAAAATTTCCTGCGCTCGCCTTTGCTGCCGTTGTGGCTGGTGGTGGCCTTGTTGCCGTTCGCGCGCAGTGCCGAACTTGGCACGCTGCTGTGCCTGATCGGGCTGGTGCTCACATGGCGACGTGGCGCTGTCGTGGCATGGACGCAACCTTCGGTGCGTCTGTTGGCGATGCTGCTGGCGTGTTACATCGGCGCGGCGTTGCTGTCTTCGTTCGTGGCTGTGGCGCCTGGCAAAAGCTGGAGCACGGTGCTGGGGTTGCTGCGTTATCTGCCGCTGGGGCTTTATGCCTGCCAGGTATTGCGTAGCGAGCGGCGCGTGCATGGGTTCTATGTCGCGGTGGCTGCGGTGATCGCTTTGTGGGTGCTCGATGCGTGGATGCAGATGCTCACCGGCTGGAGTTTGCGTGGGCATGCAGAAGCGGAGCGGATTTCCGGCCTGTTCGGCGCGGACGATCCCAAGCTGGGCCCGACGCTGGCGGTGCTGTCGCCATTTGCGTTGTGGGCGGGGCGCAGGCGATGGGGTCTGCGTGGGTTGATCGTGGTCTTCGTGCTGCTGCTTGGGCCGGTGATGTTGAGCGGTTCGCGTTCCGCGTGGATCGCGTTCGGGTTAGTCACCCTGGTGTTCATCGCGCGCGAAGCGGGTTCGTTTGCGCGCTTTGCGATGGTGGGTGCGGCAGTGGCGGTCGTGCTGATGCTGGCGGGCGGCATTGCATGGAAAACGTCCACTCGTTTTGAAGCGCGCATGCAGCGCACGCTGATGGCGTTGAACGGCAGCGAGCAATCCATCAACGAAGCGACCACCGGGCGGCTCGATATCTGGCACACCGGTATGCGCATGATCGAAGCGCATCCGTTGCTGGGAGTAGGCGTGCGTGGATTTCGCTATGCGTACCCGCGCTACGCCCCCGCGAACGATCATTTCATGGTGGCGGAAAATTGCGGCGATGGCATGGGCGCCTGCCATCCGCATCAGCTGGTGCTGGAGGTGCTGATCGAAACCGGCGCCGTGGGTTTGCTGCTGTGGTTGATCGGTGTCGCACTGGCCTTCCGCGCATGGCGGCACGCTGGACGTGCCGGTCGTGCGGTGGCTTTTCCGGTGACGGTATCGCTGGCGGCGATGGTGTTTCCGCTCAATTCGCACTTGGCGTTCTATTCGGCCTGGTGGGGGCTGTTGTTCGCCTGGCTGCTGGGGCTATGGTGTGCGTCGCTGTTTGCAGTGACGAAGGACGAACGCGATGGCGCGTGAACCGCTCTCGGTGGTGGTGATCACCTACAACAACGCCGACACGCTGGATGCGTGCCTGCGTGAGGTGGATTGGGCTGACGAAATCGTCGTGCTCGATTCCGGCTCGACCGACAGTACGGTGGCGATTGCGCGCATGCATGGCGCACGAGTGGACGTGCATCCGTTCGACGATTACGGCCCGCAGAAGCAACGCGCTTATGAGCTGGCGCGCAACGATTGGATCCTGAATCTGGATGCGGATGAAATCCTTTCACCCGGCACGCGCGCCATCATCGAGCGCGCATTGGAAGATCCGCGGCATGCCGGCTTTCGCTTGCCGCGCCGCGAGCGCATGTTCTGGACCGTGCAGCATCGCTTGAGTCATCGCAACGGCCATTTGCGGCTGTTCAATCGCAAGCACGGCGCCATGAACGACGTGGAAGTGCATGCTGCGGTGGAAGTACGCGGGCCGGTGAAAACCTTGTGGAGCGCCGACTTCGTCAACAACGGCGACGGCGATATCGCCACGCGCGTGGAGAAGATCAATCGCTACAGCAGCGGCATGGTGGCGCACAAGCTGCGGCGTGGGCAGCGTTTCACGGGGCTGCGCATGGTGGTCTATCCGCCGCTGTTTTTTCTGCGGCAGTTTGTGCTGAAGCGGTATTTCTTGAGCGGGTGGGCAGGATTTGTCGCGAGCGTGCTTGGCGCGTTTTACGTGTTTTTGAAATACGCGAAATTGCACGAGGCACGCAGGCGCAGGTTGGATTGAGACACCCCGACGCAAGCATCGGCATGGCGATGTTGGGTCATCAGCCGTTACCCAGGATGCGCACGAATTCGTTGGCAATCACGCGCGTGCTGAAATGTTGGTCGACGAAATCGCGCGCCGCCGCGCCCATCGGTTCGCGCACGTCCGATTCGCACAGCTTGAGGATGGCGTCGCGCCATGTCGCCGCATTGCCGGGCGGCAACAGCAAGCCGCTGACGTCGGGCGAAAGTGTTTCAGGTACGCCGCCGATGTTGCTGGCCAGCACCGGTGCGCCCGCGGCCTGGGCTTCCACCGACACGCGGCCGAAGGTTTCCGTGGCGATGGAGGGGAAGGCCAGCATGGAGATCGCGCTGTAGTACGGGTGCACGTCGTCGATCCAGCCGAGCAAATGATGACGGTGCGCGAAGCTGCCGGCTTCGATGCGTTCGCCCAGTTGCTGTGCATCCGGCCCGTGGCCCAGCCATAGGCAATGCAGTCGCGATTCCTGCGCCATGGCGCCATCGAGTGCTTCGAGCAGCGTGAAAATGCCTTTGGTGTGATGCATGCGGCCGAAATAGCCCAGCACGATCGCATCGTGCGGAATGCCGAGCTGATGCAGGATGTCGCTGCGGCGCTGCGCATCCGGCTTGCACCACGCCATGCTCACCGGGTTGTACAGCACACGTACTCGTTGGGGCGGTACGCCTCGGTCGAGATAAGCCTGCCGTGCATGATTGGAAACCGCAAAAAAGCGCTGCGCCAGTCGAGGCACCAGGTATTGGGATAGGCGCCCCATCGGCGGCGTGCGGTGACGAAACAGCGCCACGGGTAAGCTCAGCAGACGGCTGATCAGGATCAGCGGCCAGTATTCCTTGCCGAAGTTGCCGACCAGCCAATCCGGTTGCAGGTCACGCGCGGCCTTGAACGTAGCGAAATAGCCGCGCAGGTCGAACACGTTGCGGAATTTTGCGGGGTAAAGTTTTGCGCCCGATTTGGCCAGCGCGTTGGCGATCAGGCCGTTCGGATACACCACGGCGCTGACCTGGTGGCCCGCTTCGGCCATCGCCAGGGCGAGCGCGACGAAGTGCGTGGCGGCGCCGGTGTTTTCCGGATTGGTGCCGACGAAGAGAAATTTCATGCGCGCCTGCTCTGGTGACGTTTGTTCTCGTAGTCGGTGAATGCGCGCATGGCGAACTGCGGCAGCACGTGATGGCGGGCGACTTGCACGCGAGGCAGGCGCCATACATCCATGCCGACGGCGGCGCGTCCGCGCTGGGTGGTGGTGGCGGCGGCGTAACCGGATGCGCGGGCCACGTCGGCGACGCGATCGTCCATATCGCCGTAGGGGTAGCAGAACTGCGTTACCGGCGCGTCGAGCACGGCTTCCAGATCGGCCTTGCTGCCGGCGATCTCGTCATGCAACTGCGCATCGCTGCACTGCGTGAGATGCGGATGGCTGCGCGTGTGCGCGCCGATTTCCATGCCGCCTTCCTGCCAGGCGCGCAGTTGCGCCGCGGTCATCAAGGGTTTCTGGACGCCGAGTTTTTCCGCGTCCCAATGGTTGTAGCGGCCGATGCTGCCACTGACCACGTAGCAGGTGGCATTGAAGCCGTAGCGCGTGAGGATCGGCAACGCGAACTCAAGATTGTCGACGTAACCGTCGTCCAGCGTGATCACGGCAATGCGACCTTGCTGCTCGCCGCGCAGGTATGGCATCGCGTCGGACATCGATAGGCCCTGGTAGCCGAGCCGCTTGAGCAACCACATCTGGCGCGCAAACGCGCCGGGGCTCACGTACAGGCTGCGCCAGCGCTTCAGCCCACGCGGGGCCTGCGCGATGTTGTGATACATGAAGATCGGGCAAGCCGGAGCGCTTCGCCCTTCCTGCGTGGTCATGCAGCGCTCCTTGTCTGCCGTTCGCAGGATTTTACGGCAGTCGGCGGTGCCGGGCGATGGCTCGACCGGCGGGTTGGGTGGTGGGGCATGGCAAAGGCGCGACAAAGGCCAATACACCTATGTACCGGCCGAGGCTGACGTCAACCTGTCGTTGCGCTCAGTAGATCGGAGGCTGCCCTTCCGGGCGCGTCTTGAAGCGTTTGTGCACCCACAGGTATTGCTCGGGTGCTTCGCGCACCATGTCCTCGATGCAGCGATTGACGCGCGCGGTATCGGCTTCGGCATCCGCACTGGGCAGGTTGTCCAGCGGTGCGCCCAGGCGAAGCGCATAGCCCTGGCCGCCGGGCAGGCGCCGATGGAAGAACGGCACCACCGCCGCGCGGGACAGGCGCGCCAGATGATGCGTGCCGGTGATGGTGGCGGCGATCACCCCGAAGAACGGCACGAAAGCATTGTCCTTGCTGCGCATGTCCTGGTCGGGCGCGTACCACAGCGTGCCGCCGCTGCGCAGGTATTTCACGGTGCCGCGGATGTCGTCCTTGTCGAACATGGCGCGCGCATAACCCAGCCGCGCGCGCAGCACCGTCCACTCGAACACGGGGTTGTCCATGCGGCGGTACATGCCGGCGATGCGGATGCGTTGCGAGACGAGCCGCGCACACAGTTCCAGGTGCGAGAAATGTCCGCCGACCAGCAAGATGCCGCGTCCCTCGGCGTGCGCGGCTTCGAGATGTTCCAGCCCTTCGATGGTGACCGGGATTTTCCCGATCGCGCGGTCCGAGCCCATCCAGCCCAGCGCGAACTCGATCAGCATCAGGCCGATGTCGCGCAGGTGCGCATCCACCAGCGCAGCCTGCGCTTTCGCATCGAGCTCCGGAAAACACAGCGCTACATTGATCGCCGCCACCTGGCGGCGCGGCGAAGGAACGCGCTCGATCAGCCAGCCCAACGCGCGCCCGATACGCATCAGCATCGGAAACGGCAACATGGCGATCAGCTTCATCACGCCCACGCCAAGCCAGGCGGGCCAGAGGCGTGGAGCGAGCAGGGAGCGGGTAAAGGGCGGGAAGGGTGTTCCAGGCATTCGCGCCATTGTAGCGGCACATCCGGCTTTGCCTCTCCTCCTATACTTCCGCGTCCGACGACAGGAACGTCCATTGCGCTATCTCTATACCCTTCTGATGTACCTCGCCACGCCGGTGCTCGTGCTGCGCCTGCTGACGCGCGGGATGCGCTACGGCAACTATCACCAGCGCTGGCCCGAGCGCTTCGGTGTCTTCAAGGCGCCCGATCTGCGCGGCAGCATTTGGGTGCATGCGGTGTCGGTGGGCGAGGTGAATGCGGCCGAGCCGTTGATCAAGGCGCTGCGCGAGGACTACCCGAACGCGCCGCTGGTAGTCACCACCGTCACGCCGACCGGATCGGCACGCGTGCAGCAGTTGTTCGGCGACAGCGTGTTCCATGTCTATCTGCCATATGACCTACCGTTTTCCGTGCATCGTTTCTTGAAGCAGGTGCGGCCACGGTTGGCGCTGATCGTGGAAACGGAGATCTGGCCGAACCTGTATTTCGGCTGCTATCGGCGCGGCATTCCGTTGATGATCGTCAACGCGCGCCTGTCCGGCCGCTCGCTACGCGGTTATGCACCGATGCGTGCGCTGCTGCGCTCGGCCTTGCGCTGCGTGCGGCAGATCGCGGCGCAGTCGCGCACCGACGCGGCGCGCTACCGGCTGCTGGGCGCGGACCCGGCCCTGGTCACCGTCAGCGGCAACCTGAAATTCGACATGCCCGTTCCGGACGGTGCGCCGGAGGCCGGCGAAGCGTTCCGCCAGCAATGGGGTCGCCTACGACCGGTATGGATTGCCGCGAGCACGCACGAAGGCGAGGAATTGGCGGTGCTGGAAGCACATCTTGACGTGCTGAAACGGTTGCCGGATGCCTTGCTGCTGATCGCGCCGCGCCATCCGGAGCGCTTCCGGCTGGTCGAACATTCGGTGCGCAGCCTGGGCTTCACCATGGCGACGCGCAGTGCCGACCGCGTACCTGGCGAATCGCACCAGGTATTCGTGATCGACACGATGGGCGAGCTGATGCAGTTCTTCGCAGCGTCGGACGTGGCCTTTGTCGGCGGCAGCCTGGTACCGATCGGCGGCCACAATGTACTCGAGCCGGCGGCGTTGTCCCGACCGGTGCTGGTGGGGCCGCATACCTTCAATTTCGAGGAAATCACCCTGACGCTGATTCGCGGCGGCGGCGCGAAGCGCGTGATGCAAAGCGATGCGCTGGGAGCCGAGGTGCTGGATCTGTTGCAGGACGAAGCGCGCTGCAGGCAGATGGGATGTCAGGCGCGGGTGGTGTTCGATAGCGAGCGTGGTGCGGTGGGGCGGGTGATGCGGTTGATCGATCGGATGTTGCAGGAATAGCGATCCGATCGTTGGAGCATAAAAAAAGGCCGGGAATCCCGGCCTTTTTTGCATCACTGCAACAGCGAGTTCGCGTATTCCAGATCGTTGTAGTCGATCGTGCCTGCCGACTGCCTCAACAACAAACGGTTCAATACCAGCTGGTGGCGCGCGACGGAATAGGTGCTCTGCGCCTGGGTCAGCTGCTGGATCGAGGTCAGCACGTCCAGCATGATCTGCGTACCGACCTGGAAACCGGCCTTGGTGGCATCGACGGCTTTCTGCGCCGATTCCACCGCGGCCTTGCCCGATTCCACTTCACTGATGCCGGCCAGCACCGAGTTGTAGTAGTTGAGTGTGTTCTGCGTGACCTGGCGGCGCGTCAGCTCCAGCGAATCCTGCGCTTCGTCGCGCTGGTAGATCGACTGGCGTACTTTCGACTGGGTGGCGCCGCCGGAGAAGATCGGCACCGACAGCGTGATGCCGACGGTGGTGCCGTAGCGACCGTTGCCGGCGCCGGCCGCCGAGTTGTTGAGGCTGCCGTTTTCCAGCCAGGAGGTATTTTTGCCACGGCTGAGGCTGGCGGTGATCGTCGGCAGATGGCCGGCGCGGGCCGCGTTGATGCTGTGTTGGGCGGCATCGACGGAAAGCTGCGACGAGGCCAGGGTCGGATTGTTCTTCAGCGCGCTGTCCACCCAGTTCTGCGGATCGGCCGGGGTGGGCGGATCCATCGGCAGTTCGGGACGCAGCTTCTTCAGATCGCCGACCGGCTTGCCGGTGATCACGCCCAGCGCCTGGCGATCGTTGGCGAGGGTGTTCTGCACGCTGACCGTGTTCGCCTTGGCCGCCTCGTAATACGACTTGGCCTGGTAGACGTTGGTGACGGCGGAGATGCCCACCTTGTATTGCTGCTCGGCCTGGTCGTAGGTGACGCGGTAAGCCTCTTCATTGGCTTTGGCGTAGGCGAGCTGCTCCTCGTCGTTCAACACCGTGAAATAGGCCGAGGCCACGCGCACGAATAATTCCTGCGCGGCCGCCTCATAGGTTTTTTCCTGCGCATCGGAGGTCGAATGCGCGGCCTGCAGGTTGGCGATGTCGGACAGATTGAGGATGGTCTGGTCGACGCTGGCCGAAATGGAGCGCGTGCGCTCGTGGCCGGAACCCGTACCCGCGCCCGTACCGTTGCTGGTGCCGGAGAGGATGCTCTGCTGCTGCAGGCTCATTCCGGCGTTGATCTGCGGCAACAGCAACGCGCGCGCCTGTGGAACGTTTTCACGCACGGCAAGACGGGTGGCGTCGGCCTGTGCAAGCACAGGATCGTTCGCACGCGCCTGACGGTATGCATCCAGCAAATCCTCGCCGTGGCTGGGCAGGGAAACTGCGGCCAGGGACAGGGCAAGGGTCAGAAGCTTCAAGCGCATGGTTCGCCTCGTGGGTTCGAAAATCAGGGTCAGAAAACGAAACGGCGAGGAGGTTCAGCGTGGGCGAGATAGGGAAGATCCGTCTCGAACAGGCTTTCCTCGCGGTAACGGTCGTTGCCTTCGTGCGTAAGCACCAGCACCTGCTGCACCGGCGACTCGCCGCGAACGACGAGCAACCGGCCGCCGGGCTTGAGCCAGCCAAGGAAACGGTCGGGGATACGGTAGACGGCGCCGGTGACAATCACCGCATCGAACGTGCCTTGCGGCTGCCAATCGTTCACGGCTTCGCCGGTCTGCAATTGCACGTTTGCGATGCTGGCGGCCTGAAGGCGCTGGCTTGCCGTGGCGGTGAAGTCGGCATGGACGTCCACGCTGGTGACCTGCGCGGCGAGATTGGCCAGGCATGCGGTAAGAAAGCCCGAGCCGGTGCCGATTTCCAGCACGCTGTCCTCGGGTTTCAGCGCCAGCGCCTGCAGCACGCGGCCTTCCACGACCGGCTTCATCATCACTTCGCCGTGGCCGAGCGGCAGGTTCAGATCGGCGAACGCCAGTTGGCGATGGGCGGCGGGGACGAAATCTTCGCGACGAACGTGACGCAGCACGTCAAGCACGCGACCATCCAGCACCTCCCAGGGGCGCACCTGGTTCTCAACCATGTTTTGACGCGCCTGATCGAAGTTCATCGCCATGGAAAACAAAGCCTGTAAGGATCGAAAAAGGTCAAAAAGGATAAGCGTTTAGACCCTGTTTCGACAATGGTAAGGTTGCGTTGCATCATGCCTCGCACGAAGTGCCGGAAGTCATCGCAACGACCTGACGTAAGTCATGCAATGTCCTGTGTCCGCGGACATTTACGCGCTTTTCCGATGATGGCGAACAGTGCTCAAACCCACCCCGGCCGGCAGATACGAAAGCGCCGCCGCAGTGCTTGCACCCAAGGCGGCATCCAGCCGCTCGATGCGCCCAAGCAACCCTTTGCCGCGAAAGTCGGCCGCGACGCACCACCAGGCGAGCCAGCGGCACAGACGATGCTTGTCACTCTCATCCAGCACTGGAATGAGGGCGCGGATCGCGAACACCTGTCTGCGCGCTGTCCGGCCTCCTTCCAGCCACTCCGACAGCAGGCGCTGGGCCTTGCGGAAAGGGGCGCTGAGAGCCATTTCTGGGATAGTTACGCACATCGGCCGAAATATTCGGTATCATTCAGAAAATAAGTAAACCGACCCGTATAATAAATTGGGTTTTTTGATTTGTGAAGGTGCATCCATGAACTCGATCCCGCTGACCAAGCCGCATGGGCCAGGCCGCCCTAAGGACATGGAAAAGCGCGCGGCCATTCTCGAGGCCGCCAAGGCTCTGTTCATACGCAATGCCTTCGCCGGCACCAGCATGGATGCGATCGCCGCGGAGGCTGGCGTATCCAAGCTCACGGTCTACAGCCACTTCGGTGATAAGGACAACCTGTTCCGCGAGGTCATCCGCGCGCGCATCCAGGACCTCCTGCCCGAGGAAACCTATCAGTTCGACTCCGATACCGATATCGGCGAGATCCTCAACCGCATCGCCCTCACCCACGCCCGCCTGGATTGCGATCCGGAAACCGTGGGTACCTTCCGCGCCATTCTCAGCGACTGCCGCCAGGGCAATCCGCGCTATGGCAAGTTGATGTGGGAAGAGGGTCCAATGCGTTCCCGCGCCCTGCTGGAGCGCTTGCTGCAACAGGCGGTGGACGCCGGCATGCTCGAGATAACCAACGTGTCGCGTGCGGCCACGCAGTTCATTTCGCTGATCAAGGGTGATTCCATGATGCGGCACATGTTCGGCTGCGTCGATTGCCAGCAGGCCTACGCCCGCGAAATCGAGGAAAACGCCCGCGCCAGCGTCACCATGTTCCTGCGCGCCTACTCGCCGTCGCACTAAGGGATGCTCTGATCCATTCTGTGGCCTGCACTCGTTTATCACCCCGCTTCATGGTCAAATAGCGGGGTTGTTGTTAGTTAGGAAGCGGGGGTGCCGACCGCAGTCGGCTGAGAGAGTCCCTTCGAACCTGATCCGGTTAGCACCGGTGTAGGGAGCTTCGCCGCACGGGCCACCCCGTGCGTTGGCGCCGTCGCTTCGATCCTGTGCGGATGCACCGCACCACCTCCGCGAACGCGGATACCAGAAGGACGAATGCCGATGAACGCCTTGCCCTCCGATCTCGTGCGCGCCGCGCAAGAACTCTCCGAAGCCGTAACCCGGCCGATTCCTGGCTCGCGCAAGATCCACGTGCAGGGCAGCCGCTCCGATCTGCAGGTGCCGATGCGGGAAATCTCGCAAGCGCAGACGCCCACTTTGTTCGGCGGCGAAGCCAACCCTCCGATTACTGTCTACGACACGTCCGGCCCGTATACCGATCCGGCGTACACCGTTGACCTGGTCGCCGGCTTGCCGGCGCTGCGTGCGTCGTGGATCACGGAACGTGGCGATGTCGAGCAACTGCCGGGTCTCACTTCCGCCTTCGGTCGCGAGCGCGCTGCCGATGCCAAGCTCGATACCGTGCGCTTCGGCCACACGCGCGCACCGCTGCGCGCCAAGCCCGGCGCCAACGTCACGCAGATGCACTACGCGCGCCGCGGCATCGTCACGCCGGAGATGGAATACATCGCCATCCGCGAAAACCAGCGCATCGAAGCGTTGCAAGACAGCGCGCTGCGCAACCAGCATCCGGGCCAGTCCTTCGGCGCCTCGCTGCCGAAGCTGATCACGCCTGAATTCGTGCGCGACGAAGTGGCGCGCGGCCGCGCCATCATCCCGGCCAACATCAACCACCCGGAAAGCGAGCCGATGATCATCGGCCGCAACTTCCTCACCAAGATCAATGCCAACATCGGCAACAGCGCGGTGTCGTCGGGCATCGCCGAAGAAGTGGAAAAGCTGGTGTGGTCGATCCGCTGGGGCGGCGACACGGTGATGGATCTGTCCACCGGCAAGAACATCCATGAAACGCGCGAGTGGATCATCCGCAACTCGCCGGTGCCGATCGGCACCGTGCCGATCTACCAGGCGCTGGAAAAGGTCGGCGGCGTGGCCGAAGACCTCACCTGGGAGCTGTTCCGCGACACCTTGATCGAGCAGGCCGAGCAGGGCGTGGACTACTTCACCATCCATGCCGGCGTGCTGCTGCGCTTCGTGCCGCTTACCGCCAAGCGCGTGACCGGCATCGTCTCGCGCGGCGGTTCGATCATGGCCAAGTGGTGTCTGGCGCATCACAAGGAAAATTTCCTCTACACGCACTTCGAAGACATCTGCGAGATCATGAAGGCGTACGACGTGTCCTTCAGCCTGGGCGATGGCCTGCGCCCTGGCTGTGTGGCGGATGCGAACGATGCCGCGCAATTCGGCGAACTGGATACGCTGGGCGAACTCACCCACATCGCGTGGAAGCACGACGTGCAGGTGATGATCGAAGGCCCCGGCCACGTGCCGATGCAGTTGATCAAGGAAAACATGGAGCGCCAGCTGGAAAAGTGCCACGAGGCGCCGTTCTACACACTGGGGCCGCTCACCACCGACATCGCGCCTGGGTATGACCACATCACCAGCGCGATCGGCGCGGCGATGATCGGTTGGTTCGGTACCGCCATGCTCTGCTATGTCACGCCGAAGGAACATCTGGGCCTGCCGAACAAGCAGGACGTGCGCGACGGCATCATCGCGTACAAGATCGCCGCGCATGCGGCCGATCTTGCAAAGGGTCATCCCGGTGCGCAGGTACGTGACAACGCGTTGAGCAAGGCACGCTTCGAATTCCGCTGGGACGATCAGTTCAACCTCGGCCTCGATCCGGAAAAGGCCAAGGAATTCCATGACGAAACGCTGCCGAAGGATGCGCACAAGTCCGCGCACTTCTGCTCCATGTGCGGCCCTAAGTTTTGCTCGATGAAGATCACGCAGGACGTGCGCGATTACGCTGCCGAGCACGGTGTGGAAGAAACGGTCGCCCTGGACGAAGGCATGGCGGAGAAGGCGGCCGAATTCCGCGCCCAAGGCGCGGAGGTCTACCACAAGGCGTGATGCTTCAAAGCTTGTAGCCATCCCCTGCATAGCAGGGGATGGCTAGGGCGGAGTTACTACACGGGCGTATTCCGCAGGCGAACGTCCCACCAGCTTGCGGAAATCACGAATGAAGTGCGCTTGATCGAAATAGCCGAGCGCCAGTGCCAGGTCCGTCCACGAGATCGACGCACCCGCCTGCATTTGCGCGATGGCTTCGTGCAGCCGATAGCGGTTGATCACCCACTTGGGGCTGACGCCCACGTACTGGTTGAACAGTCTTTGCAAGGCGCGCTTGGTAAGCCCGCAATGCTGGACCACGGCATCGACCGACGTCAGGTTGTGATCCGCCGCAATGCCGGCGACAAGGTCACCGGCGCGTGCAACGTTCGCGTCCACAGCAGGCATGTGCGCGAGCAACAGGCGCTCGGCAGCCGCGACCATGGCGTCGATGTTCGCCGCTCCCAGCACGTCCGACTCGAAGCCGACCGCATCGTCACCAAAGATGCGCCGCGGATCGAGCGAGCGATTCCGCAGCTCCGAAACGGGCGCCCCGTAAAACGGGAAAAAGCCCCCGGCCTTGAACTTGATGCCGAATGCTTGCCTCCTTCCTTCAAGCACTCGAATGTAGCGGCCCGTGTGTACGCCATAGATGCCGGTCAAGGCTGGCTCGATCACATACTGGACGTTGGGATGGGGCAGCGTTTCCTGCTGCTGGGCTGGAAGCCCGCGCAAGTCCCACGACACATGCCAGTAATGCTCCACCACGCCTGCAAGCGCTGAGGATGGCGCGCGGCGCGCATGCTGAAATTCGCCGTGAGCCAGTCGGGGATGCAAAACGCCGCGAGGCTTTTCCAAGTCGACAGTCATGATTTCCTCGATCGAACGGATTGTCGCGTTTTTCCAATCGCCATGGCTGCCGTTGCACTAATGTCACGCCTGGACAGCGAACAGGAACCTATCATGCAGGCAAACGGACCTTTTGAAGTGAAACTGGCACCGCAACCCGCTGCGCCCGGCATCGAGTCGGCGAATTTGGGGCGGATGACCATCGACAAGCAGTTTCAGGGCGACCTGGAGGCCACCAGCCTCGGCGAAATGCTTTCGGCGATGGGACAGGTGCAAGGCTCGGCCGGTTACGTGGCGATCGAGCGCGTGACGGGCAGCTTGCATGGCAAGCAAGGCAGCTTCGTGTTGCAGCATTACGGCATCATGGATCGCGGCGCACCGCAGATGACCATCACGGTGGTGCCGGATTCGGGGACGGATGCCTTGGCTGGCTTGAGCGGATCGATGCAGATCCAGATCGAAGATGGCAAGCATTCCTACACGTTCGACTACTCGCTTCCGTGAGCGATGAGACGCAACGTGGAACGCATTCGCGACCTCAATTTCACTCGTGCTTCGCAGCGCTGAAGACAGGATGGAAGAGAAGCTCAGACTGGCCGCATACAGGAGAAAGCCATGGCCTCAAAGCCCTTCCTCACGGATATCCAGACCATCCGCAAGCGAGCCCGCGAACATATCGAGAAGGGCGCGATCACCGAAGGCTACAAGGCCGATCGCGACACCGTGATCAAGCTGCTCAACGAAGCGCTGGCCACCGAAGTGGTGTGCACGCTGCGCTACAAGCGTCACTACTACATGGCTTCGGGCATCCACGCCAAGAGCGTGGCGGCGGAATTCCTGGAGCATGCGCAGGAAGAAGAGCAACACGCCGATATGCTCGCGCGGCGCATCACGCAGCTTGAGGGCGAGCCGAATTTCAATCCGGATGGCTTGCTCACGCGCAGCCATTCCGATTACGTGGAAGGCGGCGATCTGGTCGACATGATCAAGGAAGATTTGATCGCCGAGCGCATCGCCATCGACAGCTATCGCGACATCGTGCAATACCTTGGCAACGACGACCCCTCGTCGCGCCGTGTCATGGAGGAAATCCTGGCGAAGGAAGAAGAACACGCCGATGATTTGCGGACTTTGCTTGAGGAGTTGGGCAAGAAGGGCGAGCCGGCGAAACCGGCTGTGCGCCATTAATGGCGATATAACCTTACGGCCGTCATTCCCGCGAAAGCGGGAATGCACTTGTACTGAGGTGAAGCGAGGCGCCTGCGCTTTTTTTCGCGGGTGAGCGCCGCGGTGAATGTGGTGCTACCACCCCGCAATCACCAACTTGCCGATCGTGCTCCCCGACTCCAGCCGTCGATGCGCTTCGCGCAGATTTTCCGCGCTGATCGGTTCAAGCGTGTCGCGGTGAATACCACGCAGCTCGCCTTCGTCGATCAATGCCGCGACACGCGCCAGGATGCGTCCTTGTTCGGCCATGTCGGCCGTTTTGAAGCGCGGGCGGGCAAACATCATTTCCCAATGAATGCCGATGCATTTGGCTTTGTAGGGGTCACCGATGTTCACCGGCGACGTCGGTTCCACGATCAGGCCGACATGCCCTTGCGGCGCGAGCAGTTCACCGAGTTCGCTCCAGTAACGCGCGGTATCGGCCAAGTTGACGGCGGCATCGATCCGCTCGAAACCCAGCGTCTTCAGTTGCTCCGTAAGCGATTGGCGATGATCGATGACGTGCTGCGCACCCATCGCACGGCACCATGCCTGCGTTTCCGGCCGCGACGCGGTGGCGATTACGGTGAAGCCGGCGCGACGCGCCAACTGGATCGCGATCGAACCTACGCCGCCGGCACCGGCGATCACCAGCAGCGACTTGCCATCGCCGCCGTGTTCCGGCGAGTAAGGCATGCGATGGAACAGCAACTCCCACGCGGTGATCGTAACCAGCGGCAGCGCTGCGGAAGCGGCGGCGTCCAGCCGGCGCGGACGATGCGCGACGAGCCGCGCGTCCACCGCCTGGTACTGCGCATTGCTGCCGGGCCGAGTGACGTCGCCCGCGTAATACACTTCATCGCCCGGCTTGAAGCCGCTCACCTCGGCGCCGACGGCTTCCACCGCGCCGGCGGCGTCGAAGCCGAGCACGCGCGGTTGCGCTTCCACGTTCGGCTTGGGCGAGCGCAGCTTGGTATCGACGGGATTGACGGAGACCGCGTCCACGCGCACCAGCAGATCGTGTGCGCCGATCTGCGGCGTGGGTAGCTCCACATCAAGCAGCGCTTGCGGATCGTCGATGGGCAGGTAACGGGTGAGGGCAACGGCTTTCATCGTGGTGATCTCCCAATCGAAAGTTACGCGGTGCGGACGGCCGGCGGATTGCGTTCGGCGAATTGCCCGTTCCAATACGGGTAATAGGGATAAGGCGGCGTGACGGCGCTGGCAGCGTCCAGTCGCGCAGTTTGCTCGCGCGTGAGCGTCCAGCCGACCGCGCAAAGGTTTTGCTGCAGTTGTTGCTCATTGCGCGCACCGATCAGGATGGTCGATACGGTAGGGCGCTGCAGCAGCCAGTTCAGTGCGATCTGCGGCACGCTCTTGCCTGTTTCCGCAGCGATTTCGTCCAGCACGTCGATCACGCGGTAGAGCCGCTCTTCATCCACCGGCGGTGCAAAGCCGGCTGTTTCGTGCAGCCGGCTGGCTTCCGGTAGCGCTTGGCCGCGACGGATCTTGCCAGTGAGGCGGCCCCAGCCAAGCGGACTCCACACCACCGCGCCGACACCCTGGTCCAGGCCGAGCGGCATCAGCTCCCATTCGTAGTCGCGGCCAATCAGCGAATAGTACGTCTGGTTGGCGACGAAGCGCGTGTAGCCGTGGCGATCGGCAACGGCTTGCGATTTCATCAACTGCCAGCCGGAGAAATTCGACGCACCGAGGTAGCGCAGCTTGCCGTCGCGAACCAGGTCATCGAGCGTGCGCATCACACTTTCCATCGGCGTCATGGCGTCGAAGTGATGCAGTTGCAGCAGGTCGATGTAATCGGTATTGAGCCGCTTGAGTGCGTGCTCGACACCCGTAATCAGGTGATGCCGCGATGCGCCTATGTCATTCGGGCCGTCGCCGGTGCGCAAGCTGAGCTTGGTGGAAATGATCGCCCGATCACGGCGCCCTTTGAGTGCTTCGCCAAGGATGCGTTCCGATGCGCCATCCGAATAGACGTCCGCCGTGTCGAACAGATTCACGCCGGCGTCCAGGCAGATATCGAGCAGACGCCGCGCTTCTGCCGCGTCCGCATTGCCCCAGGCACTGAACAGCGGCCCTTTGCCGCCAAACGTGCCGGCGCCGAAACCGAGCACGGGTACTTTGAAGCCGGATGCGCCAAGAAATCGGTATTCCATGGTCGTTTTTCCCTTGAGAGCAAAAGATGGGTCGATTACGCGCCGCTGCTCGGGCAAGCGCTGGCCGGCAGCCGTGCAAGAGCGGCTTCGCGCTGCTGCGCCCACAGCGCAATCAGCAAGCCCGAGGACGTGACCAGCGCCGCGACCCAGGTAAGCGCGCCAAGACCAGGGCCGTGCGCCACCACCAAGCCACCCAGCCATGCGCCGAGAGCGTTGCCTAGATTGAATGCGCCGATGTTCAAGCTGGAAGCGAGGCTCTTGGCGTCGTTGGCCTTGTGCAGCACCCATAGTTGCAGTGGCGGCACCGTGGCGAATGCGGCGACGCCGAGCAGCCCGACGAACAGCACCGTCAGCACTTTGCTATGCAGCGCGAAGCTCATCGCGCCTAGCACCACGATCAGCGCCGCCAATGTCGACCACAACGCGCGCGTCAGATGGCGATCGGCCAGCCTGCCACCCAGCAAGTTGCCGGCGATCAGTCCGACGCCGAACACCAGCAAAATGGGCGACACCGCGCCCTGCGCGAAGCCGGTCACTTCGGTCAGGATCGGCTGGATATAGGTAAACACCGTGAACACGCCGGCAAAGCCCAGCACCGTCATCAGCAAGCCGAGCAGCACGGAAGGATGGCCGATGGCGCGTAACTCGTCGCGTACGGCGATGCGTTTGCCATGCTCATGGCCTGCAGGTACCAGCGCGGCAATCACCAGCATCGCCAGCACGCCGATCGCCGCCACTGCCCAGAACGTCGAGCGCCATCCGAAATGCAAGCCTAGCCACGCGCCCGCCGGCACGCCCAGCAAGGTGGCGATGGTCAAGCCGGTGAACATGATCGAGATGGCCGAGGCGCGGCGGTCCGATGCCACCAGGCTGGTCGCCACCACCGAACCCACGCCGAAGAACGTACCGTGCGCGAGCGAGGTAATCACTCGCGCCAGCAGCAATAGCGCGTAGTTCGGCGCCATCGCACAACACAGGTTGCCGAGCGTGAAGATCGCCATCAGGCCGATCAGCACAGCTTTGCGGGGCCAGCGGCTGGTGGCGACGGTCAGCACCGGCGCGCCGACGAACACACCCAGCGCATAGCCGGAAATCAGCAGGCCAGCGGTGGCGATGGTCACTTTCAGATCCGCCGCCACCTGGATCAACAAACCCATGATCACGAACTCGGTCGTGCCGATGCCGAAGGCTCCGGCGGCCAGCGCATACAGCGCCGCCGGCATGGAACGGGAAGAGCGGATGGTCATGCGGGGGCTCCGTCGCATATCGATGGACAGCAGCCTAGGCGCTTGCATCCTTTCCAAAAACCGCCAAGATGGCGAATCACTTTCAATAGAACATTGAAAATGGACCGCGTCGGCGACCTCATCCTGTTCATGCGCGTGCTGGATCAAGGCTCGATCAGCGCGGCGGCGCGCAGTCTCGATCTCTCCGTCGCCGTCGCCAGCCAGCGCCTGAAGCGGCTGGAACAGCATCTGGGCGTGCGGCTGTTGCACCGGACTACGCGCCGCCTGCATCCCACGCCGGAAGGGCTGGCGCTGGCCGAGCAGGGGCGCACGCTGGTGGAGGATTTGGAAGCGCTCACTTCTGGCCTGCGCCAGGGTGCGGCCGACGTGGCGGGCACGTTGCGCGTTACCGCGTCCGCATCGTTTGGACGTCAATACGTCTCGCCGCTGCTGCCGGCGTTCATGGCCCGCTACCCGCGCGTGCGATTGAGCGTGCACCTCGCGGACGAGCTGCAGGATCTGATCAGCGCGGGTTTCGACCTGGCCATCCGCATCGGTGCCTTGCACGATTCGCGACTGGTAGCGCGCAAGCTGGCGCGCAACCGGCGCGTGCTATGCGCGTCGCCGGATTACCTGCGCCGCTTCGGCACGCCGAAAACGCCGGATGATCTTGCCGCACACGAATGCCTGATGCTGGTGGGAACCCACGGCCGCCAGGACATCTGGCGCCTGCACGATGCGCAAGGCGAGCTGCATACCGTGCGGGTGAACGGCAGGCTGGAATCCACGCTCGGCGAATTGCTGCGCGATGCCGCATTGGCCGGCCTGGGCATTGCGCAGCATTCCACCTGGCACATTTGCGACGATCTGCGCGCCGGGCGATTGAAAGTGGTGTTGCCCGATTATGCGATCGCCGATACCGGCATCTATGCGGTAACGCCGCAGCGGCGGCTGGTGCCGCTGCGGGTGCGGGCGTTCGTGGATTTCCTGGCGGAGCAGTTCGGGGAAGTGCCGCCGTGGGAGAGAGGATTGGATGCCAGTCCCCTCTCCCCGTAGAGGAGAGGGGAAGCCTGCATCAGACCTTGCCTTTGCAGCGCTCCACGCCAGCAAGGATCTCAGCCTTGGCCTCGGCCGCGCCGACCCAGCCTTCGACCTTCACCCACTTGCCCTTCTCCAGATCCTTGTAGTGCTCGAAGAAGTGACCGATGCGCTCCAGCCAGTGGCCGGACACAGCCTTGATGTCCTCGATGTGCGCGTAGCCCGGGAAGATCTTCTTGGACGGAATCACCACCAGCTTCTCGTCGCTGCCGGCCTCGTCGGTCATCTTCAACATACCTACCGGATGGCAGCGGATCACCGAGCCCGGCACCAGCGGCAGCGGCAGGATCACCAGCGCATCCAGCGGATCGCCATCGCCGCCCAGGGTGCCCGGCACGTAGCCGTAGTTGCAGGGGTAGCGCATCGGGGTGGAGAGAATGCGGTCCACGAAAATCGCGCCGCTTTCCTTGTCCACCTCGTACTTGACGGGTTCGGCGTCCTTGGGGATCTCGATGACGACGTTGATCTCGTTCGGCACGTCGCGGCCGGCGCTAACCATATCCAGGCCCATGGGGCACTCCTTACTTCTTAGCCAAAGCGGGGAAAGCCGCTCAGCATAAGGCAAAGCTTGTCGCAGCGCACCACGCGGACTCATGACTTTTCGTTGCCGAACTACGCTCGGTCGTCATGCTTCAGGCAGTCTCCATGTGATCCAGGCACTGCCCGAACAGCCGCGTCGCCTCGCGCAGCTCGTTTATGGAAAGGCTGCAATAGCCCAGCAACAAGCCTTGCTGCTGCGGGGCATGCAGATACAGCGGACTGACGGGATGCAGGCCAAGGCCATGCTCATGTGCATAGGCAACCAGGGCTTCGCGCTTGGCCGCATCGTAGTCGCGCAGCCACACCAGCAGATGCATGCCGGCAGGCGTATCCACGATCTCGACGCGCTCGCGCGCATGTTCCTTCAATCCGGCGATCAACGCTTCGCGGCGCGCCTTCAATTCCTTGCGCGACGCGCGCAGATGCCGTTCGAAGCCGCCGTCTTCCATGAAGCGCGCCAGGGCGGCCTGTTCGATCACGGGGCAGGCCATGTCGCCAAGGTATTTCGCGCTGAGAAAATCCGCGCGCAGCGCGGCCGGCATCACCATGTAGGCGAGGCGCAGGCCGCCGAACATCACCTTGGAGAACGTGCCCACGTAGATCACGCGGTCCTGCTCGTCCAGTGAGCGCAGCGCCGCCAGCGGATGCGCGTCGTAGCGGAATTCGCCATCGTAATCGTCTTCCAGAATCCAGCATTGATGCTGTTCGGCGTAATGCAGCAGATCCAGGCGGCGTTGCATGGAGAGCACGGCGCCGGAAGGGAAATGATGCGAAGGTGTCACATAGATCAGGCGTGGCGCTTGCGTGGGCAGTTCGTCGCAGACCAGGCCGTGCTCGTCCGTGCGCACCGCGACGAGTTCGGCGCCGTGCGCGACCAGCGCCTGATGCGCCAGGAAATAGTGCGGCTCCTCCAGCACCACCGGATCGCCTTCGTTCACCAGCACGCGTGCGACGAGATTGATCGCCTGCTGCGTGCCACTGACGATCAATATATCGTCGGGCTGCGCCTGTATGCCGCGACGCCGCGCCAGATAATCGCATGTCTGCTTGCGCAACACGCCCAGTCCGGCCGCTTCGATGGCGTTGAGGCGCGTGTACGCCGCCGCCCGGGCAAGTTCCCGACCCCACGCGTTGTTGAGCGCGGGGTTGATCATCGGATAGCCATATTCCAGGTTGTAGCGCAGCCCGCGATGCAGGCGCGGGATATCCCAGTTGCACGCGGCGCGTGCACGTTGCGCATAGCGTGAAGGTGCGTCGATGGTCGTACGGCTGTGATGCGTCGATGGCCTGGTTTGCAGCTGGCTGACGAAACTACCCGATCCCACTCGCCCATCGATGAAACCTTCGGCGCGCAATTGTTCGTAAGCGGCCAGCACCGTAGTGCGCGAAATCTCCAGTTCCTGCGCCAATTCGCGCGTGGGCGGCAATTGCGTGCCGGCTGCATTGCGGCCATCGAGAATGGAGGCTTTCAATGCTCGCGTCAGTTGATCGTAGAGCGGCCCACGGCCGTCGAGTTGTAGATACACCCGGTGCCCTCCCAATGGCTCTAAGAAAATACGGGTAATTGGCTATGGAGGGAATGTGCCGACCTGCCTAGTCTCACTTGGGTCGCAGGGCCAGGCAGCGAAACCTTATCGTCCGCACCTCCCCAGGCAGGCGAACCCGGCAGCGACGGTGTCTCCCTCGCGTCACCCCGCGGAGCAGTGTCCCCACCGCTGCTCCGCGGACCTTTTCCTCATCGAGCAAACATCATGTCCGTACCTGTTGATTCCGGCGCGCCACAAAATGTGCGCAGCTATCAGTTAGCGATTTCTGCAGCATTTGTGACGCTGCTGCTGGCCACGGCGGATCTGCTGTTCGCCTGCACCTATTGGCACACGCTGTTCGGCGTGCCGCCGTCGCGCATCGCGCAGAACATTGCCTCGGGTTTGCTGGGCAAGCGTGCGTTCCTCGGTGGCGGCAACACCGTGGGGTTGGGCGTGCTGCTGCATTACGCCATGATGGCGGCGATGGTAGGCGTGTATTACCTCGCTGCCGCGCGAATCGCTGCACTTGTCCGGCGGCCGTGGTTGTACGGGCCTTTGTACGGCGCGGCACTTTTCATCGTGATGAACCTGATCGTGGTGCCGTTGTCCGCCGTGCCGAAGCCGCCTGTGGTCATGAGCTGGGTTGCCAGTAGCATCGTGGTGCACGTGCTTATCGGCTTGGCCATCGCACTGAGCGCACGTCGCGCTTCACGCAGGTTGGGTTAGCGCAGCGTAACCCAACGCAACCGAGCGAAATCGTGCGCTACTCCGGGATCAAGTCCGTGATCTCCAAGCCTGCTGAATGCTCTTCAGCGCGGCGCCTTCTGAAACGGCCGTTCCCGCAACCACTTCGTCGCGATCCACTTCTCGCCTTTTTGCACCGGCAACCCCGCATGCAGCGATGCCATGTCGCCAGTGTCGTAGGCGAAATACACGGCTGAGCCGAGCAGAGGCGTCACGGTCACGCCGACTTCCGGAAACGCCGTGCCGCCGCCGGCCTCCGGCGTGTTGAGGTACATCACCAGGCTGGCGATGCGCTGGCCGCCTTTTGCAGTGATGGCGGCGAAGCCGGGTTGCTCCGGGTTGAACCAGTCGTAGTGCGGTTCGTATTGCTGGCCGGGCAGGTAGTGCAGCACCTGCAGGCCTTCGCCGTGATCGACGGGAAGGCCGAGCATGGCGGCGATGCGTTGCTCGATGCGCTTGATCAGCGGCGTTTCGCCGATCGTGAAAAACATGCCCTCGCTGGTGCGGCGCGCGTCGATCTGCTGCTTGCCGGCGCTGTCGACGGTCTTGGCGCGCTGCAGGCGCGGCGTGGCCTGGTCGATCAGCGCGGCGCACTCGTCGACCGAAAGAAAATCATTGAGTACCCGCAGCGCCGGCGACTCCATGCTCAATCCCACGTGAACCGTGCGGTCGCCGACCAGCATCTGCGGCGCTTCCGGATGGCGTGTCCGGCGGCCCTGCGTTTTGGGCGATTGCGTGTGTGCGTCCAGCGCCGAAATGGGCATGTTCAGAACGGTGGCGACGATGCTGCGGCTCTGCCGCGGGTCGTAGCCGGTTTCCTGCATCATCTTCAGCACGGTATCGACGCTATGACCGTCGCGCGTGGTGCTCAAGATCCATTCGCGGAGTTCGGGCCGTATGGGAAGGTGCGATTTCATGCAGGCGATTTTAGCCGCTTTGCATGCCCTCTCCCGGCGGGAGAGGGCATGTCGATGCGTTATTTCAACCGATCCCACAGGAACTCGTACGCCAAGGCGTGCATGTGTGCCGACTGCTTGTTGTCGGCGCCGGCGCCATGGCCGCCTTCGGTGTTCTCGTAGAACCAAACATTCTTGTAGCCCATGCCCAGCATCTTCGCGGCCATCTTGCGTGCTTGTACCGGGCCGACGCGGTCGTCGCTGGTGGCGGTGTAGAACAGCACGGCAGGGTAGGCCGTATCGGGCTTCACGTTCTGATAGGGCGAGAACGTCTTGATGAACGACCACTGCTTGGGATCGTCCGGATTGCCGTATTCGGCGATCCACGAGGTACCCGCCGAAAGATGCACGTAGCGCTTCATATCCAATAGCGGCACTTCGCAGGCGATCGCGCCGAACAATTGCGGATACAGCGTGAGCATGTTGCCCATCAGCAGGCCGCCGTTGCTGCCGCCTTCGGCGCCCAGGTGCTTGGGCGAGGTGACCCCACGCTTGATCAGGTCGCTGGCCACGGCCGAGAAATCCTCGTATGCACGCAGGCGGTTCGCCTGCAATGCAGCCTGGTGCCAGCGTGGGCCGTATTCGCCGCCGCCGCGGATATTGGCGATGACGTACACGCCACCGCGTTCCAGCCAGGCGCGACCGATGCTGCCGCTGTAGTGCGGCTGCAGCGAGATTTCGAAACCGCCATAGCCATACAGCAAGGTGCGATGGCTGCCGTCCAGTTTCAGGTTCTTCGGTGCGATCTCGAAGTACGGTACCTGTGTGCCGTCCTTGGAGGTGACGAAGTGCTGGCTTACTTCGAACTTCGACGCGTCGAAGAAGGCCGGGCTTTGCTTGATCAACTGCGCCTTGCCTTCGCCCAGCACGCCGCGTTGCAGGGATGAGGGTGCAAGGAAGCCGGCCACGCTCAACCAATATTCGTCACTGTGGTCCGGATCGGTGTCGGTCACGGACACGGTGCTGAACGTCGGTGCTCCGGGCATGCCTTCGCGCGCCCAGTCGCCGTCGTCCTTGGGTGTCAGTACGTCGAGGCGGCTCTTCACATCCTGCATCACGTCCAGGATGAGGTGATGCCGCGTCCATGCATAACTGGACAGCGCCGTGTGTTCGTCCGGCGCGAACAAGATGGTGAAATTGCGCTGGCCGGCAAGAAACGCGTCGTACTTGATGGCAATCAGCGCGCCGGACGGATACGTGGCGCCGCCCACCGTCCACGCGTTGCGCAGCTGCACCAGCAGCCATTCGCGATGCGCATCCACGTTCGCCGCATCCGGCGGCACGTCCAGGTGGATCAGCTTGCCATCCTTGAGCTGATACATGTCGCTGTGGAAGAAATCGTGGGCGACACTGACGAAGTCGCGTTCGAAGCCCGGTGTGCGATCGTGAGACGCACTCACCGCAAGATCATCCATCTTGCCTTCGTAAGCGGTAGTAGCGGCGCTGAGCGGCGTGCCGCGTGTCCACACCTTGGCGATGCGCGGGTAGCTCGAGGTGGTCATCGAGCCCGGGCCAAAATCGGTGCCGACGTAGATGCGGTTCTCATCGATCCAGCCGACTTGCGTCTTGGCCACCGGCAGCACGAAGCCGTCTTTGACGAACGACTTGCTCGGAATGTCGAACTCGCGCACTTCCACCGCGTCGCCGCCGTCGGGCGAGAGATTCAGCAGACAGCGTTGGTAATCGGGCTTCAGGCAATCGCTGCCCTTGAAGACCCAGCGCTTGCCTTCGGCCTTGTTGAGCGCATCGATGTCCAGCAATACGTCCCACTTGGGCTCGGCCTTGCGGTATTCCTCCAGTGTCGTGCGGCGCCAAAGGCCGCGCGGATGGGCCTTGTCCTGCCAGAAGTTGTAGAGGTAATCGCCGCGGCGCTCGACGTACGGAATGCGTGCATCCGAATCGAGCACTTCCAGGATGCGATCGCGCGTGCGCGTGAATTCAGGGCTGCTGGCGTACTGCTTTTCGGTGATGGCGTTCTGGGTATTCACCCAGTCCATCGGACGCGCGCCGTGGATGTCTTCCAGCCACAGGTAAGGATCGTCGACGTTTGCGGTCGCGCCGGGGGTCAGGGTGTCATGGGCTTGGGTCATGCCGCTCATTATGACGGCCAACCCCAGAGCCAGCTGTATCGGTGCCTTCAGGCTCATGCTTCCACTCCGTGGTGGGCGCAAGGCGGTTCTCGCGCGGAGCCATCAGCATGCATGTTCATGGCGAAAACGCCAGTGGGGAAAGTCAGGTTTGCGAGTGCGCGCCAGCTGCGTATTCGACCGGACTGGCCGCTGCCGTTCGAGCTGTCTTGAGTGGCCGCTGCGCAGTCACCCGCGCGAGGGCGCGCGCCATGCGCTGCACAGCTTCTTCGAGTTCGGCTTCATCGAGATAGCTGAAGCCCAGGCGTAGATAGGGCTGTTCGCGCTGATGGAAGTCGTAGCGTTTTGCTCCAAAGAATTGCACGCCTTCGCGTTCGCCTTCTGCGCTCCAACGATCCACATCGAGGGCATCGTCCACGCGCGCCCATAGCCCCAGACCGCCATCGGGAATGCGAAACTGCACGGCGCTGCCGAGATGTTGCTGCAATGCGTTGGCGAGAACATCGCGGCGCGTGGCGTAGATACGCCGCATGCGGCGCATATGGCGCAGCAATTCGCCGTCTTCGAACAGTTCGGCGATGGCGCATTCCATCGCCACATCAGTGCGTGGATCGCTGGCCGCACGCAAGCCCGCAAGGTGACCGAACACCGCCGGTGGGACATGGATGAATCCGGTGCTGATGCCCGGCGCAAGCAGATTGGATAGCGAGCCGATGTAGATAACGTTGCTGTGACTAGTCCCCGCGGCGATCGGCAGGATCGGTTTGCCGGCGTAATGGAATTCGTGGTCGTAGTCGTCTTCGATGATGGCGAAATGGTGCCGCGTCGCCAGCGCAGCCAGTCGCTCGCGACGTGCCGCCGACATCACACAAGCGGTCGGAAACTGATGATGCGGCGTGAGAAACACGGCCCGGATGGATTGATGCTTCAGCGCGTCTTCGAGCGCACCGATATCCATGCCCTCATCATCCACCGGCACCGGCATCAATCGCGCCCCGGCCAGCCGAAGCACGCTCCACGCGGGCGGATAGCCGAAACTTTCCACCGCCACCACGTCACCGGCCTTGAGCAGCATGCGCGCGACCAGATCGATGCCCTGCTCGAGGCTGCGCGTCACCATCAGGCAGTCCGCCGTGGCCGGCAGCGCGCGCGTACTGCGCAGCATCTTCGCCAGCTCCTCACGCAAGCGCGGATGGCCGCAAGGCTCTGCGTAACTGATCAACGAGCGGCCGCGTTGCACGATCGCGCGGCGGAATGCGCGCGTAAGCGCCTCGGCGGGAAACAGGCGCGTGTCCGGCAAGCTGTGCGCAATCATCAAAGTGCCCGGTGCTGGCACCTGGACGGCCGGAACGACATGCATGGGCTCGGCGAGCGGGAACGTGGGCGCGTCTTTCGTCGATGGGCCGGCACTCGTTTGCGCAGGCAGTGAGGACGTTACGAAGGTGCCGCCGCCGACGCGTGTATGCACCAGGCCTTCCGCGGCGAGTTCTTCGTAACCGGAGACGACGGTGTTGCGATTCAGACCAAGTTGCTCGGCCAGTTCGCGCGTGCCCGGCAGCGCTTCGCCGGGCTTCAGCCGGCCGCGCCGGATGGCGTCGGCAATCGCCTGTGCGAGCTGCAGAAAGATCGGCAGTTCGTGGCGCGGATCGAGCGCAATGGTCAGTGCCCAGCGACGCATGGCGGGACTATAGCGCGGAGCGGACTACCCGGCATTAGCGCAGACCGGACTAGCTGGCATCGCAAAAGTGGCGCTTTTAGCCGATCGCCCGAACGGCCACGCTTGGGTCGTTCGTCCCCACGGCTGATTCAGCCCTACAACGTGAAGGAGCGTCCCATGCGTCGTAATACGAGCGTGATGATGGCGGCTTTGTGCGTGATGACCACGTCGGCGGCGATGGCCGGCAGTTATCAGGTGCGCAATCTCGGTTCGCTGGGCGGTACGTCCAGCGCGGGCATCAGTATCAATCGTCTTGGCCTGGTGAGCGGCTACGCCAATCTTGCCGGCGATCAGAGCATGCATGCGACGCTCTGGTTGAACGGCGCGCCGCTCGACCTGGGCACGCTGGGCGGCGCCAACAGCGGCATTACCTGGCCGGTGAAAAACGACTACGGCGTGCTGGTCGGCATCGCCGAAACGGCACAGCTCGATCCGCTGGGCGAAAACTGGAGTTGCTCGGCGTTCTTCCCCACCGTGACTGGCCATACCTGCCGCGGCTTCGTATGGCGGTGGGGACACATGCATGCCTTGCCCACGCTGGGCGGCAATAACGGTTTCGCCGCCGGCGCGAACGATGTCGGCCAGATCGTGGGTTGGGCGGAAAACACCGTGCACGATCCGACCTGTGATCCTGCATCCAAGCAGGTGTTGCAGTTCAAGCCGGTGGTGTGGGGGCCGGATGATGAGGATATCCAGGCATTGCCATTGATCGGCAGCGACACCTCGGGTGCGGCAACCGCCGTCAACGATCGCGGCCAAGTCGTCGGCATTTCGGGTTTGTGCGATCAGGCGGTCGGACGTTACTCGGCGATCCACGCGGTGTTGTGGCAAAACCATCGCGCGATCGATCTGGGCAACCTGGGCGGGGTGGCGTGGAATACGCCCATGGCCATCAATGAATTCGGTGTCGTAGTGGGTTTTGCGAATGTGCCCGGCGGCAGGAGCGCCGGAAGTTTTCACGCGCATGCGTTTGTCTGGACGGCTGCTGCCGGCATGCGCGATCTGGGCACGCTGCCTGGCGACAGCATCAGCGAGGCGCTGGGTGTGAACGACGAAGGTTTGATCGTGGGCGAATCGTGTGGCGCCAGCGGATGTCGCGCGGTACTGTGGCCGCGCGACGGCGGCATCGTCGATCTCAATACGCAGGTTGCGCGCGGCTACGCCGATCAACTGGTGTTTGCCAATGACATCAACGATGCGGGCGAGATCACCGGGCAGGCGATGGATGCGGCAACGGGTGTCAGCTCCGCTTTTCTAGCTGTGCCGGATGGTCGCTGAGGATTCGAAGCAAGAGCCTGCCGCAACCCTCCCCTGCAAGCAGGGGAGGGAGCAGGCAAGGTTTACAACAACGGAATCAACAACAGCGCCACGATGTTGATGATCTTGATCAACGGATTCACCGCGGGCCCGGCAGTATCTTTGTACGGATCGCCCACGGTGTCGCCGGTCACGGCGGCCTTGTGCGCATCCGAACCTTTCCCGCCGAAGTTGCCGTCCTCGATGTACTTCTTCGCGTTGTCCCAGGCGCCGCCGCCGGTGGTCATCGAAATGGCGACGAACAAGCCTGTGACGATGGTGCCGATCAGCATGCCGCCCAGCGCGATGGGCCCGAGTGCGAAGCCGACGATGATCGGCACCAACACCGGCAGCAACGATGGCACCAGCATTTCGTTGATGGCCGACTTGGTCAGCATGTCCACCGCGCGCGAGTAATCCGGCTTGGTGGTGCCTTCCATGATGCCGGCGATTTCGCGGAACTGGCGGCGTACTTCTTCCACCACGGCGCCGGCGGCACGACCTACCGCTTCCATCGCCATGGCGCCGAACAGGTACGGGATCAGGCCGCCGATCAGCAAGCCCACGATCACGCGGTGATCGGACAGGTCGAAGGCGAAGACCGTCCCCGCGTGATCCAGCGAGAGGCGATGTGTGTAGTCGGCAAACAACACCAGTGCAGCCAGGCCGGCCGACCCGATCGCATAGCCCTTGGTGACCGCCTTGGTGGTGTTGCCGACCGCATCGAGCGGATCGGTCACGCCGCGCACGTCCGGCGGCAGATCGGCCATTTCGGCGATGCCACCGGCGTTGTCGGTGATTGGGCCGTAGGCATCGAGCGCGACCACCATGCCGGTCATCGAGAGCATCGCGGTGGCGGCGACGGCAATGCCGTACAGGCCAGCCAAGGCGTAGGCGCCCCAGATCGCTGCGCATACCGCCAGCACCGGCAATGTGGTCGATTTCATCGATACGCCCAGGCCCGCGATGATGTTGGTCGCATGACCGGTCGTCGATGACTTCGCCACATGGCGCACCGGCGCGTATTCGGTGGCGGTGTAGTACTCGGTGATCACCACGATCACGCCGGTCAGCACCAGTCCGATCAATGCACTGCCGTAAAGGCGGGTGACGCCCAGCGTGGCGTCGGCCATCAGTATCTTGGTGATCGGCCAGAACGCGATCGCTGCCAGCACGGCCGATACCACCACGCCCATGTACAGCGCGCTCATGATCTTCGCACCGGCGCGTGCGCGCACGAAGAAGGTGCCGATCACCGAGGCGATGATCGAAGCCCCGCCCAGCAACAGCGGATACAGCACCGCATTCACACCGGCTTGTTCGCCGACCACGCCACCGAGCAGCATGCTGGCGATCAGCGTCACCGCGTAGGTCTCGAACAGGTCGGCGGCCATGCCGGCGCAGTCGCCCACGTTGTCGCCTACGTTGTCGGCGATCACGGCGGGATTGCGCGGATCATCTTCCGGAATGCCGGCCTCCACCTTGCCGACCAGGTCCGCACCCACATCCGCGCCCTTGGTGAAGATGCCGCCACCGAGGCGCGCGAAGATCGAGATCAGCGAAGAACCGAAGGCCAGGCCCACCATCGCGTGCAAGGCGCGGTCGTTGTCATACCCCATGTGCGTGAGTATCGAGAAATAGCCCGCCACGCCTAGCAAGGCCAGGCCCACCACCAGCATGCCGGTGATGGCGCCGCCGCGGAATGCCACGTTCAGTGCGGCAGCAAGGCCGGCGCGTGCGGCTTCAGCCGTACGTACATTGGCGCGCACCGAGACGTTCATGCCGATGTAGCCGGTGGCGCCGGACAGTATCGCGCCGATCGCGAAACCGATCGCTGTGCCCCAATCCAGGGCGAACCCGATGATGACCAGCAGCACCACGCCCACGAGCGCGATCGTGCGGTACTGGCGGTTGAGGTAGGCGCGTGCGCCTTCCTGGATAGCCGAGGCGATTTCTTGCATCCGCGCGTTGCCTGGCGATTTGGCCAGTATCCAGCGCACGGAAAACGCCCCGTACAAAATCGCCACGACCGCGCAAGCCAACGCGATCCACAAGCCATACTGCTGCAGCATCGGTGCCTCCCCATCAGTTGTGTCGGCTGTCCGGACGGACAGCTTCGGGTCGAGTATAGGCAGAGCTTGTGTGATGAAACGTTGTGCGCCGCGGCAGCCTTTGTTCCCTTTCTCCTGCGAACAGGCCCTAGGGTGACGGGACATCTTGCGCGATGTGGACCGGAGTGGTGCGCCAATTGAAGCTTGTGGCAAGCACCCAACCCTCTCCCCGAAGGGGAGAGGGAGTTGCTGCATCTCTATGTATCAGCGCTCGAATGCAGCTAGCTTCTTCGCCACCGCCACATTCTTCAACTGCACGTACTTCGGCAACCCCTCGCGCCCATACGGCGGCGGCGCTTCGCCGTGGATCAGCGGCGACAGATAGCGCCGCGCAGCCGCCGTAATGCCGAAGCCATCACGCGTGATGAAACTTGCCGGCATTTTCTTCTCGTGGTTGGCGATCTTCTCCAGCGGCGCCGGCTCGATCTTCCAGCGATACGGCGCGTGGGACGTGCGCACGATCACCGGCATCACCGCATTCATGCCGGCCAGTGCGTAATCCACCGCGGCCTTGCCGACGGCGTACGCCTGTTCCGCATCGGTCCTGGAGGCCGAGTGACGCGCCGAGCGTTGCAGATAATCAGGTAGCGCCCAGTGGTACTTGTAGCCGAGCTTTTCCTTCACCAGTGCAGCCAGCACCGGCGCCACGCCGCCGAGCTGCGCGTGGCCGAACGAGTCGGTTGAACCTGCCGAGAGAAACTGGCCGTCGGCACCGCGGATGCCCTCGGACGCCACCACCGTGCACCAGCCCACGCGCTCCACCGTGGCCTTCACCTTATCGAGGAAGGCGGTCGGGTCGAACACGCGCTCCGGGAACAGGATGATATGCGGCGCCGCGTCCGGCCCTTCGCCGGCCAGGCCCGATGCGGCAGCGATCCAGCCCGCGTGACGCCCCATCACTTCCAGGATGAACACCTTGGTGGAGGTATCGGCCATGGAGGCGACGTCCAGGCTCGCCTCCAGCGTGGAAACCGCCGTGTATTTCGCCACCGAGCCGAAACCCGGGCAGCAGTCGGTGACCATCAAATCGTTGTCGACCGTCTTGGGCACGCCGATGCAGCGGATGTCGTAGTCCATCGCCTTGCCGATCTGGGAAATCTTCAATGCCGTATCGGCCGAATCGTTGCCGCCGTTGTAGAGAAACCAGCGGATGTCGTGCGCGCGCAGCACCTCGATCAGCCGTTCGTACTCGGCGCGATTCGCATCCAGCGACTTGAGTTTGTACCGGCACGAACCAAACGCGCCGCCCGGCGTATGCCTGAGCGCCGCGATGGCGGAAGCCGATTCCTTGGTGGTGTCGATCAGTTCCTCGCGCAGCGCACCCAGGATGCCGTTGCGTGCCGCATACACCGGAACGCGATGGGCGCGAGCCGTCTGGATCACGCCGGCTGCGGTGGCATTGATCACGGCGGTGACGCCGCCGGACTGCGCGTACAACAGACGGCCGGTGGCAGGACGGGCTTTGGATTTCATGGTGCGCTTTCTCCGAAGTCATATGACAATTCGACGTCGATCACGGATCGCATATTTATCAGCCACTTGGCGTGAAATCGAGGCGTGCGTCGTTTGACGCCACCCCCCGCAGACGCTACCTTGATCGGCATTCATCTAAGGAATCCTTGGTAACTGCCGCAGTGTGCGGCAGAACGCAGGGATCTGTGGAGTTCTATGCGACTTGTCCTCCTTGGCGCGCCCGGTTCGGGCAAGGGTACCCAGGCAGCCCGGCTGAAGGCCGATCTTGGCGTGCCGCACATTTCCACCGGCGACATGCTGCGCGCCGCGGTGAAGGCAGGTACCCCGCTCGGCATGAAAGCCAAGGCCGTAATGGACGCCGGCCAGTTGGTCTCCGACGACATCCTGCTCGGCATGCTGGAAGAGCGCCTGGCTGAACCCGATGCCAAATCCGGCTTCATCCTCGACGGCTACCCGCGCAACCTCGCGCAAGCCGATGCGCTGGATCATCTGCTCACCAAGATCGGCCAGCCGCTGGATGCCGTGGTGAAGCTGGAAGTGCCGGGCGAAATAATCATCAAGCGCTGCGAAATCCGTTTCGCCGCCGAACACCGCAAGGACGACGATCCGGTGGTGGTCCGCGATCGCTTGAAGGTCTACGCCGAGCAGACCGCGCCGGTGGCCGATTTCTATGCGCGCCGCGGCAAGCTTCAAGTGGTGGATGGTGTTGGCGAGCTGGATGACGTCACGGCGCGCGTGAAGCGCGCGCTGACCAACGAAGCGGCGGCGGCGAACGGCTGAGCTGGCTTTTCTCCCTCTCCCCTCCGGGGAGAGGGAGCCCATCCCGCCTAGACATACACACAGCATGCGTCTGCACATCCTCGGTATCTGCGGCACCTTCATGGGCGGCGTCGCCGCGCTCGCGCGCGAGCTTGGCGAAACGGTGGAAGGCTCCGATGCCAACGTCTATCCGCCCATGAGCACCCAGCTCGAAGCGCTGGGTATCGAGCTGATGCAAGGCTACAAGGCGCAATACCTGCAGCCCGCGCCGGATCTGGTCATCGTCGGTAACGCGATGACGCGTGGCAATCCGGCAGTCGAATACATGCTCGACCAGCAATTGCGCTACGTCTCCGGCCCGCAATGGCTGGGCGAGCGCCTGCTGGTCGAACGCGAAGTGCTGGCCGTGGCCGGCACGCATGGCAAGACCACCACTACCAGCCTGCTCGCGCATCTGCTCGACAGCGCCGGATTGGCGCCGGGTTTCCTGATCGGCGGTGTGCCCGGCAACTTCGGCATTTCCGCGCGGTTGGGGCAGGGCAGGCATTTCGTGATCGAGGCCGACGAATACGACAGCGCGTTCTTCGACAAGCGCTCCAAGTTCGTGCATTACCACCCGCGCATCGCCATTCTCAACAACCTCGAATACGACCACGCGGATATTTTTCCGGACGTCGCCGCGATCCAGCGGCAGTTCCATCATCTGGTGCGCACCGTGCCCGGCAACGGCAGGCTGATCGTCAATGCGCACGATGCTTATCTGGCGGAAGTGCTGGCAATGGGCTGCTGGACGCCGGTGGAGACCTTCGGCATCGGCAAGGGCGATTGGCAGGCCACACTGATCGCCGCGGACGGTTCGCATTTTTCCGTGCGGTATCGCGGTGAATCCATCGGCGAAATCAGCTGGCCGCTGCTCGGCGATCACAGCGTGATGAATGCCCTGGCTGCACTCGCGGCTGCGACCGCGGCCGGTGCCGATCCGCGCGCCCTGCTTCCGGCCTTCGCCACCTTCGAAAGCGTAAAGCGGCGCATGGAAGTGGTGGGCGATGTGCGGGGCGTGCGCGTTTACGACGATTTCGCGCATCACCCGACGGCAATCGCCACCACGCTCGCGGGTTTGCGGGCAAAAGTGGGCAACGCGCGCATTCTGGTTGCCCTGGAACCGCGCTCCAATTCCATGCGCCTGGGCGCGCACGCCGAAGCGCTTGCGCCGTCGCTCAGCGATGCGGACGCCGTGGTGTTCCTGCATCGCCCCGAGTTGCCGTGGGATGCACGCCGTGTGACCGATGCCCTCGATGGACGCGCGAGCACGGCGCCTACCGTCGACGCATTGCTGGCATCGCTGAAATCGCAAACGCGTGCCGGCGACCACGTGGTGTTCATGTCCAACGGCGGGTTCGAAAATGCGCCGCGCCGCTTCGTCGAAGCACTGCACGCGTAGATTGGGGGTTGCACTCCAACCTACGTGATGGGTGCGTCGAAACGCGGGGCGCGTGATACGTATTCACGTTGCGCGGCAAACCACACGCCCGCGCCAAAACCCAGCGCAACTAGCGCAAGCAATCCACCACCGACTGCATAACCGGCCTTGCCCACCAACCAATAGCCGCCCCAGTACACGGCCATCGTGCCGAAGACCACTACCAGGTTGACGATGGTGCGCCCGGTCGCGCCTTCCGGACCGATCAGATGCACAGCCAGCGCGGCCAGGCTGGCGGCCAAGGACACCACGGCCGCTACGAACAGCATGTGCCAGGGATCGGGCGCATGCACCAGTACGGCGCCGAACGCGGTGTACGTCAGCGCGGTCAGTACGCTGATCGGCACCAGCACGAGCAGCGCATCGGCAATGGTTTGCTGGTATTCCGCGCGTGTTTCGGGCGCAAGCGTGAGATACAGATCGGCCATGTTCGGCCGCATGCGCACCATGCCGACATTCAACTGCGGGAAGCGCGAGATGCTGAGCATGATCGCGTACGCGCCGACGGCTATCGGTTGAAAATGCTGGCGATGCATCAGTACGAAAAAATAGAAAAAGACGATCACGGCGACCAGTGCGATGCGCACGGTGATCGCTTCCGGATTGTCGTGCGGCAGCAGCAACCTGCGCACCAGCACCATGCGTCGCTGCAGCGTGGGCTGGCGCCCATACGCAGTCAGCGCGCGCTGCAACGCACGCTGGGATAGATGGTCATACAGCGCGGCGATACGCTTGCCGAAGAGGCCCAGGCGCCGCGGCTCGCCAGGCATGTTGCGTGCCTGCGTTCGGCCAAGACTGGTGCTTTCCAACGGCGAGGCGTCCGTTTCACGATCCTCGATGCGTAGCAACGGCGCGACACTGTACCGAAGCAGCAAAGCCACGATCGCCAGTAGCAGCCAGGGCGTAAGCGGCGAGCGCAGGGCTTCCTTCATGAAAGTGGAAACAAGCGCCGGCATCCAGCCCAACACGATGAAGATGGGCCACAACAACATGCCGCTGCGCGGGTTACAGCCCATCATGACGCCGAGCGCGGCGATGACCAGCAGGCCGCATGCAACCAGTAACAGATGCGGCGCGCCACCGATGGCCGCGATGACCAGCGGCGCCAGTACCCACGACGCCACGTCGATAGCGCCATATTCCAGCAGCCGGCGGCGGAAGCCCGGCATGAGAAAACTCTCCGGCACGCAGACGCCACGCAGGTTGTAGCCCTGGCCGGTGTGCCATATCCACGTCGCCACGCCATACAACATGGCGGCGACAATCATGTCCTCTTCATCGCCCAGCAACCATTGCACGGCGAAATACAGCGCTCCAGCACGCAGCAAGTTCGCCAGCACCACCAACAGTGGCGTACGCCGGAACAGTTGCAGCCACAACTGCCAGGCGACCTTCATGCCAGCTCCACGAACAGGTCTTCCAGCGTGGGCGTTTCGATGCGCAGGCTGGCCCGTTCACTGGCGGCCAGCGCGTGCAGACTTTCCACAATGGGGTCTTCGACCAGCAGCACGGCCTGCTCGCCTTGCACATGCGATTTCAGCACGCCCGCAACGGTGGGGGCCTGCGTCCATCCGTCCGTGCGCGCGAATACCACGCGCTTCATGCGTTCGCGCAGTTCGGCCAGCGGCCGCATGAATTGAATACGGCCATCGCGCAGCAGGGCGATATCCGCATCGGCGCGTTCAAGATCGGCAGTGATATGCGTGGAAAAAATCACTGTCTTGCCCGGCGCACGCATCAGCGCCAACAGCTCGGCCATGAAGGCTCGACGCGCTTGCGGATCGAGGCTGGCGACCGGTTCGTCCAGCACCAGCAGATCCGGATCAGGTGCAATGGCGCGCACGATCGCCAGTTTCTGGCGCTGGCCCTGCGAGAGCTCGCCGATCTTCTGCTTGACGTCCAGCTCCCAGTTCGCCAGCAGCCGTTCGACCAGCGCGTGATTCCAGCGCGCATAGAACGCAGCGGTGAAATCGAGATAGGCGCGTACCTTCATCCATGGAAACAGATCGAACGTCTGCGGCACGAAACCGATGCGGTGCATGCGTTCACCGCCCGGTTCCGACATCGGTTCGCCGAAGCATTCGATATGCCCCCCGTCGATCGGCGAAAGGCCGAGCAGGCAGCGCAGCAAGGTGGTTTTGCCCGCGCCGTTGCGGCCGAGCAGGCCGACCACACGCCCGCTAGGCACGCTCCAATCGAGTGCATGGAGCACCTGGCGTTTCTTGAAGGATTTCTCCAGGCCACGCACCTGCAACGCTGGCGACGGGTGTGAATCTTGCGCCTGTGACAACTCAGGTGGCATCGGGCTGGCCAATGGGGTGACGGACATCCGTGGAGGCTTCCTGCAAGGTTTCGATGCACTCTGCCGTGTGCGCTGTGCAACGTCCAGTGGCTAATATGAGGCGCATGGCGGCCCAATCTCCTTTCCTCGACGTGCCTCTGTTCCCGCTCGGTGCTGTGCTTTATCCCGGCGGGCAACTGCAGTTGCGCATCTTCGAACCGCGTTATCTGGACCTGGTGCGCGAGTGCACGCGCAACGGCACGGCGTTTGGCGTGTGTCTCATTCTGGAAGGTGCGGAGGTGGGCGCACCCGCCCGGCCGGCCGCCATCGGCACGCTGGCGCACATTACCGATTTCAGCAACCGCGAAGACGGCCTGCTCGGCATCGCCGTCGAAGGTGGTAGCCGCTTCCGCGTGTTGCGCACGCGTGTGCGTTCGGATGGTTTGTTGCGTGGCGACGTGCAGCGTTGGCCGGACGAGATATCGCAGCAAGTGCCGGTGGAATTTGCCTTGCTGCAGACCATTCTTGAACGTTTGATTGAAACTATGGGGCCGCATTGGCGCCATGCGCCGCGCTCCTCCTACGACGATGCTGTCTGGCTGGGTTTTCGACTGGCGGAATTGCTGCCGCTGACGCGTGAAGAACAGCAGCAGTTGCTGGAGATGACCGATCCATTACAGCGCCTGGCCACGTTGCGCGATATCCTGCCGCGCTTTCAGAAAGCATGAGGTCATCATGAGCAGTCTCGCCGGAAAGACCTTGTTTATCACCGGGGCCTCGCGTGGCATCGGCCTGGCGATTGCAGTGCGCGCTGCGCGCGATGGCGCCAACGTCGTGATCGCCGCAAAAAGCGGCGTGCCCAATCCCAAACTGCCGGGCACCATTCACACCGCCGCCGCTGAGGTGGAGGCGGCGGGTGGCAAAGCGCTTGCATTGAAAGTGGACATCCGCGACGAGGACGACGTGCACGCCGCCGTCGCGCAAGCGGTGGAGCATTTCGGCGGCATCGATATCGTGGTGAACAATGCCAGTGCGATCTGGCTGGCAGGTGTCGAAGGCACGCCGATGAAGCGCTTCGATTTGATGCATCAGGTGAATACCCGCGGTACGTTCCTGGTGACGCAAGCGTGTTTGCCGCATCTGAAAAAAGCCAGCAATCCGCATGTACTGATGATGGCGCCGCCACCGAATCTGGACCCGAAATGGTTCGCGCCACACACCGCCTACACCATCGCCAAATACGGTATGAGCCTGTGCGTACTGGGCATGAGCGCGGAGTTGGCGCCCTTGGGCATCGCCGTGAATGCACTGTGGCCACGTACAGTAATTGCCACGGCAGCTATTGCGATGATCGATGGCGTGAAGCCCGAACAATGCCGCCGGCCGGAAATCGTCGCGGATGCGGCCCATGCGCTGCTGACCCAGCCGGCACGCCAATGCACGGGGCGCTTTGCGATTGACGAGGACGTACTGCGCGAAGCGGGGGTACGCAATTTCGACAACTATGCCTATAAAATCGGCGCATCATTGCTGCCCGATCTGTTTTTGAACTGAGCAGTCCACAAGTTGGGTTGTCATCTGGTCGCCGCCGTTCGGCGGGTACGATGACGGGTGTCCATTTCACCTGTCGCATGGTTGTTTCGACCGTGCTTAAAATTTGATCATCCGTTCGGGAATCGGGTGTATATTTCGTGAACTGTGCCGGGTTTTCGGTACATGCTGGCCGCACGCGGGGGCAAGGACTAGCTACGGGACGTAGCTCGGACTGCGGGCCAGTCATCCTGGAGGGAGGGGTTGCGATGATTAGTGACACATCGGTTCGTTGCGTGGTGTGGTTTGGGGAACCGACGCAGATCGAAAGAACCCGTTTGGCGCAGGCAGGCTGGCATACGCGTGTAGCGGATGCGGGTGCATCAGGGAACGGTATCGGCATCCGGCGTGGCGACAGGGTGGTTGCGATGGCGGATGTGCGCAAGGCCGATGTCGAGGCTTTGCATAGCATGGCCAAGCTGATGGCCGAGCATCCGCGTATTCCATGGCTTGCTCTATTGTCGGCTGATACGTCGGTGCAGCGGCCCGAAGTGGAACGTGTGCTTCGCGCCAGCATCGACTTCTTCACCGCACCGATCGACATGCAGCGGCTGGTCGAAACGCTGGCCAAGCTGGCCGGTGATGCGCCCACGCCGGTGGTTACCCATGACGACGTGCCCGGCATCACCGGCAACAGTCCGGCAATGATGGCGGTGGTGGCAAGCTTGCGCAAATACGCGCCGGTGGAATTGCCGGTGCTGATTACCGGTGAAACCGGCACGGGCAAGGAAGTGGCGGCGCGTGCCTTGCACACGCTGTCGCAGCGTCGCGATCATCCGTTTGCCGCGATCAACTGCGGCGCGTTGCCGGCCAATCTCGTGCAGTCGGAATTGTTCGGCCATGAGCGCGGCGCATTCACCGGTGCGAATGCACGTCGCGTCGGCCATTTCGAAGCGGCCGCGGGCGGAACAGTGTTTCTGGACGAAGTCGGCGATCTGCCGCCGGATGCGCAAATGAGCTTGTTGCGCTTATTGCAGGAAGGCACGCTGGAACGCGTGGGCTCCACGCAATCGATCAAGCTCGATGTACGCGTACTGGCCGCCACGCACGTGGATCTGGAAAAAGCGGTGGCGCAAGGGCGCTTCCGTGAAGACCTCTACTATCGCCTCAACGTACTGCGCTTGCGCATGCCCGCCTTGCGCGAGCGCGCCGACGACGTGTTGCAACTTGCGCAGATTTTCCTGGACGGTTTCCGCAAGCAGCATGCCAGCGATGCACGGACATTCAGTGCGCTGGCACGCAAAGCACTGCGCGATTTTTCCTGGCCCGGCAATGTGCGCGAATTGCTCAATCGCGTACAGCGCGCCGCGGTAGTGGCGGAAGGTGCGCAGATCAGCGTGGCCGATCTGGATCTGGAAGGCGTGGTGGCGCCGCGTGCAGGACATTCCAGTCTCGGCCTGATGCGTACCTCGGCCGAACGCGATGCCGTCATGGCGTGCCTGCGCGAAACGCGCTTCAACATCAGCGAGTGCGCGCGGCGGCTGAAGGTGTCGCGCGTAACGATCTATCGTTTGTGTAAAAAGCATCAGCTGGTGTTGGAAGACCAGCATTGACGAGTGAAAGGCTCAGGCTGCTGCGATCGTTGAACCCGAAAGCCAGCCCCACGCTGTAGCCAACGTCAGCGAATTCAGCGGCGTCGAAGACCCCCGGTCGCTTCCTGGCGATCCTCAGTCCTTGCGAAGGGAAGGCCCCCGACCCGCAGGGGACGGGCCGGGGGCTTCCACATGGTGCCCGGCGGCATGTCGCCGGGTTACCGCCCTCATTGCCGTCTTACGACGGCGCGTTCCTGCTTCGCCATGACCGCTTGGAGCGTCCATGGCGAGAATGCGCTCTGCATGTTGCCGACGTCGGAGGCATGGCTGAATGCGGACGCGTTGCGTCCATGAGTCAGCCCCTCCAATGTCTCCTTTGCGGAAACCGTGGCAAACCTCGTGCCATGAGCAAAAAGTCTTGAAGAATGAAGGGTTGACGAGTGATGGCGGCGGTTTGGACGGTTGCTCGCCTATGCATCGGTGTTACAGCGCACGCGCGTTTTGCATGGTGACAAATGGCGCTGCCAAGCCCTTTTCAATGGTTGTAACAGTTCTGATACAGCTCGCATCACGGTGGACAACGCTAGCGTATGTTGGCAGCGGAACGCTTGCTGGCTAGGATGCGGGTTCCCCTTTTTGCGTTTCTCCCCACCTCGCGTGGCTGCGGCCGCGCCAGGGTTCACGCATGTATTCAACACAGGAGTCTGCGGTGTCGTCTCTGGTCGATCTTGCCAAGCGCTATTGGTTACCCGTCTACAAGCCGCGCGAGCTGGTGCTCGACCGAGGCAAAGGTGCGCGCGTGTGGGATACCGAGCAACGCGACTACATCGATTTCGGCGCCGGCATCGCGGTGAATGCGCTGGGCCATCAGGATCCGGACCTGCTTGCTGCATTGACCGAGCAGGCGCACAAACTGTGGCATAGCAGCAACGTGTTCTACACCGAGCCACCGCTGCACCTGGCGCAGGAGCTGGTGGAAGCGTCCGGCTTTGCCGAACGCGTGTTCCTGTGCAATTCCGGCGCGGAAGCGAACGAGGCGGCGATCAAGCTGGTGCGCAAATGGGCGGCGGCACAGGGGCGGCCACCGGAGCGGCGCGTGATCGTCACGTTCCGCGGCTCGTTCCATGGACGCACGCTGGCGACCGTCACGGCGACTGCGCAGCCGAAATACCAGGAAGGCTACGAGCCGCTGCCGGGTGGTTTCCGTTATCTCGATTTCAACGATGCCGCTGCATTGGAAGCAGCGTTCGCTGCAGGCGACGTTGCCGCCGTCATGCTGGAGCCGGTGCAGGGCGAGGGCGGCGTGCTGCCGGCTGCGCCCGGCTTTCTCAAGCGCGTGCGTGAACTGTGCGATGCGCACGATGCCTTGCTGGTGCTGGATGAGATCCAGTGCGGCATGGGGCGCACCGGCACGCTGTTCGCGCATATGCAGGACGGTGTGACGCCGGATATCGTGACGCTTGCCAAGGCGCTGGGTTGCGGTTTTCCGATCGGCGCCATGCTTGCCGGCGCCAAGGTGGCGCAGGTGATGCAGTTCGGCGCGCACGGCACGACGTTCGGTGGCAATCCGATGGCGGCAGCGGTGGCGCGCGTTGCGTTGCGTAAATTGTCGTCGGCGGAGGTGTTGGCCAACGTGCAACGCCAGTCAGCAGCTTTGCGCGAGGCGCTTACGTCGATCGGCGCGGAGCTCGGCCTGTTCTCCGAAGTGCGCGGGCGTGGATTGATGCTTGGCGCGGTATTGGCCGAAGCGTATCGAGGCAGGGCGGGTGAAGTGCTCGATGTGGCGGCGGCGCATGGCCTGCTGGTATTGCAGGCAGGGCCGGACGTCCTGCGCTTCGTGCCGCCGTTGAACATCAGCGACGAAGATCTGTCCGAAGGCGTACTCCGTCTGCGCACCGCGTTGCATGCGTTTGCCACGCAAGCGTGACATTCACCAAGCAGAGAACAAATACGATGAAATATCTGCACAGCATGGTTCGCGTGCGCGATCTCGATACCTCGCTGCGCTTCTATTGCGAAGGACTGGGTCTGAAAGAAACGCACCGCATGGAATCGGAGCAAGGGAGGTACACGCTGGTGTATTTGGCCGCACCCGAAAATCCCGATGTGGAAGTCGAGCTGACCTATAACTGGGGTTCGGAAGAGGATTACGGTTCGGCTCGCAACTTCGGCCATCTTGCCTTTCAGGTGAAGGACATTTACACCGTTTGCGAGCATCTGCAATCGATGGGTTACACCATCAGTCGTCCGCCACGCGATGGTCATATGGCGTTCGTGCGCTCGCCGGATCTGATTTCCATCGAGCTGCTGCAGGATGGTCACTTGCCGCCACGCGAACCGTGGGCGTCGATGCCGAACGTCGGCAGTTGGTGAACTTAGGATAGGTGACGGGATTTCCGTTCCTACTTTTCTGCCGCAGGCAATTCTGCGCCACATAGGCGGCAGTAATCTGCATCGCCTTCATGTTCGTTCTGACCGCAGCGCTCGCACGCTATGTGCTTGCGCTTTGCGCGCATGCCGGCGGCCAATTCCGCGGTGAAGATGCCGGTAGGTACGGCAATGATGCTGTAGCCGATCAGGATGATCAGCGAGGTGATCAACTTGCCCAGCGGCGTTTTTGGCGTGATGTCGCCGAAGCCCACCGTGGTCATGGTGACGATGGCCCAGTACATCGATGTCGGGATCGAGGTGAAACCGTCTTCCGGTCCTTCGATCAGATACATCAATGCACCGAAAATCAGCACCAGGGTGAGGATGACGCTGAAGAACACCAGCACCTTGCGGCGCGCCCGCACCAGCGTGTACCACAGCAAGTCCGCCTCGCCGACATAACGCGTGAGCTTGAGAATCCGGAAGATGCGCAGAATGCGCAGTGCCCGCACCACCAGCAGATACTGGCTGCCCACGGCGATCAGGCTGATCCACGTCGGCAGGACCGCAAGCAAATCGACCGCGCCGAAAAAGCTGCGCACATAGCGCCACGGGCGATCGACCACCACGATGCGCATGATGTATTCGAGCGTAAAGGCCAGTGTGAACGCCCACTCGAGCGCGTAGAACAGCGCGCCGTATCGCGCGTGTGCGGAGGCGACGGTATCCATCACCGCCACGGCGATGCTGCCCAGGATGGCGATGATCAGCAGCACGTCGAAGCGGCGGCCTGCCGCATCCTCGTGTCCGAAGATGATGTGGAACCAGCGCGCCCGCCATGCGCTGCCCGGTGCTGGGCCGAGCCTGTCGCGAAACGGCGAGCGCGCCCGCATGCCGGTCAGCCTGCTCTTGCCTGGCGCATTGCCACACGCGCGGCATCCAGCGTTGCGGCGATGTCGTCATCGCTGTGCGCGGAAGAAAGAAAGCCCGCTTCGAACGCGCTGGGCGCCAGGAACACGCCGTGTTCGAGCATGCCTTGGAAGAAGCGATTGAACATGGCAGTGTCGGCCGCCGTGGCCTGCGTGTAGCTGCTTACTTTTTCATGCGTGAAGAACAGACCGAACATGCCGCCCACCCGGTTCGTGCTGAAAGGAACGCCTTCCCCATCGGCCACGGCCTGCAATCCATCGGTAAGCAGGCGCGTGCGTGCGGCCAGTGTTTCGTAGAAACCGGGCGCCTGGATCAGCTCCAGCATGGCCAGTCCGGCGGCCATGGCGACCGGGTTGCCGCTCAAGGTGCCAGCTTGGTAGATGGGGCCGGCCGGTGCAATCCGTTCCATCAACTCACGGCGTCCGCCGTAGGCGCCCACGGGCATGCCACCGCCGATGATCTTGCCGAAGGTGCTCAAATCAGGCGTTACGCCGTAGTGCGCTTGCGCGCCGCCGAGCGCCACCCGGAAGCCGGTCATCACCTCGTCGAAGATCAGCAGTGCGCCATGTCGTGTGCAGAGCTCGCGCAGCGCTTGCAGATAGCCTTCCCGTGGCGGAATGCAATTCATGTTGCCCGCGACCGGTTCGATGATCAGCCCGGCGATGTCGCTGCCCTGTTCGACAAACAATGCTTGCGCGGCGGCTAAATCGTTGTAGGGCAGGGTGAGCGTGAGATCGGCGCTTGCCAGCGGCACGCCAGGCGAAGTCGGCACGCCGAACGTCAGCGCGCCGGAGCCGGCCTTCACTAGAAAGCTGTCGCCGTGACCGTGGTAGCAACCTTCGAATTTCACGATCTTGTTGCGGCCCGTGGCGCCGCGCGCGAGACGAATGGCCGACATCGTGGCTTCCGTGCCGGAATTGACCATGCGCACCATTTCCACCGAGGGCACCAGGCGCGTGATGGTTTCCGCCATCGCCACTTCGGCCGGACAGGGCGTGCCGAAGGACAGGCCGTCGCGCACCGCGCGTTCCACCGCTTCGCGCACACGGGGGTGGTTGTGCCCCGCGATCATCGGCCCCCAGGACCCGACGTAGTCGATATAGCGCTTGCCTTCCACATCCCACAGATAGGCGCCGTCTGCGCGGGCGGTGAAAAAAGGCTCGCCGCCGACGGATTTGAAGGCGCGTACCGGTGAATTCACGCCACCGGGCAGCAACTTCAACGCGCGCTGGAACAATTCATGGTTGGTCATGGATGGCAACTCGATTCGGGAAAAATGCGGTGCAGGCAGCATAAGGTTGCCGGCACGAGGGGAGGCGTCATTGTCCGGGCGATGCCGGTCTGCCGCCAGTCGTCCGCGTCGCGCTGTGGCACTCTGTCACGACGTTCGTCGCGCGAGCTGTGTAGCCGCTTTCGCATCGGCAGAGGAGTTGCGAGAATGCGCTATTCACTCTGATCTTTGTGAGCCCCATGAATCAAGCTTCCACCGAAATCACCCTGCGCAAATGGATGTGCGTGGTCTGCGGCTTCATCTATGACGAGACGGCGGGGTTGCCGGAAGAGGGCATCGAGCCCGGCACGCGCTGGGAAGACGTGCCCGACACCTGGACGTGCCCGGACTGCGGTGCGACCAAAAGCGATTTCGAAATGGTCGAAATCGACTGATTCGCCGCGCGCTGCCTGCAAATCGCCCGATTTCGCCAGCGTGCCGGCTTTTTCCCCTGTTGGAATGTTCCTCGTGCGAAACCCCATCCCCGAGGAACGGCCATGCAGCAATTCATTCCCTTCGAAGACGACTGGGACGCGCTGGAAAAGATGCTTTCCGTTGCGCTGGTTCCGTATCGCGTAGGTTTGGTGCCGGTCCACGAGCCCGCCCAGTCTCGCCCGGATGTCGCTGCTGAAGTGCTCGCCTGCGCGCCGGTAAAGTCGAGCTGATCTGGTAACGCTTCGGTTTTTCGTTGGTGGCTCTGACCTTCCAATGGCCGGAGCTGCCACGGCTTGTTTCCTGTTGTCCTTGCCTGTTCGCGAAAATTTCGCGCAGAACGCGCTTTCGCCCCTTCACAGGACCCTCAGGCGGCGCTATGATTCCACCCCCTTCGACGAGATCGCCCTGCCTCGAAGGTTCCCTGAAAAACCACCGTCAACTTCTTCGAAATTAGGTGTTGACGGAAGCATGAAGGGATGTAGAATGGGCGGCTCACCCGGGACGAAATGCTTCGGGGCGATCTTCAAGAGAAGGTTGCAAGTGATTGATCTTTGACAGTGTGCGCAGGTGACTTGTGTGG